>Ga0116226_10001365_pt1 | contig 21119 bp, 19 predicted proteins | sample S1TSphfallax_FD_89692 | JGI IMG/M metagenome (GOLD analysis project Ga0116226, IMG submission 89692) | Host-associated microbial communities from peat moss isolated from Minnesota, USA - S1T2_Fa - Sphagnum fallax MG | ecosystem: Host-associated > Plants > Peat moss > Unclassified | place: USA... | reverse complement strand
TCGCAACCCCAAAGGTCTGCAGCAGCAGGACTGCGTTCAAGCCCAGAATCACCACGGTGCCCAGGATGGCGGCGCAATCAACCAGGCGGCTGTTGACGAAGTCGCCCATGATGTCGCGCCGCCGCGTCAGGATCACCAAAGCGATCATCGGGATCGGCAAGGCGAAGCTCAAGATCACCTGGCTATACACCAGCGCGTCGGTCGCATTGATACCCAATGCCACCACGACAAAGGCGGGCACCATGGTCACCAGACGGCGCAGCAGTACGGGGATACGGAAGCCCACGAAGCCTTGCATGATCATCTGCCCCGCCATGGTTCCGACCACCGAGCTGGAAACACCGGAAGCCAACAACGAGAGCAGAAAGATGCCCGCCGCGCCGGCACCCAACAAGGGGGTCAGGGTGTGGTATGCCGTTTCGATCTGCGCCACTTCGGGGTGACCGGCATGAAACGCACCGGACGCCATCACTACCATCGCCATATTGACGAGGCCAGCGATCGACAGGGCAATCACGACCTCCATATTGGAGAAGCGCAACAATTTGCGGCGACCGGCATCATCGCGGGCAGGTGCGCGATTCTGGGTCAATCCCGAATGCAGATAGATCGCATGCGGCATGACAGTCGCGCCGATGATACCGACCACCACCGACAATGCATTGCCGTCCGGCAGACTGGGAACCACGCTGCCGAGCGCCGCGGCATGCCATGCCACCGGCACAATCACCAATTCAGCGACATAAGACAAGGCGACAGCAATGACCAAAGCGCCTATCGCCAATTCCAGCGGACGATAGCCCTGCTTTTCGGCCGTCAGGATGGCGTAGGTGACCACACCCGTGATCACCATGCCGACCATCAAGGGCAGATGGAACAGCAAGGCAATACCGATCGCGCCGCCCATGAACTCGGCCAGATCGGTCGCCATCGCCGCGATCTCACTGGCGACCCACATCCCGTACACCACGGGAGTCGGGAAATGGGCCCGGCTCATTTCAGCCAGATTGCGCCGGGTGACGATACCCAGTTTCGCCGACAGCGCTTGAAACAACATGGCGACCACGTTCGATACCAGCACCGCCCACAGCAAGGCATAGCCGTAGCGCGCACCGGCTTGCAGGTTGGTAGCAAAATTGCCCGGGTCCATATATGCGATCGAGGCCACCACGGCGGGACCTGCGAACAAGAGTTTCGCGCGCAAGCCGCTGCTGCGCCCGGCAAGGACTTCACCAATCGCACGCGTGGTCCGATCGGTCATACCCAGTTGCATTTCAGCTGTCGTCATTGCAGTCTCTCAGCGTCTTGTTCGCATCGCGTCGCACCACTCAGCGCGCCGCCCCATTGATATCGACCAGTACAGCCTTTTACGCTCTGGTCTTCTGATGAAAGCGAGTGTGCCGCTACGAAATCCGGAAGGACAATAGAACGTTCTGATCGAGGCGATTGATACCAGCAGGCCGGGCCCGGCCAGTCGCAGCAGAATCGGCGAAAACGCCCGCCAGGCGGGCCTAAGCGCGCGATCAACCGGAGCGTTGATGGGGAGAAAAAGACTGAAACGCCGGCAATGAAATGTTTCTATTGCGGCCATAGCCCGACCGAGTCAGGCGCTTCAGATAATCTTGGCGCCGGCCAAGTAGCGCCAGGGGGCGACGGAAGACAGGTCAAAAACGACGCGGGCCCGGCCAGCATGCTGGTAGGGCCCGGCGGATCAGCGCATATTGGGCAGTGCGGGGCGGACGCTTAAATTGCGTCCTGCACACCGGCCTCATGCGCCTGCACATCTGCGTGATAGCTGGAGCGCACCATCGCGCCGACTGCGGCATGGGTAAAGCCCATCTTTTCGGCTTCGGCCTCGTACATCTTGAAGGTATCGGGATGCACGTAGCTGCGCACCGGCAAATGGTGTTCCGACGGCTGCAGATACTGACCTATCGTCAACATATCGACATCGTGCGCGCGCAAATCGCGCATCACCTGCAGGATTTCCTCTTCGGTTTCGCCCAGCCCCACCATCAAGCCCGACTTGGTCGCGACATCCGGATGGGCCGCCTTGAACTGCTTGAGCAAGGTCAAGGAATGCTGGTAATCCGAACCGGGGCGCGCTTCACGGTACAGACGCGGCACGGTTTCGAGGTTGTGATTCATCACGTCCGGCGGTGCCGCCGTGAGGATATCGAGCGCGCGGTCGAGCCGGCCGCGGAAATCGGGCGTCAGGATTTCGATACGCGTTTGCGGCGACAGCTCGCGCACGCGCCGGATACATTCGACAAAATGCGCCGCCCCACCATCGCGCAAGTCGTCGCGGTCGACACTGGTGATCACCACATACTTCAGGCGCAGCGCGGCGATCGTCTTGGCCAGGTTTTCCGGCTCATTGGGGTCGAGCGGATCCGGGCGGCCATGACCGACGTCGCAGAAGGGGCAACGACGCGTGCATTTGTCGCCCATGATCATGAAGGTGGCCGTGCCCTTGCCAAAGCACTCGCCGATATTCGGGCAGCTGGCTTCCTCGCACACCGTATGCAACTGGTGCTCGCGCAGGATCTGCTTGATCTCGGAGAAGCGCGAGCTGCCGGTAGCGGCCTTGACGCGAATCCAATCGGGCTTTTTCAGCTTCTCGACCGGAACGATCTTGATCGGAATCCGCGCCGTCTTGGCCTGCGCCTTTTGCTTGGCGCTGGGGTCATACGCCGCGGGGGTGGTCGATATGTTGTCAGCGGTTTCCGCCGCAACGCCAGTGTTGGCTTCGCTCATAATTCATCCATTCGGCTTGGCTGCCGCGCACGGGGCCGCCGTCAAGCCGGGTTTTCAAAGTGGCAGGCATAGGCCGGCCGTCACTTCGATCGATCAAGCTCAAACGATCAAAGTCGAACCGAATTGCGTTGCCAGTTGGGCCGCCAACGCCTGCGCGGCAGCGTGCCACTCAACCTCGACACCGGCACCCGCCAGGTCGATGGTTTGCAAGCCCACATAGCCGCAAGGGTTGATCTGCAAAAAGGGCTGCAGATCCATCCGTACGTTCAGGCTGACCCCGTGGTAGCTGCAGCCTTTGCGTATCTTCAAACCCAGTGCGGCAATCTTGGCCCCGCGCTGCGGACCTTCCGACAGATAGATGCCGGGGGCGCCCGCAATGCGCTCCGCAGGCAAATTATACGCCGCCAGCGTATCCAGCACCGCCTGCTCGATCCGGTGGACAAATTCGCGCACCATGAGCTTGCGCCGGCGCAAATCCAGCAGCAAATACGCCACCACCTGACCCGGGCCGTGATAAGTGATCTGCCCGCCGCGATCGACCTTGACCAACGGGATCGTGCTATCGGGTTGAAGCAGGTGAGCGGGGTCGCCCGCCAAGCCCAGGGTATAGACGGGCGGATGCTCGACCAGCCAGAGCTCGTCCGGGGTTTCGGGGTCGCGCACCTCAGTGAAGGCGCGCATGGCGGCGTAGCTGTCGGCATACGTCTCCATCCCGCGCCAGCGCAGCAGGATGGGCGGCATCGCCGCAGTCGGGTGCGGCGCGGCGACTGGGGCGGTCACGGTCGAAACAGGCATCGAGTCCATCGGATTCTGGCGGTGGCTGGCGGCGGATGTCACGCGGCGCCGGACGCTGGCAAAGCGGCCGGACGCGCTTACATCACCACCTTGACCATTGGATGCGCGGTTAAAGCGCGATAGATATCGTCCAGGTGCGCCCGGCTGGTGGCCCGCACGGTACACGTCAGGCCGGTGTAATTGCCTCCGCTGGACGGGCGCAGCTCGATCCGGGCCTGGTCGAACTCGGCATCGAATTCGCGTATCACCAGGGCAATCGTGGCGGCGAACTCGGGGTGCGCGCGCCCCATGACCTTGATCGGAAAATCACAGGGAAAATCGAACAAAGCATCAATATCGGCGCTCATCGCACACCTCCGCCTCGGTTTATATCGTCATGGTCGCTGGTCGCACACAGTCGTGCAATGGCCAGGCCGTCCATGGGTTGCGTCGTTGCCGCCGGCACGTCGACCACCTCATTTCTTGTTGAACGTCAGCAGCATGGAATCCCACAAGCGGCTCAGGAAACCGGCTTCGGGTACCGCATCCAGGGCCACCACCGGTACCGAGGCGATCTCCTTGCCGTCTGCGGACACCACCTTGGCCACCCCAACCTGCTGCCCCACCGCGAGCGGCGCGATCAGCGGTTCGTTCAGCGACACTTCGGTCTTGAAGGTGTTGGCCTGACCACGCGGCACCGTCACGAATTGATCGGCCTGCACGCCGACCTTGACCTGGATCGCGGTGCCCTTATAGACGCGCGGCGTCTGCAAAGCCTGGCCGCCGTGGAACAGACGCACTGCAGCGTAAGCCTGATAACCGTAGTCCAGCATTTTCATGCTATCGGTGACGCGATCGTGTTCCTTGTCTTCGCCCATCATGACCGACACCAGGCGTCGGTTGCTGCCATCGGCACTGGGACGCTTGGCCGAAGCAATCAGGCAATAACCTGCCGCCTCGGTATGCCCGGTTTTCAAACCGTCGACGGTCGGGTCCAGCCACAACAAGCGGTTGCGGTTGGGCTGCTTGATCTTGTTATAGGTGAATGCCTTCACCGAGAAGATCGAGTAGTACTCGGGGAAATCGCGGATCATACGAGCCGACAAAATGGCGAGATCCCCTGCGGACGTGTAGTGCTGCGGGTCAGGCATGCCGTTGACGTCGGCGAAATGGGTGTGGGTCATCCCCATCTTCTGCGCTTCGGCATTCATCATGGTGACGAAGTTCGCTTCGCTGCCGCCGACCAGTTCGGCCAGCGCGATAGCGGCATCATTGCCGGATTGAATGATCAGCCCGTAGACCAGATCATGCACGCTGACCGGCTTGTCGGCTTCGATGAACATGCGCGATTCGTCGGTGCCGACACGCCGCACGGCTTCGCTCGGCGTCACGATCTGATCCATCGAGATTTTCTTGGTGGCCAGTGCGTCGAACACCAGATACGCGGTCATCAGCTTGGTCAGCGACGCCGGCTCGACGCGCGCGTCGGCGTTACCCGAGGCCAACACTTGATTGCTGGTGGCATCGATCAGCACCCAGGAGCGCGCGTTGACGGCTGGCGGGGGCACTTGTGCCGCCGCTGTCAATGGCGCGAGGGCCGTCGCGGCGGCCAGGGTGGCAGCCAGCAGCGCACGGCGTGAAACATCTCGGGAAATAGCGTAACGGGCAGGGAAAGTCATAGGTTCTGTCGAGCGTGGAACGAATCGGAGACGGCGCGCGCCTTAAGCAGGGCACAACATTGCGCCATAGCGAGCCGGCGCGGCTTGGGCGTCGGTTATGGGAGAAAAAAGTATCGATTGCACGTTAAGCCGCAATTATACGCGCCAGGCATCGGTGATGACCCGCTTCAGTATGTGCAACTTGCGATGGAAAAAGTGCTCGGCGCCGGGTATCACCACCACCGGCAGTTCCTGCGGACGGGCCCAATCCATCACGGCGGTCAGGGGCACGGTATCGTCCTGCTCGCCGTGGATCACGATGGTGTCGGCCGGCACCGGCGCGACTTCCCACCGACTCGCGGCAGTGCCGACGAAAGTCAGGCGTTGCGCCGGCGTGCCCTGCTCGGCGAGGCGCTGCGCCACGTGGGACAAGACAAAGGTACCAAACGAAAAGCCGGCCAGTACCAGCGGCGCAGACACATAAGCCGGTTGAGCGCGTATATGGTCAATCACCGCCAACAGGTCGTCACGTTCCCCAATACCGTTGTCGTGTTGTCCCTCGGTGCGCCCCACACCGCGAAAATTGGAGCGAAACACCGCATAACCGAGCTGCACGAAGGTGCGCGCCAGGGTTTGCGCAACCTTGTTGTCCATGGTGCCGCCAAACAAGGGGTGCGGATGCGCGACCAGCGCTACCCCCCTGAGCACTCGCGCGCGCTCCGAGTCTTCCAGGTCGCGGGCCTCGTCAGGCAGATCGAGTGCGACTTCGATGCGCCCGACCGGGCCATCGATCAGATAGGTTTCGGTGTGAATATTCATTGTGACGGTCAGGCTTGCGGCGGCGCCGACGGCAACATCAGTCGCTCAACCGGGCGCCCGTGCTTCAGATGCGATTCGATAATTTCGTCGATATCCGCTTCATCGACATAGGTGTACCAGATACCTTCGGGATACACCACGATCACCGGCCCTTCCTCGCACCGTTCCAGGCAACCGGCTTTATTGATGCGGACTTTGCCGGGCGCGGCCAGTCCCGCTTCCTTGACGCGTTTTTTCGCGTATTCCTGCAGGCGCTGCGCGCCGCAGTTGGCGCAGCATTGGCGCGCACCGGGTTCGCGCTGATTCAGGCAGAAAAAAACGTGATGCTGATAGTAGGGGGTCATGACATTCCACGATTCGGTAAGGCCGACGCCGCGTAGGACGAGCGCCATGCGATCCTGCGCGTTTAGCACGGGCGCGCGGCAAGACGCTCAGACTCGGCTCGGTTCGACAAAGTTCATTATAACGAGGCTGTCAAGGCCATCGGGACGCGGGCGAAACTCGGCTGCCGGGGACCATCCCAAGCCCTTGGCGCTCAGAGCTTGGGCTGGCTTTCGTACCAGACGGCCAGCGCATCCAGCGCGCTATCGCTGGCACGCGCCAGCGCTCGCACACCACCCGCGGCGTCGGGGGTCGGTGCCGGCGCCGTGGCGTAAAAATCGCGCTGGGCAATCAAGACACCCTCACGGGTCAAGGTCGCACGCAAATTGACTACGCCCTGGCCCTGATCCGGTTGCGTGAACACCTGTTCGAAGCGGGTCAGCTCGACCCGCAGCGTCGGTGTCGGGCTGGCGCCGGGATTGGCCAGGATGGGGCCGACGGCGGCAAGCTTGGTGCGCAGCCGCTGGGTCATCATCTGCGCCGGTGTCATGGCCCAGCGGCTTGCGGCATAGCTGGCGGTTTGCTGATCATTCAAGTAAGCATAGCGAAATCGGATGCGGTCACTATCAAGATCCGCAGGCGCACTGACATCGGGTACCACGACCGCGGCGGCGTGTGCCTGTGTGGCGACATGGCCCGACTCAGGCACACCCATGTCATAACGCGCCTGGATCAGAGTCGGATTCGTGCAACCGGACAGCCAGGCGGCGAGCATCACGCAGGCCAACCCGGGCAAAATGCTGAGCGAGGCACGGCTGCCGCCACGGCGCTCTCGCACGCGGCGATTCGAAGCAGACAGATTGGGATGCATGGCGACTCCTTAAGGACGTTCGGACGGCGCGGCGCTGGGCCAATGGAAACCGGGTTCGCCCGGTCCAGGCGGAGCTGCAGGCACACCGAACAGTGCGCCGCGCGGATTGGTGCTGAGCACGTCGGCGGCACGATCGAAACTGCGTGTGGTCGCGCGCAAGTCATCGGACAACGCATTCAACCGCGGCAAGGTATCGTCGGTCACTCGCGTGGTGATCAATTGCACCATGCGATCCAGATCGGTTGCCGCGGTTCCGGCACGATTCAGATTCGTGGCCAGCGGGCCGTCGGGGCGCTGGTATTCATTCAACAAGCGAGTGGCGGAGTCGGCTGCCTGTCCCAGCTTGACCAGCGTACTCGGCAGTTGCTTCAGGGCGGGCGCGGTGGCATCCGCCGCATGTTGAATGCTGGCGGCAGTGGCCAACAATTGCGCGCGGGTCTGGGCGTCGGTCATTGCATCGACATGGTCGGCGACGATCTGCAATTCCTTGAGCAAGGCGTCGCCACGCTGCTGCAACTGCTCCAGTAACCCGGGCCGCAGCGGCAAATCCGCGATCTGCTTGGGCGAGGTGACTAGCGGCGAGGTATCCGCGCCCGTATCATCCAATTGCACAAAGGCAATTCCGGTAACCCCCTGAAAACTCAAGGTGGCAAAGGTCGAGTGTGTCACCGGCGTACCGCGATTGACCAGAATGCGGATCAGTATTTGTCCCGGGTGTGCGGGATCGAAGGCAATACTATCAACGCGACCGACATCCAGCCCTCGATAGCGGACCGCGGCATCGACCGTCAACCCCGTGACGTTGGTGGTGGAAATGACGTTGTAAGGAATACGCTCCGCCTGATCGCGATTGAACCAGAACAACATCGCGACAATGGCGCAACCCAATCCGATAGCGAATAATCCTGCCATGAATGCATGCGATTTGTTTTCCATCATCGATTCCCGGTTCGGCCGGCCGCGCAGCGGGTATGCGCCAGGCACGACACGCTTATGGTGCGGCTAGATCTGTATCCACCCATCATAGTGTTGCTGTCCCACGTTTTTTGCCCGCAGCTGCAGCGTGCTGCACCACCGCTTCGGCCGGCGCCAAAGCCGCCGCGCACAGCGTCGCGCGGCGCGCAGCGGGCAATGCCTGTAGCGCGCGCCGTCCGCGTGCGCCAAGAAAATATTCATGTATGAAGGGGTGGTCGACACCGGCAACTTCCTCGACCGGGGCACAGATCAGCACATGCTGCTCCGCCAGCACCGCGACGCGGGTCGACAGCGACACGGTGGTGTCCAGATCATGCGTCACCATCACCACGGTCAGGCCCAACGTGCGATGCAGTGTGGCGATCAGTTGCACAAACTCTTCCGATGATTGCGGATCCAGACCTGCCGTGGGCTCATCGAGAAACAGCAGCTCCGGTTCGAGGGCAATGGCGCGCGCAATCCCGACCCGCTTGATCATGCCGCCGGAGAGCGCCGCCGGCATCTTGTAGGCATGCTTGAACGGCAGTCCGACCATCTCCAGCTTCAACATGACAATATCGCGCAGCAAGGGTTCGGGAACTTTGCCCAACTCCCGGATCGGCTGGGCGATATTGTCGAACACATTCATCGACGAAAACAGCGCCCCCTGCTGAAACAGCATCCCGGTGCGGCAACGCATCAGTCGTGCCGTCTGCGCATCGACCCGACAGATATCCTCGCCGAATACCTTGATGGTGCCGGATGTGGGCCGCTCCAGGCCGATGATCTGGCGTACCAGTGTGGTTTTGCCGGAGCCCGAGCCACCTACGATGGCGACGATTTCGCCGCGGCGCACGTCAAACTGCAAATTTTTGTGTATCACCGTGCGGCCATATGACTTGCACAGGTCGCGCACTTCGATCACCAGCTCGGTCGGCGGCGCTGCCTCCTCGCCTTCATCGCGCATGGGCATCATGAGTATCCGATTCCTTGGAACGCGATGGCAAAGCAGGCATCGGCGATGATCACCACGGTGATCGAAACCACCACGGACGTCGTGGTGCCCTCGCCCAGGCTGCGTGAATTGGGTTTGATGCGAAAACCGAAATGGCAGGCCACCAAAGCGATCAGCATACCGAACACCATGCCCTTACCCAGGCCGATCCAGATATTGGCAATCGGCACGGCGGCCGGCAATGCCTGCAGAAAATAGGCGAAATCGATATCGAGACCGAAATGGGCCGCGAGCATGCCGCCTGTCAGCGCGACAATATCGGTCCAGGTGATCAATAATGGCATCGCGATGCCCAGCGCAAGCACACGCGGCAGTATCAACCGCATGCCGTGCGAGATGCCCATCACGCGCATCGCATCAAGCTCTTCGGTCACGCGCATCACGCCGAGTTGCGCCGTGATCGCAGAACCTGAACGACCGGCCACCAGAATGGCGGCCAGCACGGGACCCAGCTCGCGGATGACCGACAGCCCAAGAATGTTGACCACGAAAGTGCTGGCGCCATACGCCTTGAGCTGCTGCGCGGACAAATAACTGAGCACGATGCCGATCAGAAAAGCCACCAAGGCAATGATGGGCATCGCGCTGGTCCCCGCGCTATACACATTGGCCGAGATCTCGCGCCAAGGCGTCAGCGTGGGCTGCTTGATCAGGCGCAGCAGATTGAGCACGAAGCCACCCAGCAACTCCACACTTTCGCGCAACTGGCGGAAGAACCCGAAAATGGCAAATCCGAGGCGTGTGACCGGATCGAGCGCGCGCGTGGACTGTGCGGTGTATTCGGCCGACTTCGATTCCAATTCCAGCGTGGCGATGCGCTTGAAGATCTCCGCCTGGGTCGGGCTCAGCGACATGTCCGGCGGCAGCTTGCGACCCCATACCTGCCACAGCGCCTGGCCGCCGACGTGGTCCATCCGTTCGATGCCGGACAGATCCCAGGTTTTCGCTTGCTGGCCAATCTGGCGCAAATTTTTGGTCACCCCGCCACGCGCATGATCCAGCGCCAACGACAAAGCGGTCCATTGCCCCGACAACTGGGCGACCGGCCCCGGCTGTCCGGACGCGGACTGGTTCAGGATCTTGAGACTGGGTGGTTTGTCGTAACGCAAGTAGTTCAAGGACGCTGACTCGCTGTGGTCGACGAAGGGGCCATTGTAACCATCGGATAGATAGTTGCCAGCTTAACATCGTACGCGAGGGGTATGCAGGGACAGTCAGGGTCTACAGGCACGCCGCGACTCGTTACAATACGCGGATGACTGCTCCGACACCCGCTCCCGACACCGCCGCCCTCATCCACCGCGAGCGCCTGGCCGGCCGCCTTTCCGCCGCCACTCGCGACTGGTCGATCGAGATCGTCGAGGAAACCGGCTCGACCAATACCGATCTGCGCGACCGTCTGCGCGGCGGTGTGGTCCTGCCCACGCCGCTGGTCCGGGTTGCCTATCTGCAACACGCGGGCCGAGGCCGGCGCGGCCGGCAATGGATCGCCGCCGCCGGCGATGCGCTGATGTTTTCGCTGGCCTGCCCCCTTGAGCGCCCGCTATCCGCCCTCGGTGGCCTCAGCCTCGCGGTCGGCACCGCGCTGCTGGCCGGCTTACGCACCCTGGCCCCGGCCGACGCGGCGCGCTTTGCGCTCAAATGGCCCAATGACATTTTGCTCGATCAGGCCAAGCTGGGCGGCATCCTGATCGAAACAGCATCCAGCACGGCCAGTCGATGCATGCTGGTGATCGGGGTCGGTATCAATCTGCGCGGCGCCGAGGCGCTGGCCAGTCAACTCGATGGCCAGACCGCAATCCCAGCCTATCGCGTGGCGGCGCTCGAACAGGTGGCTGGCGCCCGCTTACCCATGAGCGACGTCCTGGCTGCCGTGTTGAACGCGCTGGCTCCGGCACTGGCACGTTTCGAGCAAACCGGTTTCGAACCGTTTCGAGAACTGTGGCTGGCCGACCATGCTTACACCGGGCAGGAAGTCAGTCTGATTGAAAACGGCGTCGAACTGGCGCACGGACGGGCCCACTCGGTCGATGCAAGCGGTCAACTGCTGATCACTCAAAGCGACGGCACCACCCACGTTTGCGCGGTCGGCGACGTCTCCTTGCGATTGCGCGGAACCACGCAGCCCAGCCCCGGAGCGCCATCTTGAATGCCGCGGCAACGCCCGACGCGACCGCCTTGGCGGCCCCTTTCCTGCTGATCGACGCAGGCAATACGCGCATCAAATGGGCCTTGGCGGATACCGGCGGCAGTCTGCTCGCCATCGGTCTGGTTCAGCACCACGACGATCCGGTTCATTGGCCCGCCTGGCAAGGCCCTTCGCAACCCGGGTCGCCGTCGGTCTGGATCTCGAATGTCGCGGGAGCCGTAACTGCACAGCGGCTCTCGGCGCAACTGCAGGCAAATTGGCCGCACGCGATCAGCCACACCATCACCACACAAGCGGCCCAATGCGGCGTGATCAATGGCTATCGTACGCCTGCGCAACTGGGTAGCGATCGCTGGGCCGGGCTGTTGGCCGCGCGCGCAGCCTATCCAAACGAGCATGTGCTGATCGCGACCTGCGGCACCGCCACCACGCTGGAGGCGCTGAGAGCCGATGGCACATTCTGTGGCGGCCTGCTGGCGCCAGGTTGGACCCTCATGATGCAGGCGCTTGGACAGCACACCGCCCAATTGCCGCTCCTTAGCAACGCGCAAGCGCGCGACCTGCTGCCCTTTGCAGCCAACGTGGCAGAACCCGAGGCGATGTTCGCCCAAGACACGGAAAGCTCGATCAGCCGCGGCAGTTTGCTGGCGCAGGCGGGGCTTATCGAGCGTGCCTGGAAGACCTGGAGCGATACGCTGGGCGCGCCCGTCCGGCTGGTACTGAGCGGTGGCGGCGCCGACGCGGTGGCGCAGGTGCTGCCGATACCTTATACCCGGCACGACCACTTGGTACTGGCGGGTCTGGGCTTGATCGCCGCGGAGCATTTGCATCGCGCGGCAGATTCTGGCACGGTAGCGACGGGCCGACATCCTGCGGCACAGCCGGTCGACCGCCCCTGACGAGCCATCACTACATGCGCATTCTTCTGATTCTGGTACTGTTGCTGGCGAACCTGATGCTGTTCGGTGCGAACCATCAAATGTTCGGTCCAGTGCCGTATGCCGGACTGCGCAATCCGGCGCCGCTCAAACGCGAACTGAATCCATCGGGCATGCAGATCAGGCCCATGGCACCGGGCGAGTATGTCGACCATCCGGTAGTCGGCCCGGCGGATCCAAGCGCACCGGTCCGGCAGGAGGAATTGGCTACACCGGTCGGGGCGCTATCTGCCTCCGCAGCATCAGCAGCATCAGCAACACCGGCCGCGATGCCGACACCGGCCTCAGCCGCCCCGGCAAGGGTGACGAGCGCGGCGACACCTTCCGCCAGCAGCAGCCCGCCGGCGGCCAGTGCGCCCCACCCGCACAAACCGCGTAAGCCACACCATCCGCACGCTTAGGGTGCGGCGCGCTCACATCACGGGCGGCACAGGCTCAAGGCGCGGCGGTGCGCACGCGCCGCAACAAGGCGGTGGTTGAACGCTCATGCTCAAACGGGATCGCCAGTGCCTGACCACCCCAGCCGCGCACCAGCGCGGATTCCGGCAATGCGTCCATTTGATAGTCGCCGCCTTTGACCAGCACATCAGGACGTAGCGCCTCGATCAGCTGAATCGGCGTCGACTGCTCGAAGCCGATGACCCAATCGACACTTTCAAGTGCTGCCAACAGTGCCATTCGATCGGCCTGCAGATTGATCGGGCGATCATCGCCCTTGCCCAGAGTGCGCACCGAGCTATCGCTGTTGACCGCCACGATCAAGCTGGCGCCCAGAGCACGTGCCTGGGCCAGATAGGTGACATGACCCCGGTGCAGGATATCGAAGACGCCATTGGTGAAAACAACGGGCCCCGGCAGGTCTGGCCGCAGCGCCAACAGGGTATCGAGCGTGACGATCTTGCGTTCGAAGGCGACGGACATGGCGGGTCAGGAAGGGAGTCGAAGCAGTGAGATGGGACCCATCGCAGCGTTAAGCCACTCAAGGTGCATACAGTTTGGGCGCTTAAATTGGGGCGCTGAAAGGCCGATCCGAGACTTGGTCCCAGCCCAACACCCGGCGGCCAGGGCCACCGGGTCTGGTCATCCAGCTTAAGCCTGTTGCGGTTCAGCCAGGGTTTCAGCGCCGCTTTGCTGCAGGCGTTGCACCACTTCCTTGCGATAGCGGTTCAACTCCTGGGCGGTGTTGAATGTGCGCTCGAACAACAGGGACATATTGTGCAGAATGCGTTCGACCACCTTCTTTTCCCAGGTATCGTCGAAGCGGATCTGCTCATCGAGCCAATGTTCAAGCCACTCCGGATCGGGCAGGCGGGACTGGATCGTGTCGCGCGGGAACAGATCGCGGTTGACGTGCAGATTGGTCGGGTGCAGGGGCTTCTCGGTGCGACGCGCGGAAGCCATCAGCACACCGATTTTCGCGAAGGCCGCGCGCGCCGCGTCGCCGAACTGCGCCATGGCCTTCTTCATGTAGCGCAAATAGGCGCCGCCATGCCGCGCTTCGTCGCGCGAAATGGTTTCGTAGATGTGCTTGATAACCGGCTCGGTGTGCCATTCGGCCGCACGGCGATACCAGTGGTTCAAGCGAATTTCACCGCAGAAGTGCAGCGTCAGCGTTTCCAGCGGCGGAGCCGGATCGAACGGGAAGCGCACCGCTTGCAACTCCGCTTCGGTCGGCACCAGATCGGGCCGGAAACGGCGCAGGTATTCCATCAGCACCAGCGAATGCTTTTGTTCCTCGAAAAACCACACGCTCATGAAAGCCGAGAAATCGCTGTCGTGATGATTATCGCGCAGAAACATCTCTGTCGCGGGCAATGCCGACCACTCGGTGATAGCGTTCATTTTAATGGTCGTAGCCTGCTCGTCTGTCAGCAGTGCTGCATCGAAGCTATCCCATGGAATGTCTTTTTCCATGTCCCAGCGGACCGACTCAAGCGATTTATACAATTCCGGATAAAGCATGGTGTTCATTTTCATGACCCCTGTTCTGCGATACTTCTCTTCGTTCTAGCGACTGCCGTTCCGACTCATGCCCGGCATCACTGCAAGGCACCACTGCCACACTTCGCATCAAGCGTGATGGCTGCCGCGCCGACCCCTTCAAGTAGGCCAAGTGCAGCGGAAATACCGGGCGCCGACCTTGCGCTGCCGACCGCCCACCCCTGCGTCTTCCTTTTGGCGCGATACCCAAACCTATTAATCATAGCACGCGCCCATGTCCCCAAACCGTGGTGACAGGATGGACGCAACGGTCGCGCGTCCTGCCAATGCGGCTTAAACGCACGGGAATTAGCCGGAATGCAACGATTCGTCGCGCTTTGCGCAGCATAATCAGAAAACAGGGAATTTTTGACGTACTCTTGCCATATATAGGGGAATTTCCCCTAAAACGCCAGGGCTCGGCACCATCGGCCGTACCCTGGAACGGCGCGCCTCAAATCGCCCAGATCGCCATCACTCGCCGGCGTCCAGCGCCGAGTCATTGTCTGGCAAAGCGCGTACACCCTGCATCCGTTTTTCATTTGCACACGTAAATGTTGGCAGAAGTCGTCGTTTTGTCGTTTCAGCGTCTGCCCTGATTCGGTCTACGGCGAGCCGCGTTCAATAACAACATAGAACGGAGCGTAACAGGATGAAAGTTGCGGTGGTGGGTGCGGGCATCGCCGGTCTGGCGTGCGCTTACGAGTTATCGCGCTCGACGCCCGGGGTCGAGCTGACGCTGTTCGAAGCCAATCACTACTTTGGCGGTCACACCCACACGGTGGACGTGACCCTGGACGGCATCACGCACGGCGTCGATACCGGATTCCTGGTTTGCAACGAGCGTACCTATCCCCATTTGCTCGCCTTGTTCGCCGATCTGGACGTCAAGCTGGCGCCGTCTGATATGTCGTTCTCGGTCCATCTGACCGATAGCGGCCTGCAATGGGCCGGTAGCAATCTGAATACGGTTTTCGCACAACGCCGCAATCTCGCCCGCCCGACTTTTCTGCGCATGTTGGCCGATATCCTCCGTTTCAACCGGCTCGCGACGAATATGGCGCGCTCCGCGACTGAGTTGGGTGCGCAGCCGCTCGGCGATTTCCTTGTGCGGCACCATTTCAGCACGGCCTTCCGCGATTGGTACCTGTTGCCCATGGTGGGCGCAATCTGGTCCTGCCCAACCGAGCAGATGATGGCGTTTCCCGTTGGTACCCTGATCCGATTTTGCGATAACCACGGCTTGCTGCAAATCGCGAACCGGCCGCAGTGGTACTCGGTCAAGGGCGGCGCGCGCGAGTACGTGCGCCGCATGTTGCCGCTGATCGGCGATGCGCGAGTTGCGACGCCGGTAACCGGCATCGTACGCGGTCAACGCGATGGCCATGCCGGGGCGGCAGTTCGCACCGCAGCCGGGACCGAGTGGTTCGATCATGTGGTGTTGGCGGCGCACAGTGATCAATCGTTACGCCTGCTCGACGATCCCTTTGAGGCCGAGCGCAGCGTGCTGGGCACAATCCGCTACGCGCCCAACCGCGCGGTGTTGCATACGGACGCGGCATTGCTGCCTCACGCGCGCGCCTGGTCAGCCTGGAACTACGAAAGTCGTCGGGGCGACCTCGGCACCGAGGCGCAACTTTGCGTGCACTACCTGATCAATCGCTTGCAACCGCTCCCCTTCAAGCAACCCGTGATTGTCAGCCTGAATCCGATTCGTGAGCCGCAAGCGGCGGCTGTGCTGGATGCGTTTTCCTATAGTCATCCGGTATTCGACAACGCTGCAGTCGCCGCGCAGGCTGCGCTGCCGGCAATACAAGGTCGACACAACACCTGGTATTGCGGCGCTTGGACCGGCTACGGGTTTCATGAAGACGGGTTGAAATCAGGTTTGGCGGTGGCGGCGCAGATCAAAGCCCAGCTCCTTTCGAAGTCAGCCGGGAATTCTGCCGACACCTTCGACCCCACCTTGTGCGCCGCCTGAACACGATGCGCGCGCCACTTGCCACCGACGCAGCCGCCCCGCTGAACGGCGCACGTCCCAGCCTGTTGCTAGGGCAGGTGCGGCATCGTCGCCTGCGGCCGGCCGCCAACGCGTTCACTTATGGCGTCTACATGCTGCGCTTGCCCGTGCGCACCTTGGCAGCCGACCCCTCCCTGTGGGAAAACCGATGGTTTTCGTGCAATCGTTTCAATCTGTTGAGCTTCTACGATCGCGATCATGGCGACGGCAAACTGGCCCCGCTCGCGTGGATCACGCGGATGCTGGAACAGGCCGGCATTCATGATGCCGACGTCGAGATCTGGTTGCATACCTTCCCGCGTGTCCTGGGTTACGTCTTCAACCCGGTCAGTTTCTGGTTCTGCCAGCGCGCGGACGGTGCCTTGCGCGCGGTGCTGTGCGAGGTCAACAACACCTTCGGCGAGCGCCATTGCTACTTGCTGGAAAATGGCGCGACGGTCAACAACGGCAGCGCACTGCATGCCGCCAAGGCTTTTCATGTATCGCCGTTTTGCGCGGTGGCCGGGGCCTATTCATTCCGCTTTCTCGACACCGCAGCGCGCGACGGCGCGGCCTTGCGCACGATCGCGCGCATCGACTATGGCGATGCCCAGGGTCCGTTACTTCTCACCAGCGTCAGCGGTCGCGCCGTGCCACTCGATAACAGACAAACCCTCGCGGCCTTTCTGCGCTACCCAATGATGACCTGGGGCGTGATGATGCGTATCCATTGGCAAGCCCTCAAGCTGCTGATCAAGCGCGTGCCCTTTATCCAGAAACCCGAACCTCCTATCGCAACCGTCACGCATGCGCGTGCCGAATCGACTCCAAGGTGACCCGTATGAGTTCTTTACCCACCTCCTCGGGCACGCCCCGCACACTATCTCGCGCCGATGCCGCCAAGCGTATGCCGGCGGCCGCTCGCGTGGCATTACGCGCGATGCGCAAATTGCAAATCGGCACCCTGGACGTACGCTTGCCGGATGGCAGCACGCACCGCTTCGGTCAAGGCGAACCGCACGCGCATCTGACGCTGGTCAATTGGAACGTCTGCGCTGCGGCCTTGCGCAGTGGCGATATCGGTTTTGCCGAGAGCTATCTGGCCGGCGACTGGCACACCGACGATCTGGCCAGCTTGCTCGATGTGATGGTGCGTAACCGCACGCTGCTCGAACAGGTCTTCTACGGTTCGTGGTGGGGGCGCCTGCTACATCGCCTGCGTCACTTACGCAACAGCAATTCCAAGGAGGGAAGCCGACGCAACATCCACGCCCACTACGACCTGGGCAACGCCTTCTATCGGCTTTGGCTGGACCGGACCATGACCTATTCGAGCGCACTGTTTGATAGCGCAGACCAGCCACAGGATCTGGCCGAAGCACAGCAAACCAAGTATCGGCGCGTGCTGAGCGAGTTGCACGTTACTCCGGGTCAGCGGGTGCTGGAAATCGGCTGCGGCTGGGGCGGCTTTGCCGAACTGGCCATGCGGGAAGCTGGCGTCAGCGTGACTGGCCTTACCCTATCCACCGAACAACTGGCTTATGCGACTGAGCGACTCGAGCGCGCCGGGCTCACACCCCAAGCGGATATAAGGTTGCAGGACTATCGCGATCTAAGCGGCCAATTCGATGCGATCGTGTCGATCGAGATGTTCGAGGCCGTCGGGGAGGCTTATTGGCCCGAATACTTCGCCTGCCTCAAGCGCACCCTGAAGCCGGGCGGGCGCGCTTGCGTCCAGAGCATCACCATTGCCGACGCCCTTTTCGAGCGCTATCGCAGCAGCACCGATTTTATTCAGCAGTACATCTTCCCCGGCGGGATGCTGCCCTCACCGACCATCTTTGCCGAGCAAGCGGCTCGAGCCGGGCTGCGTGTCAGTGCCCAATTCCGTTTCGGCGCCGATTACGCCCGCACGCTGCGCGCCTGGCGGGAGGCCTTTCGTGCGCACCTGCCTGAAGTGCGTGCACAAGGCTTTGACGAGCGCTTTATTCGCACCTGGGACTTTTATCTCTGTTATTGCGAAGCCGCGTTTGCCAACGGTAATACCGACGTGATCCAGTTCACGCTCGAACACGCGTGAGCGCAAAGCGATGCGCGCGTCGATATATCGCCTGCGGCTGTGGCCCAAGCTGGCCCGGAACATAGCTGGATTCGCGTTCTGGCGCACACTGACGCTGACGCTGGTGTGTTTGTGCGCATGGACCAGCGCCCACGCTTTCGACCCGGTCGACGTAGTGCGTCAGCAGATTCCGGAAGCCCGCGTGGCGGGCAGCGGTACCTTACGCTGGTTTGGACTGCATATCTATGATGCCCGTCTGTATGTCGGCCCGAGCGGGTTCTCGTCGGCGGACATGACGGCCAGGCCTTTTGCGCTCGACATCAATTACGCCCGCGCCTTCAGCGGCGTACGCATCGCCGAGAAGGGGCGCGACGTGATGGAGTCGATGGGTACCGCCAGCAAAGCACAGGCACAGGCCTGGTGTGACACGCTGACGCACATTTATCCGGACGTGCAGGCGGGAGATCATTTGACCGGTCTGTTTGTGCCGGGTCAGGGAACGACGTTCTATTTCAACGGCCGCATCATAGGCCAGATCCCCGGCGACGATTTTGCGCGCGCATTCTTCTCGATCTGGCTGGATCCCCATACCGAGGCGCCCGATTTGCGCGCCGCCTTGCTGGCCGGCAGCAAGGACTAAAACGGGCTCCGCGCCGAGGCCCAATCCCGGGACAGATCAAAGCCGGCTGGCCCGACCCTAGGCACAACCCGTACTTGCCCGCATAATGCCGCGAAGCTTACGTCTCGGGATTACGTCATGCGCCGTCTGGCTCAATGCTTGGTATTTTCGCTGTGCTGTGCGCTATGCCCGCTCGCGGCATTCGGCGAAGTCACATTGACGACCGGACCCGGCTACGCTCCGTTTGCCGATCCCAATCTACCCGGCGGCGGGATCGCGACGCAGGTTGTGCAAGCGGTTTTCCGACGTCTGGGAGAACCGGTAGGTCTGACCTGGCTGCCTTGGAAGCGGGGTTATCTGCTGACCTTGAGCGGGCGCTTCGACGCCACCTTCCCCTATGTCCGATCCACCGTGCGAGAGCATGACTTTCTGTACTCTGACCCCATCATCACCACGTACAATTACCTCTATACGCGTCCCGGCGAGCAGCTGGATCCGGATCAACCGGCCAGCTTCCGTGACCATACGATATGCGTGCCGCAAGGCTTTTATTCGCCGTTGGAGGAAAAATTGCACGATCAGGTCGGGCGCGGCGAGGTCAAGGTGGAACGCACACCAGACATGAGCACCTGTCTGCGCATGCTGGCGGCCGGCCGGATTGACGCTTTCAATTCGAATGAGTTTCTGGTGCGCGATCTTGAACAGCAGGCCGGTGGCGTCGCGTATGCAGAACGTTCAGGCAAGCCGCTGGGAACCACCGAGTTGATGTTGATCGCGCCGCGCAGTGCACCTGGATCCGCGGATCTGATCCGCCGCTTCAATGCCGGTTTGCAGCAAATCAAGGCGGACGGCAGCTATCGCAGCGTGGTCCCTGAGTAAGGCCAACGCTTTTTGCCCGTGCTTACCCTAGGGCAAATTCAAGAAATTTCTGAGCGTAAAACGTCTCGATTTCCTCTAAGGTATGTGTTTCGGTGAACTGCGGTTCTGCCGATGGCCGGGTCTGAGGTTGCACTGCACCGACCTGGCCTGATCGGCTCAACAGTATCGCAACATGCCGCTAAACATGGGGGGAAAACCACACCGATCACGATCGGTGGCACGAGAACGATCACCTTGCCTACGCCCTTTTATACCAGCCATGCCTGGTTAGACCACACGCAGCACTCCTGCAACACTGCCACGACACCCGCGTCCCCGTGCGCAACAGCGCCAGTCGCACGATGGGCGAGCCACAGGCCACCGCTCGCTGGCGCCGGGGCCTTTCGCTTCCGCCATCGCTGCCGCACGCCCAGCTTCCAGCAAAGCCTGCATGCGTCATGCTTGATCGCGGCAACCTGTCTGGCATCGTTCAAAGCGCATGCGCAACCCGCCGACGCGATGCCCGCCCCAACGCCCATCGCCGTGCCACGTGCCAGCGCGCCCTTGGCCGCCAGCTCGCCCCAGCCGATACGCACGGCAGGGACAGCAAGCCGGGCCAAAAAGGCAACACTACCCGTGATCCCTGCCGTACCCCAGCCGCTCACCAGCCGCGGCAAGGGTCCGGGCCGCGACAACCAATACCTGCTGCGCTTCGACGAAGACTATAGCTATCTCAAGCGTCCCAGTGCCGCCACCAGCCCGCTCGATCCGTATAAATTCATTGCGCTGGACAGCACGCGCGATAGCTGGCTCACCCTGTTCGGTGGCGAGCGGCTTTTCTTCGATCACAACAATATGTCTGTGGTGCCATCGCCGGCCTCATCCGGCAACGAATTCGAAGCGCGCACCACCTTCGGCGCAGATATGCATCTGGGCAGCCATCTACGCTTCTATCTCGAAGGCATCAATGGCGCCTATCTGGGCCCGACCGATGTACCTGGTTCGACCACGGCCGATTTCGGCATCTACAACGCGTTTGCCGAAGTCATGGATGCCGAAGGCGGCACGCGCTACGGCGTGCGGGCAGGTCGGCAGGAAATGTGGCTGGGTAACGGACTCATCATCTGCAACCGCGATCTGGCCAACATCCCGACTTCGTGGAACGGCGTGCGAGGCTATGCGGACTGGGGCCTGGGGCGAGTCGATGTGTTCGATCTGGTTCCGACCACGTATTCAGAGCAGCCGCTACAAGGTAAGTTGAACACCGGGCTGCATCTGTATGGCATCTATGGCAGCTTTGCCCTGCCCTCCACGCATGTCGGTAGCTGGCCGTTGACCGCCTCCCTTG
>Ga0116226_10001363_pt1 | contig 21121 bp, 15 predicted proteins | sample S1TSphfallax_FD_89692 | JGI IMG/M metagenome (GOLD analysis project Ga0116226, IMG submission 89692) | Host-associated microbial communities from peat moss isolated from Minnesota, USA - S1T2_Fa - Sphagnum fallax MG | ecosystem: Host-associated > Plants > Peat moss > Unclassified | place: USA... | reverse complement strand
CATCGCAACGTGGGTGTCGCAGCGACGGGCGATCGCGGCCATCGTCCCGCAACCCGCACCGTCGCTGACGGTGACCAGTACGATGCCCCGCAAGACTCATTGGGACATCACGCTGTCCGCGACGGGGGTTGTTGCGCCATGGCAGGAGGCCAGCATCAGCGCGCAGGTGGGTGGATACCGTCTCATCGATGTACGGGCCAATGTCGGCGATCGGGTCAAGAAGGGGCAGGTGCTCGCGCGACTCGATCCGGCTCTCTTGCGCGCCGATGAAGCCCAGCTGCGGGCCAGCTACGAGCAGGCGGATGCCAATCGGAAACGCGCACTCTCATTGAAAGGCAGTGGAGGAATCAGCGAGCAGGAGCTTTTGCAATACGTTACCCAGGCGAACACGACGGGCGCCGCACTCGAAGCGAAGCGATTGCAATTACGCTACACCGAGGTGTTGGCACCGGACGACGGGCCAATCACGGCACGCTCCGCCACGTTGGGTGCCGTGGTGTCGATAGGTCAGGAATTGTTCCGGTTGATTCGCCAGAATCGCTTGGAATGGCGGGGCGAGCTCACGGCGGGCGAGTTGGGGAACGTCAGAATCGGACAGCGGGTCGAAGTCGGGTTACCGGACGGCGGCAGCGCCGAGGGGGTCGTGCGCCAGATCGCTCCGTCGCTGGAATCGCAAACGCGTTTGGGGATTGTCTATGTCGACCTCCCCGTCGGCAGTGGCGCGCGAGCCGGCATGTATGCCAACGGACGGATTGTCGCCGGCCAAGCGGATGCGCTCATCATTCCGGCGGAATGCGCGGTCGTACGCGACGGTCGCAACTACGTATTTACCTTGGGGTTGGACCAAGCGGTGGCAAAAGTGACGCGTGTCGCGGTGGAGGTGGGCCGTCGCGACGGGGGCGATCTGGAGATCATTGCGGGTATTCGCCCCGACGAACGTATCGTCGTTCAGGGAGCAGGATTCTTGAACGATGGTGACTGGGTCCGGGTCGCGGACGCGACGCCTCCCGCGGTTTCAAGACTGTCCCCTGGGAGCAAGGCGCCATGAACTTTGCCACCTGGTCCATTCGCAACCCGATTCCCTCGGTGGTTTTATTCTCCTTGCTCTCACTCGCGGGAATCTGGGGATTCCACAAGTTACCGATTCAAAACTTTCCGGACATCGATCTGCCGAAGATTACCGTCACCTTGATCCAACCGGGGGCAGCGCCTGCGCAATTGGAGACGGAGGTGGCGCGAAGGGTCGAGGACTCGCTGGCGACGCTCAGCGGACTTCGCCACCTGCGCACCGCGGTAACGGATGGACAAGTGACCATCACCGCAGAGTTCGTTCTGGAAAAGCGACTGTCGGATGCCATGATCGAAACGAAGGATGCCGTCGATCGAATTCGTTCGGAACTTCCCGCCGATCTACTGGAGCCGACAATCGCCGCGGCCAATACGGCGGCCGAGCCCATTCTCGTCTACGCGGTATCCGCGTCGAACAGGGACGAAGAGGCGCTCTCCTGGTATTTGGATGACACTGTGGCCAAGGCCGTACAGGCGATCCACGGCGTGGGCCGATTCGAACGAGTGGGTGGCGTTCAACGGGAGATTCAGATCGAGGTAGATCCCATTCGCATGGAGGCATTGGGGTTGAGTGTCGGAGATGTTTCGCACGCTTTGAAATCAATGCAGCAGGAGTCTTCCGGGGGGAGGGGTCAGCTGGATCGGGGAGAGCAATCGATCCGTACCGTGGCAACGGTCCGAACCGCGGCCGATCTGGCTGCCCTGCCCATCGCTCTGCCGGGGCGTTACGTCCGACTCGATCAATTCGCGACCGTTCGCGACAGCTTTGCAGACCGGACTCAAGCGGCGCTCATCGATGGTAAACCTGCCGTGGGATTCAAGGTGTACCGGACCAAGGCCTACGACGAAACCCGCATTGCGGCCGGAGTACAGCAAGCATTGGATGGGCTGCAACGCAACGATCCCTCTCTCCATTTCACAGCCGTGTCAGGTTCCGTGAATCACACCTTGGAGCAATTTCACGGCTCCATGCACATGCTCTATGAAGGCGGATTGCTGGCGATCATCGTCGTGTGGGCGTTCCTACGGGATTGGCGCGCGACATTGGTGGCCGCTGCCGCGCTGCCGCTGTCGATCTTGCCTGCATTTGCCGTGATCTCCTGGCTCGGCTTTTCGCTCAATACGCTGACATTGCTCGCGCTCACCGTCACCGTCGGAATATTGGTGGACGATGCCATCGTGGAAATCGAGAACATCGAACGTCACGCCTGGATGGGAAAGCCGATTTTGCAAGCCGCCGAGGAGGCGGTCATCGAAATTGCGCTGGCTGTGGTGGCGACCACCATGAGCCTCGTCGTCGTTTTCCTGCCGACAGCCTTGATGTCGGGCGTGCCGGGGTTATTCTTCAGGGAGTTCGGCTGGACAGCGGTATTGGCCGTGCTGGCCTCGCTCCTGGTGGCACGTTTGCTGACGCCGATGATGGCGGCCCGTCTGCTGAAGACGCGATCACGCGCGACGCATGACGATGGCCAGATCATGCGCCGATACTTGGCGGCGGTGAACTGGTGTCTTTCGCATCGTAAGGCCACGATCATCGGTGCGGTGTTGTTCTTCGCAGCGTCCGTCGCGATGATTCCGCTGATTCCGTCGGGTCTCATTCCTCCTGCTGACACCGGCAACACGACCGTGAGCATTGAGTTACCCCCGGGAAGCTCTATTGGCAGCACCCTGAACGTGGCTGAAGCGACACGAGTCGCGCTGCGGAGTGTGCCAGGCATCGAGCGGATCATGACGACCGTGGGCGACGCCCAATCCCTTGGCGGCGGCGAGAAGCAGGCGGGCGAGGTGCGTAAGGGTGCTTTGCTGGTGAAATTGAAGCCGCGGGACGAGCGCTCGCGGCAGTTCTTGATCGAGCGCGAGATCCGTGATCGCCTCCTTGAAATTCCAGGTGCCCGCTTTACCGTGGGGTCGGGCGGTGCAGGCGAGAAGCTGCAATTGATCCTGGCGGGTGATGATGCGCAAGCATTGAAATTGAGCGCACAGCGTTTGGAACATGAACTACGCGGGGTCGGCACGCTTTCCAACATCAAGTCCACGGCAAGCCTCGAACGGCCGGAGATCATCGTACGTCCGGATTTCCGACGTGCCGCCGAGCGCGGCGTGAGCACACGTGATATTGGTGACCTGGTACGGATCGGCACGAGCGGCGACTTCGATGCGCAGATCGCACGGCTGAACCTGGACAATCGCCAAGTCTACATCCGCGCCCGTCTCGCCAACGCCGCCCGTGCCGACCTGGACACGTTGGCGAACCTTCGCGTGACTGGACGTGACGGTACGGTTCCTCTCTCGAGTATTGCAACTCTGTCGATGGAGAGCGGACCGTCACAGATCGACCGTTACGATCGGCACCGCTACGTGACCGTGGATGCGGACCTGAGTGGGATGGCTCTCGGCCCTGCAGTCGCCGCCGCCAAGGCGCTGCCGGCCGTCCAGCAGATGCCCTCGAGCGTGAAATTGATCCAAACCGGCGATGCGGAACTGGCCGTCGAGTTGGCATCCGGATTTGGAATGGCGTTGCTGGTTGGCGTCCTCTGTGTGTACTGCGTGCTGCTGCTGCTGTTCAAAGACTTCCTTCATCCGATTACCATTCTTTCCGCAATCCCGCTGTCCCTTGGCGGGGCGTTCCTGGCTTTATTGCTGGTTAGAAGCGAGCTCGACGTGCCCTCGATGATCGGGTTGGTGATGCTCATGGGCGTTGTCACCAAAAACTCGATCCTGCTGATCGAATTCACCATCGTCGCCATGCGCGATCGGCATCTGACGATGCACGAGGCTCTATTGGATGCCTGCCACAAGCGGGCCAGGCCGATCGTCATGACCACGGTTGCCATGATCGCGGGGATGCTGCCCATCGCCCTGGGACTCGGCGCTGACGCCAGTTTCCGCCAACCGATGGCGGTCGCGGTGTCGGGCGGACTGCTCACCTCGACGGGACTCAGCCTGTTGGTCGTACCGGTCGCCTTTAGTTTACTCAACGATTTCGAGCAGTGGATCAAGGGAAAACTCCGATCCCAACAGGATTCAACTGCGGCGGCTATGGTGAGCTGACATGCATCGAACCCTGGTGGCCGAAGCCGCGATTCAAACCAGCGAGCGGGAACCTCATTCCGCAACTTTCAACGGAGATGCCTATGGCTAAAACAATCCTGATCACCGGCGCTTCATCGGGCATCGGTGAAGAGACGGCAAGGGCGCTTCTGGCAGCCGGCTACATCGTCTATGCCGGCGCAAGGCGCATCGAGCGGATGAATGCGCTCCTCGAAGCGGGAGCACGCGTTCTGTCGCTGGACGTGACGGACGATGAGTCGATGAATACGGCGGTAGAGAGCATTGTGCGGGAAACGGGTCGAATCGATGTGCTCGTCAACAACGCAGGCTACGGCTCCTACGGCGCGCTCGAGGACGTGCCGCCCGAGGAGGCTCGACGACAATTTGACGTCAATATATTCGGCATGGCTCGCCTGATTCAGTTGGTTCTCCCGACCATGCGCGCGCAGCGCGCCGGCCGAATAGTGAACATCTCCTCGGTGGGCGGCAAACTCGGCGAACCCTTTGGTAGCTGGTACCACGCCACCAAATTCGCGGTGGAGGGCCTGAGCGACTCACTGCGCATGGAACTTCGGCAGTTTGGAATCGACGTGGTCATCATCCAACCGGGCGCCATCATCAGCGAATGGAATGGCATCGCCCGTCAACAGCTGATTAAATTCTCCGGCGGTGGCGCTTATGCCGAGAGCGCCCATGCCTACGCCAACTTCATGGAATCGGCAGACCGGGGCCGGCTGCCATCGCCGGCGAGTGTGGTCGCGAAGACCATCGTCAAAGCCGTGGCGTCTCGTAGACCTAAGACCCGATACGCCACGGGTGGCGGCGCGAAGCCTGTACTGTTCCTGCGTCAGGTGCTGCCGGATCGCGCTTTCGACGCGATGATGCTGATGGGCGCACGGCCGCAGAAGAAGGTTACGGTGTGAGCGTCCGAGTCGTAAAGCGAATGCCGGAATCGAAAAATAGACGTAACAATTCAACAGGTCGGATGTGCCAGCGGACAGGCAGACTCGATCGCGAACTCAAAACACTCGGGGTCTCTCCATGAAAAAGCGAACTGCCTTGAAAGTCATTCTTACTGTCTTATCCGTACTCGTTATTTGCCTCGGTGTCGTCAAATTCAAATATGGCACCGGTAAAGAATATCCTGATCTCGGCGCCCGATTACCAACCGAGGCCTTCACCCTCGAGAAACTCATTCAGCTCGATTATCCACCCGGTAATCTCGCGGTCGCCGACAATGGCGATGTCTACTTCAACTATCATCCTTTGGCGAAGGCGGGGCGCTTTTCGCCGACAACCGTGTTCAAGTGGTCCAACGGTAAAATGGAACCCTTTCCATCTCTAGAGGCTCAAAAGGACTTTCAAGGCACATTTGGGATGACCATCGATAAGCAAGATCGTATCTGGTTTATCGAGCCAGCCAGTTTGGACTTCAAACATACGCGAATATCGGCATTTGATCTCAGGACTAAAAGACGAGTCGAGTTCTTTGAATTTCCAGAAGGGCAAGCGTCGTACGCAGAGGATATTCGGGTCACGGCGGATGGCAAATACGTCATTTTGCCGAATCCAGGGCTCTTCCGTTTCACGACCTCAAGTCTTGTCGTCTATTCGGTATTGGATCACACATTCCACTCGGTCAAATCCGATCATCCGTGTTTGAGTCCCGAAGATTGGATCATGCAAACGCCCTATGGACCTAACCGATTGGTCTGGGGACTCATCAATTTCGCGGTTGGCATCGACGGAATTGAAATCAGCGAAGATCAAAAATGGCTCTACCTAGCGCCCATGACAAACTCACATTTATGTCGCATACCGATGGCGGTTGTGCTAGATCCATCGCTATCTCCCGAGACCTTCAATCAGCACGTAGAAGTCATCGGACAGAAGCCTATGAGCGATGGAATCGCGGTCGATCCGGAGGGCCGTATCGTCCTAACGGACGTGGAGCATGGCGGAATCATGGCCTTCAACCCTGCTACGAATCAGCTTTCACTGCTTGGTCGTTCAAAGAATATTGCGTGGCCTGATGGGATCGTCGTCGCAAACGACGGTGACGTCTATTTTACGGATAGTTCGATTCCGTCGTATATCGATCAGCTTGTGAGGCCGCCAACAGACGCCACGCTCCGGCAACACCGGCCATATTTTATATATCGATTGAAAAAGGTGAGTCACACGGAGAGCGCAACGTGACGGCTGAGGCCACCGGCCGCAGCTTCTTCCGTTTCGAAGAAAACGGCTGTGCAATCACGCATGAAGGGCGTCAAAATCAAGCGTATAAAGATTGGGGCATGACCGTAACGAATCGAAAACTAACGATACCCCCAGAACAGTCCGTACAACCCAATCTCAGGCGGGCCGCGCCGCCGGGTGCACTAGGGTCAAACGGACTTGATCGTTCTCCCGGCGATGCTTCTGTTCAGTGATTTGATATCTTTCAATCAATTCGCTCAAGGTCGCAGCCCGCCTCGTCAAGGCTTGAGCGGCGGCGGAGGTCTGCTCGACCATGGCCGCATTCTGCTGAGTCGTCGCGTCGATGGACGCGACCGCTTGGTTGACCTGGTCGATCCCGGAGGCCTGTTCGCGGCTCGATGCCGCAATCTCAGCCACCACGTCGGTGACCTTCTGGACGTCGAGCACGATATTCCCGAGCGCCGTGCCCGTCTCGTTCACCAGCCGCGTCCCGTCATTGACTTTGCTAACCGAGTCGTTGATCAGGGACTTGATCTCCCGCGCCGCCGTGGCGCTGCGTGAGGCCAGACTACGCACCTCGGACGCAACGACCGCGAAGCCGCGCCCGGTCTCACCCGCTCGGGCGGCTTCGACCGCCGCGTTGAGCGCCAGCAGATTCGTTTGAAAGGCGATCGCGTCGATGACGCCGATGATGTCTGCGATCTTTGCGCTGGAGGCATGGATTTCGACCATGGCGGCAACCGCAGACTCGACAACCCGTCCGCAGCGCTCCGCGCGCGTCCTCGCCGCCGCCGCCAATTGGTCCGCCTCTGCGGCACCGTCAGCATTTTTCCTGACGATGGTCGTCACCTGATCGATTGACGCCACGGTTTCAGCAAGGCTCGACGCTTGCTCTTCGGTGCGCTGGCTCACGTTCAAATTACCACGGGATATCTCATCAGCCCCGTTACGCACATCGGCGGCGGCGTGCGACATCGCGTGTACCATCTCTTGCATGTTTTTGATGAGCGTGTTCATGCCGGCTGCGAGCGCTGCGAAGAAGCCTGTCTTGCCGCGCTCATCGAGGCGAACGGTCAGATCACCGCGGACTGCCCTCGACACTGTGTCTTTCACTTCCTCCTCAGTGACAATCTCCTGGGTGCGGTCGAGCCACTGGACTACCGTCCCGAGTGGCCCGCCATTGGCGTCGAGCACCGGATTCGCGATGACTCGCAGGCGAACGGTGTCCACCGCGATGTCCGCCGTATAGGTCCCCGCAAGGGTGGCAAAACGGTCGCGCTGAAGAGCCGAGAGGGGTTCGAAGATCTCGAGTGACTCTCCGACCAGGCGTTCCACGTCAAAACTGGGAATGCGACTGCGAAAGGCCGCAGCGTGGGTGCGAAAGAGTGCTTGGGCGAAGTCGTTAAGGTAAATGATGCGGTAGTTGAGATCGACCAACATGGCTCCCGCGGCGATGCGGTCCAGCGCCACCCGGATCCGGCTGTTATGCTCAGCGAGGGTCCTCTGCTCTTCGAGGTGGGCTTGCAACTCCGTCCTCATCACGCCTTCGCGTTCGAGGTTCGCCTTTAATTTCACGCGCATCTGCTCCATGGCGCAGACGAGGCTGTTCGGACTCGCTCCGACGGTCGCAATATTGACCGTAACATCGCCTTCTGCGAGTTCCCGAGAAGCGTCCGCCAGATCTTTCGGATCACCTCCGATCGCCTCGATTTCGCGACGCATGATTCTCGCCATCCAGACGAGAATGCCGGTCTCTGCGATTACGAAGACAGCATGAACGAGCACGATACCAAAACCACCGTACTGGGCAAATACCCAGATGGGCTGGCCGCTTCTCTGCGCAATATCGCACGCAAGATGGAGCATGATGATCACGCTGGCGGCAACGACAAGGGGAATCCAGTCGCGATAGAACAGCAGGAAGGCGAGCAGAACGAAGACGGCAAAATGCGCCTCGATCATGCCGTGTGCCTGGTCAATGCCAAGTTCGGCGAACACCATGAGCGCTGCGCCGATGGCGCAGCGCGTGACCAAGTGGCCGGCGTGGTAACGAATCAGCCAGAAAGACAGCGTCCACGACGGGACGCCGACCTCGAGGGTCTCCGCCCAAGTGTGATGCCAAGGAGCGAGAGCCCAAGAGAGAACCATCAGGACGGTCAGTATGAGCAGCATCAGTCGGTCGGCCGTCTGAAGCAACGCCTTGAAGTAAAGATTATCGCTGGTCACTGGAGAGCCTCGATTGGCACCATGGTAAGAAGTCTGTGTGCCAGTGGAAGAAGGAAAAGGCGCCGGTCGTGCATACCAGCCAGGCGATGACAACAGCCCAAGGCAACCAACGTGCGGATACACCAGAGCGTAATTCAGCGGGAGCCATCATCCAATTCCGTCGCGGCAATGTGTAGACGGAATATAACGGCCGGTCACGGCAACAATTTAAAGCTCCTTGAAACAATGCGAACTGAATCTGGTTGGCGGAGAGTGCGCGAGCGTCGCACTAAGAACATCGACCCGAAACCGAGTGCCGACAGAGTTTTCAAGCGAAGTGACATCGCCAATGACCGCACAGCGGTATCCGTCCTTTTATCCGGGCGGCAATGAATTGCGGAACCGGGCGAAGTGAGAACTCCTTGCGGGTGAACCGATACACCCGACTGCGGGTACCCGGGGGCTGGCCGCTCTTCGCGGTGGATTCGGAGAGGTCGCTTCGCAAATCAGGGATGACGCGGATCCGTAGAGGCGCGGGAGCGTCGGCGGCTCTTCAAACGCGTCGACTGCGTTTCCGCCGCCGCGTCGGTGGATCCGCGAATAGAGTCAAGTCCATCTCATCGAGCGGATTGACCTCGTACTCCCGTAAGCTGCGCTTTAACAGGTGGACATCGCGGAAGCGCTCCAAGTCCTTTTCCAAACAGACGACCAGATCATTGATCTCCTGGAGGTCGTTATCTAGCGCCTTCTTGACACTCTCGGGCGACAATTTCCGCCCCGGGGATTGCCCCGTCGCCATCGCAAACGGCTCCATGAGTTCCGCAAGCTCGTCGCGCAGCCGTCGGGACTGTCCCTCCAGCACATGAATGTAGTGACGCAGCCGATCCTCTGCGAGACCCGCGAGAGCTGCGGGATCGATTTGCTCGATGCTCAACTGCAATTCGAGCAATGCAAGCAGATCCCCGGCCTCATACGCCTGGTTGACGCGCTGCATGAGCTCGGTCTTCCGAGCGTGCTCGCCGGGGTCCAATTCTCGGTCCGGGTGCAGTTCGCTCACCAGTTTTCGAAATACCTCACGCACCGCGCGGGTGGCTCCTTCGGCGGCCTGAGCACGATGGCTGTCGGCTACCCGGGTCTTGGCGCTGGGTTTCCGTCGTCGCCGTCGAACTTGCGGTCGATCCGTTTGCACGTGGTCCTCGAGCCATGCGGCCATCGCTTCGGCCGAACCGTCCCCCTCGAAGGACGGGACATCGACTCCGAAGGCCTCACTCACGAGTATGCGCATGACCTCGAGTTGCTCCTGCTGCTCATCGCCAAAACTGCGATCGGCATACTTGTCGTAGAGGCTGACGAGTTCGGGATCTTGCGACTGTGCCAGCAACGACGACAGCAGATGATCCAACATGTCGCGCACTTTGATGCGCTCCGGCCGGCTCAGCGACTTCCCCTCCATCGTCTGGTCCAGGAATCGAGCCATCAGGATCTGCTTATCCCGCAATCGCGCGAGCGCAGGCTGGTAGTGTTCGGCCAGGTGCTCGTGATAGGTCTGTCGAAAGGCTCGCCAGCGGGCAAGCTCCTGGCGCTGTTCGATCAGTCGATGGATTAGCTGGTTGAATTTCTTTTGCGCGGGGTTCAGGGCGGACAAACTGCCGGCAACGCCGACGACGCTGACGCTTCGCGCCGTCGGCGCATCATCAAGGAGTGACGTTTGGTGCATGGGCTCTCCGAATTCCTCCCCAATCGAAGCTGTCATCTTATAACGTCGGCGGCGTTGATTTCCGCTTTTATGCGAGCGACGAGGTGATATCGCCCGAATTGCCGACATCACGGATTGTGGTGAAGCCAGCGTCCAAGAGCATGTGTGCGTTCATTAGGCCGCGCATCGCTCGAAGGGCATTGCTTTCCTCGAGATAGACCTCCTCGAGATCCGGCAACCAGCGGTGCAAATCGCATAACAGAACGCCACACGCGCAGCCGTTCCGGACAGCGCGGTTACGAATTGATGCGTTAAACTATCCACCACAGAGGAGATCCGATGGAACCTTCACACTCAACGGCTACCGCCGCCCGCGATCGGCCGTTGCGCCAGAAAACCATCGGCGTTCTCGGCGGCATGAGCAATCAGGCGACCGGCGAATATTATCGGTTGCTCAACGAACGTATCAATGCGCGACTCGGCGGCTGGGACAACGGGGAGATCGTGATCGTGTCGGTCAACTTCGGCAACATCGAAGCCTTTGTGCGCAAAGACCGGTGGGCCGATGCGCACACCTACCTCGAGGAGAAGATCGGTCGGCTGGAGCGGGCCGGCGCCGATGTGATCGTCTGTGTCTCGAACACCATGCACCGGGTCGTCGAGCCGATCATGGCCGAGCGAGCGACCCCGTTCATCCACATAGCGGATCCGACCGGGGCCGCTATCCAAGACGCCCGACTGCGCCGCGTCGCATTGCTCGGCACGTCGCCCTCCATGCGTTCGGTGGAGCTGAGGGAACGCTACAAGACGCGGTTCGGAATCGACATCATTGCTCCGGAGGCGGCTGACATGGACATCGTCGACAAGATCATTTTCGATGAACTCGTACGGCGCGAATTGCGCCCCGAATCGAAACGGGAATACCTGCGAATAGTGAACGCTCTGCGCGCGCGGGGGGCCGAGGGGGTCATTCTAGGCTGTACCGAGATTTTTCTGTTGATCGGGCAGGCCGACCTGCCGGGGTTTCCGGTTTTCGACACCACGGAACTGCATGTGACCGCCGCAGTGGCATTCGCGTTCGGCGACCTTCAACCCCGGAGCTCGGGAACTCCATGAGCTCGAAATCGGCTATTCAAACGCCTGCGGCGCTGATTGATGTCGCACATGAAACGCAACGGTTGGTGGCGCAATTCACAACGAGCGTTGGGTGCCAGCTGAGGAGTTGACGGCCTTTGGTTACGGGAAATTCGGAGCATTCGCTTGGCGATGATGCCTCGACCTCGAGGCGGCGAATGGCTTGAAGATGAGCGGTCGGTGTCATCCCGGGGCTGTAGGAATTTGCCCTAGGGTAGCGAGAGCAGCCGTCCTATGCTGGGCCGACATGAACCTCGTTAAAGTCTTTGCGTATCGTTGACGAGCTCCTAGCCTGATGGCCCGGTCCATAGGGCAGCTGGCCTATTTGACGCGGATATCATGCGATGAGTTACAGCGTAGCCCTGGTGGGGGCGGGACCCACCTCGATTTATAGCGTTCAAGCGCTCATCGCCGCTGCTACCAGACCCGCGGCGATCACCATCTTCGAGCGCCAACGGCGCGCGGGCCAAGGCACGCCCTACAGTGCCCATTGGAGCGATCCGATCATGCTTGCGAACATCGCGAGCATAGAAATCCCTTCTCTATCCCAGTCGTTGGTCGATTGGTTGAAAGGCGAAACCGATGCTCGACTTGCCTCACTCGGAATTTCACGAGAAGAGATCGATGAGCGCGCATTTTACCCGCGATTAGCATTGGGTGAATATCTCTCTGCACAGTTCGTGGCGCTCGTTGCGCGGGCTCGCGCGCTGGGTGTGGAGGTCAAAGTGCGGACCCAATCAATGGTGACCGACGTGGCCATCGCCGGCGAGAAAATAAAGTTGACGGTCATCGATTCGCATAGAGCGACAAGTGATCATCTGTTCGACTATGTGATTCTCGCGACGGGCCACCAGTGGCCGGCCGACCCCGAAATCCGCCCGGGATATTTCACCAGTCCTTGGCCCGCAAGTGCTTTGGCACGCATTCGCAACTGTGCGGTGGGAATACGGGGAACCGCGTTGAGTGCCATCGATGCCGCCGTAGCGCTCGCCAATCACCATGGAGAATTTGTCGAAAACGACAGCAAAGAACTGCAATATCGAGAAAACCCCGGAACCGAGTGCTTCGCGATCTCGATGTTTTCGCGGAAAGGTATTTTGCCCGAGGCGGACTTCTACCACCCCATTCCCTATGAACCGCTGCGGATCTGCAATGCCGAGGCTATTCAGCATCTCATCGAGAGTAGATCCACGGAGGGTCTACTCGACGCGGCATTTGAACTATTTCGTCAAGAGCTGGTCTTGGCAGATCCAGAGTACGCCGCCAATCTTGGGCTGCAAGCGCAGACGCTCGCGGAATTCTGCAGCGCCTACTTTAGTAAGCGAGCCGGGGCGGATCCATTCTTTTGGGCAAGATGCAATCTCGAAGAAGCCGTCTTGAACGCCGCGCGCAAGTTCACGGTACAGTGGCGCTATGCAATTCTGAGAATGCACGAAGTGTTCGGTGTCCTCGCGCCGCATCTGAGCGATGAGGATTTCGTTCGTTTTTCCGATACGCTAAAGGCGGTGTTCGTGGACAACTATGCGACCGTTCCGCATGATTCGATCCGGCGATTACTCGCGTTGCGAGCTGCCAAAAAATTGACCGTCAAGAAACTGGAAGACGGGATGCGCTTCGATACGTGGTCCGCGGACCAAGGGGCGATACTCATCGACGGAAAGAATCGCACTCATTTCCCTGCCTTCATAGAGGCGACAGGCCAGCAAGTGTCGGGCGCCAAGGATTTTCCATTCCCTTCATTGCGGCGGCAGGGAGTCATCCAGGATATTGAAACGGATGACAGGGTCGATGCAAAGCGGGGTATCGCCATCGACGGCGACTACCATCCTATCAGCGCGTGCGAGCCCTCTCACCGATTGTTCTGCTTGAGCCTGCCTTTTCTGTTGGGGCAGCATCCGTTTGCCCAAGGCATCACAAGTTCGGCGGAGATGGCTGAGGCGGTAGCCGAGGCGATTGAACGCGCGGAAACAGCACACCCAGCGCCCAGTACCGCGGCAATGTTGGTGAAAAGCGCCGCTGAGTCTGCGCTCCTCTGCAACGACCGCCGCACCCGAAGCTCGTAAACTCCGGTGGATCCGTGCCGGGTTCAAAGCCCCCGCACCACCGCATTCCTAATCGCAGATCGCGTATGATAAAAGGACGCTTCTCAACCGGCAGATTCGTCGGATAGGGTGGTTCCGGATTTAAGAGAGCGAACAATTAAGAGCAAGATTGTATGGCAAGGCGAAGCACGGTAAACGTTATCCCATTGGTTCTGATGGTGGAACTCCTTTCAATTTCTCCCGCGCAGTCGGACGCGGATCCGACTGTCATCCAGATCTACCGTGAGTTTCGAGCCGGCCATATCGAGCGTGCGCAAACGATGTTAGATCAGGTTCTACGCGATCACCCAGATAGCTCGAAGGCTCATTTCGTTCAAGCCGAGATTGATGCCGCAGAAGGTCACCAGGATCTCGCGCGAACCGAACTCGCGCGGGCTGAACAGTTGAAGCCAGGGCTACCTGATGTCAAGCCGCAGGCGGTTCACCAGCTCAAAGCCAAGCTGGGTCTGCCGGCTCATTGATGTCAGTATGCAGTGCTGGAGAGTCTTGGGGTGAGAGCGATCAAGGCCTGATCCGGCCGCCGGCGCGCTTTAGGCTTCAGCGGCTAATATAGACAAGCGCGGATGGCGCTTGAAACGTAGGGGCCACATGACGAAACGATCCCACCGAAATCAGCCGAAGACACCGATCGGACGTGTCATCGCACCGATGAATCCGTTCGCGGCGTCGGCGGACTTGTGCCATCGATTGGTCTGTCTCCGACGCAGTGTCATTGCGGCGCTCCTCGCGGTGGGAATTGCCCAGGCGGCGAATGCCCCCGCGGGGCATTGGGTCGCTACGTGGACCGCAAGTCCGATGGCAGCCGACTCCGCCTTGGACGAAGCGAATTCAGGCTTCAATGGCCAAACAGTGCGCCAAATCGCCCGTATCAGCATCGGAGGCCAGCGGATTCGCGTTCGGCTCTCGAATGCGTATGGGACACATCCACTGATGGTGGGCGCCGCGCATCTGGCCTTGCACGGCGTGGGGCCCGCCATCGTCGGGGGCTCCGACAGAACGCTCACGTTCAACGGCAAGGGCTCCGTTGCCATTCCCGTGGGGGCTTTGGTGCTCAGCGATCCCGTCGATCTGTCTGTCGCACCGCTATCGGAGATTGCTGTGAGCCTGTACTTCCCCGTGGCGACCGGGCCCGTGACCTGGCACGAGTTGGGCATGCAGACCACCTTCATCTCCCCGTCGGGGAATGCAACCGCGGCCGAAAGCCTCCCGATCGCATCAACGGCCAGATCGCTCTATGTCTTGTCAGGTGTCGACGTCATGGCCGGACTGGAGGTCAGAGCGGTCGTCGCGCTCGGCGATTCGATTACCGACGGCTACGGGTCTACCGCCGATGCCCATCATCGCTGGCCTAACTTTCTCGCGCAGCGACTCAATGGCTCCGCGGAACCCGGCAGGATGGCGGTAATCGACGAGGGAATCAGCGGTAATCGCTTGCTGCACGAAACGGAAGGGCCGAATGCTTTGGCACGTTTCGATCGAGACGTGCTCGCTCAGCCCGGAGTCACCCACCTGATCGTCCTCGAGGGCATCAATGACATCGGGATGCCCGGGTATATGGGCCGCCCGGAAGAAGAAGTCACCAGCGAGGAGATCATCGGCGCTTACCGACAAATGATCCTGCGCGCGCACGAAAAAGAGCTCAAGATTTATGGTGCAACGTTGACGCCGTTTGAAGGCTCCGGCGCTCCCTATTATTCGGATGCGGGGGAGGCAAAACGCGAGGCGGTCAACGCATGGATTCGTTCTGAATCCGAATTCGATGCGGTCATCGATTTTGACCGTGTGGTGCGCGATCCCAAGTATCCGACGCGGCTATTGCCGACATACGACTCGGGCGATCATTTGCATCCCAGCGATGCCGGGTATCAGGCCATGGCAGACTCGATCGATCCGAACTTGCTACGGCCTTAGCGTCTCGGCGCGTCCGGAGGGGTCGCTGTCCCCTTTTGTCAGACGCCTTTTACTTCAGTTCGCCGGTCAAGAATTGCGCGACTCCGTGACCGAAGCTCCAGTCCGCGCCGGTCTATCGCTAGGCCTTACGGCTTCCGACGAGAAGGAGTCCTGCTCCGACAACTATCGAGGCTACGCCAACCCAGAGTGGAACGTTTACAACCTTCTGTTGGTTGATCGTCATATCGAGCGGACCAATCTTCGCCTCATGGCTGACACTCGTGTACGAGAACCCGCCGTAGATCAATGCCAGCACACCAGCCGCGATCAGTCCGAGTGCGACAATCTTAATTGCGTTCATCATTTATCCTTCGCTGAATATTTCCGCATCACTACGCGCGGCGGCCTGCGACGGAATGATAGATAACGAGAACAACAATCGCGCCAACCACCGCGACTAAGACACTATAAAGATTTACGCCGGTAACACCCGACATACCAAATGTTTGAAAGAGCCATCCGCCCACGACGGAGCCAACGACGCCCAAAACAATATCGAGCAAAAAGCCATCACCCGATTTGTTCACGATTTTGCTCGCGATAAAACCGGCGATCAGCCCCAAAACAATCCAGGCAATGAACGACATAGCAATTCCCCATCTTGATTTAATTGAACAGAGACTCTTCGCTCGAACAGGAAACGTCCTGCGCAAATTCTCTGGAGAGATGCAGATAAGGTGCTCTTATCGCGCTTGCAGCATGCGCTATGAAACCATCAAGTGCAAAGCCTATTTCACTTTCGTATCCATTCCGTACCGGCCCATTTTACAATGCGCACCGAAACGAGCGCACTGGGTCGGCGATCATCGGCTGGAGTCTAAGCGCACCGGCCGATTGCGTCCCTTCTCCAGTAAAGCTCGCACCGCCTCGGGCATCATCGGTTTGGTCATGTGGTGATCGAAGCCCGCGTCGAGGGCGATGTGCTTGTCGCGCTCTCGACCCCAGCCGGTGACCGCGATCAACGTGGCACGCTCGCCATTTGGGTTCTTTCGGATGGCGCGTACCACCTCGAGGCCCGACAGCCGCGGCATGCCGACATCGAGCAGGGCGGCTTCGGGCTGAACACGCAAAAACGTCGCCAAGGCTTCCTCGCCGTCATAAGCGACATGCACCTCGTGGCCATCCAGCCGCAGTAGCTCTGCCAGGCTATCGGCCGCGTCGGTGTTGTCGTCGGCAATCAGTATGCAGCGGGTGGGGCGTTGCGTCGCGTGATCCAGTGCGCTGGCGCCGGGAGCTCTGCCGGCCGAGCGGGCGGTCTCGGCGCAAACGCAACTCGCCGGCAACGACACGGTGAAACTCGAGCCAAGGCCCGGGCCATCGCTGTGCGCGGTGATGGTGCCGCCATGAAGTCGGACTAGGCCGCGTGCCAACGCCAAACCAATCCCGAGGCCACCCTGGGACTTCTCCACGGCGCCTGGAATTTGCGCAAACATCTCGAAGACCTCGGTGAGCTGGTCCGGAGCAAGACCGATTCCCGTGTCTTGAACGCGGATGATCACACCGCTTGGCTGCCGCTCGGCGCGGAGCAGGATGTCGCCACCGGGATCGGTGTACTTCGCGGCATTGGTCAGCAGATTGCCGAGGACTTGGGCCATGCGCAGCGGATCAACATCAAGCGTCACGGGAGTTTCCGGCAACTCAACGCGCAGCCGATGCCGCTTCGCTTCGATGTGCGGCCGGGCCGTCTCCTCGGCGGTGTCGACGAGCGCGGCAAGGCTCTCCGCAGATTTGCGCAACAACAAGGTGCCGCGCCCGACTCGCGATACGTCGAGCAGGTCGTCGAGCAGCAGCGACATCTGGTTCACCTGCCGTTCGATCATCTCGAGACTCCAACGGCGTTGAGCCTCGGTCGATAGTAAAGCCCGGGACAATTGCACTCCCTGGCGGATCGGTGCGAGCGGATTTCGCAATTCGTGCGCGAGTGTCGCTAGGAACTCATCCTTGCGGCGCGCGGCATCATGCAAGTCCTGCTCGTTACGTTTGCGTTCGGTGATCTCGGAAAACCACACCGCCACCGAGCCTTGCAGCGGGGATGCAATGACATTGAACCAACGGCCGTTGCTGGTCGCAATCGACTTGATTTCGAATTCACACTCCTGGCCCCGCTCGATGACGCTCACATAGCGATCGAGCAGCCCGGGGGCATCCCAAGTACGGGGCAGGATTTTGCCGATGCGCTGTCCGACCAGCTCACTCGCGTCGTGCAGCAGAGCGCGCGCCGCGGCCGGATTGAGATAAGTCCAACGAAAGTCGACGATTTGGCCGCTGGTCTCACGTACCGGGGCGAGAATACTGAAGGGAACGACCGACGCCTGCAGTGCGGTCGAGAATCGCTTCTCGATGCGGGCCGCTGCCGACTTGGCGTGTTCCCTCTCGACCACCGCGGCGGCCGTGGCGGCGCACACCTCGCACAGGCGGATTTCCCGCTCTCTGCGCGCATGGGTATCGTCGAACATCGCCGAGATCACGCCGAGTACCTCGCCGCCCGCGCTCAAGAGCGCAATGCTTTGCATGTCCGTGAGGTGCGCTTGGGTGGTGATGGCGCGATGCTGGCTCACCATCGCAGCGTAGGCCGCGCTGCTCGGACCGGCGATGCGGGTGCGAAGTCCCTGGTTGCCGAGCGCGGATTCCTCAAATCCTGCTTGGGCGATGATCGTGGAGGCATGCGCCTCTGCGTCGTACAACGACACGATCCCGTGCCGTGTGCCGAACAGATCCAGCATGACTTCCAGCAAACCCTGCAGTGCGGCGGGTAGATCGTCACGCGAGGCTACCAACCGTTGGCTAAAGTCATGCAGCCGCTCGAGATCGGCGACTTGCTGCTCGAGTTTCGCCTGGGTGGCTTTCAGCAAATCGTCTGTCTGTCGCCGGGCCGTGATGTCGACGGTGGCCCCGCGGGCTCGGGTCACCTCACCGTGCGCCGTGGCCTCCAATTCCACGCGATTTAGCAACCACCGAGTGTCCCCATCGTTGAGCGGCACGCGCTGCTCGGCCTCGTAATGGAGCCTGCCCGCGTCTATCTGCTCCTGAATGACGCGTTTGCTGGATTCAACGTGTACGGGATGCAAAGCACCCAGCCACTCGGACAACGGGATGGCACCATGCATGGGTGGCTGGCCGAGCATTCTGCATAAACTGGGGCTCACATAGGCCGTGCCGGCGGCGAAATCGAGCTCGAAAACTCCGATGCCGGTATTCTGCAAGGCGAGTTCCAGACGTTTTTCAACAATGGCGCTGCGCCGCGTCTTGGCGCTCAGGTGACTACAGACCAGTGTCAACACGATGCCGACCACGCAAAATAGGATTAAGGCGGAAAAGTCCGCCGGATTGGCGACGCTCAGGCTGCCGACAGGCGGCGCCAAGAGCGCGGCGTTGACCGCGCCGATGGCCAGCACGGTAAAGGCCGGTCCACGTCCGAGCATGATGGCGCAAGACACCACCGTCGGTGTGAGAAAAATAAATGGCGCATGGGTGCCCACCCAAGGCTTGATGGCCCATTGCAATGCAACAGCGGCGAGTGCAGCACCCACCGCAGCCAACTGCTGGCCGATCTGGGGACGCGATTTCAGGAACGGAAGCGTCATCATGTCTGTCAGCCCTTCTCGGACGCAGCATCGCCTCGATGGCTTATAGCAAACGGCCGCCGGCATTCCAAGCATCGCCATTGGGCGGCTTTAAGAGTCTGACCGAAGCCCACGTGCCCAATGAGAGAAATAGACCTCCAGCTGAAAATCACGCTATGGCCTTGTCATGCCGCGACCTCAAGTGTCGGGCGATCGCCCGTGTGCGGGGTCTTTCACTCCTCGATCGAAATTCTCCCAGCCGTGTCCATTAAATGGGTCTTGGCCCAATTGGCGCATGACGTGGGGAAAATCGACCATTACCCAGTTATCGACGATCTTGCCATCCTTGACCCTCCAAAAATCCATATAGCGTATTTCCACTCGTTTACCCGTCGGCGCTATCCCCATGAACTGCGCGGAATGCGTCGCCATCTGAGCACCAAACGCCGCCATCCATTCGCCTTGGACTACGCGGGCCTCGTCGATGCACACTTTGTCCGAGAAGGCGTTTCGAAAAGGCACCACCCAGTTGTCGAGGAATTCTCGAAGTCCATTCTTAACACCGCAGCCCGCATTACCCATCCACCGAAAATCCGCGTGGAAAAACTTGCTCAGACCCTCAAATTCATAATCGTTGAGGCCATCGATCATCCCCGCAATGACTTTTTCAGTATCTTTGGACTTGGAAAGATCGTTGTTCTTTGTCAGACGTCCCTGTTCGGGCCTCGCTCCGGTCATCACTCTCTCCTCGTGTTCACGTTGATTGCGTCAATCCCATTCGGACATGGATTCCATGCGAGCCAGGACGTCCAGCCCCTGCATGTTGAGGTAGTGCAAGATGTCGATGAAGATCCAGTTCTCGGCCAGTTTTCCGCCGCTCGCCCGGTAAATATCGACGACTCGCATATCCGCTGGGCCGGGGCTCGCGGTCATTCCGAGGTATCCCCCGGAATTTTGCACGGTCAGATTGGCCCAGCCGAAAAATCCGCCAAAATGGCCCTCGGCCAAGCGGCACAGATGGCCATTGAAGCTGTACCCCTCGTGGAGAGCCGCACGAAATGGTTTCGCATGCTGGCGCACGTAGCGTGGAATCGTGAAGGTGGCTCCGATGCCGGCGGGTCCCCACCAGATCATGTCGTCGTTCCAGGTTCGGGCCAGTCGCTGCTCGATCGGCAGCGACCGCGCCGGTTCGCCCATGTCGTTCAACATCGCATTGATGATCGCAAGGGTCTCTACGCCGACCGCGGGGTTTTGTACCGCATATAGCAGCCCATCGTGCGTAGCGGGACCCGGTTGGACCAAGTGGGCGCCCGTGGCGGGAGGGAACGGGTTCTGGCCGGCCTGGATCATCAGATGAGGGATATCGCAGAAACAGGCGGTTTCCGCGATCCGGCCGGCACTGATCCGGTTGAATTCGACGTAGCGAAGCATGGCAATCTTGCCCGTCGGCCGGATTCCCAGAAAGGGTCGATCGAATAGTCCCATCAGGTGCCCCATGGACACCACCCAGACGGACTGAAACCCATCGATCTCGTTCCGTCCCGCCAGGAAAATGTCGGGACGGTGCCGCACCGTGCTCATGGCGCTCAAAAACGGCTCCCAGAAAGCCGTGGCAACCGCTTGGGCGCCGACGCGCTCGTGAAAAGGGTGCATCCCCCGCCATAGCCAGTCGATTGCCGTGTTCTCTGCCAAGGCTGCGGCGATGTTGCTCACGTTCGCTCGCGCCACCGCGTCATGATGGCGCCTCACCAGTGCCTTTTCGGCCTGAAAATCGTGCATGGTAACCCCTGCGATCTCGAGTCAACGTTCACCCGCCCCGTTCTGGGCGTAAGCCCTGCCGCTCACTGCCATCGGGGAAACGTCAGCATTCGCATTCAAACCAAATACGGCTTTTATTGCAAGCGAGAACGCCGCATCGGCGACTTCAATGGCGGCGATGATTTGCATTCGACTGCACGCTCTGATATCTCTGCTGTGTGACGGACTCCCAAGAGAACGAAACCGAATAGGACTTGCTGAAGCATGATACTTCGATCTCTGCTCGCATTCGTTGGGCCGGCGCTGCTGGCAGCGGCCTCCATCGCCGGCGCCGATTGCGGCAGCGAACCGGGGTCGGTTCGCATCCTGTCGAATGATTTCGACTCTCTACGGAT
>Ga0116226_10001362_pt1 | contig 21138 bp, 22 predicted proteins | sample S1TSphfallax_FD_89692 | JGI IMG/M metagenome (GOLD analysis project Ga0116226, IMG submission 89692) | Host-associated microbial communities from peat moss isolated from Minnesota, USA - S1T2_Fa - Sphagnum fallax MG | ecosystem: Host-associated > Plants > Peat moss > Unclassified | place: USA... | reverse complement strand
GTCAGACGCGCAACACCCATGAACGGCAGCGCCGCCGCCGCCGGTGCATGCCGCGCCAGCACCGTGGCCGCCCGCGGCCCTTGCAAGGCCAGCAGCGCACGGTCGGTGTGCACGGTCACCTCCGGCAACGCGGCGCGCAGCAGTGCGATATCAGCGTCCGCGCGCGCGGCGTTGATCACCAGGTGCAGGAAATCGCCGTGATTGGCCACCATGATGTCGTCCAGAATGCCACCGGACTGATTGAGAAACATTGTATAACGCTGTCGATTTGGCGCCAGACCAATCAGGTCGCCGGGCACCAGCCGCTCCAGCGCCGCCGCCGCCCCGCCGAACGACAGCGTTACCTGGCCCATATGCGACACGTCGAACAACGCAGCCGCCGTGCGCGCTGCCTGGTGCTCGGCCAGCGCGCCCTGAAACTGCACGGGCAACGACCAGCCGGCAAACGGTGCCATACGCGCGCCCAAGCGCTGATGCAGCGCGAAAAGCGGGGTTTCCTGCACGCACGATGTCAACATGGGAAAAAGCTCCGGCAGCGTTGGTCAGCCTCCGGTTGCCCGGCACGTCTGACCCCCCTCTGTCGCGGAACCTGAGAGATTCGGGCGAGAATCGCCCTTACGCCGTCGGTGCGGCGGTTGCCCGCCGGCTTTCCAGAGGTCCTGACCCTGCGCGCGGTCCTTTGTGCCTGAGCGTTTCCGGGGGCCGGTTGCGCCTTCGGCGGCCAATTTTCGCACGCTGCGAAAACCGGCAACTCTCCCGCGTGGGGTCTTGCGGACGGCCGCAACATGGCCGCCGCGACCGCGAAGTGCAAGCAGCGGATTACGCGGCACAGCATTTTTCTTCCGCGCGAAGCGGGTTAGACAGCGACCATGATCGCCCCCCGACATCTCCCGCTCGCCGCCGCGCTGGCGCTGGCGCTCCTGCCATTACTGCCGGCACCCGCCGCCCGCGCGGAGGATGCAGCCGCCACACTCTGCCGCAGCAACCCCGCCTTCGCGCTGAACGTGATCCAGAACGTGCTCGCCGCCCAGCTCGAACGCGACCACGATCCGGCGCTCGATGCCGAGCCACCGAGCCAGATGGCCGCCGAAGCCGTGGAACAGGGCGTGAAAGATTGCGCCGAAACCCTGCACAAGGATCCGGCAACCAACCAGGTGCTGCAATCCTTCAGCGGCGCCGACCGTGAAATGGCCTGGGACGCGTTCAACACCAGTTGCGCCGATCACGCCGCCAGCCGCGCCGACTGCATCCGCGCCGAAGTGGGATCCGTCCGCGCGCTGAAACACATGGTGGCCAAGGACGACCCGCCCGGCGCCAAGGCGCTGGTGGAAACCTGCCAACTGGTCCTCAAGCCCGACCCGCCCATGGCCGACTGGCGCGAATGCGTCGACCTGGCCCTGGCCACCCACGCCGGCCGCGGCACCGCGGAGCGCTGCAAGACCTCGGTCGCCTGGCACACCACCACCTCCGGCGCCGACGCCGGCCACCTGCTGGCGGCGTGTCTGAACGCCGGAAAGTAACGGCCCGGCGCTGCGTTGTACCAATCCGCTTTGAGATCGACTCTTCGAAGAAGGCCAGGGGCTCTGCCCCTGCACCCCGCTGGGGCCTGATGCCCCGTCGTGCGAAGCACGCATTCGCGTGATCGGGGTCGAGGGGGCAAAGCCCCCCGCCTTCCTTGACGTATCGAACTCAAAGCGGATTGATATTACCTGCCGCGGAACTAAGCAGACAAAAGTTTTTTGCTTCTTTTTTTCAAAAAAGAAGGCCTGCCTTATTTTACCGAAACCGATAACTGATATCGATGCCGATCGTCAGCGGCTGATTGGTGGACACGCGATTATAGGTCGGCAGGTTCAACGATAGCGACGTCGTATCGCTGATATAGGCGCGCTTGTTGAACAGATTATTCACGAACAGCGACGCGTTCCAGTTCGCGTCGCTGACGCCGGCGCGCAGATTGACCAGGCTGTAAGCCGGTAGATGGTTCATCGGGTAGAATGTGGCGTCGCGCCGCGTGCCCTCGAAATTATACGATATGCGCGCGTTGCCTTCCCACCGGTCGGTCACCGGGAAATTGTAGCTGAGCAGCGCGCTTGCCGTCCACGGCGCGATATCCTGCAACGGATCGCCCTTGTGGCCGCCGGTTTCGGGCACGTTCTCGGCCAGAAACGCGTCGGTGTAGCCGACGCTACCGGACGCAATCAGGCCTTGTGCTAGCACAGCGCGCATTTCCAACTCTCCGCCATAGACATGCGCGCTGCCGGCATTGTCGGTGTAGGGGAACCCGCACGAGAGCGGAACGGTCTGTTGCACCCCCTTCCAGTTTTCGTAATAGCCGGCGCCGTTGATGGTGACCCGGTCGAACAAAGTCGCCTTTTCGCCCGCTTCGTAGCTCCATACGCTGTCGGGTCCGTAATAATCTGGCGCCGCGGTCTTGCCGACGGCCTCCAGCGCGGAAAGGCACAGCGCGCCGATCGGGTTGTTCGGGTTGACCGGCACCGGCTGGTTGCCGCCGCCTGGCCGGAAGCCTTTCGCCGCGGTGGTATAGAGCATCACGTCCGGTGTCGCCTGGTAGGACAGATTGAATTTCGGATTGACGCCCTGGTTCGATTCGCCCGCATGGGTGGTGGTGACCGCGGCCGAGCCGGAACTGGTTACCACGCCGGATTCGGCGGTATCGACGGTGGAGTTATAGTCGTAGAGCCGGACGCCGACGGTGGCCCGCAGCGCGTCGGTGATGCGATACGACACCTCGCCGAACAACGCCTTCTGGGTGATGTGGGTCGGCTGCGTCTGGTCAACAATGTCGGCGGTGCCGAACAGGTTGGCGACGCCGGGCGCGTAGGCGCTCAGGTCGTAGTCGGATTCGAATTCGCTGTAGAAGAAGCCGGCCAGCCATTGCAGCGCGGTGTCGCCGGACGAGGTGATGCGCAGTTCCTGGCTGAACTGGTGCGAATAATCGCTTTCGGTAATCGGCGCCTCGCCGATGCCGCCCTTGGAGATATAGACGCTGGGCAGGCCGAATGCGAATTGCAACTGCTCGGACTGGTCCTGTGTCGCGGTTTCGCTGCGGTTCCAGTATGAGGTTGCCGAGGTGATGTCGAAATCGTCGAACCGGTAATTGACCGTGACGCCGGTGGTGAGGAAACGGTCCGATATCGGTTCGGGCAGGTCGAAGGCCTGGTAATGCGCGAGCGTGCCCGGATCGCTGTCGAACGTGTTGGCACCGTGCTGCATGATCTGCTGCCAGAATATTGATGGCGTGATGGTCAGCCGGTCATCCGGCTTGTAGAGCAGGCTTGCGCGCGTGCCGAGCAGTTCTTCGTCATTGACGCCGTGATGGTCGGCGACGACCGGTGAGGCGAGCACGTTGCCGCGCGTGGTGCCGTCCGCAAGCTGGATCGGGAAATCGCCGACCACGATCCGGTCGATCCAGCCGCTGGTATAGGATTCGGATCCGACTAGCCGCAATGCGAGCACATTGCCGATCAGCGGAATATTGACCATGGCGTTCTCGCCATGGTTGAAGCCGCCGCCATCGGTGCCGGACAGGATCGACTGCGCGCTGTAATTATACCCCGACAGGTCGGGCGGGTTGGTGATCACCCTGATCGTGCCGCCCATCGAGCCGGAGCCATACAATGTGCCCTGCGGGCCGCGCAGCACTTCGATACGGCTCAGGTCATACAGATTCGGATCGATCACCACCTTGCCGTTCTGCGCCGCCGCGGGCGGCGTCAACGGTGTGTCGTCGAGATAGAAGCCAACGGTGGGCGACGATCCGCCGGCAGACGACAGGCCGCGCATTTCAAACTCGGTCTGGCCGGGGCCGCCGGATTTGATCGCGACGCCGGGCGCTTGCCCGACCAGTTGCGCCACGCTGGTCAGGCCGCGCTTCTGTATTTCGGCGCCGCTGATGGCGGTTATGCTGATCGGCGTTTTCTGCACCGTGCTGCGCCGCTTGGACGCCGTGACCACGACCTGCTCCAGCGTGGTCGGACCCGCGTGGCCGGGCGCCGCCTGGGTTTGCGCGGTTTGGGCCGCGGCCGGTCCCGTGGCAGCAGACACGCACACCGTAACGAGACAGAGTATGGCCGGAATTTGAGCGGTCTGCTGCATGATTATTCATCTTCTGCCATTCATGCCGGAACAAAATCGAATTGCTCCTTGCACCGGCCAGGACTTTATGCGCCGGCACGACACCGAAAATGACAAACCGCGCCGAATTATGGGTGAATCGCGACACGCCAATCCGGTTTTCCAGGCGGCGAGCCGGCGACGCACGCAAATCAGCGTTGCCCGGCACGCAGAACCGTCCTAGCCTGAACGGATCGCAGCGATTGGTGATCGTGTCGTGAAATCACCCCAGCAGAACAACGCCGCTCACGCGCAACCGGCAGCATCCGGCGCGCCGGTGCAATGGCCGCATGTGCGCGCCTCGGTCCTGCAACCGTTGCTGGCGCCGTTACGGGAAGCAGGCCATCTGCCGCGGGCGCTCGGCCGGCAGGGGCTGCGCGAGTCCGACCTGGCGGACCCGTATAATTTCGTATCGCTTGCGCGCTACGTGGCACTTTACGAACATGCCAGCCTCCTGCTGAAGGATCCGCAGTTGGGCGTGCGGCTCGGAACGCAGACCAAGCTCGCCGAACTGCTGGGGCCGGTCGGCATGATGTTTCTGATGGCGCAGAGCCTGCAGGGCGCCATCGAGGTGCTGGCGCGGTTCCTGAACATCTGGCAGAGCCACACCAGCATGGGCGTGCTGCGCGGCGCGCAGAAATCGGAAATTGTCTATCAGATCAACGAATCTTCAATCTGGCCGCGGCGGCAGGATGCCGAATTCAGCATCTCGGCGCTGGTCACGTTCGTGCGCGGCGTGTTGGGACGGCCGTGGCGGCCCGATGAAATTCATCTGGAACATGGCGCGCCGGCCGATGCCGAGGCGGTACAGGCCGCCTTCGGCGTGCCGATACGGTTCGGCCAGAGCATCAACCGGATCATCTTCAGCACCCCTATTCTCGACCGCGTGCTGCCGGCCAGCGCGCAGGCGATGGCGCCGTTCCTGGAACGTCATCTGCTCGATCTGGCGCGGACCGGGCCGACCGCGAACGATACCGTGGCCGGCCAGGCCGGGTTCGTCGTGGCAAGCAGACTAGGGTCGGGCTCGGTCGCGCTCGGCCGTGTCGCGCGCGAAATGGGGTTGTCGCCGCGGACCTTGCAGCGCCGGCTCGAACAGGAGCGGGTGACGTTCCGTGATGTCGTGCGGCTGCAACGCCAGCGCGTTGCCGAGGGGCTGATCGTGTCGGGCCGCGTGCCGTGCGGGCAGGTCGCGGAAATGCTCGGCTACGCGGAGTCCACGGTGCTGTCGCGGGCGTTCAAATCCTGGACTGGTGCGACGCCGCGGGATTTTGCCAGGGCGAAGCGGAAGGCAGGTGAAGAAAAGGAAGTTGTTCTTTTTTGAAAAAAAGAACCAAAAAACTTTTGCTCCTTGGCATACGTGGCCCATTGGGGCTTGGGCCACGGATGCCCGCGAGCAAAAGTTTTTTGCTTCTTTTTTTCAAAAAATAAGACCTTCCTTCCTTCCTTCCTTCCTTCAAACCCGACAGATCGGCCACCCGCCGCCGCGAAAAGCAAGCGCCAGCAACCCCACGGCGAGCGCCAGCGGCAGCCACGCCAGCAGGCTGCCGCGAAAGCGCAACGAGAGCAGGCCGCAACAGGCCGCACAGCAGATCATGGGCCGTGGCAGCAGCTGCGCTGGTCCACGCTGCTTGCATCACGCCCGGCCGGCAGATCGTTCGCCGGGTTCGCGTCGAAGAACCCGTTCGGCTTCAACATGAAGCCGGCATATTCCACCGGCATCACCGGAAAATCCTCCGGCTTGCAGACATGCGTGTGACCGAAACTGTGCCACACCACAATGTCCGTGTCGGCGATATTGCGGTTCTGCTCGACATAGCGCGGCAGACCGTCGCCGCCGGCATGCACGTTGGGATAGTCGCCGCTGGCATATTTTTCGGCCGGATCGAACGCGGTGACCCACACATGCTTGGTGGCGAAGCCGCCGCGCCTGCGCACAAAACTGCCTTCCTGCGCCAGCATCACCGGGCTCGGCGTCACCACCAGTTTGTAGCCGGTCGGGTTGCCCACCGCGTTATGCGCGCTGGGATTGATGATTTTCCAGTAGCGCCCGGTCTGCCCATCGGCCACCGCGGGTGCATCGCGTTCGCGCGCCAGCAGCCGGCTCCGCACGTCGAACACGTTGCCATGCGGATTGTCGGTGCCCCACGGCCGCGGCACGAATTCATGCTCGGTCACGCTGTTGCCGCCGCCATCGATATCCATGTGCAGACGCGCATTGAAAAAATGCTGGTGCGTCGGCCCGGCCAGGGTCTCGCTCACCATGCCGCCCCATGGATAGGTGCTGCCCGCCGCCACCGCGGCAGTCTGGATGATGCCGGTCAGCTTCGCCTCGAGCTGAATCGTTCCGTCCTGATAGAGGTACCAGTAGAAGCCGTAATCGTAATTGCCCACCGTCGCGAAGAAGCTGATGACCAGGCGGCGCGACCGCCGCACCTCGAACGTGTCGTTGCGAAATTCGTAATGCTTCCACAGGATGCCGAAATCTTCTTCGTGCATGCAGACGGCGTTCTTCATGACGAACGGCGCGCCCATCTCGTCGGCGGCCGGAATATCGAAATAATGGATATTGCCCAGGCAATCGCAGCCGAGTTCAAGCGCATTGGCCAGCGTGCCGAGGCCGTATTCGCCGGCGTCGAACGCGCTCTTCCAGTAATGGCTGCTGGTCGGATCGGCGTACGGCACCACCATTTCGGTGATGCTGGCGCGATGGATGATCGGCCGCAGACGCGCGCCGTCCTGGTAGCCGAGCTGGTGCAGCACCAGGCCCTCGCGCGGCGTGAAGCCGACGCGGAACCGCCAGTTCTGCCAATCGACCTGCCAGCCCTTGACGGTGAAGCTGGGCCCCTCGGGCTGGACTATGTTCAGCGGCTTGAGGCCGGTGCGCGGCGCGGCGATGCTGTCGGCCGCATAAGGCCGGGCCTGCCGCGGAATCGCTACGATGTCCGCGTCGTCCACCAGGTCCACTACGCGGCCGGCGATCAGGTCGACCACCGCCACCACGCCTTCGATCGGATGCGCGTAGGCGTTGTCACGCAGCGTTCGGCGCCAGAAACTGATGGCGCGCACGATGCGCCGGCCGCGTTCGAAGTCGCGGTCGAAGAAACCGGACGAAAACGGATCGATTTGCGCCATTTCCATGTCGGCGTCGGTCAGCCCACGCCGCCGCATCGCCGCGCGCCAGCCTGCGTCGGCCTTCACGATCGCCTCGCAGCGATGAAACTCGCCAATGATGACCGGCGGCTGGCCGAACGGCGCCTGGCCGGTCGGCAATGTCCTGGTGCTGATGATCCGGCCGATATCCAGATCGACGATCGCTTCGTCGGCGGCCCCGGTTGCGCTGTCGAGCGTCACCACGAACGCCAGGCGCGGCGGCACGGCGCCGTCCGCGTAGGCGCGCAGCGCGGTGCGACCCGGCTCCTCCAGCCGCACGATCGGGAAACGCAGGCTGCCGGGCTGCGGCTGCGCCGCGCGGACCAGCGTGCAGGCGGCGGCGATTTCCGCCAGCGTCAGCGGGTCGAGCGGATGCGCCGCGCTATCATAGTCGCGCGTGCACGGAGCGGGCGCCGTGGTGGTCGACATCAATGTGTCTCCGGCAGGGCGCCGCCGGCGGACATGCCGGCGAAGCGCACATAAGCGTCGGGCGCGGCGCGGCGCATATACAGGCTCACGGCAATGCCGGCGGCGAACACGCCCAGCATGATCCAGGGAAGTGCGGTCACCGCCTTGCTGTCGGAGGCGCTCAGCACGTCGAGATTGCCGATCAGCAGCGCCAGCCCGGCGAGCAGGCCGAGGCCGCCGAGGGCCGGCGCCGCCAGCGTGTTCCAGATGCGCCGGTCGAGACGCGTGCGGCGGAAATATGCAATGACCGACAGGCTCACGAGCACCTGCAGCCCGACAATGCCAATGGTGCCGAGCGCGCTCATCCAACTGAACAGGAGCGTGTAGGGGTCGGCGCGCGCGGCCACGAACAGCATGAGCATGACCGCGGCGCTGGCCGTCTGGGCCAGGCACGCGCGGTATGGCGAGCCGAATCGCGGGTGCAGGCCGGCCAGCCAGGGCGGCAGCAGCCGGTCGGCCGCCAGCGCTTTCACGTAGTGGGCGATGGCGCTGTGAAACGCGAGCATGCTGGCGAACACGCTGGTCAGCAACAGCCCGCTCATCGCCGCGGTGCCGGGCCAGCCGAGGTAGCGGGTGGACTGGACGAACCAGAAGCCGCCGGGGTTCGCTGTCGCGGCGGCGGCCACGTCGCGCGTTCCGTAGGCGCAGATGATCGCCCAGGTGACCAGCGCGAAGAACACCATGATCAGGCTGACCGACACATAGGTGGCGAGCGGCACGGCGCGGCGCGGATCGGCGCTGGATTCGCCGTAGATCGCGGTCGCCTCGAAGCCGACGAAGGACGCGAACGCGAACATGACCGAAATGCCGAGATGCGGGGCGAATACGTGCGCCGGCGCGAACGGGCGCAGCGTCAGGCCCTCCGGGCCGCCACCGCCGGCGACGATGCAAACGCTCAGCAGCAGGAGTATGCCGACTTCCAGGCCCATCAGCACGCCGACGACGCGGCTGTTGGTGTCGGCGCCACGCCTGCCAAGCGCGTGGATCACCACCATGGCGGCGAAGCTGTAGGCAAACCACGGCACCGGCAGCCCCAGCCGGGCGCCGATGATGCCGGTGCAGAAAAAACCGAAAAGTCCATACAGGCCAAGCTGGATCGCCGCATAGGACGCCACCGCGACGAAGGCGGCGCCCATGCCCGCCTGGCGCCCCAGCCCCTGCGCAACATAGGCGTAGAACGCGCCGGCATTGACGACATGCCGGCTCATGGCGGCAAACCCGACGCTGAAGATCAGCAGAACCAGGCCGGTGATGACATAGGCGCCGGGCAGGCCGGCGCCGTTGCCGAGGCTGATCTGGGTCGGCACCGCGCCAAGCATGCCGGTCAGCGGCGCCGCGGCGCCCACGACGAAGAACACGATCTGTCGGCAGGTGAGCTGGTGCACGGCTTGGTCGGTCCGGTCCGGTGCGGGTGGTGCACGCGATGGAACCTCATTGCAGCGGCAGGAATATTGGCGCTTCGCGCCCGAATTATGACAAGTCGCGCCATATTAAGGCGCTCTCCGGCCGCACCGGCCTTATTTCCCGCGCCCAATACGCCGCAGCAGCACCCGCGTTGCGCCGTCGTTGTGGGCGTGGGGGTGGGCGGCGGCCAGCACGAGGGGGCGGATGTTCGGCAGGTTCAGCCACAAGCGGAATTCGCGGCGAATCGCGCCGCCGGTTTCGCCGCTGCCGCGGCCGGTGATGATTTCCACGCAGCGTACGTGGTCGGCGTGGGCAGTATGGAGAAACCGCTCCAGCGCCTGGTAGGCGGCGTGCACGGTCTTGCCGTGCAGGTCCAGCGTGCGCGTCGGCGCCAGCCGGCCGGTGCGAAACTTGCTCCACGACGCGCGGTCGAGCCCCGGTGGCTGGAGGCCCGCGACCACATGCGGCAGTGGCGGGGCGCGGACAGGCGTGGGGATGGCTGGCGGCGCCGCAGACCGAACGGGCGGCGCGCTCGCGGGCGGAAGCTGGGTTTCCGGTGGCGCTTCACGCCCAGGCAGGCGGCGCACCAGACGTGCGTAGGCCGCCCAAGCCTGGGTATCCTGGTCGGTCAGCGATCCGGAGCGGCGGCGCATGCACCGTTTCTGGTGCGGCACAGCGATGATTGCCAGGGGCACACAGGCCACGGGCGCGGGTTTGCGTGGCGCGGCGTCAAGCTGCCATACTGACCCCGTCACGGATCGGATGGACGACATGGCTTCCATAGCCGGCTTCCTTGCCTCGAATGCGATCAGGGCCTTTCCGTCGGCGCTCGCCATCCGCGGTCCTGGCCAGCTCGGCCGCGCCGGTACCGAGGGGATCCTGATTTTCGACGCCGGCCAGGATGGCAGCCGCGCCGATCCGATCCTGCGCTTTTACGCCGAGGACGAGGCGGCCTTGGACTGGCTGGAGGATTACCTGCGCGATCCCGACACGACGGTCATGGTGCACGACCTGCTCGACCCGGAAGAGCCCGAAGAGGAACCCGAGGAGATATTCCAGAAGAACATCGTGCTCGGCACCGACGCGCAGAGCACGCTCGTCGGCTCATAACGCACACGGTTCGGCGTTGCCGGCGCCCTGCCCTACTCGACCAGCATCGGCCCGAGCGGCCGGCCGCCGAACACATGCACGTGGAAATGCGGCACTTCCTGGTGCCCGTGCGCGCCCATATTGGCGAGGATGCGGTAACCCGGCGCCTCCAGCCCCAGCGCGCGCGCCACCGCGCCCACCGCCTTGAAAAACCCGCCCACCTGGTCGGCGCTGGCATCCGCGGTGAAATCGGCCAGCGACACGGCCGGAAATTTCGGAATCACCAGCACATGCACCGGCGCGCGCGGATTTATGTCGTGGAACGCCAGCGCGTAATCATCCTCATACACGCGCGTGCAAGGCAGTTCGCCGCGCAGGATGCGCGCAAAGATATTGCTGTCGTCGTAGGGGCCGAGGCCGGAGACGGACATATTCAGGATCCTGTAGAAATCAGGGGATTTTGCGCGTTGCGGCAACGGTGGCGAGCGCCCGGCGCGCGGATTTCTCGACAATGCCGGACACACCTTCGCGTCGTTCCAGCTCGGTCCAGACTTCCGACGGATGCACGCCGGCGGATACCCACAACACCAGAAGATGATAGAGCACGTCGGCACTTTCGGCGACCAGCGCGGTCTTGTTGCCAGCCACCGCCTCGATGATGCACTCGACCGATTCTTCGCCGAATTTCTGCGCCACCTTGGCCGTGCCGCGCGACAGCAGGCGCGCGGAATGGCTCACCGCGGGGTCGGCCGTGCGCCGCCCCAGCACCACGGTCCAGAGCCGGTCGATTACCTCGGGCGATGCGCCGGTCGATACCGGCACCGGCAGCAGCTTGTTGCCCAGCACCTTCTTCTTCGGTGTTTTCTGGTTCGGGGGTTTCTGGGCTTTTTTGACCACGGCCGGAGTTTCCCTCACGCAGCCGCGCGCGGCAAGCGAATCGGCAGCCCGGCATCCGCCATGGCGCGCTTTACCTGCGGCACCGTGAACGTCCCGAAATGGAACACGCTGGCCGCCAACAACCCGGTCGCGCCGGCCTGCGCCCCTTCGATGAAATGATCCAGCGTGCCGACACCGCCGGACGCGATCACCGGCAACCGCACCGCCCCGCACACTGCGCGCAACAGATCGAGGTCGAAGCCGGCGCCCGTGCCGTCCCGGTCCATGCTGGTGAGCAGTATCTCGCCGGCGCCGCGCGCCTCGACATCACGCGCCCAGGCCAGCACGTCACGCCCGGCCGGCGTCCGCCCGCCATGGCTGAACACCTCCCAGCCACCGGACGCGGTCGCGCGCGCGTCAATCGCCACCACCACGCACTGGCTGCCGAACTTCCGCGCCGCCTCGTTAATCAGCTCCGGCCGCGCCAGCGCCGCAGAATTGATGCTGCATTTATCCGTGCCCGCCAGCAGCAAACGCCGCATATCCTCCGTGCTGCGAATGCCGCCGCCCACCGTCAGCGGCAGAAAAATCCGCTCAGCCGTGCGCGACACCACATCCAGGATCGTATCCCGATTCTCGTGGCTGGCCGTAATATCGAGAAACGTCAGCTCATCCGCGCCGGCAGCGTCATAAACCCCGGCCTGCTCCACCGGATCACCAGCGTCGCGCAGGTCCACGAAGTTCACGCCCTTGACAACGCGCCCGTCCTTGACGTCGAGGCACGGGATGATCCTGAGCTTCAGCACGCGCGGCCGGGCCATTCCAGAAGAAAGGAAGGCGGGGGGCTCTGCCCCTCGACCCCCGCTAAGGACAAGTCCTTAGAACCTGTTTGTTTGATGTGGGGATAAGGAGGGGGGCGCACGTAAGGTCACCACAATACGTGCGCCCCCCGCCTCATCCCCATACCAAGTAATGGGGTCTGGGGACTTGTCCCCAGCGGGGTCGAGGGGCGGAGCCCCCGCCTTCCTTCCTTACGGAACGTCCGGCTGCGCGTCCGGAGCGTAGGGATCTTCCGGCACTTCGGCCTCGGCGGCCTCGGCCGCGGCGCGGCCGACGGCTTCGCCGCGGCTTTGCTTTTCGGCTTCCTCGGCGCTGCGGGCGACGTTCACGGTGACGTCGATCTGCACTTCGGGGTGGAGCACGACATGCACGGTGGACAGGCCGAGCGTCTTGATCGGGTGCCGCAGGATCACTTGCTGGCGGCCGATCGACAGCCCGCCGGCGGTGGCGCCGTCCGCGATGTCGCGGCTGGTGACCGAGCCATACAGGCCGCCGGATTCACCAGCCTGGCGGATGATCACCACGGACAGGCCGGCGACGCGCTCGGCGAGGCGTTCGGCTTCCTCGCGGCGCTTGATGTTCTCGGCCGCGAGCTGGGCCTTCTGGGCCTCGAACTTTTCCAGGTTCGCCTTGTTGGCGCGCAGCGCGCGCTTCTGCGGCAGCAGGAAATTGCGCGCGTAGCCGGGCTTCACGCGCACCACATCGCCCATCTGGCCGAGCTTATCGACACGCTGGAGCAGAACCAGTTCAATCTGTGCCATGGCGGTGCCCCTCAGTTCACGACATAGGGCAGCAGCGCCAGGAAGCGCGCGCGCTTGATGGCCTGGGCCAGTTCGCGCTGCTTCAGGGCGGACACCGCGGTGATGCGGCTCGGCACGATCTTGCCGCGCTCGGACAGGAAGCGGCTGAGCAGGCGCACATCCTTGTAGTCGATCTTCGGCGCGTTCGGGCCGGAGAACGGGCAGGATTTACGCCGGCGGAAGAACGGCCGGCGGGCGCCGACCGCGGCGCGGCGGGCGGCTGGATTGACGTCTGTGGTGTCGGACATGGTGGCTTATTCCTCGATCACGTCATCGCGGTCACGGGCGCGGAATTCCTCGCGATCGTCGTAACTGCGGCGGGTGCGGCCGGATTCGAAGCGGCCGGCGGGTTTGGGACCTTTGAAGGTGCGCTCCCGGTCGTCGCTCTTGCGGGCGAGGATGGCAGACGGCGCCTCCTCCAGCTTGTCGACGCGGATGGTCATGAAGCGCAGGATATCTTCGTTGAGGCTCAATTGGCGCTCAACCTCGTTCACCGCCGCCGGCTTGGCGTCGAGCCCGAGCAGCAGATAGTGGCCCTTGCGGTTCTTCTTGATCCGGTAGGAGAGCGAGCGCAGGCCCCAGTATTCGCGCTTGGCGACGGAGCCGCCCTGGCTTTCGAGCTCGGTGGCGACCAGGTCACCCACGGCCTCGACCTGCTGCTGCGTGACATCATTGCGTGCAATCAGCACGCATTCATAAAATGGCATTTTGGCTCCCCATGGCTGGAGGCCCAGAATTGGGCATAGCCGAGACGTGCCGCGCCCCGGCAGGGAGCGGCGCATGAAGCACAGGGGCAAGGGAAAGGCAAGGACGGAAGATTCCTCTTTTTTGAAAAAAGAAGGAAAAGATTATGTTGAGCCTCCGGCCGGCCGTAGGGTGGGCTTTTAGCCCACCTCCTGCGCGCCGCCCTTCTTTCCACGGCCGCATGCGGCGCTGCACGCAATGACCGAAGCGCAGACGAGGCAGACATTCGCGCACATCATGTGCCTGCCGAATTCATTAAAGCCTTCGCCAAGCACAACGGTCGCAGTGGCAACGAAATACAGGCCCCCGAGGGCCATCATCGCGGTTGCCTGAACACGGTCGATGGACCGGCGAACCAAGCCCGACAGCAACGCGGCCAGGGTAAGGGCGCCGACCGATAAAGTTGATATATCGTTCCATAATCCCGGTATGCCGGCGATGCCGCCGCGTTCGGAATAAGCCAGATAAGGCACACGCGCGAGCGGTTGGTGCAGGATGCGCCACGCCGCCCCCGCCGCGAGGCGCCAGGCCACCGCAGGATGCACGCATAGGTAAAACAGCACGCGCGGCAGGGACGCGTTTTGGCGAATGTCGCTTGTGTCGGTATCGCTCAGAGTGGCGCGGGATGCGGCGTAAAACCCGGTCCCGGCATCGGCGGCAAACCGCTCGAGACCCAGATCGGCCAGCGCCGCCGGCTGCACCAGGGCCACGCCGTCGAACACGCGATTGAACGCATTCGGCAGCATCTGCACACGTTCGATATGAAACGGCAGGATCGCGAGAGCGATCACCGCCGCGCCGGCCAGGGCCCGACCGGCGGCAACGGTGTGTGGCGCAGCCCGCCACAATGGCATCAGCGCGATCAGCCAGAAAATATTTTGTACCTTGGTTGACGCAACCGCAACAATCAGCCCGCTCATGGCGAAAAATTCCCGCCTTGTCAGCCGGCCGGGCCTGCGCCCCAGCGGGTAGAACACGAGCAACGGCAGCAGCGCGATGAACCCTGCCTCCTCGAAAAAACTGTTCAGAAAACATACGAAAAACGGATTGAGCAGCAGAATGAAGGCGGCCGCCGAGGAGGCAGCGGCGGCCGGCAGCGCGGCCGCATGACGGGCAATGTGACGCAAGGCAAAAAGATAGCCGGCCAGCAACGGCACCGCATACAAGCTGCTGAGCCAGCGAATATCGAACCACGCATGGTTGAATATCGCGTTTGCGAGCTTGGCGATTTCGGCGAACAGAACCGCGGTGGAGACCGGTGAAAACCTGATCAGGCTGCGGATCGGGAAGTCACGCCGGACATGGGCAAAGAAAAACCCGTCGCGCATGTCGTTCACTGTCGTGGCCATGCCGACCTTGCCGAGAACGCGCTGAAAATCGCCGTTATCGGCAACGCCGTTCAGCGCCGGCACCAGCAGCCACCAGGCGCACCATAGCACGCCGAGGCCAAAGAAAACCGCGACCAGCCGGGCGCGGCCATCCTCCGTTTGCCGCCTCATGCGAACCGGCCATGTCGCGAGCGACCGCACAGGAGAGCCGATCCAGACCTTCGACGTGACTGAGTCGGCATCCTCTAAGTGTAGCAGACAGGCTTCCTGTTTCGCCATGACGCGCGCGCGGACGTCAAGCGCCTGGGCGTTTTGGACGGTGCACTGGGTACGAAGAAAGAAGTGTTCTTTTTTGAAAAAAAGAACCAAAAAACTTTTGTCTGTTTGGATTGGCGCTAGCTGACGCAGATATACCCTCCGGCCGGAACGGCGCAGGAGCACACGTTTTTGGTTATCTTTTTAGAAAATGACACTTCCTTCACGCACGCTTTGACGCCCGCGAGATCTGCGTCAAGCTGCGGGCGGGAGGTGCCGCCATGACCAGTCCGTTGACGTTCGCCGCCGGCGATCTGACCATTCACCGTATTGTGGAGATATCCGGCCCGTTGCTGGGCCTGCGGCAATTATTGCCGGGGCTGAGCGAGGCGGATCTGGCCGAGCACCGGGGCTGGCTGGCGCCGGATGCGCTGGACGCGGATGACCGCGCGATTTTGATTTTTCAGAGCTATGTGGTGCGGACGCCGCACCATAATATCATGATCGATTCCTGTGTCGGCAACGACAAGACGCTACCGCAGATGGGGGACTGGCATAAGCGGCAGGGGCGCGACTACGAGCTGGCGCTGACGGCGGCCGGGCTGCGGTACGAGGATATTGATTACGTGTTCTGCACGCATTTGCATGCGGATCACGTGGGCTGGAATACGCGGCTGGTGGATGGGATATGGGCGCCGACATTCCCGAAGGCGCGATATGTGTTCTCGGCGGGCGAGGTGCGGTTTTGGGAGGGGGAGCACGCGCGGGAGCGGGCGCCGGTGTTCGCGGAGTCTGTGCTGCCGGTGCTGGAGGCGGGGCGCGCTGACCTGGTGGCGGATGACGCGGTGATCGGGGACCATGTGCGGTTGCTGCCGACGCCGGGCCACACGCCGCATCACGTCGCGGTTCTGGTGGGGAAAGGGCGGGACGAGGCGGCGTTCGCGGGCGATTTGCTGCATTCGCCGTTGCAATGGCGGGCACCGGAGCTGTCATCGGCGATCGACCGGGACGCGGCGGCCGCGGCGGTGAGCCGGCGTGGGTTTCTGGAGCGGTATGCTGAAACCGGCACGATATGCTGTTTCGCGCATACCCCCGCGCCAAGTGCGGGGTTTGTCCGGCGGCAGGGGGATGGGTTTACCTGCGTGGGGATTGCGCGATGACGCGTTGCAGCAAGTAGTCGGCATGGCCCTTCGCCATGCAGGGCCTTCTTGGGCATGGGCAAAGGGCCCTCATGGCGAGGGGCCGTGCGGGCTACTTGCTGAGCGTCGGCGGTGGCGCGCTCGCGGACAACCCCCGAAAGCGCTAGGGTGAAGGTCTAGTATTGTCCGCATTTGAGTTTGCGTCAGGCACGCGTCGTGCGGGCGTTTCCTGGCCAAGATGGACGGTATGATGACCGCCGGGATCGCTGCCATCGCCGAGACACCGGCGGTGATGCACGCGACTATTACGGCCGTGGTCCTGTCACACCCGAGCCTCGAAGTTGCTATCAGATGTTACCTCGGAACGCGACTGCGTCTTGAGAAGTCGCCACGCGTTCATGCTTTCGCGCTCCGTTACGGTGGCGCCGCGTGGCGCCCATTCCGTGTGGCAACACACATTCGCCATTCCCCCCACCCCACCGATGTAGTATCGTAGCTACGGCCCTGCACGAGCGCCCCCAATGCCCATCACCACCCTCCCCAGCCGGGTTTTCAACCAGGACGTCAGCCGCGCCAAACGCGCCGCCGACGACGGGCCGGTTATCATCACCGACCGCGGCGAGCCCGCCTATGTCCTGCTGCGCCACGACGCATACCGGCGGCTGATCGACGGCGGCCCGAGCATTGTCGAGTTGCTAGCGATGCCGGGAGACGACGACGTCGAGTTCGACCCACCGCGCCTCGGCGATGGATGGCTGCGTGTCCCCGACTTTGAGTGATGTATCTGCTCGATACCAACATACTTTCCGAGTTGCAGCGCCCGCACCGCGCTAATGCCAAGGTCTCAGCATGGGCCCGGTCGGTGGCACCAGCCGACCTCTTTCTCTCCGCGGTCACGATCATGGAAATCGAAACCGGCGCGCGCATGCTGCTAAGGCGCGACACCGCGCGTGGCGCGGTGCTCCGCGACTGGATCGACCGCCAGGTCCTGCCCGCATTCGCCGGCCGAATCCTGCCGTTCGACGCCGCGGTCGCGACGCGTTGCGCCGAACTCCATGTCCCCGACCGCCGGCCGGAGCGCGATGCGATGATCGCGGCCACCGCACTCGTGCATGGCTTGAAAGTCGCAACCCGCAACGTAGCCGATTTTGAGTCCACTGGCGTAAAGCTGATGAATCCCTGGGACTGAGCGTCGGCGCGCCGCGCCGCGCCGTATTTGACAGCCCCCCGCCCCACGGCGATACCCCCCCGCGCCATCCCTCCGGAAACCAGCCGAATGCCCGTCCACGCCTTCATCTTTCCTGGCCAGGGAAGCCAGTCGGTCGGCATGGGACGGGACCTCGCCGCAGCCTTCGCCGGCGCGCGCGAGGTGTTCGACGAAGTCGACGAGACGCTGAAACAGCGCCTGTCCAAAGTGATGTTCGAGGGGCCGCCTGACGCGCTCACGCTCACCGAAAACGCCCAGCCGGCGCTGATGGCCATGTCGCTCGCCGTAGTGCGCGTGCTGGCGCAGGAAGGCAGCGTCACTGTCGCGAACCGCGCCGCACTGGTCGCCGGCCACTCGCTCGGCGAATACAGCGCGCTCGCCGCCGCCGGCGCGATCGGCGTGGGCGACGTCGCGCGCCTGCTGCGGCTGCGCGGCCAGGCCATGCAGGCCGCGGTCCCGCCCGGCGCAGGCGCCATGGCCGCCCTGCTCGGCGTCGAGCTCGCCGCGGCACAGGAGATTTGCGCCGCCGCGGCCGTGCTGAAGCGCGAGGGCGCGCCGGACATCACCCAGATCGTGCAGCCGGCCAACGACAATGGCGGCGGCCAGGTGGTCATCAGCGGCCACAAGGACGCCGTCGAGCGCGCGATCGACATCGCCAAGCAGCGCGGCGTGAAGCGCGCCATGCTGCTGCCGGTCTCGGCACCATTTCATTGCGCCCTGATGGCGCCCGCTGCGAACCGCATGGAGGACGCGCTCGGGGCGGCGACGATCGCCCCCCCGGTCGTCCCACTGATCGCCAACGTCACCGCCGCCAAAGTGACCGACCCGGACGAGATAAGATTGCTGCTGGTCGCGCAGGTCACCGGCACGGTGCGCTGGCGCGAAAGCGTGTCCGCCTGCGTCGCCATGGGCGTCGACAGCTTCATCGAGCTCGGCGCCGGCCGCGTGCTGAGCGGCCTCGTCAAGCGCATCGCGCCGGATGCGGCCACGCTGAATGCCGGCACCCCGGCCGAAATCGAAGCCTTGCTGAAGGTGCTGTGATGTTTGGCCTGGACGGCAAAACGGCGCTGATCACCGGCGCGTCCGGCGGCATTGGCGCTGCCATCGCGCACGCGCTGCACGCCCAAGGCGCCAATGTCGTTCTCAGCGGCACCCGCCGCGACGCGCTGGACATACTCGCCGCTACCCTCGGCGATCGCGCGCATGTCTGTCCGGCCGATTTGCGCGACGCCGGCGCCGCGGACGCGCTTGTTGGCGCGGCCGAGGCAGCCGCCGGCCCGCTCACCATCCTGGTCAACAACGCCGGCCTGACCCGCGACATGCTGGCACTGCGCATGAAGGATGAGGATTGGCAGGCGGTGCTCGATGTCGACCTCAGCGCGCCGTTCCGCCTGGCGCGCGCAGCACTACGCGGCATGCTGCGCCGCCGCGCCGGGCGCATCATTCAAATCTCCAGCGTCGTCGGCGCCACCGGCAATGCCGGCCAGGCCAACTACGCCGCCGCCAAGGCGGGCCTCGTCGGCATGAGCAAGGCGCTCGCGCAGGAAGTCGCCAGCCGCGGCATCACGGTCAATGTCGTCGCACCCGGCTTCATCGAAACCCCGATGACCGACGCGCTGACCGCCGCGCAGCGCGCCAAGCTGATCGAGGCCATCCCGCTCGGGCGAATGGGGCAGCCGGCGGATGTTGCGGCGGCGGTTGTCTATCTGGCGAGCGATGCGGCGGCTTGGGTGACGGGGGCTACCATTCATGTGAATGGTGGGATGGCGATGATTTAAGGAAGGCCTTCTTTTTTGAAAAAAAGAAGCAAAAAACTTTTGCTCCTTGGCACACGCGGCCAATTTCGACATGCGCCACGTGTCAAAACGACCAAGAGTTTGTTGGTTCTTTTTTTCAAAAAAGAACATACTTTCTTGCTGTAAACACCACATGCCGCTGTAACAAAAACGACGTGACCGCCACCACGCCGCTCGCCCCGAGCTGCGCCATCCACACATGATGCAGCAGCCCCTGCAGCACGACCAAAGCCGCGCCATTGATGCTGAGGCCGATCGCGCACGCCAGCACATACCGCGGCAGCGCGACGACATGTGCGCTGGGCACCCGAAACGTGAAACTGCGGTTCAGCACATAACTCAAAAACCCGCTCGCCACGAACCCGGTTTGTGACGCCCACAACGCCGGCACCCCGAACACTCTGGCGAGCACCGCCATGATTGCGTAATGCACCACCGTGGATGCAAACCCGACCGCCATGAATCGCGCCGACTGCCCGACCACCGCGTCACCGGCGGCGGTGGTGATTCCATGCTTCAAGGTCGCGCGCCACATAGAGGCTGTCGTCGCCGCCCTGATCGGCCGCGTCAACCATATCTACGTGGTGGACGACGCATGCCCGCAACGCAGCGGCGCGCTGGTGGCGAATCGTTTCGCCGCGTCCGACGTCACCGTACTGCAACATGACCGCAATCGCGGCGTCGGCGCCGCCACGGTTACCGGCTACCGCGCCGCGCTCGCCGATGGCCACGCAATCGTGGTGAAAATGGATGGCGACGGTCAGATGGACCCGAACCATTTGCCGGCGCTGCTCGCCCCCCTGCTGCGCGGCGAGGCTGATTACGCCAAGGGCAACCGTTTCTTCGACATTTATACGCTGGGCGACATGCCGCGCACCCGCCTGATCGGCAATGCGTGCCTGTCCTTCGTCACAAAACTGTCAAGCGGCTACTGGGACGTGATGGACCCCACCAACGGCTACATCGCCATCCACCGCGCGGCGCTGTCGCGGCTGCCGCTTGACCGAATGGATTGCGGCTATTTTTTCGAATCCGACATGCTGTTCCGCCTCAGCACCATTCGCGCGGTGGTGCGCGACGTGCCGATGAAGCCGCGCTATGGCACCGAGATCAGCAACCTGCGCGTCGGCCGCGTGCTGCTGGATTTCCCGCGCCGGCATATGGCGCGTATATTGAAACGATTTTTCTATATGTATCTATTGCGGGATTTCAATGTCGGTTCGGTTTCCGTGCTGGGCGGGCTGAGTTTCGTTGCATTCGGCGGCCTTTTCGGCGCGCGGCACTGGATGATTTCGGCGCGCACCGGCGTTGCCGCCACCACCGGGACGGTGATGATATCGGTCCTGCCAATCATCGTCGGCGTGCAGTTGCTGCTGCAGGCGCTGTCGTTCGATGTCGCCAACGTACCAAAATTGCCTCTGCAACACCGCGACCCGTCGTAGCCCGTTCCGCCGCATTCGCGTTCATGGCGCAAGATAATACCGTAACAACAGCGCATGAAGCATCACCGCCGGCGTAACAAGCGCCTGCAGCGCCACGGAAGCGGCGGCCGCCGGCGCCAGCCGCGCGCCCCAACGGACCGATGGCGCCGCCAGCGCCAGCACCATCATGATCGGCAGGAAATAACGCCCCAGCACGCCGGTCACGTAAGGCTGGCCGGGCCAGGTCCAGGTGAAATATTGCAGCACGAAAATGCTGGCCAGCGCGAACAGCCCGCCGCAAAGCGGCAGCCATGGCCGCCGGGCCGGCCCCCCGGTGCCGGCGGCACCCGCCAGCACCAGAACCACGCAAGCCGCGCTTATATAAGGTATCGGCAACCGCGTGTCGGTCCAGCCGAGCACGCCGATGGTCTGCGCCACGTAATCGGCACCGAAGGTCCGCGCCGTCGCCCAGATCACCGACGGC
>Ga0116226_10001361_pt1 | contig 21142 bp, 16 predicted proteins | sample S1TSphfallax_FD_89692 | JGI IMG/M metagenome (GOLD analysis project Ga0116226, IMG submission 89692) | Host-associated microbial communities from peat moss isolated from Minnesota, USA - S1T2_Fa - Sphagnum fallax MG | ecosystem: Host-associated > Plants > Peat moss > Unclassified | place: USA... | reverse complement strand
TTTTGAGTTCTGTCCTGCGTACTAGCCACAGCATACTGGCTAATACGATTGGGATCGAGATTATCTGAATAATATAAGGAACCGATAGGCCGTAATATTGTACAAAATGCACGAGGGACTTATTGATCCCGTCATAACTCTCACGAGCCTCGCGCAAACCCCTGAATAAAATTACACCCGATAAATATATATAGGACAACACGAACACGAAATAGATCGAAAAGAAAAAAATTACAACGAATGTTGAACGTGCCGCCGCTCGAACAGCCATTGGGTCTTGACCGGTCATTGCCTTGAGCAATTATCAAGAGTCACGGTTGTCATTCAGCCACTGGCGGAAGGGTGATCCGACGATCAATGAGACTGCCGGCTCGCATGTTGGACACAGTGACAACAAGGGGTTGGCGGTCTATTTGGCCCCGTTGCCCAGCGAAGCGATTGGTTAGCCCAAAGCTTCGCCAGAACGATAAAAAGAAATAAAAAAGGCCGGTATCTGTTACAACACGACCCTATTTTATCAACCGATTTCACCCACGTAGAAATGGTGGGCGCTACAGGGATTGAACCTGTGACCCCATCCGTGTGAAGGATGTGCTCTCCCGCTGAGCTAAGCGCCCGATCGGCTGGAAGGGCCGTTTTATAAAGGGCCGCCGATGGTGATGTCAAGGCTCCCTCTCGAGGGTGATCTTAGGAAGTAGCGCGCCCCTTGGAAAAGGCGGAGTCTCAGCTTATCTTCCCATGGATGACCAATATATCCGTTCTCGACCTTTCGCCGATCCCGCTGGGCAGCACTCCGGCGCAGGCGCTCGCCAACAGTCTCGATCTTGCTCAGCATGCCGAGCGATGGGGCTTTCAACGCTATTGGCTGGCCGAACATCACAATATGCCCGGCGTGGCGAGCGCGGCGACGGCGGTGGTGATCGGTCATATCGCCGGCGGCACGCGGTCGATCCGGATAGGCGCCGGCGGCATCATGCTGCCCAATCACGCGCCCCTGGTAATCGCCGAGCAGTTCGGTACCCTTGAATCGCTTTATCCCGGCCGGATCGATCTGGGTCTCGGCCGGGCGCCGGGCGCGGATCAGCTCACGGCGCGCGCGCTGCGCCGCCATCAAACAGACTCCTTTGGCCAGGTCGATGAATTTCCCCGCGATGTGCTCGAACTGATTGGCTATTTCGAACCGGCCGATCCGGAGCGCCTGGTCCATGCGGTGCCGGGCGAAGGCTTGCGCGTCCCGATCTGGATCCTCGGCTCAAGCCTTTATGGCGCCCAATTGGCTGCGGCGCTTGGTCTGCCTTACGGTTTTGCCTCGCATTTCGCGCCGGATCAAATGATGGAGGCGATCGCGCTCTATCGCCGGCAATTCCGCCCGTCGGAGCGCTGCGCGCGACCCTACGTCATGCTCGGGTTGAATGTGATCGCCGCCGAGAGCGACGAAGAGGCGGAATTTCTGTTCTCGTCGCTGCAATTGGCCTTTACCAATCTGCGGCGCGGGAAACCTGGACCCTTGCCGCCACCGGTGCGGGATATCGCGAAGCTTCTGTCCGCGACTGAGCTGCAGATGGTTGGACACGCACTATCCTGCCGCGCGGTCGGATCGCCCGCGACGGTGCGGCGCCGCCTCACGGATTTCATCGAACAGACCGGCGCCGACGAGCTGATGATGACCGGCAATATTTTCGATCATCCGGCACGGCTGCGCTCCTTTGAAATCGCGGCGACGGCGGCGCTTGATTTATTTAACGGAACAGTGCGTTCCATCGCCGGCTAAACGAGGGACTTATGGTCAAACGGGTTGAAAAAAGTGACGCTGACTGGCGGGCGCAGCTGACCGCCGAACAATATCGGGTTGCGCGACAGAAGGGCACCGAGCGGCCTTTCTCTGGCGAATATGAAACCGTATGGACTCCCGGCACCTATCGCTGCGTCGCCTGCGGCCAGGAATTGTTTAAATCTGACGCAAAATTCGACGCAGGGTGCGGCTGGCCCAGTTTCAGCCAGCCAGTCGCTGGTGAAGTCATTCAATCCCACACCGATATCAGTCACGGGATGCGGCGAACTGAAGTGACCTGCGCTGCCTGCGATGCCCACCTCGGACATGTGTTTAACGACGGACCACAACCGACCGGGTTGCGTTATTGCATCAATTCGGTCTCGCTTGCGCTGGAAAAGAAAAAGACTTGAACCACCCTATTGACAAGCGAAGTGGATCTTGGACGGTCGCAAATTTTAAAAAATCGGTTTAGAGTAGAAGGGAACCAAGCGAGCCTGGAAATTTGCAGGGGATCTGACCAAAATGTCGATCAAGTCGATTACAACCGTCAGCCTGATGATTATTTCGGCACTCCTACTGTTTCTAGTAATCCTTTTGATAACAGCCAGCTGGCGGTCCCGCCAGACGGCTTCTACCGCCGGGCAACTGGTTGATCTGCTGGGCGCCACAACGGTCATCGCCGAGTCCATGGCGCCCGAACGCGGCTCAACCGACCTCGCCATGGCCGACAAAAGCTCGGCAAATCTGCAGGCGGTGAAGGACGCACGAATGCGCACCGAAGCTGCCTTCAGCAAAATAGACGATGTTATCGCCGCGTCGAGCGTTACCCAGAAACAAAAATTCGCCAACGAGCTGGCCGCGATCCATGGGGACCTGCAGAGAGCCCGCGGCGACGCAGACCAGGCTGCCGGCAGCGGCGTCCCCGCCGCACAAGGCCGCTTCCTGGCCGCCATTGCCAGTCTCAATCAGAATATCGGTTCGGTCGCGGCCGAGATGCAGCACGCCATGGTGGTTGCCGATGCCGAGGTCGCTGCTTTGACCTCGGTGGCCCAATTCGCCTGGGATGTACGCGACTATGCCGGTCGCCGCTCGTTTGCTTATATTCAAGTTCTGCTCGGCGGAAAGCCGATAACCGCCGAGCAGTCGCATCAGATCGATCAGTTCCGCGGGCGGGGCGACCAGGCCTGGGACAGCATGAGCGCGATCGCCAGCGCCGCCGAGAGCCAGATTGCGCTCCGCGATGCAATCAGCGGCGTGCGAACCAGTTTCGTCAGCCCGTTCGAAGCGATAGAACAGCGGGTTCTGGCAGGCAGCGCCAGCGGCCATTATGAACTCGACGCGGCGGAGTGGCGGCGGCTAACCCAGCCGATGATGCAATCGGTGATGCATATCCGCGATGTCGCCCTGACCGAGGCCCATCAGATGGCTGATGCCAAATTGCGGCGCGCCGGACTCAATCTGGCGCTGGTCTTGAGCCTCTCACTGCTGGCTCTCGCGGTCATGGTGCTGGTGGCGGTCGGTCTGACCCGCCGGGTCACCCGCCCCCTGATGTCCTTGACCGGGGTGATCACCGATCTGGCCGGCGGGGCGCGCAATTTCGTCGTTCCCTTCTCGGAGCGGCGCGACGAAATGGGGGCCTTGGCCAAGGCGATCGCCATCCTGCGCGAAAATTCTGTCGTGGCCGACTCGGTGGCGGCCGAACAAGCGGCGACGCAACAGGAAAAAGAGAGCAATCGCCAGCGGATTGACCGGATCACCCAGGAATTTCTTGGCGAGATCGATCAAGTGGTTGACCGGGTCAGCAGCACCGCCGGATCGGTCCGCGCCGAGACTGCCGTCGTCACCGAGTCGGCGATCATTGCCGCGGAACAGTCCCTGGTGGTAACCGAGGCGGCTCGCCAGGCGACCAACAATGTGCAGACCGTGGCATCGGCGGCCGAGGAGCTTTCGTCATCGATCCAGGAGATCGCGCGGCGTGTCAGCGAGGCTGCCGAGATATCGGTCGGAGCAGTCAGGGAAGCGGAACAGACCACATTGACCATGAGCCGCCTCGCCGAAACCGCGGCGAAGATTGGCGCCGTGATCAATCTGATTACCGATATTGCCAGCCAGACCAATCTGCTGGCGCTCAACGCCACCATCGAGGCAGCGCGCGCGGGGGATGCCGGCAAGGGTTTCGCCGTGGTTGCCGGCGAAGTGAAGGCTCTGGCCCATCAGACCGCGCGGGCCACGGATGAAATCCGTCAGCAGGTCACCGCCATCCAAGACGAGACTGACCGCGCGGTCATTGCCATCGGCGGGATCGCCGGCACGATTGGCACAGTCAATCAAATTACGGTCGGAATCGCCTCGGCCGTCGAGCAACAGGGCGCGGCAACCCAGGAAATCGCCCGTAATGTGCAGGAAGCCGCAAGCGGCACGACGGAAGTCTCGGCGTCGATCGGGCAGGTCACCGCCGCCACTCACAAGACCGGCGAGGTCGCCGAGACTCTGTCCGGAATGGCCGATGGGTTGTTCAAGGAATCCGACCGACTCCGCGCTGTCGTGGCGGATTTCGTCAGCCGGATCGGCCGATAGGATGCGTCGCTGAATATTTTGTAATAGTTTTTGCATTGGCGGACGGTCGGCCCCTGTGGCAGGGTCCGGCCAGTGTCGTGCTGCCGAGTTGAAAATCATGACCACAGAACCGATCGCCGCTATTCTGCTTGCCGCCGGGCGAGGGACCCGCATGAATTCGGCCCTGCCGAAGGTCCTACACAAGCTGGCGGGCCGGCCGATGATTCTGCATCTGCTCGATATGCTGAGCGGCCTGGCGATCGACCGCATGGCGGTGGTGGTCGGACCGGACTCGGATAGGGTGCGGGACGCAGTCGCGCCGGTGCCGACTGTCTTGCAGGCGGATCGGCTGGGCACCGGTCATGCCGTGGCGCAGGCGCGGGAAGCGATGCGGGATTTCTCAGGGACCGTGCTGGTGCTCTATGGCGATGCCCCATTGATCAGCGCCGACACGGTGAGAGCATCGTTGGCGGCCCGCATCCGCCCGCCTGCGCCCGCGATCGTCGTGCTGGGTTTCAACACGCCGCATCCGAAGGGCTATGGACGGCTTCTGGTCGGCCCCACGGGGCTTACGGCGATCATTGAGGAAAAAGACGCCACTGAGTCTCAACGGGCTGTGACCCTGTGCAATTCGGGGGTAATGGCGGTCGATGCCGGCCGGCTTTTTACCCTTCTGGAGCTGGTCGGCAATGACAATGCCAATGGCGAATATTACTTGACCGATATCGTCGGCCTTGCCGTCTCTCAGGGACTGCGGGTCGACTATGTCGAAGCGCCGGCGGAAGAGTTGCAAGGCATCAATTCGCGCGCCGAACTGGCCGCGGCGGAGGGCGTGATTCAAAACCGCCTGCGCCAGCGCGCCATGGCGGGCGGCGTCACCCTGACCGATCCGGCCAGCGTATTTCTCTGTACCGACACAGAGCTCGGCCAGGATGTGGTAATCGGTCCCAATGTCGTCTTCGGACCCGGTGTGAGCCTCGGCAATGAGGTCGAAATCAAACCCTTCTGCCACCTTGAGGGGGTCAGCGTGGCGAGCGGCGTGCAGATCGGCCCCTTCGCCCGGTTGCGTCCGGGCACCCGGATTGACCGGGACGCCCATATCGGCAATTTTGTCGAAATCAAGAACGCCACTGTCGAAACCGGCGCGAAGGTCAATCACCTGACCTATGTCGGAGACGCCTCGGTGGGTGCCGGCGCCAATCTCGGCGCCGGCACCATCACCTGCAATTATGATGGGTTCGGCAAATTCCACACAGAGATCGGCGCTGGCGCTTTCATCGGCTCGAATTCGGCCCTGGTCGCGCCGGTCGTCATCGGCGCCGGCGCCATCATCGGCGCCGGTTCGGTGATCACCCGGAATGTCACGGAGGATGCGCTCGCGGTCGGACGCGGCAATCAGATGGAGCTGCAGGGCTGGGCGGAACGCTTCCGCGAGCGTCGTCGGGCGGAAAAGCAGGCGGCGGAAAACGCCCAACCCAAACAAGGCTAGCAAGACATGTGCGGTATCGTCGGCATCATCGGCCATGGAGAGGCGACCCCCCGTCTCGTCGACAGTCTGCGGCGGCTGGAATATCGCGGCTATGATTCAGCCGGTGTGGCCTGCTGGTCGGAGGGCGCCATCCACCGGCGCCGCGCACAAGGCAAGCTGGCCAATCTCGAGGCGCTGCTGGCCGAAAATGCCCTGCCGGGCAGCACCGGCATCGGCCATACCAGATGGGCCACCCATGGCGTACCCAATGAAATCAATGCCCATCCCCACGCAACCCGCCTGGCGGCGGTGGTGCATAATGGCATCATCGAGAATTTCGGCGAATTGCGGGCCGAACTCACCAGGGAAGGCCATGTTTTCGAGACCGACACCGACAGCGAAGCCATTGTTCAGCTGATCAGCCATTATCTGGCGCAAGGCGACCTCCCCGAGGCCGCCACGGCGAAGACTTTGGCGCGGCTCGAGGGCGCCTTCGCCGTCGCCTTTCTGTTCGCCGACTATCCGGATCTCTTGATTGCCGCGCGCAAAGGCAGTCCCTTGGCGATCGGCTATGGCGAAGGCGAGATGTACATCGGCTCCGATGCCCTGGCGCTGGCCCCCCTGACCCGCAAGATCACCTATCTGTTGGACGGAGATTGGGCGGTGCTCAAGGCTGATGGGGTTCAGATCTTTGACGCCGCCAATCAACCGGTCGTGCGCGAGATTCGCACCACGGCGCAGTCGGGCGCGCTGATCGGCAAGGATGGCTACCGCCATTTCATGCATAAGGAAATCCATGAGCAGCCCCAGGTGATCGGCGATACCCTGAACACCATGCTCAACCCGGCGCTCGGCACCTTGACCCTGCCCGCTCTGCCGTTCGCCCTGGCCGATATCGAGCGGATCACCATCATCGCCTGCGGCACCTCCTACTATGCCGGTCTGGTGGCCAAATATTGGATCGAGAGCGTGGCCAGGATTCCGGTCGATGTCGACGTCGCCTCGGAATTCCGCTACCGCACGCCGCCCATGGCCAAGGGCGGGCTGGCGATGTTCATCTCGCAATCGGGCGAAACCGCCGACACCCTGGCGGCCTTGCGCTATTGCCGCGATCAGGGACAGAAACTGCTCGCCCTGGTCAATGTGGCGGAAAGCACCATCGCCCGCGAGTCCGATATCGCGCTGCAGACCTTCGCCGGCCCCGAAATCGGGGTCGCATCGACCAAGGCTTTCACCACCCAATTGACGGTGTTGGCTTGTCTGGCTGTCGCCCTGGCGCGCGCCAAGGGGACCATCGATCACGCGGAAGAAGCCCGCCTCTGTCTCGCTCTGGCGGAAGTACCGGCGCACGCCGCCGATATCCTGGCCCATGACCAGCACTTGCAATCGATCGCCGAAGATCTGGCGCAAGCGCGCGATGTGCTTTACCTCGGACGCGGCAGCTCCTACCCGATCGCTCTTGAAGGCGCGCTGAAGCTCAAGGAAATCAGCTATATCCATGCCGAAGGCTACGCCGCCGGCGAGCTCAAGCACGGACCGATCGCCCTGATCGACGAGAAGGTGCCGGTGATCGTCCTGGCGCCGTCCGACGCCCTTTATGAGAAGACCTCATCCAATGTCCAGGAGGTGGCGGCGCGGGGCGGCAAGGTGATTTTTCTGTCGGATCGTAAGGGGGTCGACCGCTTACCGGTCAAGGCCGTCACCTTCGCCTTGCCGGAGGTCGATCCGTTCGTCGCGCCGATTCTCTATGCGATACCGGTCCAGCTGCTTGCCTACCACGTCGCCGTGGCCAAGGGCACCGACGTCGATCAGCCACGTAATCTGGCGAAAAGCGTCACGGTCGAGTGAGAAGGGCGTGAGCAGCGGAAGCGCAGGGACCCTACATTTGCAGTCCAACATGGCGCAATTGGGGCCACGCCCTGCTCAGTGATAATGCTGTGAGCGGCTTTCTGCCGCCTGCAGCATGTCGATGCGATTGGCCGCGCGCGCTTTGATCACCTCGGCGGTCGGCGGAGCACGCAATTCATGGACCAATTGATGCGTCTTGCCTTCGACGAAGGCGCGCAGGCTGGCGCCCGATGCGGGCCCGAGTGTCTTCACTTGCGGCGGCGCATTGGGATCGACCCAAAGGATCTGCTGTAATTCGTTGGTTACCGGATCGACCCAGGAAATATAGCCACCTGGCAGGATTTGGCGCGGCCGGCCCACGGCGCCGGTAAAGCTGTAGCGGGCGCCAGATGCCGGCTGAAGGTCGTAAAAATGCGGCGTGATAAAATCCGAAACGGCGATGCCATTGATCTGATAAGAACAATTGTCCGCCTCGCAGGGGTCGCAGGCTTCGACCAGATATTCGAATTGACCGGCGATATCCGTGATAACGCCGTTCTCAATGCCGATCGCGGTCGAGGTCTGCAGGCGATTGCCATTCGGATCGATCAGCATCTCGATGATCTCGTGGCTGGCATCGATGGTCCATTCATTGCTGCCTTGGGTTGCGATCACCTTGGCATAAGGCTGATTATTCCTGGTCATGTGGAAGCCGCCCTCGCCCGGCGGCAGGCTCTTGACCAGTTGCACCGGCCACACACCCTGCGGGACCGCTCTATGATCCGGCAAAAAGCTGACCGCGGCGCTGATCGGCCAATATTGAGGCACATCACGGACCACTTGCACATTCAGCGCCGCCGCGGCCGCCGCCATGACAGAGACGTCGATGGTTCCGGTCATATCGACTAAGCCCACTTTTACGACCAGCATGATATCCTCGTTGTGCGCAGACGTAGATTATCGGCGAACATACGCCTTCTGCGGACAGATTGGTATTAAATCAACCATTGAGAGCAATTCGTCACGCCATTGTCATCTCGTGCACTGACCATCCCACTGAGTCAAAACATGAGGTGCAGGGGGTAAGTAGTTTCCGATGCTCCCGACATCAAAGCGCGCGCGCTACTGTTTGCTCCCTGATCGAAGGAGCTCAATCCCATGCAAGCCTTGCGTACGAGCCTGGTGGTGGCCGGTTGCCTGTGCGTTGCCGCGCCATCCCTTGCGGCCGCGCCGATGTCCGCTGCCGCCGCCTGCGTCAGCGATCTGCGCGACTTCGATCAGCACATCGAGAAGGACGGCTATTGGCTGAGCGGATCGGGCTATGGCTATGGATATGGGTACGGCTATCCGATGGCCGATTATCCCGTCAACGTAACCGGCTATCACAACAGCCGCCCGGCCCATGAGGTCAGGGTGCTGCTTGAAGCCGCCAATGTGCTGGCGCGACAGGGCAATCAGCAAGGCTGCGAGGACATTCTGGCGTCGACCAGAGTGATCTATCAGGCCTATGTGGCCAGGCTGCAGCAGGATCAGACTCAGCATGTCGACCTGCCGAACTGGAGGCAACGGCAGATCGCCGCGGCCCAACCGCTCAACGCCAATGACGCCTGGTTCCGCTCCGATGAGCTCATCGGCACGGAAGTCCGCGATCCCAAGGGCGATGGCCTGGGCAGTATCACCGATCTGGTTTTCGCGCCACCGAGCGGAAAGGTCGCCTATCTGTTGATCGGCCGGGGCGGCCTGTTCGGCTTCGACGAGAAATATATTCCGGTGCCCTGGAGCGACTTCAAGATTTCGCCCAGCCACGATATGCTGGTCCTCGACACCAGCAAGGCGGTGCTCGAAGCGGCGCCCTCGGGCGACCGCGATCAATTCGCTCAGCCCGCACAGTTCCGCGAACAGAGCGCGAAGGTCGATGCCTATTGGAAAACCAAAATCAGCCTATCCAGCACTCCGTGAAAGGGACTCCGATGCGACGCCGACTTGTCCTGCCAATTTTCGCGTCGCTTCTGCTCGCTTCCTCCCCCTCGACCGTTCATGCACAAGTCGCGACCGCGACGAGCGCCACGACCGAGACGACGGGTGATTGGAGCAGTCGGCGCGCCGTCTATCTGCAAAGAGCGAAGGACCGTCTGCATGACTGGGAGGGCAAGATCAGCGACTTTGCCGCCCGCGCTCAGGCCGAGGGGAACAGCGAGGACCAGCGCGCCAGCGCCGAGCTGACCCAGTCCTGGGCTCATGTCAAAGCCGAAACCGCGAAACTCGAGACCGCCACCCGCGAGGATTGGGACAATAGCGTCGCCGCCTTCGAGCGAGCCTCGCGCGATCTGTCCAATCGTTGGGAAAGCAGCGGGAAGTCGAACAAGTAGACTCAGACCGGCTTCCCCGCCGCCTCCCGGTCGAGAATGGCCAGGAAGGGCCGGACAAGATCGATCGGCATGGGAAAGATGATGGTCGAATTCTGCTCGGCGCCGATTTCGGTCAAGGTCTGCAGATAGCGCAATTGCATGGCGGCGGGGATGCTCGACAGCACCTTGGCGGCGTTGACCAGAGTCTGGGAGGCCTGGAATTCGGCCTCGGCATGAATGATCTTGGCCCGCCGGTCGCGTTCCGCCTCCGCCTGTTTGGCAATCGCCCGCACCATATTATCGGTGAGTTCCACGGTCCTGATCTCGACATTGCTGACCTTGATCCCCCAGGTTTCGGTCTGGGTGTCGAGAATGCTCTGCACGTCGGCGTTGAGCCGCTTGCGTTCCGACAACATTTCGTCCAGGTCATGCTGGCCGAGCACGGCGCGCAATGTGGTCTGCGCCAGCATGTGGGTGGCCGGAAGATAGGCCTGCACCTGGATAATCGCCCGCTCGGGATTGATCACATTGAAATAGACCACTGCATCGACCTTCATCGACACATTGTCGCGGGAAATCACATCCTGGCTGGGAATTTCGATGACCCGGATCCGTAGATCAACCCGCACCATCTCTTGGATGAACGGGATCAACAGGATCAGCCCGGGGCCCTTGACCTGCTCGAACCGCCCCAGCGTAAACACCACGGCGCGCTCATATTCGCGGAGAATCTTGACGGTGGCGCTGCCAATCATGATCACGATGAACAGCAGCAGCAGCGCGACGACGGGGATCAGATAGAGCGTGTAGGAGATCATCGCGCCACTCCGGACCTCGTTAACCTCCTGACCTTGCCATCGCCGCTCGACGTCGCGCGAGAGTCGGAAACTACGCAGAGATTTTGACAGAGGCGACCGGGCATGGCATTGCTCGCTTCCCGTTCAGCCTTCGCCGAAAGACCCTCCATCATGCAGTTCGACTACGATCTTTTCGTCATCGGCGCCGGTTCGGGCGGCGTACGGGCCAGCCGGCTGGCGGCGGCCGAAGGCGCCAAGGTCGCCATCGCCGAGGAGATCCGCGTCGGCGGGACCTGCGTGCTGCGCGGCTGCATTCCGAAGAAGCTGCTGGTCATCGCCAGCCATTTCGCCGAGGATTTCGCCGATGCCGGCGCCTATGGCTGGAGCGTCGGCGAGACCTCGTTCGATTGGCCGGCGCTGATCACCGCCAAGAACCGCGAACTCGACCGGCTGCATGGGATCTATCTGACCCTGCTCGGCAAGGCCGGCGTCACCGTGGTCAATGGCCGCGCCACGGTCGAGGGCCCTCATGCGGTGCGGGTCGGCGACCAGCTTTTCAGCGCGCGGCATATTCTGATCGCCGTCGGCGGCTGGCCCAGCCTGCCAGAGATTCCGGGCATCGAGCATGCCATCACCTCGAACGAGGCGCTCGACCTGCCAGTCCTGCCGAAATCGGTCGCCATCGTCGGCGGCGGATATATTGCCGTGGAGTTCGCCGGAATTTTTGCCGGGCTTGGCGTCGAGACAACCCAAATTCTGCGCGCCAATCAAGTTCTGCGTGGCTTTGACCAGGATGTCCGCGACATGCTGGCGGCCGAGATGAGCAAGAAACATATCACCTTGCTGACCCAGACCATCGTCCAGTCGATTGTCAGACAAGCGGATGGCCGCCTGGCGCTGACCCATGATCAGGGGACATTGCTGGTCGATCAGGTGCTCTATGCGACCGGGCGGAAGCCAAACACCAAGGGGCTTGGCCTTGAAGCCGCGGGGGTCGCGCTCGATGCCGACGGCGCTGTGGTGATCGACGCTTTTTCCCGAAGCTCGGTGCCGAGCATTCACGCCATCGGCGATGTCACCAACCGCCTGGCCCTGACCCCGGTCGCCATCGCCGAGGCTCATTGCCTGATCGAGACCTTGTTCAAAGGCGCGCCGCGCGCCATGACTTACGCCAATATCCCTTCGGCGGTGTTCAGCCAGCCGGCGGTCGCCACCGTCGGCCTAAGCGAAGAGGACGCGACCCTGCGCTTCGGTGCGGTCGATGTCTACATCACTCGCTTCCGCTCGCTGCGAAACACCCTGACCGGCAGCGATGAGAAGACTCTGATGAAGCTGGTGGTGACGAAGGACGATCACAAGGTGGTCGGAGCCCATATGGTCGGGCCCGACGCGCCGGAGATCATTCAAGGCGTCGCCATCGCCGTCACCTGCGGCGCGACCAAGCAGGATTTCGACCGCACCGTGGGGATTCATCCCACGGCCGCCGAGGAATTCGTCACACTGCGCGAAAAGCGCCCTACTTGACCCGCCATTTCTTGATCGAGGGCGGCAGATCGGGGTTGTAATCCTCGTCGCCGCGACGCGCGCTCCGGCGCATCAGGCGCCGCGCGAGCAGCCAGACCAGCAAGGGCGGCGCGAAGACCAGGGCGGTCGGGATCAACGCCTCGACGAACATCAGCCGCTCGTGGGACAGCATCGCCTGTTCCTTGCAGCTGTAACGCTGGTGCATGTCCTCGCTGGTGCAATTCTTCATTTCCGCTTCCACCACCGGCGCGCGGAAGCTGAACTGGTCGGGATCGCGCTGGAAAATCAGATAATTGATCGTGACCGCCAGCCAGCAGGCGCAGGCCAGCCAACCGATCCAGCGCAAGGTCTGGCGAAAGGTGGCGTTCTTCGTCATTGGGGTGTTTTATCACAAAACCAGACGATTTGAGTGCAAGGGCTGGAAATAATCCTGGCCGACTTGTATATCGAGCGCAGTGACAGTGAAGGTTGACGATGATGAGTGCCGAAAAATGGACGCCGGAAAGCTGGCGCAATAAGCCGATCCAGCAGATGCCGGAGTACCCGGATCAGGCGAAATTGACCGCGGTGGAAAAGCAATTGCAAGTCTATCCGCCGCTGGTTTTCGCCGGCGAGGCGCGCAGGCTGCAGGGCCATCTGGCGAAAGCGGCGGCGGGCCAGGCGTTTCTGCTGCAGGGCGGCGATTGCGCCGAAAGCTTTGCCGAATTTCACCCCAACACTATCCGCGATACTTTCCGCGTCATGCTGCAGATGGCGGTGGTGCTGACCTTCGGCGCCGCGGTTCCGGTGATCAAGGTCGGACGTCTGGCCGGACAATTCGCCAAGCCGCGCTCTTCGCCGGTCGAGGAGATCGACGGCGTCAGCCTGCCGGCCTATCGCGGCGACATGATCAATGGCATGGAATTCACCCCGGAATCCCGTTTCCCCGACCCGGAGCGGCTGGTTCGCGTCTATAATCAATCAGCGGCCACCCTCAATCTGCTGCGCGCCTTCGCCCAGGGCGGTTATGCCGATCTGCATCAGGTGCATCGCTGGAACCTCGATTTCGTCGCCGGCAGCTCGGGTGCGCGCTATGCCGATCTGTGCGCCCGGCTGGATGAAACCCTGGCCTTCATGGAAGCCTGCGGTGTCACCTCGGACACCACGCCGCAGATCCGTGAGACCGACTTCTTCACCTCGCACGAAGCTCTGGTTCTGCCCTATGAACAGGCTTTGACCCGGGTCGATTCCACCACCGGCAGCTGGTATGACTGCTCGGCGCATATGATCTGGGTCGGCGACAGGACCCGGCAATTGGACGGCGCCCATGTGGAATTTCTGCGCGGCGTGCATAATCCGATCGGCTGCAAGGCCGGGCCGAGCTCCAATCCTGACGATCTGCTGCGGCTGATCGACATCCTGAACCCGGCCAATGAGCCGGGTCGCCTGACGGTGATCACCCGCATGGGCGCCGATCAGGTCGAGGCCAAATTGCCGCCGCTGCTCCGCGCCATCAAGCGTGAAGGCCGCCAGGTGGTGTGGGTGTGCGACCCGATGCATGGCAATACCGTCAAGATGGGCGACTACAAGACCCGTTCCTTCGATCGTATCCTCACCGAGGTCAAAGGCTTCTTTGCGGCGCACCGCGGCGAGGGAACCCAGGCCGGCGGGGTGCATTTCGAAATGACCGGCCAGGACGTCACCGAATGTATCGGCGGCGCCCAGGCCATCACCGAGGCAAGGCTGGGCGACCGCTATCACACCCATTGCGACCCGCGTCTCAATGCCACGCAAGCGCTTGAACTGGCCTTCCAGATCGCCGAAGCGCTGAAACACGAGCGCCATCAGTTGCGGCACTTGGCGGAGGTGTCGTAACACCAAATTCCCGCAACACAACCGTCATATTTGCTCTCTTGAATTGCCCCTGCAGACCGATATTCTGCAGGGGCAATTGCTTGTCGGGGATATTGATTTTGGCGCTTTTTAGAATGATTCCTGTCATTGGCCTGCTGCTTTCGGCCGTCCCGGTCGCGGCGACCACGGTGGCGGGCTGGAGTCAGTATGGCGCTGACGGCAAGGTCGAGGCGCGGATCGTCACCGACGAGGAGCAATGTCCATCCCTGATGGTCGATGGAACCGCCCGGCCGATGAGCGAGCGCTCCGCTCCCACCCCGGCTTTTCCCGATCGCCTTTGCCTGGCGATGGTACCGGTCGGGACCAAGACTCTGTCGGCGGGCGGCCGGGATCTGCCGGTGCCCGTCCCTCATCCGCGTCATCTGGTGTTGCTCGGTGACACCGGCTGCAGGCTGAAGGGGGACATCGTCCAGGCCTGTAACAGCGAGAATGCCTGGCCCTTTCATCAGGTGGCGCTGCATGCCGCCGCGGAACATCCGGATCTGGTGATCCATGTCGGCGATTATCTCTATCGCGAGACCCCCTGCAAGGAGGATGACCGACGCTGCAAGGGAACGCCGACTGGCGATAATTGGCCAACTTGGAACGCGGACTTCTTCTCGCCGGGGGAAAAATTGCTCGGCGCCGCGACCTGGGTCGTGGAGCGCGGCAATCACGAGGATTGCAAGCGGGCCGGTACCGGTTGGACCACGCTGTTGGGTCGGGACCCGGTCACGATCGCCTGCAACCCGCATGACAAACCCCTGCTCGTCGATTTCGGCGACTTTAAACTGGGTGTCCTCGATGAGAACGACGCCGACGACAAGGGCGATCCGAAACCAGCTCTGGTCGAGTTGCTGCAGCGCGATCTGGCTTCCCTGATGTCGGCCAAGCCCGACTGGATCGTAACCCATCATCCGTTCCGTGGTGTCGCCAAATATGAGAAGGACGAAGACGGCAAGAAGATCCTGCGTGGCGCCAACCCCAATCTGCAGGCGGCTGTCGCGGCGATCGACGAGCAGCCACTGACCCTGATGCTGGCCGGCCATATCCATAATTTCCAGATCGAGAATTATCGCGCGCCGAAAGCGCCGCAATTGGTGGTCGGCGAAGGCGGCGACAAATTGGACACGGACGTGCCGCTCAAGCTCACCGGACTGGTCAGCGGCGGGAATAAGATCCTATCGGGTCTATCGGTGCCGGGCTTCGGCTATGTGGTCGCCGACCGGATCGGCGTCAGCCAGGATTGGCGTCTGACCGTGCATGCGTCCAATGGCAAGGTCATGCGCAACTGTGCGCTGAAGCGGCGTAAACTGAGCTGCAAGAAGCACTAAAAATCAGCGAACCACCCCTGATTGACCGCAAACCGAACGATCTGGGCACGGCTGCGCAGATCGAGCTTTTCGACGGCGCGTCCCTTATAGGTGTCGACAGTCTTGACGCCGATATCGAGACGCTCGGCAATTTCTTTCGAGGTAAATCCCTGCGCCAGCAGGCGCAGCACGTCGATTTCCCGTTCGCTCAACAGAGTGATATGGGGTGCCTCGGGAGCCGGCGTGAGCTGCGCCGTGGCGATCACCGGATCGATGAAACAGCGGCCGCTCGAGATCTCGAGAATGGCGCGGATCAGTTCCTCCGCCGCCGACCGCTTCAAAAGATAGCCATCGGCCCCGGCGGCGAGCACGCGATGGAGATAGGCGTCATCCTCGTGAACCGTCAGCGCCAGCAATTTTAGCGCCGGTCTTTGGCCCTTGAGACGGATGATCAATTGCAGCCCATCGAGTTTCGGCATCGACAGATCGATGATGGCGATATCAGGGTTGGCGGCGAGGATCGCGGTCAGGGCTTCGGCCCCGTCGATCGAGGCGCTGGCAACAATCATCCGCGGCTCCTGCTCGATCAGAGCGCGGATCCCCATCAGCACGAAGGGATGATCATCGGCCAGCGAGACGCGGATCGGGGGCCGGCGGACGGGACTCATGCGGCCACTTCGCGCAGCATCGCCTGCGGCAGGTGGATACGCACGAACACGGCGGTACCCTCTCCCGGCGCCGTCTCGAAATGGATTTCACCGCCGATGATTTCCAGCCTTTCGCGGATGCCGAGCAGACCCAGATGGCGTTGCTCCGACTCATCGCCGGCCTCACCGGTTGCCGTCATGCCGCGGCCGTCATCCTCGACCACGATGCTCAACAGGTCGCTCCGCCGGGTCAGGGTCAGGCTGACGGCGCCAGCGCCGGCATGGCGGGCTATATTGGTGAAAAGTTCGACGATGATGCGGTAGGCCGTGGTCTCGATCAGGGGCGGCAGGCGGCTGCCCTCGAGGCCGGCAAAGACCGTCTCGACGGTCAGTCCGGTCCTCGATTGCCATTCGCGCAAATAGGTCTGGACGGCGCCCAATAGGCCGAAATCATCGAGCGCGGTCGGCCGCAATTCCACCGCCGCGCGGTGCACATCGCGGCTGATTTCAAGGATCATCGCTTTCAGATCGTCGAAGGCAAGACGGCGCGACTCCTTATCCGTCGTGCCTTCCAGGCGCTTCAATCCGAGGGACAGGCCGGTGATCGATTGACCGACGCGATCATGCAGGTCGCGCGCGATGCGCAGCCTTTCCTCCTCCTGCGCCGAATGCAGACGTCCGAGCAGGTCACGATGAGCGTCCTGGGCGCGCTTTTGATCATCGATATTGATCAGAATGCCATAGGTGCCGATCGGTCGACCCTGCGCGTCAAATAAGGGACGGCCATAGGCCTGCAACCAGAGTTCGCCACTCTGCGGCACCGAGACGCGGAACTCCCGTTCGAAGGACAGGCCGGCTTGATAGGACGCCAGGGCGGCGCGGATGACCGCTTTGCCTTCCGGGCCCACCAGCCGTGACCGCAGATCGCGCCGGCTGACCGCCTCATCGCGCAAATCAAGCAACTGTCGGCATCGCGAACAAGCCTGCAATTGTTGCTGCTGCGCATCCCAATGCCAGGTGCCGATGGCCGCGGCATCGACGGCCAGTAACCGCCATGCCTCGCTCGCCCGCAATTTCCGCGCCGCGCCGGCGAGATCCATCTGCCGCCGTTCAACAACGTCGCGCGTGACCTGTGAGGCCAGCAGGACCGCCAGCCCAAGCGCGCCGCCGCCCAGGATCAGCATCAGCCACCAGGCATCATTGACCGGCTTGTTCAGCAAAGCGGTCGGGATATTGCAGAGCATCGTCCAGTGCGCCTGATCGATTTTGGCCGACAGGGTGTAAGTCTGGCCTGGGTCTTCCCGCCGGCCGTCCCGTGCCTTTTCGCCGAGCGCCAAAGGGGAGTTCGCCGTCCGCGCCACCACCATCCCGTCGCTGTCGAGCACCGCACCGCGCCAATCGGCTGGAAGTCCGGCCTCATCGAGAACGGTGGCGATCAAGGATGGATCAAGGGCGACCAACACCACCAGATGCTCGCCATCCTTGCCCAGCACCGGAACATAAATCGGCACCGAACGACCCTTGGCAAAGCTGCCCGGCGGCGCGATTCCGCCGATCACGACCATGCCGGTGCTGCTCGGCAGCGGCAACAGACTGAAATCCAAGGGCGGCAGGCGACGGCCGAAGGGGCTGCGCAGATCCATCAACCGCTCCCCTGACTCATCGGCGAGAATGATATTTTGCCATTCCGGATGATGGTGCGGCATCACTTGCAGATGCTCGTAGAAATGCTGGTAATCGCCCAGACCGAGCGAGCGGAAGCCGGCAACGCCCAGTACCGCCGCCGACTGCGCCGCCAGAATCGAGTCGAGCCGATGGGCTGCGCCATCGGCCCGCATCGCGACCTGAAATTCGGCCGTCTGGCGTTGTTGCGTGCTGGCGCGATAGCCGAAGACCAGACTGAGCAGAACCAGCGGCACAATCGCCGACAGTCCGACAATCACGAAAGTCCGGCCGCTTGACCGCCAACTGAGCAGACCGCCCGCCGCGGGGGCGGCGGCATTCATGGTAGAGGCCGGCGGCAATTGTCCGCCGGTCAGGCTGAGTGTCTCCGCATCCAAGGATCGCGCCTTCCGAGCCGAGGGCCCCAAGCGGCGCCCCTGATATCCCTGGACTTCTCCTGCCGTCACCGCGCTTTGTCCAACACTAAGATATGACAATTTGATGACGCATGAATGACGCGGCGCCAGGCCGGCGGATTCTGCCGCCGGCCTGGCTAATCCCTCAGTAATGGACCCGGAGGGTTGCCATGACGCTCAGCGGCGCCTGGAAGAAATATTGGTCCAGGCTGGTCGCCGGGTTGGGCGAGGCCACACCGCTGGTCGCTTCCGTGATACTGGTGGTCGCTCGGGTATTCAGCAGATTGTCGAGCGTCACCCCTAATTCCACATTCTCGAAAGCATAGCCCGCGGTGAGGCTGATGTCGCTGTAGGACGGCAACTCGTAAATCGACACATTGGCGGAGTCGGAATATTGCCGGCCGATGATCTTGTCGATCGCCGAGAATTTCCAACCATTCTGCTGGAACAGCAGCCCGGCCGCCGCGGTCCAACGGGGCGCGTTCGGTTCCCACAGGCCATTGCCCTGCTTCGAGGACATGATGGCGCCATTGACGAAGACAGACGTTCCTTTCAGATCGAGGCCACCCACCTTGTCGAAGGCATAGGTCCCCTCGCCTTCAATCCCCTTATAGGTTGCCGAGCCGTTATTCACATAGCAGGACTCGGAATGATCAAAGGAGCAAGTCTGGCTGACATAGTTGTTATTGATCGGTATATAGTAAACATCCGCATCAAACGTAAAGTTATCGGCGTAAAATACTGTGCCAACCTGATAGTTGGTCGTGGTTTCCGGCCGTGGAAAAGTCGCGGTCGGGGGGCTCTGCTCGAAAGCGGTAACGTCGGGAACATAGATGCCTTTGGCGTATTCCGCGTAGACGCTCCAGTTTTGCTTGATCTTGTAGTTGACCTGGGCGAAGGGCAGCGTATCGGTCGTCACGAAGCTTGATTGATAATTCTGCCCCAGAGCATTGAACCCAGGACAGGCCAGCGATACGCCGCAGGTCGATCCTTGGGCGATCGGCGCGTCGACCTTGTGATCCCAGTGGATATATTTGACGCCGGGCGTGATGACCAGATCGTCGATCGGTTTGATGTCGACCTCCATGAAGGGCTCATACTGGTTCCAGCTGCTATATTCGTCGTCCTTGCCATAGCCCAGGGTACCGTTGGACGCGCTGCCCTTGATGGCGCCGCACTGCGCCGTCGCCGCCACCGCGCCCTCGCTGCCGAACGGATTGGCGCCATCCGCGGTGCACAGATTGGCGTCGAAATAATATTTGTACCGATGGGTGGTCTGGCTTTCCAGCCAGGCGCCAACGCGGACCTCGCCGCTGACCGGACCGATCGTGTAATCCTGCGAAAGACGGAAGACGTCGCCATAGACTCGGTAAGCATTGACCTTGTCATAGGCCAACAGGCTGTTGGTCAGCTTCTTGCCATTTTCGAGGGTCACCGTGCCATTGTCGCCCGATGTGCCCGCCTCGATCTGCGCCAGGGTCTGGGTCTGGCTGTTGGGGCTGAAAGTGTGGTTCCAATAGGCATAGGTGTAGGAAGTATTCTGCAGCTTGAGGCTGTCGGTAATGCTGCCAACCTCTTTGACATATTCAATATCTGTCTGCTTCGACGTCCAATTGTAATCGACATAGGTCGGCAGAGCCGGGTTGGTATTTTGCAAGGCGAAGTTCTTGCCGTAAACCTGCACCTGCGCCGGAGTAAGACCGTTATTATCGTCGAGATGCTCGTCGAGATAGCTGAAATCGCTGAACAGGGTCACGGTCCATTTCGGGCCGATGTCAGTCTCGACCTTCACCAGCGCATTTTGGGTATCGACATTCTGCAGGGTGAGCGCGCCGTCCGACCGCAGACCTTGCAGATTGACGAGAACGCGGGTGGTGACATCATTGCTCAACTTGATGTCGCCGGTCTGGGCATTGGCGATACCGATTTCAGTATCGAAGCTGCCATAACCGACCAGGCCGGATGCCTGAAAATCATGGGTCAGGGTCTGGGAAAACAGCTTGATCGTGCCGCCATAGGTCGCGGCGCCAAGATTACCGGCATTGCCGGGACCGCGATCAACCACCGCCGACCCGATTGTCGAGGCCGGGAAATAGGAGATATTGTGATGGGTCGGCCCGTTGGTGTCGCCGAACGGGATATCGTCATATTGCATGGCGAAGCTGCCGTCCGGCAGTCCGCGCAGTGTATTCTTGGCGCCACCGTCGGACAGGCCCGGACCATTCGGATCGCCGCCGGTCATCGAGGGCACGATCGCCAGGATGGTGACATAATCGGACTGGGGCGGCAGGAAATTCTGGATGAAAGAGCGGTTGATGATGGTCTGCGGTTCGGTCGTATCGAGCGACGCCTTGGCCGGCGCCGCGTCCGTATCGAAGCGCGTACCGGTCACCACGATGGTTTCGGCGGGCTCATTGTCGGCTGCGGCGGCAAACCCGAGAGCCGGCGTGACCCCGAGCGCCAGCACCGATGCGCACCCCAACAGCGACGCTCTTTTCCACGAATATGCGAATTTCGACATGATCCCTCCTTGTTGTGCCCTGATCCCAACGCAGAACCTAAGCAACCACCTGGCGTCTCGCATAGTCCCCCTGCGGGACGATACGGCCTGATGCGCCAGATCCCCCCGTTTCAACCGGTATAAAGCGCGCGGAAATGTATAAGTGAGACGCGGATCATTTTTGAAGTCGGGTTTTTCCTGACAACAGCATTTGTCATAAAAGTGCAATATTATGTTTCAGTCTGTTTTTTCTAATAACTAATATTTTTTTACAATTATCCTGTGCGCCCTCTTGAGGAGCAAGAGAGCGAGGGACAATCGCTTACCGTTGATTTTTGGTGGAACCAACCGGCAATCCCGCCTAAAAGCTGCAACAGCCTCGCGCCGACCGCCTCCCGCCACTGGACATCGTCATGTCGCACCCGCTCCGCATTGCCC
>Ga0116226_10001360_pt1 | contig 21149 bp, 21 predicted proteins | sample S1TSphfallax_FD_89692 | JGI IMG/M metagenome (GOLD analysis project Ga0116226, IMG submission 89692) | Host-associated microbial communities from peat moss isolated from Minnesota, USA - S1T2_Fa - Sphagnum fallax MG | ecosystem: Host-associated > Plants > Peat moss > Unclassified | place: USA... | reverse complement strand
CGCTATTATCAGAATGGCGTCGCCGACGATGTGCTGCAATCCTTCGGCAGCTTCAGCCTGCGCGGCACGCTGGAGAAACTCGAAACTCAACCACGCCCCGACTGCTAAACCATTGAATCAGGCTCCAATTCAATGGCTTAGAGGGCGATTCAGACATTACATTGACGCGGATTCGCGTCAATGTAATGTCATCGCGCTCTAGTCTTTCTTGGGTGTCCTGCTGAGCAGGGGATCGACCCAGGCTGGCGGGAGCAAGGCGATCAGCCAGACGATAGCCGCCAAGGGCCAAGGGAAGGAGATTCGGGCGCGGTTGGAGTCAATGCCGCGCTTCATGATCTCGGCGGCCTTGTCGGGTTTGAGCAGGAACGGCATGGGAAAGCGGTTCCTCGCCGTCATCGCCGTCTCGACGAATCCCGGACAGATCACGCTTACCCCGACCTGATCGGCCTGCAGCCAGCCGCGCAGACCCTCGCCCCAGACTTTGACCGCGGCCTTGCTGGCGGCATAGGCCGGCGCGCTCGGCATGCCGCGGAAGCCGGCCAGGGAGGCCATGATGGCGATCTGGCCCGATTTGCGCGCCTGCAAGCGCGGCATCAACGGCAACAGGCAATTGAGTACGCCCTCAAGATTGGTGGCGAAAATGGCGCGGGCCTGCTGCGCTGTCTCGCCGGGACGGCCACCCGTACCGCCGGAAATGCCGGCATTGGCGATCACCAGGGTCAAGGGCGCCTGATCGTCCGCCGCCAGCACCCAGTTCTCCATCGCGGCCTGATCCGTGACATCGACCTGGCGGGTCACCACAACCGCGCCGCGCGCCCGACACTCCGCGGCCACAGAGCCAAGCCGCGCCTCGTCGCGTCCACCAAGAAACAGGGTCGCGCCAGGGCTTGCATAGGCGAGCGCCAGCGCGGCGCCGAGGCCCGAAGAGGCGCCGGTAATGAGGATATTGGCGGACATCAGGCATACTCCAGAATTACGCAAAGCGTGACCAGCCCGGTGGTGAACAGGCAGCCAACGGCAAGGGCGAAAAGGGCGCGATGGATATCACCGATCCGCGCCCGCGCGCGCCCGTCTCCGATCCATTTCTCCTCGGCGACATAGCTCTCATAGCGGCGCGGCCCCGCCAAAGCGAGATCCAGACCGCCGGCCATGGCGGATTCCGGCCAACCCGAATTGGGCGAGCGATGATGTCCATGATCGCGCACCATCACCCGCAGCGCCTGCCAGGGACGCCCCCCCGGTACGAACGACATGGTCAGCACCAGGATCAACCCGGCCAGCCGCGCCGGAAACAGGTTCATCAGATCGTCGAGCCGGGCTGAGACCATGCCGAAATCACGATGGCGCGGCGTGAGATGGCCGATCATGCTGTCCAGCGTATTGACCGTCTTATAGAGTAAAATTCCTGGAAAACCGGCGATCAGATACCAGAAGACCGGTGCCACCACCCCATCGGCAAAATTTTCAGCGCAGGATTCGATGGCGGCGCGCGCCACACCATGGGCGTCGAGACTTTGCGGATCGCGCCCGACAATCCGTGAAACCGCCCAGCGCCCCCCCGCCAGACCGCCGCGATCGAGCCCGACAGCCACCGCTCTGACATGGCGAAACAAGCTGTTTTGCGCGATCAGGGTCCAGGTCAGCAGTCCCTCAACCAGCCAGCCATAGCGCCAATCGAGGCGGAGCCTTGTCACGGCAAGCCCCACCAGCAGGGCCAGGGCCGCCAGGAACAGGGCGGTGAAGGCGCCGCGCAGGCGGCGATCGGCAGGGCTACGGGTATCGCGATTGAGCCTCTTGTCGAGAATGGCGATCAGCCGCCCGATCAGGACGACCGGATGGGGCAGGCGCCGCCACAGCGCCGGCGGATCGCCGATCAGGGCGTCAAGCAGAAGGGCGGCCAACAGAATCAGCAGGGGATCCACCGGACCGCCTCGGGCAAAGAGAGGGAGCATGATCATCAGCATGGGCGCGACTACGACAAAAAGCTATAGTTGGAGCCAATCCATGATATGCATCCGACGACATGCTGAGCGATCTGCCTTTATCATTCCCTCCCTTTCATCCTGGCCATGTCTGGCTGGTCGGCGCCGGTCCGGGCGATCCGGGACTTTTGTCCCTGCTGGCGCTGCACGGGCTGCAACAGGCAGACTGGGTCGTCTATGATGCGCTGGTGGACCCCCAGACTCTTTCACTGGCGCGGCCCGAAGCGGTTCAGGAATATGCCGGCAAGCGCGGCGGCAAGCCGTCGCCTTCCCAGCCCGATATTTCACAGCGCCTGATCGATCTGGCGCGACAGGGCAAGCGGGTCTTACGTCTCAAGGGTGGCGATCCCTTCGTGTTCGGCCGTGGCGCTGAGGAAGCCTGCGCCCTGGTCGATGCGGGCATTCCCTTTCGCGTGGTCCCGGGCATTACCGCCGGTGTCGGCGGGCTGGCCTATGCCGGTATTCCGGCGACCGCGCGTGACGCCAATTCGGCGATCGCTTTCGTCACCGGGCATGATCAGTCCGGCGCCGTGCCGGACGGTCTCGACTGGCCGGCCCTGGCGCGATCAGTGCCAGTGCTGGTGGTCTATATGGCGCTCACCCATCTGCGCGAAATTGCCGGGCGGCTGATCGCCGCCGGCCGTAAAGCCGATGAACCTGCCGCGCTACTGTCGCGCGCCACGACCGAGGATCAGTTGGTGGTGGTAGGAACGCTCGCCGATATCGCTGAGCGCGCCGCGCAACAGTTGATCGAACCGCCCGCCATGCTGGTGGTGGGCGATGTGATCAATTTCCGTCCCCGTCTTGATTGGCTGACCGCCCAAGGAGCCCTTCCATGAGTCCTTTCAGGTCCGCCCGCTGGCTGGTTCCCGGTCTAGGGCTGCTGCTGGTGTTGGCTTTGACGCAAATGCCCCGCTTGCTGCAGATCCCTGCGGCGGCGACTTCGATCGGCGGCCCGTTCGACCTGACCGATCAGCGCGGTCAGGCCATCAAGGATACGGATTTTCGCGGCAAGCTGATGTTGATCTATTTTGGTTACAGCTTCTGCCCCGATGTTTGCCCGACCACCCTCAACCAGATGGTGCAGGCCGTGCGCAGCTTGACGCCGGAGCAGCAGGCGCAAATCGCGCCGATTTTCATCACCATCGACCCAGAACGCGATACAGTGGCGCAAATGGCCGGCTATGTCGCCTCCTTCTCACCAGCGCTGATCGGACTGACCGGAACGCCGGCGCAAATCGGCGTCGTCAGCAAAAACTATCATGTTTATGTGAGAAAGGCCGGCACGGGGGCGAATTATGGCGTCGACCACAGTTCGATCCTCTATTTGATGGGGAGGGATGGGAAATTTCTGCGCCACTTCGATGGCACTGCCAGCGCCAAGGAATTGGCCGCCGGATTGGAGCAGGCCCTAGATAAATAATTGCCCATCTGCGTCGGTGGCAATGGCTTGGCAAGGATTTTACGCTAGACTGCCTCTCATCAATTTCTTCAACCGGTCCAATCTGGCTTGATTTAGTATGGGGTTTCAATGCTTTACACTCTCCACGAGATGCATTATGCCGCTTTAGAGCCGGTAAGGATGGCGGCAAAGTCTTTGCAGGATATGTGCACCCATCCCTGGATGCCCGGTTCCTACACGGAAATGGGCCGACAGATCGCCGCCGGTTGCGAGGTGCTGGAGCGCACGACCCGCCGTTATCCCAAGCCGAGTTTCGGCCTGACCGAGACCGTCATTGACGGGCGCCGCGTCACCATCACCGAAACGGTCGTACTCACCAATAATTTCTGCCAATTGCGCCACTTCAAGCGCGATCGATCGGCTCATGATCCCAAGATCCTGCTGGTCGCACCGCTGTCCGGGCACCACGCCACCCTGTTGCGCGGCACCGTCGAAAGCCTGATGCCGGACCATGAGGTTTTCATCACCGACTGGATCGATGCGCGCGACGTCCCGGCCGAGCTTGGCGGCTTCGATCTCGATGATCATGTGCAGATGATCATCGATTTTCTGCATTTTCTCGGGCCGAATACCCATGTCATCGCTGTCTGTCAGCCCAGCCCTTCGGTATTGGCGGCGGTCTCGCTGATGGCCGCCGACGACGATCCGTGCCAGCCGGCCTCGATGACCCTGATGGGCGGACCGGTCGATACAAGAGAAAGCCCGACCAAGGTCAATGAACTCGCCACCGAGCGGGGATTGCAGTGGTTCTCGGACCAGCTGATCCACCCCGTACCGGGCCGATATCCCGGCGCCGGCCGCGCCGTCTATCCCGGTTTCATCCAGCTGAGCGGTTTCATGGGCATGAATCTCGACCGCCATGTTGATGCTCATGTGAAGCTGTTCCATCATCTGGTGCAAGGCGACGGCGACTCGGTCGACCAGCATCGGCGTTTTTACGACGAATATCTGGCGGTGATGGATCTGCCGGCGGAGTTTTATCTGCAGACCATCGAGACCATCTTCCAGGAGCATGCGCTGCCGAATGGCACCATGGTCTGCCACGGCCGCAAGGTTGACCCGTCGGCGATCAGGAAGACCGCGCTGTTGACCGTCGAGGGCGAAAAGGACGACATCACCGGCGCCGGCCAATGTTCGGCGGCCCATCGCCTGTGCAGCAGCCTGCCGCCCGGCATGCATCAACATCATCTGCAAATGAAGGTCGGTCATTACGGGGTCTTCAATGGCCGCCGCTGGCGCGAGGAGATTCTGCCCCATGTCCGTGCCTTCATCCGACGACATGACCACAAAGTTCTGGCAGCGTAAAAGCCTGGCCGAGATGGACGCCGCAGAGTGGGAATCGCTCTGCGACGGCTGCGGGAAATGCTGTCTTCACAAGATCCAATATGAGGATACGGGCGAGCTCTGCTACACCAATGTCGCCTGCAAGCTGCTGGATCTGAGGAGCTGTTCCTGTTCGCGCTATGCCGAGCGGCAGAAATACGTCCCTGATTGCGTCCAGCTCTCGCCCGACAATATCGGCGAATTGTCCTGGATGCCCTCGACCTGCGCCTATCGTCTGCTCGCCGAGGGCAAGCCTTTGTTTGATTGGCACCCTCTGGTCAGCGGCGATCCCGCCTCAGTTCATCGCGCCGGTCAGTCGGTGCTGGGCAAAGCGGTGCCGGAAAAGAAGGCCTGGACGCTGGAGCATCATATCGTCGACTGGCCGGCATGAAGGAGGCGCTGATCCGTCACCCGCGCCTGGCGGCACCGGTGCGCCTGCGCCGCAGCGCGCGGGCCAAACGCCTGTCGCTGACGATCGACATGTCGAGCCGCACTGCCACCCTGGTCTTGCCGGGTCGGACGTCTCAGGCGGCGGGCCTGGATTTTCTCTCGGCCCATCTCGACTGGGTCAAGGAACGGCTGGAAGCCCTTCCGGCCGCGATCCCCTTCCTGCCGGGGCAACAGATTCCTCTCCTTGGGGAACCCCATCGCCTGTTGCCGGTGCCGGGTGCGAGGCGGGGCGTGTGGATCGAGGACCAGACCATCCTCGTGTCAGGTCCGGAAGACTTCTTCGCCCGCCGGGTGCGCGATTTCCTCAAAACCGAGGCGAAACGCCAAATCATCGCTCGCGCTCTTCCGATGGCGGAAAAGCTCGATCGGGCGATCACCGGTCTTCGCATCGGTGATCCCAAATCCCGTTGGGGAAGTTGCACCAGCAGCGGCAAACTGGCTTTCTCCTGGCGTCTGATCCTGACCCCTGAGCCGGTCCTCACCTATGTCGTCGCCCATGAGGTCGCCCATCTGCGCGAGATGAACCACAGCGCCAAATTCTGGCAGTGGGTCGAACGACTGAACTCGGACGTCAGAACGCCACGGGTCTGGCTCAAGCAGCATGGGGCGGGGCTCTACGCTTACGGGTGAGGCCATCTCAGGGTTTCGTCGATCCGCCCAACATCTTCACCAGCCCGGACCAGATCGAGTCATCATCCTCGGCCTTGCTCTCGGCAGGCGCCGAAAGCGGGGGGGCCTCCGCTTCCGGCGCCGTGCGATCCTCACGCGGGACCAAGCCGGGCAAAGGACGGACAGGCAGGCCCTGATGGGCGGCCAGCATGACCGTGTGCCAGAGCTGGGTCGGCAGGGTGCCGCCGGTGATGCGGTTGAGCGGCGTGCCGTCATCATTGCCGAGCCAGACACCGGCCACATAGTCCGCCGTGAAGCCGATGAACCAGGCGTCGCGATAATCCTGGGTGGTGCCGGTTTTACCCGCCGCCGGCCGGCCGAAATTCGCGCCCTTGCCGCTCCCCTCCTCGACCACCGCGACCATCATGTCGGTCATCTGGCGGAGCGCCTCGGCACCGATGACCGGTCCGGTTCCACCCCCCTGCCGGCTATAGACCGGCGTACCGTGGCTGTCCTGGATCTCGGGATAGCCATAGGGGAAGACGCCCTCGCCGCCATTGGCGAAACTGGCATAGGCGGCGGTCATCTCGAGCAGGGTCGCTTCCGAGGTTCCCAGCGCGAGGGAAGCATCGGGACGCAGATCGGAGGTGATGCCCAGTCTTTTCGCCACCGCGATGACTCGCTTGGGTCCGATCCGTTCGATCAGCCGCACGGCGGCGACATTGCTCGATTTGGCGAAGGCGTGGCGCAGACTGATCTCGCCCTCATATTTCTTTGTGTAGTTCTCCGGGCGATATTTGCCGGTGGTGATGGGGCTGTCCTCGATGATATCGCTTTCGTTCCAGCCATCCTCGATGGCGGCGAGATAGAGGAACGCCTTGAAGGAGGAGCCCGGCTGACGCATGCCTTGCGTGGCGCGGTTGAATTGGCTGGTGGCGTAATTGCGGCCGCCGACCAGGGCACGCACGGCGCCGTCGGGGGTCATCACCACCATCGCGCCCTGGGTGACCCCGGCCTTGACGCCGGGCCCGGCGATCAGGGCCTCGAGCGCGGTCTCGGCCTCGCGTTGCAGGGTCATATCGAGGGTGGTATGGACGACGATGTCGCGGTCATTGCCGGCGACCGGCACCACTTGATCGTGGATCCAATCGGCGAAATAGCGGCCGGTGTGGGAGATCTGTTTGACCGTCGCCTGGCCGCTTTGCAGCGCCTGATCGGCCTCCGCCTGGCTGATGAAGCCGGCATCCACCATATTAGCCAGGACCTGCTTGGTGCGCTTCAAAGATTGGGCGCGGTCATTTTGCGGATTATAGCGCGACGGCGCCTTCATCAGACCGCCCAACAGGGCGCACTGATAGAGGTTAAGTTGGGTCGCCGGCTGATCGAAATAGCGCCGCGCCGCCGCATCCACCCCCCAGGTGCCGGAGCCGAGATAAACCCGGTTGAGATAGAGGGTCAGGATCTGCTGCTTGCTGAATTGATGCTCGAGCCAGAGCGACAGCAGCAACTCCTGTACCTTGCGCTTCAGACTTTTTTCCGGCGAGAGGAACAGGGTGCGGGCCAATTGCTGCGTAATGGTCGATCCGCCCTGGACCCAGCGATGCGCGCGCAGATTGACCAGCATTGCGCGGGCAAGCCCGATCGGATCCAGTCCGAAATGATAGTAGAAATGTCGGTCCTCCGTCGCCAAAACGGCTTCCGGCAGGGCTTTCGGCACCTGATCAAGGGACAGGCTGTCGCCATAAACATCGCCGAAGGCGGCAATCTGTTCGCCGTCCTCCGACAGGATGGTGATGGAGGGCTTGCGGAGTGTCGCCGTCAGACTCGACAGATCGGGCAGGTCGAGCGCGTAGTAGCCGAGAAAACCGGCCAGCGCAATGGCGCCCCAAATGCCGGCGACCAGACACCAGGACAGGAGACGGCGCCCCCAACCCCGCCGATCGCTTTTGGGGCGGGGCGTTCTGGCCGGCTTTTTAGCCGGTTCCGGCGGTCGTTCGACCGGCAACTCCTCGGCCGGAATGCGGATCGTTGTCCGCCGCGTTCCCTGTGACAGGATGCCACGGTCCTCGGGATTGACCGAAAGTCGGCGGAAATTATCGCGTCCCGGTCCGTTGGAGTGGTCGGCCATGGAACTTTATACCCTTTCTGCTGCAAAGTGGTGTAAGCCACTCATAGCCATAATCAGGCATTGCGGCTAGAATATGACAGGCGGCGGAGTGTGTGATAATAATATTGTCACTTCATCCGGCCAAAAGAGGTGGGCAGAGGATATGACCAACATCACTTTATCGCTGACACCGGCATTGCTTGAGCGTTTGAAGCTGATCGCCGGCGAAAAGGAACTTAGCCTGGATGAATGCGCCGAGGCGGCCTTGCGCGACTATATCGAAAGCTGGGAAGATTTCAGCCGTACCGTCCAGGCGCTCGAGAGCGGCGAGGAGGAACGCATCGTGCTCCGCGCCGTTGGCGAGCATTGATTTGATGCGAGCGCAGGCGGGCATTTATTCAAAATATTCTCCGGTATAGACGCCCCAGAATTCTTCGCGCTTCAGCCAGCCCTGGATATTGTCCACATCGATCCGGCAATAGGCTTTGCCGCGCGGACAGCTTAGCAGGCGCCCGATGACGTTGACATCGAGTTGCGCAAGATAGGGTGACTTGTCGTCCGGCTCGGCACGCAAATGGCGCTGCTGTCCGGTGACCACCGCCATGCGTCGGGCCGACAGCATGCTTTGATGGACCCAGCCCTCGGCGCCCTGCCAATCGCGGATTTTTCGCCAGGCCTCGAATTCGGCGATCACCTCGACCGGGAGATCTCGCCTTGTATAGATCCAGTCGACGGGATAACGCGAGCCCGGCCCGGTCCGCAGATTGACCTCATCCGAACGCAAGGATACGAATCGCGGCAAAGGCAGACCACTGGTTTCGGCAGCGGTCAGGATTTGGACCGGGATCGCCAGGGCGACCAGCAGCAGGACCCGAAAAATCGGCGATATCAACAGGAAACGACCCTCTCGTTTCGATAGGAGAATAACTATCAAGGCACCGCGCTCTGGACAAGCTCGACCCATCTTGCTACAGCCAGCGTCAATGACAGGTTAAGGGGAAACGAAATGGCAGCGAAAAAGCCTCTGGTGGTCGTAACGAGAAAGCTGCCCGACGTAATCGAGACCCGGATGATGGAACTGTTCGACACCAGGCTGAATGTCGATGACAAGCCGATGTCGAAAGCCGCCCTCATCGAAGCCGTCGGCACCGCCGACGTGCTGCTGGCGACGGTGACCGACCGCATCGACGCAGCAGTGCTGGCGCAAGCCGGACCGAACCTGCGATTGATCGCCAATTTCGGCGCCGGTGTCGACCATATCGATCTCGCCACCGCCCGCCAGCGCGGCATCACGGTCACCAATACCCCCGATGTGCTGACCGAAGACACCGCCGATATGGCGATGGCGTTGATCCTGGCGGTGCCGCGGCGTCTGGCCGAGGGCGAGCGTCTGGTGCGCTCCGGCAAATGGGCCGGCTGGGGTCCGACTTTCATGATGGGCCGGCGCATTTCAGGGAAAAGGCTCGGTATCATCGGCATGGGCCGGATCGGTCAGGCGGTTGCGCGCCGCGCCCGCGGTTTCGGGCTCAGCGTGCATTATCACAATCGCCGTCGGCTGCATGCGGATATCGAGGCGGGGCTTGAGGCGACCTATTGGGAGAGCCTCGATCAGATGCTGGCGCGGATGGACGTGATTTCGGTGCATTGCCCGCACACGCCCGCCACCTACCACCTGCTGTCGGCGCGGCGCCTGCACTTGCTGCAGCCCCATGCCTATGTCGTCAACACCGCGCGCGGCGAGGTGATCGACGAGAACGCCTTGACCCGCATGCTGCAAAAGGGCGAATTGGCCGGCGCGGGCCTCGATGTGTTTGAACATGAGCCGGCGATCAATCCCAAATTATTGGAATTGGATTCCGTCGTCCTGCTGCCGCATATGGGTTCGGCGACTCTGGAAGCCCGCACTGACATGGGGGAGAAGGTTCTGATCAATATCAAGACCTTCGTCGATGGCCACAATCCCCCGGACCGGGTGCTGGCCAGCATGTTGTAAGATCATCCGGCCGAGGCCGATTGCGGTTCTTCTGTCTTACTGCGGGTGAAAAGCCGCTCGGCGGCGGGCACTGGGATGACCTCGTCGAATTGGCTGTAATCAATGGTAACGATGCCCTTGTCATCGCGGCTGATCAGATCGGCGAAGCGGTGATCCCACAGAATCTGCTCCTCGAGATAGGTATGTCGGGCATGCACTTGCTGCTGCAGTCCTTCATGATGACCGGAAAATACCACTGTGATCGACGTCTCGCTCTGGGCCAGGACCTCCGGCGTGCAGCCGAACAGGGGACTGGCCTCGTCTATCACATGCATCACCGTCCAGGACAGTTCGAAAACCGGGCTGAAGGAGCGGGTCGGCTCAAGATCTTCCAGGCGCCGGTAGGTCTGCCCCTCCCGGGTGGTATGCTGGCGCGCCACCACCATGAAGATATGCGCCTCGTTGATATGGGCGGCTCGCTCATTGGCGAGGCGGAACATCAGAGTCGGCTTGCCGTCGAATTTAGTGATGACGACATCGGTGCTGAAGCGCACGCCCGCCTTGGCGCGGGTAAAGCGGGAGAACATCAGGCTGGCCGCAACCGCCATGCCGAACAGACCCAATCCCGCCTCGACGGTGACCAAGGAGTTGGCGGCAACACTGAGCGGCACCATTCTGCCATAGCCGATGGTCGCCATGGTCTGGACCGAAAAGAAGAAGGCGTCGCTGAAGGACTCCGCGGCCATATTGTCGACACCCCCGATCACCAGGTAGGCCAAAGCGAAGAGAGCATTGACGCCGAGATAGACGCTGAGGATGGTGAGGCCGAAGCGCAGCCGACCGATCGTCAGCAAGCCATGATAAAGATCGTTGAAACGGCCCATTTTCGGCAGGTTCAGCTGCAGCACGCTCGCATTTCCATAGGCAGTTCTGTGCTTGACCGGCCGGGCAGCGTGGCCTTTACCTTTCATCGGTCGCCCCTCCGCAACAGGGGCATGCTGGATCCCTGGCCAACCGGACCTTGCGGCTTTGAGCAGCCAGTCCATCGACCAGCAGCAGATGCCCGCAAAGACTGTCGCCGATCACCAGAATCTCCTTCAGGACCTCCATCGCCTGAAGACACCCCATCACGCCGGACATGGCGCCCAATACGCCAGCCTGAGAACAGCTTTGCACGTCATGATCCGAGAGATCGCCGGAATAGAGGCAACGATAGCAGGGCCCCCCCGGCTTGAAGGTGGCCAACTGCCCCTCGAAACGCAGCACCGCAGCCGAAACCAGGGTTTTACCCAAGGCCCGGGCCACATCATTGACCAGGAACCGGGTGGTAAAATTATCGCTGCCATCGGCAATCAGGTCATAACCCGCCATGATCGCCGCGGCGTTGGTGGCGGTCAGACGGACAGGATGCGGGATCAGCCGGATTTCATGATTGATCAACGCCACCGCGCGCGCGGCGCTTTCAACCTTGGCGACGCCGATGGCGGACTCGGTATGCAAAATCTGCCGCTGCAGGTTGGACAACTCGACAAGATCGTCGTCGATCACACCGATGGTTCCGACGCCAGCCGCGGCGAGATAAAGAATCAGCGGCGAGCCAAGACCGCCAGCGCCGATCACCAAAACCCGGGCGGCCAATAATTTCGCCTGCCCGACACCTCCCACCTCCGGCAGCAGGATGTGGCGGGCATAGCGATGGATCTGGTCTTCGGTGAAATCGACTTTCATCCGCTTACGCCGATCCCCTCGAATAGAGCGGTTGAGAGATAACGCTCCGCGAAGCTGGGGATGATGGCGATGATCATCTTGCCCTTATTCTCGGGTCGCGCCCCCAATTCCAGGGCTGCCGCCAGCGAGGCGCCCGACGAGATTCCGACCGGGATTCCCTCGATCCTGGCCGCCTTGCGCGCCATGGTCAGAGCGGTCTCATTGCCAATCTGCAAAATTTCGTCAATCACCGAGCGATCGAGAATGGCCGGCACAAAACCGGCGCCGATGCCCTGAATTTTGTGCGGACCCGGTGCGCCGCCCGATAGAACCGGGCTGTCCTCGGGCTCGACCGCAACGATTTTCAGGTCGGGCTTGCGCGATTTCAGCAGCTTGCCAATGCCCGAAATGGTGCCCCCGGTGCCGACGCCCGAGACGATAATGTCCACCTTGCCCTGGCTGTCGGTCCAGATCTCCTCGGCGGTGGTGGCCACGTGAATGGCGGGATTGGCCGGATTTTCGAATTGCTGCAGGATGAGGGCGCCTGGAATGGTGGCCGCCAGTTCCTCGGCGCGGCGGATCGAGCCGGTCATGCCCTTGGCGGCCGGCGTGAGTTCGATCTCGGCGCCCAGCAGCCAGAGCATCTTGCGGCGCTCGATCGACATGCTTTCCGGCATGGTCAGGATCAGGCGATAGCCCTTGGCGGCGGCGACGAAGGCGAGTGCGATACCGGTATTCCCGGAGGTCGGCTCGATGATCACCGAGCCCGGCTTGAGCCGTCCGGCATCCTCGGCCGCCTCGATCATCGCCAGTCCGATACGGTCCTTGACCGACGCCAGGGGATTGAAGAATTCGAGCTTGCCGATGATATCCGCCTCGACCCCGGCGTCAGCGGCCAGACGCTGAAAGCGCACCAGGGGAGTGCCGCCGATGGTCTCGAGAATGCTGTCGTAAATCTGGGCGCGGGGTGGGGTGATTTTGCGTTTACTGGCCATTTGGGATCTCCTGCAGGCGATATCATTATGATGGTGTGTTAAATGGTGAAGTCCATTTTCTGCGCGACTTCGCTGGCGATGCCGCTGCGGTGGGCGTTGAGGCATAATTCGTCGATGGTTATGCTATCCAGACTTTGCATCATGGCGTCCTGCAGGCGGCTCCAGAGCGGATGAATGACCTGAAGGCCAAGCGCCGATCCCGGCAGCTCCTCTTGCGGCTCCTCGCCCGCCTCGAGGGCTTGGACGACGCGGACGATCTCGCCAACCGATATGCGCCGCCGCTCGCGCGCCAGACGATAGCCGCCACGCGGCCCGCGCACGCCTGTCAAAAGACCGGCCCGCACCAATTGCTGCAAGGTCTGTTCGAGATAACGCTTGGGTATCGCCTGCCGGCGGGTGATCTCGCGGCTTTGCACCGGCTCGCCGCCAGCGTGATAGGCGATATCGAGGACCGCCTCGATGGCGAACAGCATTTTCTTCGAGGGACGTAACATGGGCGGCGTCTTCCTGCTTACGTGACGATCAGTGGCCGGTCGAGCCGAAGCCCCCGGCGCCGCGGCTGGTCTCGGGTAAAATAGCGGTCTCCCGCCATTGCAGGCGGCTAACCGGCGCCACCACCAGCTGGGCGATCCGCATGCCGCGCTCGATGGTCACCGGCGCGGTTCCATGATTGATCAGGATCACCTTGATCTCGCCGCGATAATCGGAATCGACCGTGCCCGGTGCGTTCAGCACGGTGACGCCGAATTTCGCGGCCAATCCCGAGCGCGGCCTGACCTGCGCCTCGAACCGGGGCGGCAGGGCGATGGCGAGGCCGGTCGGAACCATGGCCACGGCGCCCGGCGAGAGCTGCATCGGCGCCTCGATCGCCGCCGTCAGGTCGAGACCCGCGGCGCCCTCGGTTTCATAGCGTGGCAAGAGAAGATCGGCGGCATGCGCCAGCCGGGTTACCGCGACGACCACATCATTCATCAGAGACGCTCCATCAGAGTGGCGGCCAAACGATCCGCCAGCTCGGTTTTCGAGAGGGTCGGCCATTCGGTCGCGCCGAAACGGTCGACCAGCCAGACATGATTGTCATCGCCGCCAAAAACCCCGCTTCCCGGGCCGACATCATTGGCGATGATCAGATCGCAGCCTTTGGCCTCGAGTTTATCGTGCGCGTTGGCCAAAAGATTTTCAGTTTCGGCGGCAAAGCCGACCAAAAGCCGGGGCCGCCTCGCATGATGACCAAGGGTGGAGAGAATATCCGGATTTGCCGCCAGGGTCAGGTTGGGCGGAGCAGAACCGGCCGATTTCTTGATCTTCGCCGCCGCCACCGCCGCGACGCGCCAATCGGCGACGGCGGCGGCGCATACCGCCAGATCGGCCGGCAATAAATTCAGACAGGCCGTCAACATTTCGTCCGCGCTCTCCACCCGGGTCACCGTCACGCCGGGCGGCGGCGGCAGCGCGACCGGTCCGCTGATCAGGCTGACCCGAGCACCCAACGCCTGCAACGCTCCGGCAATGGCGTAACCCTGCTTGCCCGACGAACGGTTGCCGATAAACCTTACCGGATCGATCGCCTCATAGGTCGGCCCCGCGGTCACGATCGCATGTTTTCCGTTCATCGGAAGGGGAGCGAAAATCCGTGTCACGGCGGCGACGATCGCCGCCACCTCGGCCATCCGGCCATCGCCGGTTTCGCCGCAGGCGAGGTCGCCGGCGGCCGGGCCGACCATGTGAACGCCGCGCTGCCGCAGGAGGGCGGCATTCTGTTGCGTCGCTGGATGAGCCCACATCAGGGCGTTCATCGCCGGCGCCACCAGGATCGGCTTGTCGGCCGCCAGCAGGGTCGTCGAGGCGAGATCATCGGCAAAGCCAAAGGTCATCTTGGCAAGCAGATCAGCGGTCGCCGGCGCGACCAGCAGCAGATCATGCCGACGGGACAAGGTGATATGCGCCATTCCGGTGTCATCGGACGGCGCGAACAGCTGGTCGGAAACGGGCTGACCCGAGAGCGAAGCAACCGAGAGGGGGGTGATGAACTGCTTGGCCGCCTCGGTCATCAGACAGGACACCACCGCGCCCTCGTCACGCAGCCTCCGGATCAGATCGAGGCTTTTGTAAGCGGCAATACCCCCGGCGATGATCAGAACAATCCGCTTGCCGGTCAGGGCCAATTTTCTGCTCCTCCGTATGTTAATTAGATCCGAATTACCAAAAAATTATGTTGTATAATAGAAAACAAGCGGGCGAGACGCAAGATGCTCACCGGCGCCACAGCAGAAAACCCAATAAAACCAGAACCAACAGCCAGGGCAGCCAAGATGGAAAAATTCCCCGCCGCCTGACGGCCATTCCCTTCAGGGAATCGCTGTTCAATTTCAGCCCGCCATTTCGCAGCACTTCGATGGTCTCCTCGGCATGGGAAACCAGACGCGGCAGGCTCTCCAGCGTGCTGAGAAAACTGCCCAGCGAATTCTTCAAGCGGGTGGCCGGATTGAAATGCTGAAGCATCCAGCGCTCGATCAGCGGCCGCGCCATCTCCCACATATTGATGTCGGGCGCCAGGCGCCGGCCGATTCCCTCTGCCACCAACATGCTTTTTTGCAACAGCAGGAGCTGCGGTTGCGCCTCCATGGCAAAGGTCTCGGTGATCTCGAAAAGCTGGCCCAGCAGCCGAGCCACCGAGATTTCGTTGGAGGGCAGGCCGAGGATCGGTTCGGCAATCGAGCGGCAGGCCTGGGTGAACATATCGATCGATTTATCCGCCGGCACCCAGCCTGCCTCGAAATGGACCTCGGCGACCCGGCGATAATTGCCGTTGAGGAAGCCAATCAGCATCTCGGCCAGAATAGTGCGGGTTTTCTTGTCGACCCGGCCGGTGATGCCGAAATCGATAGCGATCAATTCGCCGTCCTGTCCGACGAAAAGATTGCCGGGATGCAGATCGGCATGAAAGAAGCCATCCCGGAAGACCATGTTGAAAAAGGCCGAAGCGGCCTTGCGCACGACCTCAATCGGCTCATGACCGGCTTCGATCAATGTACCAACTTCGTCGATCGAAATCCCATGGATGCGCTCTAGGGTCATGACGCGGCGCGCCGTGCGCTGCCAATCGATCTCGGGAATACGCAGTTCGTCATCGCCGGCGAAATTGTCCGCCATTTCGGCGGCCGCCGCGGCTTCGAAGCGGAGATCCATCTCCTGGGTGACCGTATCCTCGAAGGTCTTGACCGCCTCGCGCAGTCGCAGGCGGCGCGCCGACGGAAACAATGTCTCGATGACTCGGGCCAGCCAGCGGAACAGCGCCGTATCGCGGGCGAAATCGGTCTCGACCCCGGGCCGCAGAATCTTCACCGCGACATCCCGGCCCTCGGTGGTTACCGCGAAATGGACTTGGGCGATCGACGCGGCGGCGACCGCATGATCGTCGAAACTTTGAAACAGCGCCGCAATCGGGCTGTCCAGCTCCTGCTCGATGATGCGCCGGGCCTCCGCTGCCGGAAAGGGCGGCAGATGATCCTGCAGATCGGTGAGGTCGGCGGCGACCTCCTCGCCGATCAGATCCGGCCTTGTCGACAGGGCCTGACCGAATTTGATGAAGGTCGGCCCCAAAGCCTGCAGGGCGGCGGCGAGCCGCAGACCGGGGCGAAGGCCGGCATAGGCTGGATCGGTCCAGCGTGGCAGCCAGTTTTGCCAGAGCGGCCCGCGGCTCTCGAGGGGGAACAAGGCGCCATGGCGGAGAAAAACCCTCACAATGCCGAACAGGCGGATTAGATTGGCGGGCAGGCTGATCATGAATTACAGACGCCAGCCGACATGGAGCGCTGCGATTCCGCCCGACAAATTACGATAGCTGACCTGACTGAGACCCGCTGCGCTCATCTGCCTGGCCAGGGTTTCCTGGGGCGGGAAGCGACGTATGCTCTCGACCAGATATTGATAGGCTTCGCGATTACCCGCCACCATCTGGCCTAACCGCGGCAAGACATGAAATGAATAGCTGTCATAGAGTTCCTTCAGACCGGGCAGCACCATCTGGGAAAATTCCAGGCAGTAAAAGGCGGCGCCCGGCCGCAAGACCCGGCGGGCCTCGGCGAGGGCGCGGTCGATGTGGGTGACGTTCCGCAGACAGAAGGCGATGGTTACCGCATCCATCGAGCGATCGGGGAAGGGCAATTGCTCGGCATCGCCGCAGACCCACTCGATACCGCCGAGCATCGCCTGGTCGATGGCGCGATCACGTCCGACCGCCAGCATTTCTCGGTTGATGTCGCACACCACCACCGGTCCGCCTCCCTTGGCGCGGAAACGAAAGGCGATATCGCCGGTGCCACCGCCAAGATCCAACAGGCGCATGTCCGCGCGCGGACGCACCTTTTCGATCAGGGCCGCTTTCCACAGGCGATGGACGCCGACACTCATCAGATCATTCATCAGATCATAGGAGGATGCCACGCCGTCGAATACGGCGCGCACCATGCCGGCCTTTTCCTCCGCGCGCACAGTCCTGAAACCAAAATGGGTGTCTTGGCCGGAGTCTTCCGGCGGTTCTGAGCTGCTCATGGGGCAAGACCATAACCCAAGCTTTTGACGTGTGCCACCAGGACTACTTTTCTAGGAGGAGCTGTGTTACAGATGTGTGTCGGCATGACTGACTCATGAGTGATCGTCACGATTGATGGAACAGCACTCACCCGCGCCTATAGACGTGCGACCGAACCCTGGCTGGCTGCCCTCTCCAAGACCGGATGACCCCGGTTTATTGCACTGGCTGCGCAGTGATCTGCTTTTTGATCCAACCCTGGACAGATATTTATTAATCGATTTGAACGGCATTATTCGCGCGACGCATCAGGTCCCGCTGAGGACTCGAAGCTATAGAGGGCGCGATCCCGGCTTTACACGCGCGATCGGCCAGCCCACACCGGCGGCGCCATCATGAATGCGAATAATTTCCTGCGCCTATTGGCGGTCGAAGATGAGGAGCAGGATCTGCTGCTGGCGCTGCGGGCGATCCGCAAAGAGGGTTGGACGGTCAGCCATCATCGCGTGGACCGGCTGGAGGCTCTCGCTGCGGCGTTGGACGAGGATAGCTGGGATATCGTGCTGCTGGACTGCCACCTCCCCGGCTTCGACTTCACCACCGCGCTCAGGATGGTGAGACAAAAGTGCGACACTCTTCCGGTTATTCTGCTGACGGGCAGCATCGGTGAAGAACGCGCCATCGAGATGATGCAATTGGGGGCCTGGGACCTGGTCCTGAAGGATCATATCGCTCGCATCGGCCCATCAATCCGGCGCTGCCAGCGGGAGGCTATCGAACGGGTGGCACGCCTCAGCGCCGAGTCCGCGCTGAGACGGAATGAAGCACGGCTGACCCTCGCAATCGACGCCGCCGCAATGGGCGTCTGGGAATGGGTTTTGAGCGACAACGCGACCTTCTGGTCGCATCGCTGCGCCGTGATCGCCGGCCGTTCCCTGGATCGGATGAGTTTTCCGGATTTCCTCGCCCAGCTGGATGACCGGGAGCGGCGCCGGGTACAGATCATCGTCACCGAAGCGATCGGCGCGCGGCGCCCCTTTTACACTGAACTGCGCCTCAGCTTGCCGAATGGTGATGAGCGCTGGATCGCGTGCCATGGTCAACCAAGTTTCGCCCCATCCGGCATCCAGGAGCAGATGATCGGCGTCATGCAGGATGTGACGGAACGCCGCAGCGTTGAGACCCAGTTGCGTCAGGCCAATGCTGTCTTCACCGGCGCCCAGGAGGGAGTCCTGGTGACCGACCGGGGCGGCACAATCCTGGCCGTGAACCCGGCCTTCTGTGACCTGATGGGGTATGAACAAACTGAACTGGTCGGCCAGGATGCGCGCATCCTGCGCTCCGATCATCATGAGCCATCCTTCTATCGCGAACTGTTCGAACGGGTCGCCCATCGCGGCTCCTGGCAGGGTGAAACCTGGAGCAGACGGCGCGACGGAACACCGCTGCCGTTGCTGTGCACCATTACCGCGGTCAAAGGGAATAGCGGCCATATCAACGGCTTTGTTGGCGCCTACAGCGACATCAGCCACATCAAGGCGTCACAATCGCGCCTTGAATTTCTTACCCACCACGATGCCCTGACCCGCTTGCCAAACCGGGTCCTGCTGCTGGCGAGGCTGCAGAGTGCGATCAATCGCGCCGGAACCGGCCAAAGCTGCGGCGCGGTCATCTGCGTGGGGCTGGACCGGTTCAAGGAGGTCAATGACGCTTTCGGCCATGAGAAAGGCGACCGCATCTTGCAAAAAGTTGCCCAGCGCTGCCGCGACCGCCTGCGCGAAAGCGATAGTCTTGCCCGTGTCGGGGGCGACGAATTCATCGTGCTGCTCGACACATTGTCGGTACCGGATCACGCCGGTTGGGTCGCCGCCGACCTGTTGGAGCACCTGTCAAAGCCTTTCACGCTAGAGGATGGAACTGAACTCTTTCTGAGCGCCAGCGCGGGAGTGAGCCTCTACCCCAATGGCGACGCAACCGCGGAGATGATCGTACGGCAGGCGGATTCCGCGCTGTTTCAGGCCAAGCGCAAGGGGAGTGGCGGATTTCACTTCGCCAGCGATCAGTTGGTCCATGCCGCGGTTGAACGAGTCAGTCTGGACACGGCGCTGCGTCACGCGGTCGAGCGCAAGGAATTTATCCTGCACTATCAGCCCCTGGTCGAAATGGCGACCGGCCGGGCGGTCGGCGTCGAAGCTCTGGTCCGCTGGGCGCCGCCCGATCAGGACCTGATCCCGCCGGGCCGTTTCATCCCGCTGGCCGAGGAAACCGGGCTGATTGTCCGGATCGGCGCCTGGGTGCTGTCGGCTGCTTGCCGGCAATTCAAGTCATGGCGCGACGAAGGACTTGCGCTCGAAATGCTCGCGGTCAATCTGTCGCCGATCCAATTCAAGCATCCCGATCTATTTTCGATGATCGGCGAAATTTTGGGTCAATCGGGATTGACCGCCGATCGGCTTGAGCTCGAGATTACCGAGGGTGCCCTGATGGATGGCGTCGAGACTGAAGCCAAATTGCGGGCGCTTAAACAACTCGGCCTGCGCCTGTCGATCGATGATTTCGGTACCGGCTATTCGTCCCTCGCCTATCTCAAACGCTTTCCAATCGACAAATTGAAGATCGATCAAAGTTTCGTCCGCGAGATCCTGACGGTACGCGCCGACCTCGAGATCGTCAGCGCGGTGATCGGGCTCGCCAAGAACCTGCATCTCGACATTCTGGCCGAGGGGGTCGAGACCGAACAGCAGTTATCCCTGCTCCGCAGCCTGAACTGCACCTATGCGCAGGGCTATCTGTTCAGCCGTCCGCTTCCGGCGAATGAGATCCCCCGTCTCGTCACAGGCTGACATCTGGTCGAAGGCTGATCTTGCGGGAATTGCCCGGCTCGGCCATGCTGCCGCCATGCCTGAACTTCCCGAAGTCGAAACCGTCAGGCGCGGCCTGGAAATCGCCATGCAGGGTCACCTGTTGCAGGCCGTGCTTCAGCGGCGGCCCGATCTGCGCCGCCCGTTCCCGCCTTTTTTCGTCGAACGCCTGACCGGAAGGCGGGTGATGGCGCTGGAGCGCCGCGCCAAATATCTGATCCTGCGCCTGGATGAGGATCTGGCGCTCTTGATTCATCTCGGCATGTCGGGGCGATTGCTGATCACCCGGCAGGATGAGAGCCCGCCCGGCAAGCATGATCATGTGATTTTCGATCTCGACACCGGGGTCCGCGTGGTTTTCCACGATCCACGCCGGTTCGGCGCGATGGATCTGACCTCGGCGTCCCTGATCGGCGACCATCCGCTGTTGCGCGACATCGGCCCTGAACCGCTCGATGCGTCCTTTACCGTTAAAAGCCTGGCGCCGAGACTGATGAAACGCAGCAGCGCTATTAAAATCGTACTGCTCGACCAGACGGTGATTGCCGGTATCGGCAATATCTATGCGTCCGAGGCGCTGTTCCGGGCCGGCATCGCGCCCGACCGGGCGGCCGACGAATTGCGGCCGTTTGAGATCGCCAAATTGGTGCCGGCGATCAAACAGGTCCTCACCGAGGCGGTCGCCGCCGGCGGCAGCTCGCTCCGCGATCATCGTCAACCCAATGGCGAGCTCGGCTATTTCCAGCATGGTTTCAAGGTCTATGACCGCGAGGGCCAACCCTGTCCCGGCTGCACCTGCCGCACGGGGATCTTGCGCAAGATCCAGGGCGGCCGCTCGACATTCTATTGTGCATCAAAGCAGCGATAGGTATTTTCAGCCATGCGCCGGTTTCATCCTTTCCCTCATTTTGTCCTCCCCTTGCTGGCGGCCCTGGCGGCGCCCGCTTGGTCGGCTGGCGATGCTTTCCTGATCGAGCTGGATGATCTGCCTTTGCCGCCCGGCCTGACCGAAACACCGGGCGGTCTGCTGTTCGACAGTGCCGATGGACGGATCGTCGAGGCCAAGGCCAGCGGAGCCCTGCCGGCCGACAAGGTCCGGCATTATTATGAGCAGACCCTCGCCCAGCTGGGCTGGCAGATGATCGGT
>Ga0116226_10001359_pt1 | contig 21152 bp, 27 predicted proteins | sample S1TSphfallax_FD_89692 | JGI IMG/M metagenome (GOLD analysis project Ga0116226, IMG submission 89692) | Host-associated microbial communities from peat moss isolated from Minnesota, USA - S1T2_Fa - Sphagnum fallax MG | ecosystem: Host-associated > Plants > Peat moss > Unclassified | place: USA... | reverse complement strand
GAGCAAAAAATGTCATCCTGAGCTGAAATGTCATCCTGAGCCTGTCGAAGGATGGGCGCGCCACGCCGGCCGCTTCCCGCCGACCGTATGGCCAGGGCTGGCGTCATAATCGCATGCCCATCCGTCGACAAGGCTCAGGATGCCACTCATGAGATGCTCGGCGGAACGTGACACTCGTGGTGGCGATTATTTCGAAAACGTGCGTAGGGCGGCGGTGAGATCCGGCGAGGGGAGAAACGCTGCGTTCCAGGTGGCGACGTAGGCGAGACCGTCGGCAACGGAGCAACCTTGCTGCGCGTTCATGACCTGTTTGATTCCGGCAACGGTTAGCGGCGAATACGTCGCGATTTGCGCGGCGATTTCGGCGGCGTAGGCAACGACGTCCTCGATGGTCTCGCGTTCGACGACGTCGTTGACGAGGCCGATTGCGGCGGCGCGATTTGCATCGATCGTTTTTCCCGTGAGCGCGAGTTCGCGCGCGTGTCCTTCGCCCACGATCAGCGGAAGGCGCTGGAGTGCGCCGAGATCGGGGACGATCGCGAGCTGCACTTCGCGTAGCGAAAATCTTGCGCCGATGTGAGCGTAGCGGATGTCGCACGCGGCGATGAGCTCGATCCCCGCCCCGATGCACCAGCCGTGCACGGCGGCGATCGCGGGCAGCCGCGAGGTCGCGATCCGCGTGAACGCGGTCTGCATCGTCACGATCATCGTGTGCAGCTCGTGACGCCGGTAGGCGTCCATCTCGCCCGCGAGCTGCGGCGCGGTCGCCTTCACATCGAGGCCGAACGAGAAATGTTCGCCGTGGCCGCGTACGACCAGCGCGCGGATCCCGGGATCCGCTTCGAGCTCGTCGAGTGCCGCGGGGATTTCGGTCCACGTCGCGGGGCCCATCGCGTTGCCGTTACCCGGGCCGGTGAGGATCAGGTGCGCGACGGCGCCGTCACGCTCGATGCGCAGCGAATGCACGCCTTAGACCATCACGGAGCCGGGCCGGCCGTCGATCCACATCGGGCGTTCGGGACGTTTGCCCGTGTACCAATAACCTTCGATCCGCTCCTCGGTCCAGCCGCGTTCGCGCAAGAACGTCTCATCGATGAGTTGGCGGCCGGTGCACGACTGCGGATCGCTCGTGACGATCTCCATCATCGCATCGCACAGGATGTCGGGCGTGCGCCAGGTGTCGCGCGCGCCCATTTTGTCAGCGCCCCAGTTGATCGTCGCTTGGGATTCGATCGGGGTCGCGGGCCAGAGCGCGTTTGCGGCGATGTTCTGCCGCTTGTATTCCGCCGCGATGCCGATCGCGATTCGCGTCATGCCCATTTTCGTCGTCATGTAGGCGACGTAGCCGGGCGTCGCTTCGATCGTGATCGGCGGACTGCAGGTGATGATGTGGCCCCAGCCGCCGGCGATCATGTGCGGCAAGGCGTAGTACGCGCACAGGTAGCTCGCACGCACGTTGATCTCCCACATCAGATCGTAGCGCTTGGGCGGGGTCTGGAGGATCGTCTCCCACCACAGGGCGCCGGCGTTGTTGATCAGGATGTCGAGGCCGCCGAAGCGCTCGACGGCCGCCTCGACCATCCGCTTCACGTCGTCTTCGCTACGCACGTCGACGCGCACGGCAAGCGCGTTCCCGCCCGCGGCGATCACCTCGTCCACGACGGAATGGATGCTGCCCGGAAGCCGCTCGCTCGAGGTCTCCGATTTGCCCGTCACGACGACGTTCGCCCCTTCGCGCGCGAGCCGAAGCACGAACTCGCGCCCGATACCGCGACTCGAACCGGTCACGATAGCCGTTCGACCGGCAAGTACGCCCGTTCGGGCCGAGGGCAGCGCGTTGGACATTCGGTTTCCTCCAAGAAGATGCGGCGAGAAACTTTCTTACCTTCGCTCGACGGACTCACCCCTCATGACGACGACTTCGATTGCCGCTACGGAGCGCGAGACGGCGGGCGGCGATCTCGCCGGCCAGACGCTGCCGGGCTTGATGATGGACGTCCCGTGCTCCACCCGATTTCGATGAGAACAGCGCCGCGATTCTGTGCTACACCTCGGCGACGACCGGCGATCCCAAAGCCGCGCTCTTCTCCCATCGTTCGACCGTGATTCACGCCTTGGCCTCGGGCCTTGCCGACGCGCTCGGCGTCACGCAACGCGACAGCGTGCTGCCGATCGTCCCGCAATTCCACGTGAACGCGTGGGGCCTACCCTATTCGGCGCTGATGGTTGGCGCGAAACTCGTGATGCCGGGCGAGCGACTCGACCCGCAAGTTCTGCGCGAGGGGATGGCGGGAACGGAAGATGAGATCCGTGACTGGCTCGGCGAGCGCGTCGCGAAATGGTGGCTGCGGGATCGCATCGTCTTCGTCGATGTGATCCCGCGCACGGGGGTGGGGAAATTTCTCAAGCGCGAGCTGCGCGAACGCTTCGCGACGCTCCTGACGGGCTAGCCGAAAGCGTTGGCTAGCCGGCACTCAGCGCGATCGAAAACGCGATCGCGACCGCGACCGCATCTTCGACCAGCGCGAACCAGAGATCCGGTAAGCGTCGCGCCGCGACCCACTTTCGATACCCGGCGCCGCTCAGCGCGCCGCAGGCTGCGCCCACGATGCCGATCGACACGCCCACCGTCACGTCGAGCCCGAGCTTGCCGCCGATGACGAGCGCGGCGTAGCCGCCCACGACGCAGCGCCCGACGAGCGGTCCCGGCGAGAGACGTGAGGGCACGCGCGGCAATTTATCACCGATCAGTTCCCCGAACGCAACGACGAACGCGACCACGGTCGTCCAATCGCGGTAGGCGTAGCGCAGCGCAGCGACGGGCATGAACGTCCGCAAGCCGGCCGCGAATCCGATGCCCAGCGCCAGAACGATCGCCGTCATCGCGAGCGGTCGATGAGCCGCGCAAGCGCATTCGAGACGGCATCCGGGGCTTCGAGCATCGGCAGATGGCCGACGTATGGGAGAACGGCGAACTCGCAATCCGGCATCGCCGCGGCCGCATCGCGCAGGGCTTCGGGCGCAATCCAATCGTCGCTCGCACCGGCGAGAATCAGCGCGGGAACGGTGATATCCGCCAACAGATCGTACGACGCGACGCGCTCTTTCATGCCCCGGACGAGCGCTGCGGCGCCGCGCGCGTCTTGGCGTGCCATGATTTCGCGCAGCGGTTCCGTGAGCGTAGCAGCGCTTGCCGGATCGAGATAGCGCGGGAGATACGCATCGATCGCCGGGCGGATGTCACCCGCTGCAAGCTGCGCGGCCAGCGCGTCGCGCAGCGGCAAGAGCTGCGGCGTATCGGCCGCCGGATGGCCGGCCACGAGACCGAATCCGGCGACGCGTTCGGCGTACATCCGAAAAAAAGCGAACGCGACATAGCTGCCGATCGAGTGTCCCACGACGATCGCACGCTCGATGTGCAGCGCGTCGAGCAGACCGGCGAGATCGCCGGCGAGCGTTTCCATCAACGCGGGTCCGTCCGCGCCGCGAGCCGATTCACCCGCGCCGCGCAGATCCGGCACCACGACGCGCGCGCGCGTAGCGAGCGCATCACGCTGCGGATTCCAAATGCTGCGGTCGAGTGGAAAGCCGTGAATGAGGACGATCGCGGGTCCCGTTCCGGCGTCGTCGTACGCAATTTTCACGCCGTCGATCGTGGTCTGCATGCAACGCGCAAATGCCAAAAGTTGCGTAAATTCCTGCCAAGTGCTATAAAAGGACCAACACCAAGCCGGTTTCGTACCGGTCGCGCTCATCGCGCAAGCGGTGAGCAGAAAGGTTCTGCTAACGATATGGCAGTCCGCAAGAAGAAAGTCGCGAAGAAGAAAACCGCGAAGAAGGTCGCCAAGAAGACCTCCGCCCGCAAGAAGACCACCGCGAAGAAAACGGCCAAAAAGTCCGTGAAGAAGACCGCCAAGAAAACCGCCAAGAAGAAAACGGCCAAGAAGTCCGCGAAGAAAACCGCCAAGAAGACCACCCGCAAAAAAGCGGCCAAGAAAACGGCCCGCAAGAAAACCGGCGTGAAAAAGGCCGTTCGCAAGACGACGAAGCGCAAATCCACCCGCAAGAAGAAAGCCGTCGCCGCTTAAAACCCGGCCCGTCTAGGGATAACGAGCGAGTCGAGCAAAAAACTCCGACTCGCTTTTTTTATGTATACCGATAACATCCCCGACCTCGCCTATGCCCGCTTGGTTCGCGCGCGGGCGCGCGGCGTACCGATCCGCGACGGCGAACGCGCCGTTGCGATCGCCTATCTCTCGGACGGCACCTACGTGCCCAACGATACGATCGTGCGTTTCGAGGTCGCGCGCGGCGAGAATCCGGCTCGCCGGCTGACGGGAGCGCTTGCCGCCACCGGTGCGCGCGGAATTTGGTTTTACGGCGGAGACGATGCGGCGCGCCGTGCCGCTGCCGAACTAGACTTGGATTCGAAGCCGGTCGGGATGGCGTTCGTGCGCCGGATGGATCCAACGATCCGCGAAAGCGGCCTTCGCTTACGCGTTCCCGCGGCGTTCGACCGGCTCTCCGTGACCGAGATCGTCAGCGACCATGCGGCCTCGTTTCAGAATCCGGATGCCTTCATCGTCGAGCGCGATCGCGACACGATCGGTATCGCCCTGAGCGAGCCGCTGAACGCCGAATGGAGCGAGATCCGGGTCGTGATCGCGCCGACCTATCGCGGTCGCGGGTTCGGCAGCACCGCGTTCACGCTGCTCGCGGACCGCTTGGAAGAATCCGGGCGGCTCGTCTGCGCCGCGCTCGAATCGATGGAGACGCGCGGCCGCAGCGCCCTCGAGGGCGCCGGCTTCCGGCTCGCCGATTACTACTTCAACGCTCGGCGACGCTGAACGCGGCTAGCAGCGCCGCGTGGCGACATGCGCGGCCGACCCGTCGGAAAACGTCCAGGCGCGAACGCCGCGTTCGGCGATGAGCAGCAGGTATTCGCGCTCGCGCAAACCGGCCATCGTCCGCAAATTCTTGCCGATCGCCTGTGAGAGCCGGCGCCGTTGCGGCATCGTACACGGATGATTGAGGTGCACGTGAACGAACACGTTTTGCGGTTCCGGCGCGATCCCGATGAACCGGCTATGCCGGGCCATTTGCTCCGGGTCGAACGTATCGAGCTCGAGATAGCGCGCGTAGCCCGGCCGGTCGAGCTCGTCGACGATTGCGGCGAAGACCGCGTCGCATAACGCCGTCAGGGTTTCATCCGAGTGGCACACGGACGCGGATATTCGTACGAAGGGCATCTCTCGAGGCCGAAAGTAGGACAGCGCCCGCTCCCATCCCTTGCCGGTCGCCCATCGAAGGGCTCACGATCGGAAAGTGTGTCCGTCGACATACGCGGCTCGCGAGGCGGAGCCTGGCGCGGTCGTTTATTGCAGCCGCGACTCGGCGAGCGTGACGTACCATTCCGCATCGCGGACGACCGATTCGCGCATCGAGCCGTCGCTGCGCAGCGCGTGGAGCCCGGCCCGCTCCGCATCCAAGAGTTCGCGGCGCAAGCGCCCCTCGATCACGTGCGAACGTTCCCCTGCGCTCGGCACGCTCGAACGCGGATCGTCACTCATGGCCTCGATGAGCGCGCGGTACGAGTCGCGGATCCGGCCGGCGATTTCCCATTCGACCGTCGAATCGAAGCCGGTCTCGAGCTCGGTGAGCCGCGCGAGTGCCGCGCGAGCGCCCTGTGCGCGCGCGAGCCGCAACGCGGCGTCTTCGGATCCCGCCTCTTCCGTGACCCCGAGGACGCGCGCGAGCCACCCGAGCGTGCCGCCTTGAACGACGAGCGAGAACACGATCACGCAGAACGCCGCGAACACGATGAAGTCGCGGTCCGGGAACGGCACACCGGGTGCGATTTCCGCCGGGACCGCAAGCGCCGCCGCAAGCGTCACGATGCCGCGCATGCCGGCCCACGACAGCAGCACGATCCAGCTCAGCGGCGGGGCGGGCCCCTCGCGTTCGAGCCGGGACGGTTGCAAACGCCAAGCGTTGGTTGCAGCGAACGTCCAGACGAATCGCAGCATGACCAAGAGGAGACAAAGCAGTGCCGCATCGCGCATCAGCTCGCCGAGCGGATGACCGTGCATCCCCGCGAACACGGACCGGAACTGCAGTCCGATCAGCAAGAACGCGACACCGTTGAAGAAAAAATTGAAAACGGTCCAGAACCCGAAGAGCGCGACCTGCTCGCCGCCGCCGCTGAAGAGCGCGGGCGAACGACGGCTGAGGTAGAAACCCGCCGCGACCGCCGAAAGCACGCCGGACGCGTGCGCACCCTGCGCGAGAAGATAGACGATGTAGGGGGTGATCAGCGTGTAGATCACGGTCAATTGCGCGTCGAGCAGGCCGCTGCGCCGCAGCAGGAACAGCAACTGCGCGAGCCCCCAGCCGCACGCAAGGCCGATCGCGATTCCGACCGTCGACACGTAGAGGAGCTGCCCGATTGCGGCCAGCGGGGCGAACGATCCGGTCTCGACCGCGCCCAGCGCGAACGCGAAGATGACGAGTGCGCTCGCGTCGTTGACGAGGCTCTCGCCGCCGGCGATCGCGACGAGCGGCCGCGGCAGCGGGAACTGTTTTGCTACCGCTTCGACGCCGACGGCATCGGTCGGTGAGAGGATTGCGCCGAGTACGAACGCGGCCGCCAGCGGCAAGCCCATCGTCAGATGCGCGGCGTACGCGACGACGACGGTCGTGAACACGACCAGTCCGAACGCGAGTGCCAAAATCGGGCGCCGCCAGCGCATGAAGTCGCGATAGTCGGTCGTCCAGGCGTTCGAGAACAAGAGCGGCGGCAGCAACAGCAGAAAAACGAGATCGGGCGGCAAATCGAAGCGCGGCACGCCGGGCAAGAAACTGAACACCAGGCCGCCGATCACGAAGACGATCGGCTCCGGCTTCTTCAGCCACCGCGAGGCGAGCGCGAGCACGAAGACGGCGAGCAGCGCCCAAAAGAACAGCGTTTCGCGGGCCATCACACCGCCCGCAATTTGGCGTTCCCGAGATACGTACCGAGCGCGGAGGCGGCGACGATCGAGCCGCCGATGATGAATGCTTCGCGCAGATCGAGCTGCGCGGCGATCGCACCGATGAGCAGCGATCCGGCCGGGACGAGCCCCAAGAGAATCATCGAGTAGACGGAGATCGCGCGTCCGCGCATGTCGTCGGGGGCGAGCGTCTGCAGCAAGATGTTCGATGCATTGATGAATGCCATCGTCGCCATCCCCATCACGGCGAGCACGACGAAGGCAAAATCGATCTGCGGCACGAGGCCGAGCGCGATCGCTCCCGCGCCCATCACGATTGCGGCGCCCGTCCAGAGCACGCTGCGCCGCGCCGGCACGACCGTCGCCGTCACCACCGCCCCGAGGATCGCGCCGACGCCGTTCGCCGCCAGCAGCGCACCCAGGCCGTGCGCATCGGTGCCGAGCGCGTGTGCAGCATAGGCCGGCATCAGAAAGTTGTAGGGTCGCACGAAGAGCGAAACAACGATCAGCTCGACGAGGATCCAGCGCAGCACCGGGTGACCGAAGAGGAACGCGAGGCCGGCGCCGATCGCCGCGAACATCGAGCTGCGCACGGTCGAACTCGGCGGAGCGGGCTTCATGAAGAACAGCGCGACGACGACCGCAAGCGTGCTAACCGCGTTCGCATACATACAGAACGCGACGCCCGACGCGGCGATGAAGAGCCCGGCGATCGGCGGCCCGATCACCGCGGGTCCGTTGAAGGCGATCGAGTTGAGCCCGATCGCGTTGCTGACATATTCGCGCGGCACGAGGCCGGGGACCCAGCTCTGCCGCGCCGGCGTATCGAAGGACTGCGTCCCCGCCGCAAGGCCGCTGAGCAGCATCAGCCAGCCGATCGACGCATGACCGGTCGCGATCAACACCGCCAGCGCGAAGGCGAGGAGCGCGGTGACGGAGTTCGTCGTCGCAAGCACGGCCCGGCGCGGAAAGCGATCGGCAACGACGCCGGCGATCGGCGAAAGCAGCAGAACGGGCACCGCGCGCGAGGCGCCGATCAAGCCGAGATAGAGCGCTCCGAGATGCGCGTTCGGCGCGAGATGCACGACCTCGTAGCCGAGTCCGGTGAATTGCAGCCAGGTGCCGAGGTTGCTAATCAAGAGACCGAACCACAAGAGACGAAAATCGCGAAATTGAAAAGCGCCGAGAAAACTCGGGCGCTGCGGCGGCGCCGCTTCTTCGGCGAGCGGGCCGCCGGCGTCGATTTTCACGGCGCCGCCGCGCGGACCGCGGCGGCGATCACCGCGGCCGTCCCGGCGACACCGAAGCGGCTGGTATCCAGGACCGCATCGTACGAGCCCGATTCACCCCACGCGAGATCGTACGCCGCGCGGGCGAACGATCGCCGCGAACCGTCGACCCGGGCGATCTCGCTCCGCGCGCGCGCCTCATCGCAGCCGAGCGCGGCGCGCACTGCGGCGATCCGCCACGGCAGCGCGGCGCGCACGAACACGCGCACGAGGTCGGGACGCGCGCCGAGGATCGCGCCCGCGAAGCGCCCGACGATCACGACATTGCCCGCCGCCGCGGACTCGTGCACGAGCCGGTCCACTTCGCGGCGGTATTCGGCGACGAGCGGATCGTCGAGCGGCAGCACGGCGGCGTTGCCGGTCTCCGGATGCGCCGTCGCGAGCGCCAGCGCGATGCGCTCGCCAACGCCCACCCCGCGATCCTCGATCCCGCGTACGACGTCGGTGCTCGTGCCGAGGCGCAGCGCAGCGAGCCGCGGCAACTCCTCATCGACGAGCCGGTAGCCGAGGTCGGCCGCGACCGCCGCGCCGACGGCCTTCCCGTTCGCACCGTACGCGCGCGAGATCGCGACGATCATCGCGGCGGCGTTCGGCTGGACCGCTCCAAATCTTGCTAGAGGCGCTCGTTTGCCCGTAAGCGCCGTACGATCTCGCCGGCTCGCGCGCGAATCGCCGCCTGGGCGGGCGCGGGACGGCCCTGCCAGTTTCGCACGATCATGCGCATACGCACGTTTTGCGCGAAGCGCGCTTCGTTGCGGGCGACGAAGTCCCAGTACAGCGCATTGAAGGGACAGGCATCGGTGCCGATCGCCGCGCTGCGGTCGTAGCGGCAGCCGTGACAATAATCGGACATCCGATTGATATAGGCGGCCGATGCGGCGTACGGCTTCGTCCCGACGTATCCGCCATCGGCGTGCAGCGCCATGCCGATCACGTTGGGTATCATCACCCACTCGTAGCCGTCGATGAACATCGCCCAGAACCAATCGTTGAGGGCCTGCGGCTCGAGCCCGGCGATGAGCCCAAAATTCCCGAGAATCATCAGGCGTTGGATGTGGTGCGCGTAGGCCGTCTCGCGGACCGCGCCGAGCGTCTCGGCAAGACACGCCATGTCGGTCTCACCGCTCCAGAAAAACGCCGGGAGCGGGAGTGTCGCGTTCAGCGCGTTGAGCTCGCGGTACGCCGGCATGCGCTTCCAATAAACGCGCCAGACGAATTCGCGCCAGCCGATGATCTGGCGCACGAACCCTTCGACCGACGAGAGCCGCGCGCGACCCGAACGGTAGGCGACTTCCGCGTGCTGCACGACCTCGAGGGGTCCCAGCAGCCCCGTATTGATCGCCGCAGAAAGCAGGGAATGCGACATTTCGGCGTTGCCGCGCAACATCGCGTCCTGATAGGGCCCGAACGTATCGAGCCGCTCGCGCACGAAGTGATCGAGCAACTCCAGCGCATCCCGGCGCGTGACCGGCAGCGTAAACTCGCCGATCGCGCCCGGGTGATCGGGAAACGTGCGGGCAACGAAATCGATCGCCGATCGGGTGAGCCCGTCGGGCGCAAACCGCGGCGGATCGGGGAACCGCAGCCCGGCGCGCGGCCGCTCGCGATTCTCCGCGTCGTAGTTCCACGCACCGCCGGCAGGCTCGCGGCCGTCCATGAGCACGCCGGTCTTGCGGCGCATCGCGCGGTAGAACGTTTCCATCGTGACGCGTTTACCGGCCGGACCCGCGAGGCGATCGAACTCCGCTGCCGTCGAGAGGAAACCGGTATGCGGGGTGATCTCGACCGCGACTCCGAGCCGCTCGACGATTTCGCGGTAGCGTTCGGAACGGCCGTACTCCGATTGCTCCATCATCCGTAGGACGCGCGGACGGAATCGTTCGACATGTGCGGCGAGCGCGGCGGGATAGTCGCCGGCTTCGGCGTGATAATCGACCGTCCAGCCGGCCGCACGCAAATCGGCCGCAAAGTGCCGCATCACGGCGTAGATCAGCACGAGTTTCCGCTTGTGGTAGGGGAGGAGCCGCGCGCGCGCCGTCGACTCGATCATCAACACGACCGCCTCCGCCGGGTTGACGCCCGCGAGCGCCGAGTTGTCCACCGAACACTGGTCGCCGGTGACCCAAATGGTCGTCGGTCCGTGCGCCGAAGAATCGTAGGCCATGCCCATCATCCAGACGCGCGATCTGCGCAAAGTGTTCCGCTCGATCAAGCGGACGCCCGGGGTCGCGGGCACCCTGCGGACGCTCTTCTCGCGGACGTACGAGGAAAAGGTCGCGGTCGAAGGCATCACGATGTCGGTCGACGCGGGCGAACTCGTTGGCTACATCGGGCCCAACGGCGCGGGCAAATCGACGACGATCAAGATGATGACCGGGATCTTGGTGCCGACGTCCGGCACCGTCGAAGTGGCTGGGATCGTGCCATACGCGAAGCGGCGCCAGAACGCTCGCAACATCGGGGTCGTCTTCGGACAACGCTCGCAGCTGTATTGGGACTTGCCGCTGGTCGAATCGTTCGAGTTGCTGCGCGCGATCTATGGCATCTCGCCCGAGCGCTACCGGCGCAACATGGCCCATTTTACCGAGATCCTCGAGATGGGCGAGTTCCTCAAGACGCCGGTACGGCAACTCTCGCTCGGCCAACGGATGCGCGGCGACTTTGCCGCCGCGATGCTGCACGATCCGCACGTCGTCTTCCTCGACGAACCGACGATCGGCCTCGATGTCGTCGCCAAGGAGGCGATCCGCACGTTCATCGCTCAGGTCAACGCCGACCGCGGAACGACGTTCATCCTCACGACGCACGATCTCGCCGATGTGGAACGGCTCTGCAAACGCATCGTACTCATCGACAACGGGAAGCTGATCTTCGACGGCCCGCTCGAGCGCATCCGGGAACGCTACGGCACGCATCGGGTGCTCGTGGTCGAGCTGGCGGATGCCTATCCGGGCTTCGCGATCGACGGCGCCGAGCTGACCGGGCGCGAAGGGAATATCGTGCGCCTGCGCTTCGACCGCAAGGCGATCACCGCCGAGGCGCTGATCCGCCGCGTGACGCAGCGTTACGACATCAACGACATCCGGCTCGAAGAGCCCGAACTCGAATCGATCATCCGGCGCATCTACGTCGAAGGCTACGACGACGATGCGGCGTCGCTCCCCGCCGCAAAAGCGTGACGCTACGCGAGGCGGCCACGCCCTATATCGAGTTCGCTCGCAAGGCCTTCTCGCGCGAGGCGACCTACCGGATGGAGGTCTTCACGAGCATCGGCTCGCTGCTGATCCGCGTCTACCTCTTGCGGATGCTCTGGACGGCGCTCTACGCGCAGAACGCCGCGCCGGCGGGTATCCCGCTGCACGCGATCATCACCTACTCGACGGTCGCGCTCTTGATGTCGCTGATCCTCGAGGTTGACGGAACGCGGCTGATCCGCGAGCGCATTCGCGAAGGAACGATTGCGACCGACCTGATGAAGCCGATCAGCCTGCCGCTCTACTATTTTTCCGACGGGTTCGGTCAAACCGTCTTCCACGCGGCGACGATCCTGCCGAGCCTGCTGCTCGCACTCTTGATCGTCCACGTCGACGTTCCGCCGTTTCCGGTACTCGTTGCGTTCGCGTTCAGCTTCGTGCTCGGCTACCTCGTAAACTTCGTCGTCAACTTCCTGATGAACGCGGTCGCGTTCTGGACGCTCGAGACGTTTGCGATCCAGATCACGGTGCGCTGGATCTCCGATCTGCTCTCGGGGCAGATCGTGCCCTTGATCTTCTTCCCGGGCGCGCTGCAGACGGTCGTCCTCTCACTGCCGTTCGCGGCCATCTATTCGACGCCGCTGCTCATTTATGTCGGCACGATCCGGCCCGATCAGTACGTGGCCGCGTTCACGATTCAGCTCGCGTGGTTCGTCGGCTTTTCGGCACTCGCCGTATTCGTCTGGCAGGCCGCGGAACGACGGGTCGTCGTCCAGGGGGGCTGACTCCCCAGTTCTCGGCTCGGCGATCGACGCGCCTGACCACGCGACACCTCACATCGATGTCCAAGGCGGCAAACCCCGCGAAATCTCGCATGGAATCCTTGGTGCTTGTCGTACGTCTACGGGGTGATGTTCACCGAACTTTTCGCGTTCATCGATGTCGCACGCTCGGTGATTATCGTCGCCTGGGTCACACTCGTGATTCTGATCCTGGCACTGCTCGCCGCAGCCGTCGAGCGTTTCATCGTCGCCTCATCGCGAGCCGACGATATCCTCTTCGAGGCGGTTCTCGGGCTCGAAGAGCCGGCCGCGCGGAAATTCTATCCGGCCTTCAAGCACCGCGCGAAAAACGTCGGCGTCGCCTGGATCCTCTCGGTCGTCACGGGACCGCTCGGTGCGTACCTGTATCTCGGTGATTACGGGCGCGCGGCGATCGCACTCGTGACGCTCAACGGCCTCGGGGCGTGGTGGATCGCTTCGTGGTTCATCATCCCGCAAGCGGTCTTGATCCGGCTCCGAGCCGACGTAACCGCGACGATCGCCGATCTGAAGTTTGGAGCGCTACAACGATGAGTGATTTTGTCTGGCTGGTCGCCGCCGTCTGCGTAACCGCCGTTTGGCTCCTCGTCGGAGCCCTCGGCTACTTCTACGAACGCTACCGCCCCTAGCACACACGCCCATCCGCCCCCCCCCCGGTCATCCTAAGCCGCCACGATGTCATCCCGAGCGGCCACCGTGCCATCCCGAGCCGCCACCGTGTCATCCCGAGCCGCCACCGTGTCATCCCGAGCCGCCACGATGTCATCCTGAGCCTGTCGAAGGATGGGCGCGCCACTCAGGCCGCTTACCGCGGACCCGGTGGCCGGGGCTGGCACCAGGATCACATGCCCATCCTTCGACAGGCTCAGGATGACAACGGAGCGCCCGCCGCATGCATGACGACGCGCAGCGCCTTCTAGCGGTTAGATGGACCAGCGATAGGCGTCCCAGGTGTCGGTCACGGGATTGGGATCGAAGCCTTTGAGATCGAGGTTGATCGGCTGGACGTTTTTGTACCAGAGCAGAAAGTCGAGCGGGATATCCGTGGCGAGTTGCTGCTGCACCCGCGCGTAGGCCCGTTTGCGCGTCGGCTGATCGTAGCTGTGAAGGGCAGCATCCTCAGCGGCGTCGGTGATCGGCGAGCAATACTCGGATTGATCGTAGCCGTCGGGTGGCCGGTTGCGACACATGAATTGCGACGAATCGTCGGGATCCGCGCCGGCGATCCACTGGTAGAGCGCGATCTGATACTTGCCGCGCGAGAGCGTGCCGCCGGCGCCATACCCGCCGTAGATCACCGAACTGAGCTGCGGATGAATGTGGACTTGGATTCCCAGCGGCGCTAGCGTGCTCTGCACGATCACCGCCGCACTCTTCAAGAGCGCCGAACTTTGTTCGTAATAGAGCTCGAGGGGCAGCGGGTGCGAAGGTCCGTAGCCGGCGTCGGCCAGATTCGCCTTGGCAGCCGTGAGGTTATGCGGCGTCGGCTGAAGCGTCGCATCGTACGCCCACATGAACGAGGGCAGATCCTCGGTTGCCGGGACGGCCTCGCCGAAGGTGAGGTCGCGCGCGAGCTCCGCCTTATCGATCGCATAGGTGATCGCGCGCCGCACCCGGATGTCGCTGGTCGGCGGCCGCGCGGTGTTGAACATGATGGCGTAATAGCCGTTGAGCGGCGCGAGCAAGACGTGCAAGTCGGGATCGCCTTTGATGGTCTTGTAGGCGTTGGTCGATGCCTGCCACATCCAGTCGAGCTCGTGCGTCTTCAGCTGCTCGACCTCGGTATTCTCATCCGGAATCAGTTTCACGATGATCCTCTTGAGTTTGGGCTTGCCCAAGAAGTAGTTGTCGTTGCGCTCGAATTCGATTCGGTCGCCGCGCAGCCAGCGCACGAACTTGAAGGCCCCCGTGCCGATCGGCGCCGCGTTGAACGGAGCGTTGTTGATATCGTGCAATTTGCCGAGGATGTGCTCCGGGACGATCTCGTAGGGACTGTCGCTCTCGCTGAAGATCGTCGCCACGAACGGACCGTACGGCCGTTTTAGATGAAAGATCACCGTATAGTCGTCGGGCGTTTGCACCGAGGCGACGTCGTCGTAGCCGTTGCGAGAGATGATGTCGTTGTCGGGATTCATGATCGCGGCGAACGAAAAGCGCACGTCCTTGCTCGTGAAGGGGATGCCGTCGTGCCATTTGACGTTGTGGCGCAGCCGATAGCGAATCGTGAGGCCGTCGGCGCTTATATCGCCGTTCGCTTGACTCGGGACCGCTTGCGCGAGAATCGGGACCGAATTGCCCTGACTGTCGATCGAGATGAGTTTGTCCGCAAAGAGCGAGTCGATACTATTCTCGACCACTTGCGTCGCAAGCAGCGGGTTGAGCGTGCGCGGCACATTTCCGACGCCCACGCGTAGCGTGTCCGGGATCGTCCAGCCATGACGCGAACCCGTCGCTACCGCACCGTGGGCCGTATCGCCGACGCGCGTGCATGCCGTCGCCAGCAGCAGCGCAAACGCTACGAGAAAACCACCTCGTCGATGAAGCACCACTTCCAGTTTTCGCCCCGCTCCAACGAAGCGATGATGGGGTGCTTCGTCGCATGAAAATGCTTTGTCGCATGCTTGTTCTGCGAGGAGTCACAACAGCCTACGTGTCCGCACGCGGTGCAGAGCCGCAGATGCACCCAAGTATCTCCGAGCGCAAGACACTCCTCGCACCCGTGCGGGGTCCGCGGCGCGACGTTCTGCATCGTCGCGAGGTGCGAACAGGCGACGCGGCCGGCTCCTGCGCTCACGCCGGGTTGTTCGACGTCGCCCGGTGCCGCGAGTTTTCGGCTCTAGCCGGCATCGTCGAGCGCAGGGACGTCCCAGAGAACGACTTCGCCCGAGCCGCAGAGTTCGAGCCGGTCGATGCCGCGCATCCGCACCGCATCCCCCGCGGTCAGCGGCGCGGCGTTCGCCGTGATCGCACCGTCGGCGACAAAGAGAAACCCAAGCCGGCCAGGCGCGAACTCGTGAGCCAGGACGGCGTCCTCGAGCCGCGCGACGCGCAGCGTGGCGTCCGACCGGATCGCGATCGGCGCGGCGACCGTCGCCTCGCCCGAGGCGATCGTGAGCCAGCGATTCGTCCGTTCCGCCTGGGCAAAGCCGGCCTGACCGTAAGCCGGAGCCTCACCTTGCGAACGCGGCAGAACCCACATCTGCACGAAATGCACGGGGTGCTCTGCGGAGTGATTGAACTCGCTATGCGCAACGCCCGTGCCGGCGCTCATATACTGCACGCCGCCCGCGTCGACGACGCCGTGATGGCCCAGCGAATCCTGATGCTCGAGCTGGCCCGAGAGCACGTAGGTGACGATCTCCATATCGCGATGCGGATGGCGGCCGAAGCCCTTGCCCGCGGCGACCGTGTCGTCGTTGAACACGCGCAGCGTGCCCCAATTCAGGTTCGCCGGATCGAAGTAATCGGCAAAGGCGAAACTATGGTACGTCTGCAGCCAGCCGTGATCGAAGTAGGCGCGCTGATCGGCCCGTTGGATGAGGAAGGCCGGCTCGGCGGCGACGTTTGCATTCATGCCCCTCATAACCCGGCCGGGGTTTCAGCGTTTCCGAGCAGCAGGGCCCTCAGCTGCGGGTCTTGAGGACGACGGGAAGGGTCAACCAGAGCATCCCCTTCCATGTCGGGCCGCCGGAGGCGCCGGCGAGCGCTGAGTTCCCGCCGACGTTCGCCTCGAGATAGCCGTGCAGGTAGGGTGTCCCGGGAATCGTGAACGCGGCATTGATCGCGTTGCCGTTGCTCGTTCCGCCCGTTATGCCCGCGTCGTTGAAATCGTGACGCATGCTCACGACGAGATGCCCACGCAAGAACAGCTGGAATCCCTCGACGCTGAACCCACGTGAGTCGACGGCGGGATACGGATTACCGTTCGGATCGGCTCCGGGGCTGCTGTCGCGCTCGCGCTGATAGGCGACGAAGAATCCCGGCCGGCCACGCGGCGAGGGATCGAGCTGCGCGTAGAGCGCCGTCGATGAATACTGGTCGATGCCGGTGCTTACCGGGAGGCTGCCCGAGCTGCCGAAGATCCCCGCCTCGAACGGCGAACGCACCGCGGCGTAGGCGGCTTTATACTGAAACGTCTTGTCGTTGGGGCCGAAATCCGTCGCGCCGTTGAGATCCTCACCCTAGAGCAAATAGGCCGCTTCGAGATCCAGCCCTTTGTTGACGAACGCGTACTTCGTTCCCCAGCGGTTGTCGTAGGTTGCGCCCCAATCGTGCTCGCCGACGATGGTACTCGATGCGCTCGGACCGTCGAGATCGAAATCCTGACTGTAGATCGAAGGCGCCGGGTTTTCAACCTTGCCCGCAAAGAGATGCGAGTTGGGCGAGAGCAAATCGTTGTACGCGATCCACAGCGTATCGAGGCCACCCGACTGACTGCCCTGCGTGATAAACTGCTGCGCGTGATACGTGATGTTCGGCGCGGCGTAGCCGATCGCGTGGATCGCGAGATTGCCGCCGTCATAGCGCGGCGTTCCGGTTCCCGAACCAGCGCTCGAATCGTAATTGAGCGCCTCGTCGATCCAGAGCGGGAACGTCTTGTCGAGACTCTCGCGCGGAATCGCCGAATAGGCGGTGCGTTGAACGTACCGGCCGTACGAGTTGAGCAGCGGCACCATCGTATGACAGGCGCTGCATTGCAAGCCGGTGGCCTGCGCGAATTGTGGCATCGCCTCCGAGCGCGGCGGTGCGAAAAGCATGCCGGAGCCGAGTGCCGCAAGAGAGACGGCGGCCAAGAGCGGTCGTCGAAAGTTCATGCGGTCAGCATACGGATCGCAACGGAAGAACGCGCGAACGGCTCTTCACAACCGTCGCGAGATCTGCTCACTTGATCGCAGCAGCTTGCGTTTCCGTCACCGGACCAGCGCTATTGCCCCAGGCCGATCGCACGTACGTCGCGACCGCAGCGATCTCGGCGGATGAGAGCTGACCGCGCCAGGACGGCATGATATTGCGGCCGTGCGTGATCGTCGCGAGCATTCCGGCGGCATCAGCGGTCGTTACGTCCTTGTTTCCGGCGAGTGCGGGGAAGGTACCGCCGCCGCCGCCCTGGCCGTTCGCCGCATGACACGCGGTGCAGCGCTTGAGATAGATGCTCTTGCCGATCGCCGAGGCAACGGCGCTGCCGGAGTTCGCCACCTGCGACTCGGTAATACCGGCGGCGTGATTCGTCCAAGCGGATCGAATATAGGTCGCGACCGCGGCGATATCGGCGTTGGAGAGCTGCCCCTTCCACGCCGGCATCATGCCGGAATACGTCGTACCGTTCACGGCGAGCGCGCCGCTGCGTCCGTTCACGATCACGCCGATCATCACTTTGGGATCGGCGGCGATCACATCGGGATTGCCGGCCAGCGGCGGATAGGCGGCCGTACCCGCGCCGCTCGCTTGATGGCATGTCGCGCATTTTTGCGCATAGAGTCCGGCACCGCTCAGCGCCACCGGCGCGACGGCGAGTGCGATCTGGTCTTCGGAGATCGCGGCAGCGTGGTTGCCCCAGGCGGAGCGGATGTAGGTGAGGACGGCGGCGATCTCCGGCGCGGTCAGTTGACCGTGCCACGCGGGCATCGCTCCACTATAGGTGACGCCCTTCACGACGATCGGGCCGGTTCGGCCGTTGAGCACCGTCGCGATCACGCCCGACGTGTCGGATGCGATCACGTCCGCATTTCCGGCGAGCGGCGGATACGGCCCGTTGCCGAGACCGGTCACGGCATGGCACGCCGCGCAATGCGCGGCGAAAACGACCTTCCCATCCACGTTCGCCGCGGGCGCGGCCTGCGGCGCAGGCATCATCCCGAGCACCCCCGCGACAAGGAGCAGGGCGATCGCTACCAGCCGGATTTTCACGTACAGCCTCCAACGCGTTGAAACGAGCCGGCTCTGAGTTTCGCGGAACCGCAAGAACGCCGGATGAACGTCCGTTCACAAGTTGCAAGACAAGTTTACTTGACATAATGACAATCACGCTGTACTATTCGGACATGAAGAACGCAAGCAAGCGCTATGGCCGTGACATCACGATTTGGATTACCGTCTACGCGGTGCTCTTGGTCGGCACGTCGCTCGCGTTCAATCATGAGGCGGTGCCCGCGGCCGTTCGAGTCCCGGTCGCGCTCCTGCCGATGATCGCCGGCGTCGGGCTCATCGCGGCCGTCTTACGCCGCTGGCGCACGATGGACGAACTCGAGCAGCGCGTGCAGAGCGAAGCGCTCGCGTTCTCCGTCGGGCTCACCGCGATGCTGACGTTCTCGTATGGATTTCTCGAACTTCATGCGGGGGCGCCAGTGCTCTCGTACTTCTGGGTCTGGCCGATCTTAGCGGCTGGTTGGGTCATCGGACTCTCGATCGTCCGCCGCCGCTACCAATGAAAAATCGGCTGCGCGTACTGCGCGCGGAACGAAAGTGGTCGCAGGCGGAGCTCGCCGAGCGGCTCGGTGTCAGCCGCCAAACCATCAACGCACTCGAGATCGAAAAATACGATCCGAGTCTCCCCTTGGCCTATAAGATCGCGCGACTCTTCGAGTCGCGGATCGAAGACATCTTTCTCTTCGAAGAGGAGTAACACCATGAATCGCTTCATCTCGACGGCGATCGCAAGCGCGATCGTCTGGTTCGCCACACCCTGCAGCGCACAAACGGTGCCGCAATCGACAACCTTCGACGTCGGCGCCGCGCATGTCGTGAAGATCGGCTCGGGGACGCGCCCGATCATCCTGCTCCCCGGGCTCGCCTGCGGACCGTACGAATTCGCCGACCTTCTTCCGCAACTGGCGGCGACGCATCCGGTCTACGCGCTGACCTTCGCCGGCTTCGACGGCGTCGCGGCGATCAGGCCACCGTACCTCGATGCCTACGAACGTAGCGTGCGCGAACTCGTCGAGCGCGAACACCTTGTGAAGCCGATCATCATCGGTCATAGTCTGGGCGGTCATGTGGCCGTTCGCATCGCGGAACAGTATCCGGATCTGCCCGGCGCCGTCATCGCGATCGACGCGTTGCCGCTCTTTCCGCTTCCACAACCGGGGGAGACGCCCCAGACGCGCCACGCTGCGGCGCAGCGATTCGCACAGATGGTTGCGGCAGCCGACCCAATGACGTTTGCGCGTCTCGCCCGCATGCAAGTTGCCTCGCTCGTCACTTCCCCGCAGAACGTCAACCTGGTCGTCGAACACGAACTGCGCAGCGATCAAACGACCATCGGCGGCGCTGCCGCAGAGATGATGGACGATGACCTCGGCCCGCACCTCGGCGACATCACCGCCCCGCTGCTCGTGATCGCCCCGGCTCCGAGCACGGCCGTTGCCCCGCAGATGAAAGACGGCTACACGGGTTTGTACGCGGGCGTGAGCGATCTCAGCGTCGTTTCCATCGCCCCCGCAAAGCACTTCGTGATGCTCGATCAGCCGAGCGAATTCGCCCAAACAATTAACGACTTTCTCACGAAAAAATCGCCGGACCATGGGTAAACTCTCCCCGACAAGGAGGACTCATCAGCATGTTTCGTCGGTTTCTATCACTCTTGGGTCTGGCGGCATTCATTGGTCTCGGCAGTTCCGTCGCGTCGGCACAACCCTGGCCGCACTACGGCCCACCGCCGCCGCATCGTGAATATCACGGGCGCGCGCCCGACCGCGGCGCGGTCTGGGTCGGCGGCTATCACCGCTGGTACGGCGGCCGGTACGTCTGGGTCGGCGGCCACTGGGACCATCCGCCGCACGACGGCGCCGTCTGGCATCCCGGTCACTACGCAAACCGTCGCGGTGTCTACCTCTGGATCGACGGCCACTGGGGCTAGTCTCAAATCACCGGTTCTGATCGAATCGAAGCAAGCCGAGCGTTTGATCCAAGCGACTCGGCTTGTTGCTACATCACTGCCAGAGCGCGGAAATCGGAACGGCCCACAAGTTCGGGCCGAACGGCACGGTCTGCAAACCACCATACAGGACGATGCCACGATGAAAGCGCGCGCCGGCGACGTCCGCAAACGCTTTGAGGCCGCGGAAATCTCGCGCGTTCACGCTCGTTGATGCCTTCACCTCAAGACCGACGACGCGCCGGTCGGAAGCTTCAATCGCAAAGTCGACTTCCTTTTGCTCGCGCGTCTGGAAATGGAGCAGCGTATAGTCCGCAAATCCTCCGTATTATGGTGGATTTGCGGCCATCAGGTGGTGGATTTGCGGAATTGGAATGCAACCCGACGCTTTCACAAACGCACTTCACCGGTCGCGCTCAAGCGGCCGAGGAGGAGGTGGTAATAGAGCATGCCGCGCTGCGCGCCGAGCGTTGCGAGCAATGCGGCGCCATCGATGCTTGGATCGCCCGAGAGGTCGCGCAGGCCCCGGGCGACGCCGGAATCGCGGAGCGGGAAGACGTCGAGACGGCCGAAGCCGCGAATTGCGATCAGTGCCGCCGTCCACGGACCGATGCCGGGATGAGCAACGAGCGATTCGAGCAGCGCGGGCGTCGATTGGCCTTCGAGTGTCGCGGGATCGATCGCGCCTTCGAGCAGCAGCCGCGCGAGACGCTGCAGCGCAACGACTTTGTTGAGCGAGAGTCCGCGCGCGCGGAGCGCCGCGGGATCCGCGCCTGCAAAAACTTCGGGCTCGGGGAAGAGTGACAGGCCGTCGGGGTTGCGCGCCGGCGTGAGCGACTCGATGACGCGGCGTAAGATCGCGCTTGCGGCATGGATCGAAATCTGCTGGAAGACGACCGCGTTGACGATCGCCTCCCAGAGCGACGGATAACGCGGCGGCTTGACGCCGCGCGCTCGTGCGACGAGATTGGCGAGCCACGGCGTCG
>Ga0116226_10001358_pt1 | contig 21160 bp, 22 predicted proteins | sample S1TSphfallax_FD_89692 | JGI IMG/M metagenome (GOLD analysis project Ga0116226, IMG submission 89692) | Host-associated microbial communities from peat moss isolated from Minnesota, USA - S1T2_Fa - Sphagnum fallax MG | ecosystem: Host-associated > Plants > Peat moss > Unclassified | place: USA... | reverse complement strand
GCCGCAGTAGAAATTCAAGGTATAGCGCAGCAGCTGATCGACTCGCGGGTCGAGCTTCGCGTAATTGCGGATCGCGGTGATGTCGCAGGGTTTGCCGATGAAGGCGAATGGACGCCCCCGGTCGAGTACCGCGCGAAAGTCGGTCAGCGGTGCCGCCGGCCCATAGCGCGAACCTGAGCCCTCGATGACCTGCGCGGCATCGAAACTCAGGTGCTGCCGGGTACGCGTCGGGCGCTCACGCGATGCGGCGACATGCAGGATGAAATCGACGGCGCGGGTGTCGAGCAGATACGTGGCCAAGGCGGACAGCGCCCCTCCGGAGGAGGCATGAAAGCGGACCGTGGGATCGGTGGCATGACCGGTGCCCATCCAGCGGGTGGGACCCCAGATCGGATGAATCTCGGGTGGCGGCAACGATGCCTCGCCAGAGTTCGAGTGCACGTAGCCCTCGCTATGGATTCCGGGGCATACCGCCTCGATGGTTTGCAGGGCCTGCGCGTCGAGCTGGCCGATCATCGCCGGTCGCTCGCCACCCTCCCCGTTCATGGTCATGCGCAGATTGGCCGCTCCCGCGATGCTCTCGCACAGGCCGCAGCCGATACACAGCCCTTGTTCGATGAGCGCCGGAAACCGGGACCCGTCCGTGATCGCCGCCGTCATGCCCGCGCCCACCGCCATTACGAGTTACCCGACCGGATTTCCGGCGGCTGATTCTTCAATGGATGCGGGGTTTGATTGTCGTGGAACTGGTGATAGATGTTGCTCGATACATACTCGCCGGCGAGCACCGGTGGATACTTCGCCGGCCGCTGCGGCGTGACGCAGCTCGGCAGCGCCTCGATCAACGCATTGGGATTGGCACCAATGAAGCAGGGCAGAGAATAGCGCGCCCGGCCGGAAAAGTTCGCCACTCGGTGATAGGTGGAGGCGAAAATGTCGTTGGTCCACCGCGCCATCAAATCCCCGATGTTGACGACGAACGTGCCCGGAATCGGCGGCGCGTCGATCCACTCGCCGCGATGATTGCGAACCTGGAGCGCCTGGATACGCTCGTCCTGGCACAGGATGGTGAAGCACTCGTGATCGGTGTGCGCGCCGGTGCCGAGCGAGGTCTCATCGAAGGGTCCCGCGACGCTCGGATAGTGGAGGAGCCGTATCAGCGCCATCGGCGCGCTCGACAGCGTCGCGAAGTGGTCCTCCGGAAGATCGAGCGCCAACGCAAAGGCGGCGAAGAGCTTGCGCGCCAGGAGGCGCATGGCAATGCCATATTGCGTCATGACCTCCTTGAAGCCCGGCAGCTCCTGCGGCCAGAGATTTCCCGCCCGGCGAAAATCGCCGGGCAGCAGCTCGCCATCGAACCGGGTGTCGTCGGGAACGAAATCGAAGGCCTCATGCAAATCGCCCTTGCCCACCAAGGGATTGGCGTTCTCGTCGCGCATGGCGACATAGCCCAGAAAATGCGAAGAATTCTTCACATGCCACGCCATCTTGCGTTCGAGCGGCAGGCCGAACAGCCGGGGTGCCTCGCCGAACATGGCGGCAATCAAATCCTGCGGAACGCCATGATTGGAGACGTAGAAGAAGCCGACGTTGACGCATGCGTCGCGGACCTCGGCAGCCACGCGAGCTCGCGCCAAAGCGTCTGCGCTCGACATCGCGGCGAAATCGATCAGCGGCACGGAATTGAAATCGACGCGGTGGTCGCTCATGTTGGCTTCCCTTGGGGCGCGTCCGCCTGGTACGTCATCGAAATGGGCGAATGCACTCGATAAATTGTGAACGATCGCGCATTGGATTGCGAACAATTTTTTTGCCCGAGATGGCCGGCGGCTTTCATATGACGACCCTGCGGGCGTCGATCCGCTGTCGCAGGCCCGCGATCACCAGGGCGACCAGGGTGACCACATACGGAGCGGAGTCGGTGATCTGATTGGGCAGACCCTCACCCTGCAGGCGCAAACCCAGCGCGTCGGACAAGCCGAACAGGAGGCAGGCGGAGGCCACGGCGAGCGGGCGGGCGCGTCCCAGCATCACCGCCGCCACAGCGATCCAGCCGCGGCCCGCCGTCATGTTTTCACTGAACAGCGTCAGGCTGCCGAGCGACAGCTGAAGTCCCGCGAGTCCGCACAGGGCGCCTCCCACCAGCGTCACGACGATCCGGTAGCGAACGGCTTTGGTGCCGAGCGTGACCGCGGCGTCGAACTGCTCGCCGATGCCGCGCAGCCGCAAGCCCCACGGCGTGCGATCGAGGAACACGGCCGTCAACAGCACGAGGAGCCATGATAGATAGACGAGCGCATTTTGTTCGCCGAGCGCCCGTCCCAACACCGGCAATGCAGCGACGCCCGGTACATGCAAGCGCGGCAGACCGGCCATGCTTGAATCGCTGAACGTTCCGCTCACGCCGAACAACACCCGCAACAGGAACGACGTGAGTCCGGCGGCGAGCAGATTCAAGCTGATCCCGATCACGATGTCGTTGCCCCGCAGTACCGCGCTGCCGAAGGCGAGCAGCGCGGAAAAGGCCACGGTGGCAAGCACCGCGGCCGCGATGCCGCCGCTCAACGTACCGGTGAAGTGGCTGCCCGCCACCGCGGCGAACGCGCCCACCAACATCTGTCCATCGAGCGCGATGTTGAACAGGCCGACCCGCTCGGAGAGTGTGCCGGCGAGCGCGGCCAGCAAGATCGGCGTAATCCCGAGCACGGCCTGGTCGAAGAACGTCGCATTGAACAGCGCGCCCATCAGGAGGCTCGCCGCCAGATGGCGCCGCGCATCGACAGAAACAGAATGATGACGGATTCCAGCACCATGGTCAGCACGCGCGGAATTTCCACGGACCGCTCCATGGCGAAACCGCCCGTCTGCAGGGCCGCGAACAGCACGGCAGCCACGATTCCGGCGATGGGCTCGCCGCCCGCCAGCAATGCGGCGAGGGTGCCGGACCAGGAATACTGCGGAGCGGTCAGCGCGCCGTCGGTGAACCGGTATTGCGATCCCACCACCATGATCGCGCCCACGAGACCTGCCAAGGCGCCACTCGCGAACATCAGCCAAGCGGTTTGCCGACTCAACGCGACGCCGCCGTAGCGGGCGAAGCGTTCATTCAAGCCTCGCATCCGCAGCTCATAACCCACCGACGTACGCCGGTCGATGAAAACGATGAGCACCGCGGCCACCGCAATCAGCAACAGACCCTGGTTGACCGGCGTGCCCGGAATCAGATGGCCGAGCCGCGCGCCGACGGCGATCCGCTTGCTGGAGGGCCACGCGGTGACCGGATCTCGCAGCGGCGAGCGCACCAGGTATCCGCACAGACCTTTCGCGGGATAGGTGAGCAGCCACGTCGACAGCAGCAGCGGAACCTTCGCGACGATCTCACCGGCCGCCGCGAGCGCCGCGTAGCCACCGCCGATGATCGCACCGACCGCCAGAGCGGCCACCAACCGCACGGCATCGGGCGCCGGCAGGTACAGCGCAACGATCGCCGCCGCGCAGGCACCGAGCACCAGTTGCCCATCGGCGCCGAGATTCACGATGCCGGCGCGCAGCGGGATGCCAGCCGCCAAGGTCATGCCGACGAGCGGTACGGCGCGCGCCACCGTTTCGAAGAGCTGCGGCCCCTCGACGGCGCCCTTGATCAACTCCGTGAACATCACCCAGGGACTCAAACCCACCAGTGCCGCGATGACGCCGCACACCGCGAAGCCGACCAGGACAGCCGTCACGATCGGGAGTAGCGTCGCTGCCTGACGACGCAGATTCACGCGGCCCCGCTCATGTCGCCGGTCATATAAAGACCGAGCGTGACCTCGTCCGCCTCCGTGCCGGCGAGTTCGGCGACGATGCGGCCCTCGTACATGACGAGGATGCGGTCCGACAGCGCGAGAATCTCCGACAGCTCCGCCGAAACCAGCAAGATCGCGTGCCCTCTCGCGCGCTCCGCGAGGAGTTGCGCGTGCAGGAATTCGATTGCGCCCACGTCCACGCCGCGGGTTGGTTGTTCCGCGATCAAGACGCCCGCGTCATGGGCGAGCTCGCGCGCCACCACCACTTTTTGCAGATTACCGCCCGACAAGGTGCCGACCCGGGTCGCCTCCGAGGCGATCTTGATGCCGAACTGGTCGATCAGCGCGCGCGCCCAACGCCGCATTTCATTGAGCCTCAAGATGGCACCGGCGGCGAGCGGTGGGCGGCGCTGGAATCCCATCACGAGGTTGTGGCTCGCACTCGCCTGCGCGGCACTCGCGGTGCGGACCCGGTCCTCCGCGATGTAACTGACCCCCGACTCGCGCCGCTGCGCGATCGAATCCCGTGTGACGTCACGACCGTTGATGACGACACGTCCCGTCGCGGCTGACCGTAATCCCATGATCGCTTCGACCAACTCGGATTGACCGTTGCCCGCCACACCGGCGATGCCGACGATTTCGCCGCTCCGGACGCTGAAACTCGCGCCATCGACCGCCCGGCGACTCGGGCCGCCGACCACGAGATCGTGCAATTCCAGGCGCACCGGACCCGGCGTGCGCGCCTGCCGCGCGGCGCGCAATTGTACGTTGCGACCGGTCATTGCCCGCACGATGTCCGTCGGGTTGGTGTCGGCCGTGACCCTACGTTCGGTGACTCGGCCATCACGCAGCACGGTGATCCGATCGGTGACCGTCATGACCTCGTTCAGTTTGTGGGTCACGAGCAGAATCGTGCAGCCGCTCGCGGCAAGACTGCGCATCACCTCGAACAACGTCGCGACCTCGCCGGGCGTGAGCACCGCGGTGGGCTCATCGAGAATGAGCACCCGGACATCGCGATGCAGGGCCTTCAAGATCTCGAGTCGTTGTCGCACGCCCACCGGCAGATCTCTGACGCGAGCGTCGGGATCGATCGGTAACCCATGCAATTTTGCCAGGGCCGCCACCTGGCTGCGGGCCGCCGCGGCATCCACGAACGGGCCGCGGCGCGGTTCGCGCCCAAAGACCACGTTCTCCCACACGGTCAACGATTCGAACAGCTTGAAGGATTGATGCACCATGCCGATGCCGTGGGCGATCGCATCGAGCGGCGAGCGCAGGAACAGCGTGCTCCCGGCGAGCCGGATGTAGCCCTCATCCGGGCACTGCAAACCATACAGGATCGACATCAGCGTGGACTTTCCCGCGCCGTTCTCGCCCATCACGGCATGAATCTCGCCGCGCTCCACCGCCAACTCCACATGATCGTTGGCCAGCACTCCCGGGTAGCGCTTGACGATGTCGATCATCTCGAGATACGCCATCAGTGGATCACGCCAGCCGGATCGGGAATCACGATCTGGCCCGCCACGATCTTGTCGCGGACGGCCGCCAGCTTGGCGATGATGGCAGGCTGCGCCCCGATCACGCACCCACTGGCGGCGACGCCCGGCTCCAGGCCGGTGAGATTGACCGCACCGTCCTTCAAACCATACGACACCGTACCCGGCTGAGTCCCGGCCGCGATGCCGGCGATGGCACGCGCGATCACGAGATCCACATGTCGCACCGCACTGTCCAGGATATGCCCGGGAGCATCGGGACATTCATTCACGTCGAGTCCCGTCGCGAGTGCGCCGGGCGTGTTGGCGACCATCTTGTAGATTCCGCCGTTGCCGGCCGCCACGGTCGCGAGGATCCGATCGACGCCATCGCTCAACATGACCGCGGCCTGGCTCTGTGCCCGCAGCGGGTCGGACCATGGATTGTCGCCACCGATCCATAACGTCGGATGCACGTCGACGTCCGGTCGCGCATAGCGCGCGCCATTCGCGAAGGGGTCGGTGAACCGATGCGATTCCGGATAATCGACGGGCGCTATGGTGCCCACCTTGCCGGTCTTGGTGGTAAGTCCCGCCTCGACGCCGGCGAGAAAGCCCGCCTCGTAGGTTCGCAATTGCACGCAGAAGACATTGTGCGCGAGCACGGCGGGACAATCCTCGACCATGAGGAATCTGACCTGCGGATTATCCTCGGCGAAATCAGGGACGATATCGACGAATTCCGGGCCCGGCGCCACGATGATGGTCGCGCCATAATTGAGTGCGGCGCGGATGTTTTCGCTGCGCGTCTCCGGATCGGTGCTCTCGAACACCCTGACCTTGGCGCCAACCTGGCGCGCGCCGGCGAGGGTTCCCTGCCGGGTCATGTTCAAGTAGACATCGACACCGAATTGCAGAGGCGAAATCAAAATCACGCTCTCGACGGCCAACGCCTTCGCCACGGACATCACAGCGAGGACGGCCAACAGCATTGACATTCGCATTGCGTATCACCTCCCCTAGCGATCGCCCGGTGGGTAGGAGCTTGAAGCAACTTGTATGCCAGCAACCACGGCTGACGCCACAGGTCGTGCGCGGAGCGCGCGGCCGATGGCTCAAGCTCTCGAATCGACTGGATAAAACGCCGCGGACGAGGCGGGCGCGGGCCGCCAGCGCCGATCCGCGGCTGGCCTCCGTCGACGGGTCGAACCGCCGGTGAGCGCGCGCGCATGCCGTGGGTTGGTGCAGCTGAGAAAGATTGTGCACAGTTAACGAACAATTGGAGCCTCTATTGTTGACAATTTTTTCGAGTATGGCGTGCCTGGCAATCTGGTAGATTTCGCTCCTTCATGATCTATCGAGCACGCAATCCCCAAACGAGCTACGGTCGCCCGGTCGGCATCATCCTGCTGGAGGAACACATTCCGTGTCCGCCCGGAACGCCCGGCAACCCGACCACGTTTGCCCATCCCGTCTGTTACGAGATCGTGCGCGGCGTGACCACCGCCGATCTTCGGGGCCCACGGGAAGGCACCGGCGTGGCGTCGTTCATTGCCGCCGGCCGGTCGCTGGTCGAACGCGGCGCGTGCGCGATTGCCGGAAATTGCGGTTTGATGATCGTGCACCAGGAGGCCCTGGCAGGAGCGCTGCCGGTTCCGGTGTTCATGTCCAGCCTGCTGCAATTGCCGTTGATCGCGACGATCCTCGGACCTGCGGCCGCCATCGGCATCCTGGCATCGAGCGGCTCCAGCCTGAACGCGGATATGCTGCGCCTTGCGACCCCGAATCGGCCCGTGCGGACCGTCATCGCCAGCATGGACGGCAAGCCGCATTTCGGCGCGGCCGTACGCGAACAGAGCGGCGAACTCGACTTCGATGCGGTGACGGCGGAGGTCGTCGAGGTGGCCCGGGATTTAGTCGAGCACCATCCCGACGTGCGGGCGATCCTGCTCGAGTGCGTCGATTTACCGCCGTATGCCGCGGCCGTGCAGGCGGCGGTCGGCGTGCCGGTTTTTGATATCACCACGCTGATCGGCCACTTGGCCTCCGCGCTGGTTCGTAAACCCTTCGTCGGCGCCTATTGACGATGCCGGCTCACAAGTCCAAAGCGGCGGCCCAGACCACGGCCGCCGGCGCCGCCGAGAAACTCGCCGGCCGTGAGTCCCCCGAGTCGCAGATCTATCACAAGATTCACGCCGCGATCGTCGAACGGCGCCTGCTTCCGGGCGTGCGGCTGGTCGAGGATCAACTGGCCGAGGTGTTCGGCGTCAGCCGCATGCGGATTAGGTCGGTGCTGCGGTCGCTCGCGCATGACAAGGCCGTGACCCTGCAGCCCAATCGGGGAGCGGTGGTCGCCTACCCGACGGTCCGGGAGGCGAAGGAGGTGTTTGCCGCGCGACGCCTCATCGAAGTCGCGCTGGCGCCCGACATCGTGCGCGCCACGGACGATAAATCGCTGCAGCGTCTCAAGGCGCACGTCAAGAAAGAAAAACAGGGCGAGCAACGCCACAACCGCGCCCTCGAACTGAAGACCTCGCATGACTTCCACTCATTGCTGGCGGAAACCACGGGTAACCGCGTGATCATGGAGTTCCTGCGTGAACTGATGACGCGCTCACTGTTGATCACGGCCATCTACGAACGACCGGACGTCAGCAGTTGCTCGCACCTGGCGCACGGCCAACTCATCAAGCACATCGAACGGGGCGACGCCGGTGGGCTCGCCGCCGCCATGCTGAAGCATCTGGATGAAATCGAGCGCGACCTCGTGCTATTTGAACGCGAGGAGTTCGTCGCGGACATCAGCAAGGTATTCTCGGACCTGTGAGGGGCGCCTCCGCTGCCGCGTCGAAATTCCGGGACAGCCCCAGATAGGCAAGCGACGCGGCCGCCAAACTCACCAGCCAGCCCACATCCACGCCGCCCAGACGCGCCGCCACGGGACCCGTGTACACCGACGGAACCACGAAGAAGGGAATGCTGGCGAGGATGCCCACCGCATAAGCAATCAATCCGCGAATGCCCCACGCCCCGTAGATACCGCGCGGAGTGAACAGATCGTTGATCGAATAACGACCCTGACGCAGCACGAAGTAGTCGATCAGATTCACCGCCGTCCACGGCATCAGGAAGTACAGCATCATGACGAGCATCGCGTTGACGTACGTGACGGCGTCACCGCCGAACGATACGGCCGTCAACACCCACATCACCGTGATGCCGATGATCGCGCCAACCCGCAACGCCCGGGTCGGCCGTACCGGGTGCAGGGAATCGGCCGTCGTGATGAGCGTGAGCATTGCGCTGTAATCGTTCATGCCGACCGTCGCCACCAATGCCGCGATGGACGTGGCGGCGAGCACGAATCCCAAACCGGAGACCACGCTGTCGCCGGCCAGTTTCAAGGCGGTCAACGCATCGGTCACTCCCATGTGGGTGGCCAACCAGGCGCCCACGGCGATCAGCCAGATTGCCGATAGCGCGGACCCCATGAATACGTGGAAGATGATGGCGGCCCGCGGCGTCCGCGTCGGCAGGTAGCGCGAATAATCGGACACATAGGGCGCGGCCGTGACATTGAAACTCGCGGCCGAAGCGAGTTGCGTGACGAAAGCGGCCCAGCCGAAGCCGCCGTGCGCCGCGCCGCTGCCGCCCGCCCTACCCAGGAGCACCGCACCGGTCAGCACGCAGAACAACGGCAGGCTGATCCAAAATAACAGTCGAAAGACACGGTGCAGCCAGTCGTAACCCCAGATGGCGAGCACCGCCGCGAGTAACGCAATGCCGAGCGACGCGGCCTGACGATTCACCGCCCACAGGTCATGCACCCCCTCCGAGATCAGCACCGCGGCCACCACGTTGTAACCCACCAGGCTGATGAAGGTCACCACCAACGGCACGATCACACCGCGATATCCGAATTGAGCGCGTGACTGGATCATTTGCGGGAGTCCGAGTTCGGCGCCCTGGGAAGCGTGAAATGCCTGAAAGGTCGTGCCGACCATGATGCCGAGAGTGCCCGCCAATGCGGTATACCCGAGTGACAACCCCAGGCTCGGACCCACGAAGCCGATCGCAATCGCGAAAAAATGGAAATTACTCAGGAACCAAAACGGACCTTGGTCCGTCACGCGTCCATGCCGCTCGCTCTCAGGAACATAATCGATGGAGCGTCGTTCGATCGGCAAGCGGGTTCTCCTCGAGGCTTAACCGGACCATGATGGACGATCCCTTGGGTCCTGTACAATCTCGACCCATGGACCCCTCAAAGCTCGCGACACTCCGCTCCCGCTACACCGATCGCCAAGCATTCGACGGCGACGATCCCGTGCTCAACCAAGCGGCGCGCCAGGTGCAATCCGCGGATGGAAAGCGTTCGCTGCCCTATTCGGGTATCCCGACCTTGCTCGGGCTGCCGGCGGCCGAGTCCGCGGCGGGCCTCGACATCGCGTTGGTCGGCGTGCCGATGGACTTGGGGGTGTCGAACCGTCCGGGCGCACGCTTCGGACCGCGGGCCGTGCGCGCTATCGAACGGATCGGGCCCTTCCATCCCACGTTTCGAGGTGTACCGAAGAGCGCCGCGCGCGCGGCAGATATCGGGGACGTGCCCTTCCGCAGCCGTTACAGCCTCGAGCAATCGCTCGACGATATCGAGCACTACTACAGCGCGCTCAAAGCCCAGGGAGTCCGTCCGCTGTCGGTGGGCGGCGATCATTCGATCACCTATCCCATTTTGAAGGCGCTCGGCCGGGACACACCGGTCGGCCTCGTACACATCGACGCCCATTGCGACACGATGGGTGCGTACGATGGCTCGAAATTCCATCACGGCGGACCCTTCCGGCTCGCCGTGCTCGATGGGGTGCTCGACCCGGAACGGACCATCCAGATTGGCATCCGTGGCTCCTCCAACATGTTCTGGGAGTTCTCGCATGCCAGCGGCATGACGGTCATCTACATGGAAGACTTCATGCGCTTAGGGTTGGATGCCGTCGCCGCGCTCGCCCGTAAGATCGTCGGTGACGGTCCGGTCTATATATCGGTCGACGTCGACGGTTTCGATCCAGCCTACGCGCCCGGGACGGGCACGCCTGAAGCCGGCGGCCTCGAGGCGCGAGAGGGATTGGCACTGCTGCGGTCGTTACGGGGACTTCACATCGTCGGAGCGGATGTCGTCGAAGTCGCTCCGCAATACGATCCCACGACGAACACCAGCCAGCTCGCGGCGCAGCTACTCTTCGAGGAGTTCGCCCTGATGACGCTCGCGTAGGACAGCGGGGCGGGCCAGTAAAAAGTACGTGAGGCCCGCAACCACCATGCCGGCCTCGAAGGACAGGTCGGTACCGCCCAGGTATCGAGTCATCAGCGGACTCGCATACAGATCGGAGTTGCTGAAAGTCAGACTCGCGGCGAGGCCGGCGATGAAAGCGCTGACCCCGGCCCAGCGCACCCCGTTGGAGTACCAGTAGCCGCTGGAGCGCCACAGCATCAGATCGCGAGCCGAATAGCACCCATCCCGCATGAAATAATCGACCACGATGACGGCTATCCACGGCGCCGTCCAGGCCAGGAGGTAGGTCAGCCACTGTTCATATAAATCGAGCGCATGGCCGTAGATCAGCGTGAAGATCCGGAAAGCCAATGTCGCGAGCGCAATCAGCAACAGTGAGGGCACACGCCGCAGCGGCAGGCGCAGCGCGAGCAAGCCCAGACCCGCCGTGTAGCCGTTGGGGACATTGGTAGCGATGCTGCCGACGATCACCGCGAACAGAAACGGCAGCAAGTACCAATCGGGCAGCACTCTCGGCAGGTCGGCGACGGGATCGGACAGCGTGCCCTTGAGCGCCATCGCGAACATCACGCCGACGATCTCGCAGAACACCAGCGCGACCAGCTGTCCACCGCCCGCCGCCACGGCGATTCGACGCCACGAGGTCGAGGCCGGTAGATACCGGCTGTAGTCCGAAGCGAAATTGGTCCACGACAACGGATAGGAGAAGATCAATCCGGTCACCAACAGCCAGGTCGCGAATCCGGCCGGCTGAGCGGCGCGCGCAGCGCGCATGGCCTGCCAATCGATCTGCGGCAGCACGAAGGCTAAGAAGCCCAAGAACAGCACGATGAGAGCAACCGACATCGCCTTCTCGGCGGCGATGATCGTGGCATGCCCATAGATGGCCACCAGAATCTCCGCCGTCAATACCAGCAGCATGGCGCTGGCGCCCACCCAAGACGCGTGTGGCATTCCCAGCAGGTTCATGACCTTGGCGAGGCTCTCCTGCGCGAGCACGGAATTGATCGAGAACCAGCCGATCGCGGCCACGGTGCTGATGAAGATCGGTAACACCGCCCCCAGCTGCCCGAAGCTTACGCGTGAGGCGATGATTCCGGCGGTACCGGTCTTCGGTCCCATGATGCTCGCGAGGCCGACGACCGCACAACCGAGGATATTGCCGATGAGAATGGCCGTCATCGCGCCCGTGAGCGACAGGCCGTTGGTGATCGTCAATGCCCCGGTGATGAGCACCAGGTAGTTGACGTTGGCACCGATCCACAGCCGAAAGAGCTCGATGGGAGACCCATGCCGATCCGCAGCGGGAATCGGCTCGATGGCGTGCTGCTCGATGCTCCAGGGTTGATCGGCGACGACGACTTTGGCATCCATGGCGTTCAATCGGGCATCGTGGTCCAGTCGGGCACCCACCCACCGTCTGACTTGCGGAACAAGGGACAGCAAATCGGCGAGGTCACGAGGTGGGGGTAGGTCGGATCGATCCGCGCCAGCTTCTCGAGCCAAACCCGGCTCTCGCGGATGGCCGTGACCACGCCCACCACCTGCGCGCCGATCTTCTTCATCAGAGCGAGTTCCGCGGCCACCGTACCGCCGGTGGAGATCACATCCTCGACCAGCACCACGCGTTTACCCTCGAGGCGCTCGATCAGCCGCGGGTCGATATACACCGTCTTCGGCTGAACCGGCGTGGTGATCGAATTGACCGGGATCGACAGCTCGTCCTCGAACCAGAACTTACGAGAGTAGCTAAGCGGGACGTAAAACGGATGCCCGAGCTTCTTGGCCACCGACGCCGCGAGCACCATGCCGAGCGTCGGCATCCCGACGACGATGTCGGCACGCAGAGCCGCCGCCGCGCGCGCCATGGCCGTGCTCAGCCGGTCCTCGAGATCGAACGAATTTTCGGTGATGCACAGGTAAGCGATCGCCGTTTCAAAATCCGGCGGCAGCGCGAGGAACGGCAGCACCGCCCAATCTCCATCGGGTAATTTCACCGGGAAACTGTCGCGATAGGGCGGCGGCGGCAGGAGCGGAATTTCAGCGGCCGGGACGATGCGGTCGTGGTAGGAGCCGAGTCCGTGGTAGTTGAGTTTATCAGTCATCCCATCCGAGCTTAGCGAAACGAACGCCACGACTCAATCTTCGTTATGCTGTGAAGGAATTCAAAGAGCCGCCTCAACGTCGTGACGATCATTTCGCCCCAACATCCTGCTGCCGCGCACTCGCTGCATGGCCCGCGGCGCGTGCTCGTGTTGGGAGCCACCGGCACCATCGGACAGGCGACGGTACGCGCTCTTCTGCGGCGCGGCCATGCAGTGATCTGCATCGCGCGCCCGCGTGCGGGCGTGGGCGGACGGCTGACAACCACGGATACGGAAAAGCTGCTCACGGGAGCCACGCTGCGCTTCTGCGACGTCGGCGAACCCGGCGCCCTCGCCCGTGACGGCATTCGCGGTGAGCGATTCGACGTGCTCGTCTCGTGCATGGCCTCGCGTACGGGGGCTCCGCAGGACGCCTGGGCGATCGACCATCGAGCTCATGTGCACGCGCTGCATGCCGCCCGGAACGCGGGCGTGTCCCAGGTCGTGCTGCTGTCCGCCATCTGCGTCCAGAAACCGGCTCTCGCCTTTCAGCACGCGAAGTTAGCCTTCGAGAAGGAGCTGATCGAGTCCGGTGTGACTTACTCGATCGTGCGACCCACGGCCTTTTTTAAATCGCTGTCCGGGCAACTCGATCGCGTCAAGCGGGGCCAGCCGTTTCTGGTCTTTGGGGACGGCACGTTGACCGCCTGCAAGCCGATCAGCGATGGCGACCTGGCGGATTATCTGGCGGGCTGCCTCGATGACGAGCAACGCTGGAATCGCGTGCTACCCATTGGCGGCCCCGGCGATGCCATCACGCCGCGCCAGCAGGGAGAATATCTGTTTGGGCTGCTCGGCCAAACGCCGCGCTTTCGACACGTTCCCGTGAAGCTGCTCGACACCATCGTCGGCGTGCTTGCCGCACTCGGTCGCGTGCTACCCGCAGCGGCGCGCAAGGCGGAGCTGGCGCGCATCGGCCGCTACTACGCCACGGAGTCCATGCTCGTGCTCAATCCCAAGACCGGCCGCTACGACGCGGCCGCGACGCCATCGACCGGTACCGAGACGTTGTTCGATTTCTATAAGCGCCTGATGAGCGGCGACGGCACCGCGCCCGAGCGCGGCGATCACGCCGTATTCTAAGAACGCCCGATTCTCGCGACGCCCAATTTTTAAAGATTCAAGTCGCTGAGCGAGGGATGCTCATCCGGCCGGCGCCCCAATGCCCAGAAGAACTTTCGCTCCGCTTCCTCGATGGGTCGATCGTTGATGCTGGCGAAACGCCGCACCATGAGGCCGTGCTCGTTGAACTCCCAGTTCTCGTTGCCGTATGACCGATACCAGTGACTGGAATCATCATGCCATTCGTAGGCGAAGCGCACGGCAATTCGATTGTCGGTGTACGCCCAAAGCTCCTTGATGAGCCGGTAGTCGAGCTCTCTCGTCCACTTGCGCCGCAAGAACTGCTTGACCTCGTCGTGGCCGGCCGGAAATTCCACGCGGTTACGCCAGCGAGTGTCCGTGGTGTATACCTGCGCGACGCGCTCGGGATCTCGCGAGTTCCAGGCATCCTCCGCCATGCGGACCTTCTGCGCCGCGCTCTCGGCCGAAAACGGCGGCAACGGGGGTTTGCTGTCCATCATTGCTCCAAGGGCATAGGGATCATTCCATCGGTTGGTACCGATAATAGTACTGGTTCAGGATAGTCCGCAATCTTTACTATATCGGTCACCCCCGTTAGACTTCCGACATGACCAAGCCGGGTCGCTCCGCCACTGAGCCGTCCATGCCGGCGCTGCTACGCCAGGCACGAGTGGCCTACGCCGTCTCGATGCGAACGGCGCTCGATGCAGCGGGCTACGACGACATCCCGAGGAACGGACTCTACGTGATCGGCGGACTGGCGCGCGAGGCCGGCGCGCATCCCCTGAGCCGGTTGATCGACGCATTGCAGGTCTCGAAACAAGCCGCGGGCCAGCTCGTCGACACGCTGGTCACCCGCGGCTACCTCGCCCGCGAAGTCGACGGCGAAGACCGGCGTCGGTTGACGGTCGGACTCACCGAGCGGGGTCGTGCGGCGGCCGATCTGCTCGCCGCCGCCGCAGCCACGGTGGATGAGGCTCTGCTCGCCCAAGTCGGAGCGAACGACGTCGAATGTGCTCGCCGAACTCTGGCCGTGCTGGTCGATATCGGCCGCAAGACGATGAACAAACCGACAGACAACCAGACCCTGGGGAAACCTATGACGGATATTTCGAACACCCGAGAATCACTCAACGCTCGCAAGTCGGATCTGACCGGATCCCAGTTCTCCGACGTCAAGCTCTCCCAGACGGTTTTCGACAACGTGGATCTCAAAGCGTCGAGCTTCACCAACGTCAATCTTGCCGGTACGCGTTTCGTCGATGTCAATTTGACGGGCGCCACGATCGAGGACGCCAATCTCACCGGTATGACGATCAACGGCAACCTGGTCACCGACATGAGCCGCGCCGTCGACAAATCGTCGCCCCAAGCCCCGACACCCGAGTTCATTCGCGCCTTCGTGCCTGCGAAGGATTTCGACGTCAGCAAACGTTTCTATCAGCAGCTCGGATTCACCATTGATCGGATATTTCCGGACGGGACGGGCGGAATACTCTCGCACGGCAACAGTACGTTCATTCTGCAGACCTTCTACGTAAAAGAACATGCCGAAAACACGATGATGCAGCTCATCGTCAACGACATCGACGCCTGGTGGCGGCGCCTTGAGGCCGCGCAGCTGCCCGCGACCTTTGGCGTGCCGGCCCCGAAGCCTCCCCAGATGCAGCCCTGGGGTCTCGTGGTTTCCTACGTCATCGATCCGTCCGGCGTACTGTGGCATATCGCCCAAGCCCCGGCCTAACCCCAATTAGCCATCGATAGGATGGGAGGGGGTATCGAGCAGAAGCTGGTAGAAGCCGAGGTCCAACCAACCGCCGAACTTGAATCCGGCCTGTTTGAGGGTCCCCGCATGGACGAATCCCAGCTTCAGATGCAGGGCGATGCTCGCCGTGTTGGCGATGTCGATGCCACCGACGAGCGTGTGATACTGCTGCCGGGTCGCGACTTGAATCAGATGCCGCAGCAGCATGACGCCGACGCCCTTGCCGCGCTGGTCCTTATGAACGTAGACGGAGTGCTCGACCGAATACTTGTAGGCCGGCCAGGCACGAAAGGTGCCATAACTCGCAAACCCAAGGAGGGTGCCGGTTTCATCCACGGCGCCAATGACCGGATAACCACCCGCCTGTTTTGATTGGAACCACCCCTCCATCGACTTGCGGGACCGGGGCTCGTAGTCGTAGAGCGCCGTCGAGGTCACGATGGCCTCGTTCAAGATATCGAGGATGGCGACGCCATGATTCTCCAAGTCGCAATCGATCAATTCCATCGTGTTCGCTCCTGTCCGACCACCACGATATATCGAACCGGCTTTGACGTGCGGTTGTGAAAAGAAATCGGGTCATTGAGCGACATCCCCAGACAATCGTCCTGCATCAGACGATAGGCGACCTTGCCCACGGTGACCTCGAGAGTCCCTGCTTGCACCCACACCTGCTGGGCCAGCGGGACCTCCCGCGACCCTGCCTCGTAAGCCACCCTGGCCTTGGGCGGAAGAGTCACGTCGACGATCTTGATGGGCGAGGGATAATTCTCGGGCGAGATGTTGCGCCGTACATAGCCCGACCCCGGGTCCCGCCAGGGCGTGTGATCTTCGCGTCGTGCGACAGGGTTCGCGGGCGCCGCCGGATCGTCGAACAAAGCCGCCAACGAAACGCCGAGTCCCCTCGCAATCTTCTCCAACACCACCGCGGTGGGACTACTCTCTCCGCGCTCGATCAATGACAGCATCGAGCGACTCACGGCGGATTCGGCCGCCAGCGCGTCCAGCGTCAGGTTCTGTGCGGTTCGCAGGCTACGCACGCGCGCGGCAATCCGCTGGTTGATCTGCGAGTCCTGGTCGGCAATCACAACTTCTCTTTTAATGGACATAATTTCTAGTATACTGGAAACAAGCAAGCCCGGTGACACGCATGGCGATGACCGTTTGGGAGATCCGCAGAGAAAACCTCGAAGGCGATGCGGCCCGAGATCTGCTCCGATTACATCTCGAGGCCATGCACACGGTGTCGCCTCCCGGTGGCGTATTCGCCCTCGATCTTTCGGGTCTCACGGCCCCCGACGTCACGGTGTGGTCCGCATGGCGTGCCGAGCGGATCGCAGGAATCGGGGCTTTGAAGGATCTCGCCGATCACAGCGGCGAAGTGAAATCGATGCGCACCCATCCCGACTTCCTGCGCCAAGGCGTCGCCACCGCTCTGCTGGAACATATCATCGGCGTCGCGAAATCGAGGGGCATGACCCGCCTCAGCCTCGAAACCGGCACAGGTACCTATTTCGAACCGGCCTTGTCGCTCTACCGGCGCCGAGGATTCTCGAGCGGTGCCGAGTTCGCCGATTACCAACGCAGCGCTTTCAATCAGTTTCTACATCTCGCCTTGTAGCGAGTGGACGCTCTGGGGAGGATCTCGATGGTGATTGCATCCGCGCCGGCGGCCTTGCGCGTCGTCCACCTACGTAAGGCTTACAGCTCCAAGCTGGCGCTTGACGACCTTTCCTTTCAGGTGATGCCTGGCGAGATCGTCGGCTTGCTCGGACCAAACGGAGCCGGCAAGACCACCACCATCAACATGATCCTTGGCCTGCTCGAACCCTCCGCCGGCACCATTCACATCGACGAGTTCGACCTGTCGCGACAGCGCGCCCAGGCCCTCGAACGCACCAATTTCGCCGCGGTCTACGCCACCCTTCCCGGTAATCTGACGGTGGCGGAGAACCTGATGTTCTTTGGGCTGCTGTACGGCGTCCAAGGGTTGCGCACGCGGATCGACGCGATGCTCGAAGAGTTCGATTTGGTCGCGCTGCGCAACACCCGGTGCGGGTTGCTGTCCTCCGGGGAACAGACGCGCGCAGCTCTCGCCAAAGCGTTGCTCAACCGGCCTCGGCTGTTATTGCTCGATGAACCGACCGCATCGCTGGATCCGTCGGCGGCACAGCTAATCCGGGACAAGATCCGCACCCTCGCCTCGACCGGCCGTTGCGGGATTCTCTGGACCTCCCACAACATGCATGAAGTGGAAAGCGTCTGCGACCGGGTGTTGTTCCTGTCGCATGGCAAGGTGCTGCTCGAGGGCGATCCGCGCACGCTTGCCGGCGCGCATGGAGATGCCAGCCTCGAAGACCTTTTCATCCGGGTGACCCGCCAATCATGAAAATCAGGCCTATCTACGGTGTTGTTTTGCGTCAGCTCTATCTGTTGCGCGGCAGCCCGGTGCGCGTCTTTCCGATGGTGACATGGGTTGCCATCGATATCGTCCTGTGGGGGTTCATCACCCGTTACTTGAATTCGGTCAGCGCCAGCGGCGTGAATTTCGTGCCGACGCTGCTGGGCGGTGTGCTGTTGTGGGACTTTTCGACGCGCATCATGCAAGGCGTGAGCACCGCGTTCCTCGAGGACGTCTGGTCGCGGAATTTTCTCAATCTGTTCGCCTCGCCGCTGTCGGTTACCGAGTACATCACCGGGCTCGTCATCACCAGCGTGCTCACCGGGGGTCTGGGCCTGGCGGTGATGCTCGTACTCGCGACCGGAATATTCCACCTCCAATTTTTCACCGTCGGCGCGCCTCTCGCCGCGTTCCTGTTGGTGCTGTTCGTGTTCGGCATCAGTCTGGGCATCGTGGCGAGCGCCATCGTGCTTCGGCTCGGACCCGCTTCGGAGTGGCTGCTCTGGCCGCTGCCGGCGCTGTTGTCCCCATTCGCCGCGGTGTTCTACCCGCTCGCCGTGTTGCCGCCGTGGATGCAATGGGTCGCCCACGCGCTGCCACCGTCGTATGTGTTCGAGGGCATGCGCGGACTGCTCGCGGGAGGCAGCTTTCCGCGCGCGCCGCTGATCGAGGGCGCCATTCTGGCGGCAGTGCAGCTAATCATCGCGGGTGCCGTCTATGCCCGGGTGTACCGTCGTGCGGTGCGCTCAGGCCTGCTCGCCCGCTATAGTGCGGAAGGGGCTGCGTGAAGACGCGTCGATCGGTTCGGCGACCGCGGCATTGCCTGCGGCGTCGCTCCAGGCTGTCGCGCTCCGCCCCTACCAATTCAGAGGTTGCCATCTTACCGCGGTACGCGGTGCGGCCCTTGAGTCGTTCGCGCATCTCTTCCGGTGTCGGATGGTCAGCCAGCTTGCGCGCCGCCCGGATCAAGTAATCAGAGAGTGGCAGGCCGGCCAGCGCCGCCCGCGCTTTCAGTCGGCGATGCAGCGCCTCCGGTACGACATTAACCTGTCTGCGAAGCTTGAGGTAGCTGTCGCGGACCCGTTGAGGCTGGTACGACGGCATGAGTGGCGTAAGTAAAATCTCGATGCGATTCATGCCTACAACCGCGATGCCGAAGAGCACGGAGCTTTTTAGTGATGCTCTGCGAACTTTCCGATGCCGCAATTTGCCGTCTATCGGAATCGAGACCCGGCGTGGCGAACACGGTTTCCATCGTTGCTGGCTATCCAATCTGATTTGCTCGAACCGCTGGCCCCGCGCATCGTCATTCCACTGACCGCCGCCCCACCGGCAGCGCCGCTTACCGCGGAAATTCGCTTTGAAGCTCCCAGCGACAGGCGTATATTGGAATTGTTGAATATTTCAACAATATGGGTGGTTTATGGCGACCGTCAATTTCAGCGTACCCGATGAAGTCAAGATGGAGTTCGACAAAGCATTCGGTGATCAGAACAAGAGTTCCATCATCGCCGATTTGATGCGGCGGGCTGTGCGTGAGCGCAAAGTCCAAATCAGGCGCGAACGACTCTTTCGTCAATTCGGTTCAGCGCGTAGCGGTCGGCCCACCTTCACCAGCGAAGAAGTGCGCAAGGCGCGATCCGTCGAACGGCCGTGATAGTCGTCCTCGATGCGAGTGTGATCCTCAAATGGCTGCTCGAGGATCCCGCACGAGAACCTGATACCGAGAAAGCATTTGCGCTCGTCGAGTCCGTTGTAAGTGGCAGACTGGAGATCCTGCAGCCGGTGCATTGGTTGGCCGAGGTGACGGCGGTTGCTGCTCGCCTCGTTCCGCAGACGGCCATCGGTGATGTTGAGATGCTCGCCGCATTCGAGTTCCCTACTACCGACAGCCCTACCGTTATTCGACGGGCTACCAGCCTTGCGATCGAGACCAATCAGCATCTTTTTGACACGCTGTATCACGCCGTGGCGCTCGAGCACGAGGACGCGCTGCTTGTGACGGCGGACGAACGGTACTATCGAAAAGCCGAAGGCTACGGAACGATTAGGACATTGCATAACTGGCAAGAGGGATCTTGATGGTTCCTGTTGACTCGAGGCTGAAGCCCAAGACCACCGCTTCCCGCAGCCTAACTTGCGGTTCCCGGCGGGATCGGTACGATCCATCGAAGGGCTCGTGCGCGTAGCTGAGCTTACGAGTACGCGTCGAAGATTTCGCAGACAGGCACTGGCATGCGTGTTAGGTAGCGCCGTTCTGTCCATTGCGGCGGCGTTCGCAGAAATTCCACCTCCGGTGGTCGATGAGTCCATAAGCAACTCGGAGACAGTCTGGCGCGCTGTCACGAAACCTTCCGAAGGCTTGGCCATGGGCCCGCTGAGAATTGCCTATGAGGAGACCACACTTCCAGAGGTGATGAGCGCTATCAAATCGGGATCGATCAAGCACCTAGGGGACGCCGGAGCTAGCGTCTATTGGCTGTGCTACACGGCGTTAAACGACGGCGGCAACGTTCGCATTTGGATCGAGGCCTCGGGTGAAATGGGGGGCCCAGAACACGCCGTCACAGAGGTGGCCGTCCAGAGAATCGCCAGGGGTCGTCCGCCACCCGAGTGTCCTGCCCTACCGAAATTATACGAGCCGCTGAGCTTTAACAATGGTGTTTGGCTTGGCGCGCCCGTCGGGAGCGTGGAGAAGATATTCCCCTCGACACTCTTACGTCGTGGTGACCAAGCCTTCGTCGGATATCAGGGAAAGGTCATGGGCGATGGTCATTGCGACGGTCGGTATGACCTCCTGAACTCGCTCTATCTCACTTTCAAAGCGGGGCTCGTAGTAGCTATAACTGCCGGCCAAGTCACTAGCTGTTAGTTTCGAGCGCTCCGGTCAGGGCAAACTCACCTTTGCGTGCTGTCGAGCAGAATTGCCCGGCAGAATGATTTATATATTTATTAGCGAAGTTATCTAAATTTGATAACTTCACTAATATTGGTATAATTGGTCATGGATCCTGTACGTGACCCCTTCGCTCCCGGCGCTGGCACTCCACCTCCCGAGCTGGCCGGCAGAGATGAACTACGCGCCACGCTTCGTACCGCACTCGAGCGAGCGCGCATTGGGCGACCCGCAAAAAGCGCGATGCTCGTCGGCCTGCGCGGCGTCGGGAAAACCGTTCTACTCGATCGAGTACGTGAAGACGCCGAG
>Ga0116226_10001357_pt1 | contig 21169 bp, 16 predicted proteins | sample S1TSphfallax_FD_89692 | JGI IMG/M metagenome (GOLD analysis project Ga0116226, IMG submission 89692) | Host-associated microbial communities from peat moss isolated from Minnesota, USA - S1T2_Fa - Sphagnum fallax MG | ecosystem: Host-associated > Plants > Peat moss > Unclassified | place: USA... | reverse complement strand
TCAGGCATGCGTGGGCTCCGTTTTCACCGCGTGACCGCCGAACTGATTGCGCAACGCCGCGATCACCTTGGCGCTGAACGACTCATCTTGCCGCGAGACGAAGCGCGAGAGCAGCGACATCGTGATGACGGGCGCCGGGACATTTTCGTCGATCGCAGCTTGCACGGTCCAGCGTCCTTCGCCGGAATCTTCGACGTATCCGCGGATCTTGGCGAGGTCCGGATCTTCCTTGAAGGCGAGCTCGGCAAGTTCGAGCAGCCACGACCGCACGACCGACCCGTGCAGCCAGAGCTCCGCGAGTTGGTGCAAGTCGTACCCGAACTCGGATTTCTCGAGGATCTCGAAGCCCTCGCCGTATGCAGCGAGCATCCCGTACTCGATGCCATTGTGGACCATCTTCGAGAAGTGGCCGGCGCCGCTCGGTCCGACGTAGGCGAAGCCATCTTTCGGCGCGAGGGTCAGGAAGATCGATTCGCAGCGTTTGACGACCGGCTCGTCGCCGCCGACCATCAGGCAGTAGCCGTTTGCGAGGCCCCAGACGCCGCCGGAGGTTCCGGCGTCGACAAACGAGACATGCTTCTCGGCGCACCGTTTGTAGCGCGCCTGCGAGTCGCGGAAATTCGAGTTGCCGCCGTCGATGATGCAGTCGCCGGGTGCGAGCAGCGTCAGCAACTCATCGATCGTGGATTCCGTCGGTGCGCCGGAGGGGACCATGATCCACACCGTGCGCGGCGGGGTCAGTTTGGCGACCAGGTCCTTGAGATCGGTCGCCGCCACGGCGCCCTCGCCGACCGACGTGTGGACGGCCTCGGCGCTGCGGTCGTAAACGACGACCTCGTGTTTCTGACCGCCGTCGCCGCCGCGCATCAGGCGCGTCGTCATATTGGCCCCCATCCGTCCGAGGCCGATCATCCCGAGTTGCATTGTGGTGGAGTGCTCCTAAGCTTTTGCGGTGACGGCGTTCTCGATGGCATCGCCCAGGGCGTGCAGCCCCGCTGCGAGATCGCCGGTGAAGTGGTAGCGCGCGCCCCGCCGGTCGCGTGAGTCCAGGGATTGGAAGTCGCCGAGCGCCTGCGCGCGTTCGAGCGTGCGGAAGCCGACCATACCGGGGATCGGCAGATCGAACGGCGCGTCGTAGGTGAGCTGGAAGAAGACGCCGCTGTTCGGGCCGCCTTTGTGGAGTTGACCCGTCGAGTGGAGGAAGCGCGGGCCGAAGCCCACCGTCGTCGCGACCTTGAACGCATCGCGAATCTTGAGCCGCAGGTCGCACAGCACGGCTTGATCTTCGCCGTTCATCGGCACGTAGGCGGTGAAGGCGACGTAATCGCCGGGCTTGATTTGCGCTGCGATCGAGGCGACCGCCGAGGCGAGGTCGCCGCCGTGCACGACGTCCTTGGAGCCCGCGAGCGGGATGACGTTCGCGTATTGGGTCGTGAGGGCCGGCGCGGGTTCGCTGAATGTGCCGGCTTGACCGAACTCGGCGAGCAGCCGTTTCGTGTTGTCCTTCGACTCTTGCACGTTGGGCTGATCGAAGGCGTCGATCCCGAGGATCGAGCCGGCCGCCGCCGTCGCGATCTCCCAGGTGTAGAACATCGCGCCGACGTCGAGCGTATCGCGCATCCGCAGCCGGATCACCGGATGCCCGGCCGCCTCGAGCGCCTCGAGTTTCTTTTCGTCCTCGGCGTTCGCGCCGGGTAAGCCGAGGCCCACGTACACGAAGACCCGATCGCCGCTGTAGACGCCGGGCTCGCCGAGCGGCTCGCCTTCGATCGGCACGATGCCGGTGCCGCTCTTGCCGGTGGATTCGGCGATGAGTTGTTCCGCCCAGGCGCCGAAGGCTTCCACCGCCGGATGCGTGACGATCGTGAGTTTGTCGAGTCCGTGCTTGGCGAGCGATCCGATCGCCGCGCCGAACTGCGCCCCCGGCGCCTCCGCAACCGTGACGCTCGGCGCGTTCGCGTGCATCGCGCCGCGCGCGCGGTCGAGCAGCGCCGTGACGTCCACGCCGGCCAGCGCGGCGGGGACCATGCCGAAGTAGGAAAGCGCGGAGTAGCGCCCGCCGATGTTCGGGTCGTTCACCCAGATCTTGCGGAAGCCCATCTCGGTCGCTTCTTTTTCGAGCTTCGTGCCGGGATCGGTGATCGCGATGAATGATTTCGCGGCGTTATCGGAGCCGAGCGCCTTTTGAACCTGCTCGTAATAGTAGCGGAAGAATGCGTCGGGCTCGGTCGTGGTCCCCGATTTCGAGGCCACGATGAAGAGCGATTTCGCGATGTCGATCGCCTGGTCCATCGCCTTGATCTGCTGTGGATCGGTCGAGTCGAGGACGTGCAGGTGCGGGAAACCGGGCGTCGCGCCGAACGTTGCGCGCAGGATGTCGGGCGCAAGCGAACTCCCGCCCATCCCGAGCACGACCACGTGATCGAACTCCCTCGCCACGTCGGCTGCGAACTCACGCAGTTCTTGTGCGCTCGCATAGGTGCGCTCGGCGATGTCCACCCAACCGAGGGCGGCTTTGATGATCGCTTCGTGGGTTGGATCGGCCGACCACGGTGCGGGATCGTGCTTCCAGAGTTTGGTTAGGAAGTCGCTGCTCGCAAGCGTTTGCAGCGCCGCAGCCGCGTCGGCCTCAGATTTTCCCAGCGAAAGCTCCACCGGCGACTGCGTGCCTTCGGCGAGTTGCTTCTGCTTCGCCGCGATCGCATCGAGCATCGCGGTGAACGATGCGGCGAACGATTTGACGCCGTCGGCGACGAGGGCTTCGGTGACGTCGTACACCGAGATATGGACCTTGCCGAGGCGAACGATGAGCTCGGCTGCGCCGTCGACGTCTTCGAGGATCGCATCTGCGCGCACGCTGCCGTGATCGAGCAGCGCGTCGAGCGTTTGCGGCGGCACCGTGTTGACGGTGTCCTTGGCGGTAAGGTTCTCGACGTACATCAGGTCGGAGAAGGCGGGATTCTTCGTACCCGTCGAGGCCCAAAGCGGGCGCTGTACGTGCGCTCCGGCCGCGCGGGCGCTCGCGAAGCGCTCGCCCTCGAAGAGTTTGAGGAAGCGCCCGTAGATCAGCTTCGTGTTCGCGATCCCGGCTTTTCCGGAGAGATCCTTGAGCGACGTTTCGCCGTTTTGGATCAGCGCGTCGAGTTGCTTATCAATCGCGCTGTCGATCCGCGAGATGAACACCGAGGCGACCGAGGCGATCGTATCGACCGGCTTGCCGGCCGCTACGCGCTCGTCGATGCCTTCGATGTAGGCGAGGGCTGCTGCTTCGTAGCGATCGACCGAGAAGAGCAGCGTCACGTTGACGTTGATCCCCGCCGCGATCGCGGCTTTGATCGCGGGAACGCCTTCCGGCGTGCCCGGAATCTTGATCATCACATTCGGGCGGTCGACCGCGGCCCACAGGCGCTTCGCGGCATCGATCGTGCCGTGCGTATCGTGCGCGAGCGTCGGTGAGACTTCCAGCGAGACGTAGCCGTCGGCGCCGTGGGTCGAATCGTAGAGCGGCCGGAACTCATCGCACGCGCTGCGGATGTCTTGGATCGCGAGCTGCTCAAAGAGCGTCTGCGGATCGCGTTCCGTCGCGATCAGTTCCTTGAGCTGCGCGTCGTAGTCGTTGCCGCTGCCGATCGCCTTCTCGAAGATCGTCGGATTGGAGGTCATCCCGCGCAGCCCCTGATCGATCAGTTTGCGCAGCTCACCCGAGGCGAACATCGAGCGGCGGATGTTATCGAGCCAGATACTCTGACCGACGGCGGTCAGTTCTTGCATCTGCGTTCCCATGTGTGGTGCCTGTCCTTTACGAAGCGTTTAGGCGCGAGCGAGGAGTCCACCGGCGACGTCGGCGACGTGCTCCGGTGTAAACCCGTATTCTTTTGCAATCGCCGCAGCGGGTGCCGAGGTGCCGAAGTGATCGAGCCCGATCGAGGTCCCGCGCGGCCCGACGTATTTCGCCCAGCCGAACGTCGCGGCGGCTTCGATCGACACGCGCGCTTCGACGTCGCGCGGGAGGATCGAATCCTGATAGGCCGCGTCTTGCGCGTTGAAGAGCGCCATTGAGGGCATCGAGACGACGCGGGCCTTGGTGCCCTTCGCGGCGAGCAACTTCGCTGCATCGAGCGCGAGCGACACTTCCGAGCCGGTCGCGATGAGGATCACGTCGGGCTTGCCCTCCGTGTCGTGAATGATATACGCGCCGCGGTGGACATCGGCGTTACGCGCGCCGAGGAACGGCAGCTTCTGACGCGAGAGCACGATCGTGCACGGACCGGTCGCGGGCTGGATCGCGAACTTCCATGCTTCGAGCGTTTCGAGCGCGTCCGCGGGCCGCAGATCGATGACGTTCGGCGTCGAGCGGAGCATCGCGAGTTGCTCGATCGGCTGGTGCGTCGGACCGTCTTCGCCGAGGAACACCGAGTCGTGCGTGAAGACGAAGATCTCACGGATCTTGTTGATCGCGGCGAGGCGCAGCGCCGGTTTGAGGTAGTCGACGAAGTTGAAGAAGGTCGCGCAGAACGGCAAGAGCCCGCCGTGCAGTGCGATCCCGCTCGAGGCAGCCGCCATCGCGTGCTCACGCACGCCGTAATGAATGTTGCGGCCGGCCGGCGTCGCGGGCTGGAAATCGCCGAAGCCTTTGAGGTAGGTCTTGGTCGAGGGATCGAGGTCGGCGGAGCCGCCGACGAGTTCCGGCAGCGCCGCGGCGATCGCGTTCATCACCGTGCCGCCGGCTTCGCGCGTTGCGACGCTGCCGTTCTCCTCGGTGAACGTGGGCCAGGGCAGCGAGGCGGGGAGTTTCCCGTCACGCGCGCGCTCGAATTGCGCGGCCAGATCGGCGTTTGCCGCCTTCCACGTTTCGTAGGTTGCATTCCACGTCGCTTGCGCTTCCGCACCGCATTTCGCAACGCCGTCGAAGTACGCTTGAACGTCCGCCGGGACGAGGAACGTCGGCTCGGTCGGCCAGCCCAGGGCTTCTTTCGTTTTGATGACGTTATCGGCGCCGAGGGGCTCGCCGTGGGCGCCGAACGTATTGGCCTTGGGCGACCCGTAGCCGATCGTCGAGCGGATCAGGATGATCGAGGGACGGTCCTTGATCAGCTTCGCGTTTGCGATGACGCGGTCGATCGTCTCGACGTCGTTGGCGAACTCGCTCTCGACGAGCTCCGTATGCCAGCCGTAGGCTTCGTAGCGCGAGCGCACGTTCTCGGTGAACGTGATCGACGTCGGGCCGGCAAGCGAGGTGTTGTTGTCGTCGTAGAGGACGATCAGTTTACCGAGGCCGAGATGGCCGGCAAGGGAGGCCGCCTCGCCCGAGATGCCTTCCATCAAGTCGCCGTCGCCGGCCATCACGTACGTATAGTGATCGATGAGTTTGGTGTCGCCGTTGTAGATCGCGGCGAGGTGCGCCTCGGCGATCGCGAAGCCGACGGCGTTTGCGATGCCCTGGCCGAGCGGCCCGGTCGTGACCTCGACCCCGGCGGTGTGGTGATATTCGGGATGGCCGGGCGTCTTGCTGCCCATCTGGCGGAACGCCTTGAGATCGTCGATCGAGAGATCGTAGCCCGAGAGGTGCAGCAGCGCATAGAGCAGGGCCGATGCGTGGCCGGCGCTCAGGATGAAGCGGTCGCGATCGAACCAGTGCGGATCGGCCGGATTATGCCGCAGGTGCTTCGTCCAGAGCGTGTAGGCCGTGGCGGCCGCGCCGAGCGGCATCCCCGGGTGGCCGGAATTCGCTTTTTGCACCGTGTCGACGGCGAGAAAACGAATTGCGTTGATACAGAGGTCGTCCGCGGCGCTATTTGCCATGTTGCTCCCGATGATCCGATGATCCGATGAGTCCGGTAGAGCGCTACCGGTGGTGTTCCTGGGGGAGACGAGGGTTCGCCCCCGCGCGCACCATTCTTTTCTGCTGTACCCGTTACGGGGACGGCGGCGTTGCGCGTGCGAAGGGTTCCTCGGTATGGATAGCAGCGAACTTCAAACACGAATCGAGGCGCTGATCGCCGATCCCGCCGGTGCGCGCACCGAGGCGGGGAGCGCGATCGACGAGGTGATCGCGGCGCTCGACGACGGGCGCTTGCGTGTCAGCGAACCCGATGGCGACGGCTGGATTACGCACGCCTGGATCAAATCCGCGATTTTGCTGTATTTCACTCGCATGGACGTGCGTACGTACGGCGATCCGCAGCCGTTCGGGATGCCGGTTGCCGTGGATAAACTGCCGCTCAAGACGAACTTCGCCGCGAGCGGTGTGCGCTGCGTCCCGGGTGGGGTGGTGCGCTACGGTTCGTTTCTCGCGCGCGGCGTGATCGTGATGCCGGGCTTCGTGAACATCGGCGCGTACGTCGATGAGGGGTCGATGGTGGATACCTGGGCGACGGTCGGCTCGTGCGCGCAGATCGGCAAGGGCGTGCATCTCTCGGGTGGTGTCGGGATCGGCGGTGTGCTCGAGCCGCCGCAGGCGCAGCCGGTCGTGATCGAAGACGGGGCGTTCATCGGCTCGCGCTGCATCGTCGTCGAAGGGGTGCGCGTCGGACGCGAAGCGGTGCTCGGCGCGGGCGTGACGATCACCGCGTCGACGCCGATCGTCGACGTGCGCGGTAGCGCGCCGGTGACGACGAAAGGCTCGATCCCGCCGCGCAGCGTGGTGATCCCGGGTTCGCTGCCGAAACGCTTTCCGGCCGGTGAATTCGGCACGCCGTGCGCGCTCATCATCGGCACACGCAGCGAATCCACGGACCGTAAGACCTCGCTCAACGCGACGCTGCGCGAGTTCGAGGTTTCGGTGTGAACCCGCGCATCGCCGCGATCGCGCCGTCCGTCATCCGGCAGATCGCGGCGAAGAAAACCGCCGATTCGATCGACCTCGGTCTCGGCGAGCCGTCGCTGCTCCCGCAGCAGCGATTCCTCGACGCCGCGACGCGCTGGGCGAGCGAGTTCGGACTCAAGTACACGACCAACCTCGGCGACCTCGCTACGCGCGAAAAGATCGCTGCGCACTATGCGTATCCCGGAATGAACCAGGCGCGCAACGTCTGCATGATGACGGGTTCGCAAGAGGCCGTTTACTGCACGATCAAAGCAATGCTGGATCCCGCGACGGATGAGTTGCTCGTCGTCGAGCCGGCGTTTCCCGCCTATGCAAAAATGGCGCAGCTCGAAGGTGTGCCATCGCGCAGCGTCGCGATGCGCGAAGCAGATGAGTTCCGCTACGACGTCGACGCGATCGTTGCCGCGATCGGACCGAAAACGCGCATGATCGTGATCGGGTCCCCGGCGAATCCCACGGGCCGCGTGCTCCGCGCCGCGGACGCGCAGCGACTGGCGGCTGCGCTGCTTGCGCGCACCGGCGAACCCGTCTGGGTGCTTCACGATGAGATCTATCGCGAGCTCACCTACGTCGACGATCCCGGCTATCTCGCCGCCGTCTACCCACACACCGTCGTCGCGAACTCGCTCTCGAAATCCAACGCGCTCACGGGACTGCGCTTGGGCTGGGTGATCGCGCCAGACGCGGCCCTCGACGCGATCGCGAAGACGCACGCCTGGGTTACGTCGACCGCAAGCGCCTACGCGCAGCGCGTGTGCGACGAAATTTTCTCCGAGCCTGGCGCGCTCACCGAACAATCGGCCTGGTATCGAACGCAACGCGAAGGGGTGCTCACGGCCCTGGCCGAGTCCGGCCTCACCCATCTGCCGATCGACGGTGCGTTTTACGCCTGCGTGCGGTTGCCGTCCGGCGGCGACTCGCTGGCTGCGGCTCAGCGGCTCGTCGAGCGCGACGGCGTGCTCGCGATCCCGGGCTCGATCTTCGGGGGGACGCTCGAGGGCTGGCTACGCGTGAGCTGGGTGGGCGCGCTCGATGCGTTCAATGAAGGTTTGCGTCGAATCGCGCATTATTGACGGCGCCGAATCGGACTTTGTCGATGCGATAATCAACGGCGCCGGCCGCGTGCGAGAGCATGTGAAGAAAAGAACCGCGAAGGCCGATCAGATGAACTGGGTGGTTCCGCGATTGGTACGGGCGGCGGCGGATTTTGCGCGCGTGATGAACATCCGCATGACGGCGACGGCAACCGTGTCGAGGTATGGTGTCCGGTAGGCAAAGGCCGGATCGGGATCGGCTTCGGGGACCGTCATCGTCGCGTTCGCCTCGAACACGAGGACGTTGCCGTCGCGATCGACACCGAAGTCGATACCGCCGTAGTCGAGCTGGAGTTCCGCTGCGATCGCGCGCAGTGCCGTCATTGCGTGCGTGCCGATCGTCGCTTCGGGATCGGCGAGGAAGGCCGCATCGAGGGCGCGCTCGTCGGCGCCATGCGTGCCGCTGAAGAAGTGGAGTTTCCAGGTTGTGCCCATCGCGGCATGGAGCGGATGGAGCGCGCCGTCGACGATCATCATCCGGTACTTGTGATAGCGGCCCTGTTCATCGCGCGTATCGAGGAACGACATCGCGAGCAGGTCGTCGCCCGGGAGCGCGGCGAGCACGGTTTCGATTTGTGCCGGGTCGTCGATGCGCTCGAAGAACTCGCCGGTATGGTGCCCCGGGACGCGCAGCAAAAACGGCAGCCCGAGCTCGGCGATGAGCGTTGGATCGGCGGCGCGGGCGCGCGGAATGCGCGCCATCCGGGCGGTGCGCACGCCGGGGATCGCGGCGAGGCGGCGCGCGTTGTCCACCCGCTGCGTCGCGCGGATATGGCGCGGATGGTTGAGGACCGGTCGCGTCGTGCGGGCGACGACGCGCTCCGCGGCGTCGATTACCGCGAGAGATCGCTCCGCGTCGCCGATCGTGTTGAAGACGATATCGTGGTTCGGGAGCGGACGATCGCCGAGGAACTCGGCCGCGACGAACGTCGTCTCGAAGAGGCTTCGATCGCGAAATCGCGCCGTCCGTGTGTTGATCCCGTCGGCCGCGCTCACGAGCAAGAGGCGCACCGGCGTCCCCGATCCGGCGTACGGAATCGTCAGGATCGGACGGACCTCGAATTCCCGCATACTATGCTGATAGGCGGCCGCCTTATCGCCCAGCGCCGAGCAGACGGTCACGAGAACGCGGTGCGCATCCGCGTGCGCCGGATGACGGCGGACGGTCTCCTCGAGGATGACGCGCGCATCGGCCGCCATGCCCAGACTCGCCAAGAGCGCGCCGAGCCCGGTCATCGCATCCGCATGATCGGGTTCATGTTGAAGTGCCGCCAGATAAGCGGTCTTTGCTTCGTCGAACCGGCCGTCGGCAGCATCATGCTTTGCTCGACGGACGAGTTCATCGGCGAGAGCGCTCATGCACGTTCGCTACGGTTTCGGGCCGGTCACGACCTCGACCAGATTGTCCGGGTGCAGATACCGTTGGGCGACGCGTTCGATGTCGGCCGGCGTCACCGCTGCGTAACGCGTACCGAGCGTCGCGTAGTAGTCGAGCGGTAAGCGATCTTGGGCCAGCGTGCCGATGTCGTCGACGATCGCCTGCGTCGCCTCTTCGCGAATCGCCGTGCTGGCCGTGACGCGGATGCGTTGCCGATCGAGCTCGGTCTGCGTGACGGGTTCGACTTGGAGCCGCTTCATCTGCGCTTTGACGAGCGCGATTGCGGCATTGGTCTTGCTCGGGACCGAACGGAAGTCCACCGTCCACGTTCCGCGCTCGATTCCGGCATTGAGCCGGCTCGAAACGCCGTACACGAGGCCCCGTTTCTGACGTAATTCTTCCATCAAGCGCGAGTCGAAGCCGCCGCTGCCGAGGATCGCGTTCAGCAATTGGAATGCCGTGCGATCGGGGTTGCCGATCGTGATCGCCGTCGTTCCGAGCTGCACCGAATCGTCGTTCGCGGGCGTCTCGACGATCTTCGCCACCGGAGAGGGGAGCGGAAGCGGCGGGAGCGTCGGATCGGGCTTGGGCCCGCTGGCCGTCCAGGGACCGAATGCCGCGGCAACCTTCGCTTCGATCGCGTGCGCGTCGACGTCGCCGACGACGACGATCGTCGTGAGATCGGGCCGGTACCAGGCGTCGTGATAGGCGCGCACGTCGTCGAGCGTGATCGCACCGAGCGACGCGGATGAGGTCTCGCGTAGGGCGGGGTCGTCCGCCGGATAGAGCGCTTGTTCGAACGCGCGCGAGCTGCGGTAGTTGGGGTCGAGCGCGCGGCGTAAGACGCGCGCGCCGGTCTGCGCTTTGACGAGGGCGAACCGTGACTCGGGGAAGGTCGGGTGCTGGACGGAGTCGGCGAGGGCGTCGATAAGCGCGCCGGCATCCGTTGCGAAGCCGTGCGCCGAGAACGATTGGCCGAATGAAAGCGTCGCCCCGAGATCGTCGGCGACCTTCCGCTGCGCCGAATAATCGTACTTCGCGCTGCCGTATCCGAGCAGGCTCGAAGTGATTTCACCCAGACCCTCTTTGCCGGCCGGATCGGCTTGCTCGAATCCGCGCACGAACCCGTCGATGAAGACGGTCGGATTGGAATGAACCTCCTGGACCAGTAGACGCAGGCCGTTCGGCAGCATGAACTCTTTCGGTTTGACCGTACTGCTCAGCGCGAGCGGCTCCTTGATCGCCGCTTTGACCCACCCAACTTGCACGAGCGGACCGCTCGGTACGCGGCCGCTGAAGTCATCGGCGATGGCACCGCTCAGATCACCGGGCGGCTTTGCTTTGCTCGGATCGGTCGTCGTCGGGGTCAGGGTGCCGACCGCGTTCGGTTTGGCAAAATAGGTCCGCAGTGCGGCGTTGACTTGGGCGGGCGTGATCGCATCGATCATCGCCTGGCCCTTGGCCGGATCCGAGTCGCCGGGAAACACGTAACCGGCCCCGATCGAGTTGCCGAGTCCCGTGATGGAGTCGCGTGCGTAGGTGAGCGAGTTGATGGCCTGCCGTTTCCCGGCAGCGATGAAGTCGGGATCGAGCCCGGCAGCCGTGGTCGCGGCGAGCGACTTCTCGAATGTGGCGCGCACGTCGTCGGCCGATTTTCCCGGCGCGACGATGAAGAGTGCATGTGCGATCGATCCGTGGCGGTCGGTTTGCGGCAGGATGAAGTATCCGAGGGTGAGGCCGGAATCGACCAGAGCCGTGCGCATCGGAGCGCGCGCGTTCTCGAGCGCCAGGGTTGCGAGGATGGCCTGCGAGAGCGGCACCTCGGTCGCCGGATTGTCGCCAGGCAGCGCGTACGCAAGGTCCAGAATTTGGAACGGAAACTCGGCGCTGATCTTTACGCTGCCGCCGGTGGCGGCGGTCGCAGCGGGGACGGTCCGCTGCGGCAGCGTCTTGCGCGCGATCGGTCCGAACCAGCGCTGCGCGCTTGCGAATACGTCCGCCGCGCGTACGTCGCCCGTGATCACCAGCGTCGCGTTGTTGGGCGCGTACCACTCGTGGTAGTAGTGCCGCAAGTCGGCAGCCGTCGCGTTCACGATATCGGCGCGCTTGCCGAGCGCTGATTTTCCGTACGGCGTCCCGGGATAGATCGCGTCGCCCATTCCGAAGATGAATTGTAAGATCGGCTGGCTGTAGTCTTGATCGTACTCTTGGAGTACGGCTTGTTTTTCTGTGTTCCAGTCGCTCTGCGAAAGCTTGAGATGCTGCATGCGATCCGCCTCGACGTGCACCATCAAGTCCATCCGGTCGGCGGGAACGACGAAGTAGTAATGCGTGTACTCGTTGGTCGTGTTGGCGTTGAAGAGTCCGCCGAGCCGCGCGCCGAGGTCATCGAGTCCCGCCGCCGAGAGCTCCGGCGTGCCGCGAAACATCATGTGTTCGAGCCCGTGCGCAAGGCCGGTTTTCCCCGGCGTTTCGTAATCCGAACCGAACCGGTACCACATCGCAACCTGCACGACCGGCGCCGCATGGTCTTCCAAAACCACGACGCGCAGCCCGTTCGGAAGCGTCCGCACTTGCCCGACCGCCGCCGGCGCGGGTGAGGCGGCTTGCGCGGCAACCTGCCGCGGCAGAAACGAAGAAAACAGCGCGACAACAAGCGCCACAGCAAAGAGACGACGATACACCTGCATAGCGTGTGGGTTAGCCGCGGCGCACGTTTCTCTTCTCGATCTCGAATCTCGCTAGTATCTCTTTCCTCGTGACGCGAAGTCTTTGCGTGTCATCGAGCCAGCGTGTCATCCTGAGCCTGTCGAAGGATGGGCATGCGAAAAGGGGGCGCGTTTCGCCACGGTCGTGGCCGGGGCTGGCATCCGTATCGCATGCCCATCCTTCGACAGGCTCAGGATGACACTCTGGCATGATGACACTCTGGCATGATGACACTCTGGCATGATGACACTCTGGCATGATGACACTCTGGCATGATGACACGCTGGCTTGATGACACTCTGGCTTGCGAGCTGATGTTTGGGAATGTGGGCTAGGTGTTGTGCGGATGCGCGCTGTAGGCGCGGGCGGCGCGATCGAGGGCGGCTTCGGGGATGAGGCCGATGAGTTCCGTGCGCGCGATTGCGACGCCGGCGCGGGCGGCCATCGCGCGCACGAGTTCGGTCACGCGCTCCACGGGCGTCGCTTCGATGTCGGTGATGTTGAACGAGACTTGGACGCGGTCGCTCGAGAGCGCGATGCCGAGGGCGCGCAGCGTGCGTAGGCCGCCGCCCGTTTCGCGCAGCGTGCGCGCGATCGAGCGCGCGAGCGCGAGATCGCCGCTTGCGAGATCGACGTTGAAGGCGAGCAAGAGCGGGCGCGCGCCGACGGCGACGGCGCCCGCGCTCGCGTGCGCGACATCGCCGTAATCGAATTGCCAGTCGGCGTCGATCGCGCGTGACGGTAGACCCTCGAATCCACCCCGCCGCACGTCGGCGAGCCGCGCGCGATGCGGCCGGCTCGCCGCCGCACCGTAGAGAAACGACGGGATACCCAGTTCGCGCCAGATCCGGCCCGCCGCGCGGTGCGCGAGCGTGACCGCATCTTCGAGCGTTGCGTCGCGCAGCGGCACGAACGGCAGGACGTCGAGCGCGCCGATGCGCGGGTGCGCGCCCTGATGGGTGCGCAAGTCGATCTGCCCGAGCGTCACGTTCGCGAGCGCTACCGCCGCGGCGACCGTTTGCGCGCCGCTGCCGATCGCCGTGATCACGCTGCGATGGTGCGTGCGATCGCTCGTGCGATGGATGACCTGCACGCCCGCCGCGGTCATCGCGGCGATCGCCGCATCGACGACCACGAGGTTCCGGCCTTCGCTGATGTTCGGGACGATCTCGAAGAGCGCCGCCATCGTCAGTCGAACGCCAGCCGGACGGCGTGGGCGATGTCGCGCGCGTTCTCGGGCGCGATCACGCGTGAGAAGCCGAGTTTGGTCGCCTCCGCCGTGCGCCGCAGCGGCTGCCCGACCGTGCGAACTTCGCCCGAGAGCCCGAGCTCCCCGAACGCCGCGAGCGACGCAGGCAGCGCGACATCGCGAAAAGCGGACGCGACGGCCAGCGCGATTCCGAGATCCGCCGCGGGTTCGTTGATCCGCAGTCCGCCGGCAACCGAAACGTAGACGTCTTGCGTCCCCAAATGCATCCCGGCGCGGCGTTCCAGAATCGCGAGGATCATCGCGAGCCGCGCCGGATCGACGTTGGCCGCAAGGCGCCGCGGCGTGCCGTACGAGGTCTCGCCGACCAGCGCTTGGATCTCGACGAGCACCGGCCGCGTCCCCACCAGTGACGGCACGACGCACGAGCCGCTGGGCCGCTCGCCGCGACCGTGCAAGAAGAGCGCCGAGGGATCGGGGATCTCTTCGAGCCCCTTGTCCGTCATCGAGAAGACGCAGATCTCATCGACGCTGCCGAAGCGATTCTTGTAGGCGCGCACGACGCGATATTCGCCGCTCGGATCGCCCTCGAAATAGAGCACCGTATCGACCAGATGCTCGAGCAGCCGCGGCCCCGCGATCGCGCCATCCTTCGTGACGTGGCCGACGAGGAACGTCGCGCAATCGGTGCGCTTGGCAAACTCCATGAGCGCTTGCGTGCAGTCGCGAATTTGCGAGACGCTGCCCGCATACGATTCGCCGTCGGGCAGCCAGGTCGTTTGGATCGAGTCGACGATCAGCGCGCGCGGCCGCAGCCGTTCGAGCTCATCGAGCACCACGCGCAGGTTCGTCTCCGCGAACACGAGCAAATCGTCGTCGACGCCGATGCGCTGCGCACGCAGCTTCGTCTGCGCCGCCGATTCTTCGCCGCACACATAGACGGTCGACGATCCGCCCGCGACGAGTTTTTGCGCGAGCTGCAAGAGCAAGGTCGATTTTCCGGCACCCGGCGGCCCGCCGAGCAGCACGAGACTTCCCGGAACGATCCCGCCGCCGAGGAGCGCGTCGAATTCGTGCATCCCGGTACGCACGCGGGTGATCCGCGCATCGTCGATCGCCGAGAGCCGCAGCGGGCCGCTCGGCCCCGCGGTCGCCGGCCGCCCGGTCGCGGCGCGACCGTTCTTCACCGGCGCGGGAGCTTCGCTAAAACTGTTCCAGGTCTCGCACTGGGGGCAGCGCCCGAGCCAGCGCGTCGACTCATGCCCGCAGGCGGAACAGAAAAATACGGTCTTCGCCTTGGCCACGAGCAAGCGCATTCGCGCGTACCCGGCAGCGTCTTGCCGGGGCAACAGGAATTAGGTCGTCCTACAAATATACTTCGGGAGTCCTAGTGAGGAGTTCCTAATTTGTTTCGCGCCCATTTCGCGGCCCGCGTCGCCGGGGTCGCTGCCGCCCTCCTGGTGGTCGCCGCTCGCCCGGCAGCGGCAATCCCGCTCTTTGCGCACCAGTACGAGGTTTCGTGCGAGAAGTGCCATTCGGTTATTCCGCATCTGAACGACTTCGGGGCGGCATTTGCCGCGAACGGAGATCGCATCCCGGGTGTTACGTCCGGGCCGGCGTTCCCGATCTCGACGAAGCTGAACCTGCTGGATTCAAGTGAGAAGCAAGGCGACGGGCCCGACGGCGCCGGCTTGCCGAAGGCGATCGTCGATGAGATCGAGGTCTTCACCTCGGGGACGATCGGGACGCGCGGTTCGTATTTCGTCGAGCAATACGTCGTCGACGGCGGGATGCGCGGCCTCACCCGTGACGCCTGGGTGTTCGATCGCGTGAATCCCTACGATGCGCGCATCCCCCTCACCGTGCAGGCCGGCTCGTTCACGCTGCCGCTGCCGGTCGATCCGGAGACCTTTCGCGACGCCTACGCCGACTATGCGGTCTTCACCCAAACCGTCGGCGCGAACCCATTCAATTTTTTCGACCCCAAGATCGGCGCGCGGTTCACCGTCGGCGACCCGCTGCGCGGTCTGAGCGGCGGTGCGTTTGCGGGCCCCGGCCACGATCGCGCAAGCGGCATTCCCTCGGAAGGCACGGACACGATGGAATACGCCTCTGATGTGCTCGGGCGCTTCGTCGTGGGCGCGTATCGGTATGATGGGACCCGGCCGACGCCGGGCGGCCCCGACTCGTTCTCGCGCACCGGCTACGCGCTCACGGTCAATCAATGGGGCCGTTTCTCGAGTGAAACGCTGCTGCAGACGGGCTGGGATTCGACCTGCGGCATCGTTCGATCGCTCGGCTGTGCCTCGAGCGGCGGCTTCGAGCAACTGCGCTATCAATTCAATCGGCGCTTCTACACCGGCCTCCGCTACGACGGCACGAGCGATCCAACCAACGGCTTCGTTCGGGACACCGTGCTGCTGGCCGGGTTCGCGCCGACCGAGAACACGCGTGTCACGGTCGAAGATGTCGCGCAACACACACCGCGCACGACCAACACCTTCAACCTGCAGTTGACGGTGGCGTACTGATGCGCGGGCTGCGAATCGCGTTCATCGGCGTCGTGATCGGTGCGCTGCTCGCGCACGGCGCCGCGGCGCAGACGGCGAGCGGCGGCGCGCGTGCGATCGATCCCGCCAAATCGCAGGCACGTTTCACGGTGGCCCATATTTTCGTCGACCACGTGACCGGCACGGTCCCGCTCAGCTCCGGGATGATTGCGTATGCGGCGGGTTCGCTCGTGCCGGCGCGCGTCGACGCCACGCTCGATCCGGCGCGCATCGAGAGTGGCGAACCGGATCGCGATCGCGCGCTCGCCGGCCCCGATTATTTCGACACGCAGCGCTTTCCGCTCTGGACGTTTGCAAGCACGGCGATCGTTGTCACCGGCCCCGCGACGTTCGCGATGGACGGGCTCTTGACGATTCACGGGATCACCCGGCCCGAACGTCTTGCCGTTACGATCGGCGGCGATGCCGCCCATCCGGTGTATCACGCCGCGGGTCAAATCGACCGCCGCGTCTTCGGGATGAAAGGCCAGCGGCTCGATCCCGTCATCGGTACGCTCGTCGACGTTACGCTCGATATCGCCGTTCGCTAGGCACCGCGCGGTAGGGCCCCGAAAGCGCCTCGCCGTCCATGTCAAATCGTCATGTCGCGATCGACGGTCCGGTCGCCTCAGGCAAGACCGTGACCGCGCGCGCTCTCGCCCGTGAACTCGGCTCCCTCTATCTGGATACCGGAGCGATGTACCGGGCGGCTGCCTTCCTTACCTTGCACGAGGGGATCGACCTCGACAACGAGGATGCGATCGTCAACCTGCTCGGCCGGCATACGATTCGGCTCGTCGCCGACGAGGCGGCCGAGAGCGGCTACCGGGTGGAGATCGATGGCCGCGACACGGCGATGCGCCTGTTCGATCCGGACGTCGCGTCGGTCGTCTCGAGCGTCGCGGCGCTCGGGCGCGTGCGTGACCGGATGGTCGCGGCACAACGCGAGATTGCCCGCGAGGGGCCGGTCGTGATGGCCGGACGCGATATCGGCACGGTCGTCCTACCCGAGGCGCGGTTCAAGTTTTTCCTCACCGCTTCGGTCGATGAGCGGGCGAAGCGACGCCACACGGAGTTCGCCGAGCGCGGCGTGATCTTGCCGATCGAGGAAGTGCGCGAACAGATCGCCGAGCGCGACCGGATCGACATGACGCGCGCGGTCGCCCCGCTGCGCGCCGCCGCCGACGCGCAGCTGATCGATTCGACCACGATCTCCTCGGACGAGGTGGTGGCGCGGATGCGGGCCGCGGTCGAAGCCGGATGATCCCGTGGTTCTATTTCTTCATCAAAGGCCTGTGCTGGATCGTTTTCCGCGTGGTCTGGCGCTTCCGTGTTGTGGGCGGGATCGAGAACATTCCGGCCGACGGCCCCGTTATCGTGGCGTGCAATCACGTCTCGTACTTGGACCCGGTGGCGCTCGGGATCGCGCTGCAGCGCCCGTTGACCTACCTTGCCAAGAAGCAGCTCTTTGAGATTCCGGTGCTCGGTCCGGTGATCGCGGCGCTGGGCGCCTATCCGCTCGACCGCGAAGCCGGCGGCCTGACCGCGCTACGCGCCGCCGTCCGGGTGTTAAAAGACGGCCGCTGCATCGGCATCTTCCCCGAGGGGACGCGCAACCTGAGCGGCACGGCCGACGAGAAGGGCGGTGCCGCCCTGCTCGCCGCCCTCTCGGGCGCGCCGGTGGTGCCGGCGGCGATCGGCGGCTCGCGGGATGCGCGGCGGTTCGCCCGGATCAGCGTCATCTACGGCGCGCCGATCGTGGTGAAGGCCGAGCGGCGCGGCACGGAGGCCCTCGAGCCCTGGACGGCCGAGATCATGCGGCGCATCCGCGAACTCGAAGCGCAGCTTGCCGCGCAGCGAAAAGCCTGAGCACCCGGCACGGAGAAGAATGGAATCGATGAACATCAAGCGAGCGAAGACGCAAGGGTTCTGCTTCGGCGTAGCGATCACGGTCAAGAAGGCGGAGGAGGCCGTCGCCGCACCCGGCGCCCACGTGACCACGCTCGGCCACGTCGTGCACAACCCGCAGATGGTAGCCACGCTGGAAGAGAAGGGCTTGCGCAACGCGCACAGCGTCGAAGACGTCGACGACGGCGGGACGCTCTTCGTGCGTGCGCACGGCCTGCCGCTCGAGACGTTCGAGCGCGCCAAAGCGAAGAACCTCACCGTCATCGACGCGACCTGTCCGATGGTCACGAAGATCCACGTCCAAGCCGAGAAACTCAAGAACGACGGCTACAAGATCGTCGTCGTCGGCGACGCGAGCCATCCCGAAGTGAAGGGCACGCTCTCGCACGTCCCGGGTGCCTGGTGCATTCAGGAGGTCGCCGACGTCGCGAAACTGCCGCGCGCGAGCCGCGTTGGGGTCGTCGTTCAGTCGACGTGGTCGGGCGCCGGCTTCACCGAGATCGTGCGCGCGCTCAGCGAAAAGTATTACGAAGTGCGCGCCGTCAACACGATCTGCACCGACACGCACAACCGTCAGAACGAAGCCCAGACGCTCTCGCGCGAGGTCGAGGTGATGGTCGTCGTCGGCGGCAAGACCTCCGCGAACACCAAGCACCTCGCCGACCTCTCGGCACACAACGGCGCGCGCGCCTATCACATCGAGGGTCCGGATGAACTCGATCCGGTCTGGTTCCACGGCGTGCAGCGCGCCGGACTGATGTCGGGCGCATCGACGCCGGGGTGGCTCGTCGACGCGGTAGAGGCGCGCATGAATGAGCTCAGCCGTATCGCCGGATAGCGCGACGGAGTTCGGCGCCCGGTTCGAGGCGGCGCTCGAGGCGACGCTCGAGCGCTACGCGACCGATGCCCCGATCACGCCGATGGCGCGCTATCACTTCGGCTACGATTCAGCCGACAAACGGCGCGGCAAGCGGCTGCGTCCGCGTTTGCTCGGCGTCGTCGCGGATGAAGAAGGCGGCACGCTGGAGGCGGCGCTGCCGGCGGCGTGCGCGGTGGAGATCTTGCACAACTCGACGCTCGTTCACGACGATATCGAAGATCACGACCGGATGCGCCACAACCGCGAGACCGTCTGGGCGCGCTGGGGCGTCGCGCATGGGATCAATGCCGGCGATTCGCTGTGCGCGATCGCCTATCTCGCGTTGCTCGGCGAGAGTCCGCGCTTCCCCGCCGGTGACGAGCTCGCGATGGCGCGCATCCTGCACGAGACGCAATACGCGATCTGCGCGGGCCAAGCGACCGACATCGCCTTCGAGACCGCGCAGCACGTCACGATGGACGCCTATCTCGGGATGATCGGCAACAAGACGGCCGCGCTCTTCGGCGCGGCCTGCGCGCTCGGCGCCTATTCCGCCGGGGCGTCGCACGCTCGGGCCGAGGCCTATGGGCGGGTGGGAGCGGCCTATGGGGCCGCCTTTCAAATTGAAGACGACGTGCTCGGCACGTGGGGTGATACGGCCGTGACGGGAAAACCGAGCGGCGCCGACGTGGCGCGCCGCAAGTGGACGTTTCCGCTGGTGTGGGCTCTTGGCGGCCCGGCTTCGGCCGCGCGCGAATCGATCGCGCGCGCCTATGCCTCGGGCGGATCGCTCGATGAAGCCGCCGCGCAGCGGGTGATCGCCGCCCTCGATTCGCTCGGGGCGCGGCGGGCCGCGGAAGCTGCTGCACATGCGCGCTGGGAGACCGCGGATGCGATCGCGCGCGATCACGATCTCGACCGTCGCGGCTGCGTCCGCGCCTTCTTGCGCGCGACGCTGGGGCGAGCGGCATGAGCGCGTCGGTCCGCCCCGTGACGACGCGCACGGTCGCGTCCCAGACCTGGTTTGCGCCGCTGCTGGTGATGCTCGTCCTGGGCTTTGTTGCGCGGATGCTCTTCATCGGCGCGAGCGGCTTCCACAACGACATCTCGGCCTTCGAGGCGTGGTCGCTCGTGCTTACCGAGCACCCCTTGAGCCAATTCTACGCCTCGACCACCTTCGCCGATTATCCGCCCGGCTATTTCTTCGTGTTGATCGGGATCGGTTGGTTCTACAAAGGGCTGATCGGGCTGCATCTGATCGCGCCCGCGTCATACGGCGTGCTCGCGAAGCTCGTGAAGTTGCCCGCGATCGCGATGGATCTGGTCGACACCTGGCTGATCTTCGCGCTCGTGCGGCGCTACGCGAGCGAACGCACGGCGCTCGTCGCCGCGGGGTTGTTCGCGCTCAATCCGGCGGCGATCTATATCTCCGCCTATTGGGGACAGATCGACAGCGTGTCGTGGGGGCTCGTGCTCGTCGGCCTGCTGCTGTTCGCACGTGCCTCGCAAGAGCCGGCCACCGCGCGCGGTTCGATCGCCTGGGCCTGGGTCGCGCTCGCGTTTTCGCTGCTGATCAAACCGCAGGCCGCTTTTCTGCTGCCGCTCTACGTCGCATTCGCGTTCACCGCACCTGCGGCCGCGCGCCGCGATCGCTTGACCGGAACCGGGAGCGGGATGCTCGCGGGCATCGTGATGGCCTATCTTTCGTGCATCGCCTTTCACGCGAATTGGAATCCGGTTGCGGATTTCGGCTGGCTCTTGCACCAGTACACCTACGGCAGCGGCGTCTACGCCGAGAACACCGTCAACGCGTTCAACCTCTACGCGATCAAACAGCCGTTTTGGCAGCCCGATTCACAGCCGCTGACCTTCGGCGGTATCGCGATCGGGCCGATGGTGGTCTGGGGCTGGGGACTCGTCATCGGGTCGACGGTGCTGATCGTCGCTCGCTATCTGCAGCGCAAGGACGAGGCGTCGTTCTTCGAGGCCGCGATGCTGATCGCGTTCGCGTTTTTCTGCCTCGCGACGCGGATGCACGAGCGCTACCTCTTCGGGGCGTTCTTGCTGATGATTCCGCTGATCGCGTTCGGACGGCGCTATCTGTGGGCGACGGTGATTCTCACCTGCACGCTCTTTGCAAACCTCGCCTACTCGCTCAACTACCAGACCGTGCTCGAGGACAAGATCCCGGGCCTGAACCCCTTCGATCTGTGGCCCTGGATCTCGCATCCCGCCGCGGCGCTCAACGTCCTGACGTTCTTCACGCTCGGGTATCTGTTCTTGGGCGGCACGATCGCCTACGGGCCGGCGATCGTCGCGGGCGGCTCGCGCGGCGCACGCCGGGCGGGCGAGTTCGTGCTGCCGGCGCTGTGGCGCGCGCGCGCGTGGTTCGACACGCGCGAGGGGCTCGCGACGATGACGCGGCCCGATTATCTGATCGCGATCGCGCTCACGCTGACCTCGTTCGTCATCTGTATCCTCTGGTACGGCTATCCCACCGAGAAGTATTTCGATGAGGTGTACTATCCGCGGGCGGGCGAGGAGTATCTCTCGCACAAGCCGATCTTCGAGTACACGCATCCGCCGCTGACCAAGCTCATCATCACGCTCTCGATGATGCTCTTCGGCGGCCTGCACGG
>Ga0116226_10001356_pt1 | contig 21172 bp, 16 predicted proteins | sample S1TSphfallax_FD_89692 | JGI IMG/M metagenome (GOLD analysis project Ga0116226, IMG submission 89692) | Host-associated microbial communities from peat moss isolated from Minnesota, USA - S1T2_Fa - Sphagnum fallax MG | ecosystem: Host-associated > Plants > Peat moss > Unclassified | place: USA... | reverse complement strand
TGGCGGACACGCCGGCCGTATAGATCGCGGGATGCTCCAGCAGCCAGAAGACCTCACTGGCTTGGCCCTCCGCGATGGCCTGGGCGCGGGCCTGCATGGCCGCGACGGCGGCGGGATAGTGGGTCAGCCCAGGGGATATAGCCCAACCGGCCGGGGCGCCGTCATGACGCGGAAATCGAACGGCAGGCCTGAGAATCGCGACTGTCATCTGGGTGTGAGATGTGGGGCGTCTTCCGCCGTCATGCAAAGCGCGCCTTCACAAAGCGCTGGGCGTTTGCTACCCCCCGCGGCTCACCACGGGCGGTCGTGGCGGAATTGGTAGACGCGCAGCGTTGAGGTCGCTGTGGGGCAACCCGTGGAAGTTCGAGTCTTCTCGACCGCACCAGTTGAAAATACGGGCCCCAAAAACACGGGACCAGAGCCGATGATCCCAAACCACGGCCCGATGATGGACTTTGCGCTCGGCGGAATCGCCGACGCCATTCGCGAGACCACGTCGCGTTTCGCCGCCGATCATATCGCGCCGATCGCCGCGCGCATCGATGCGGAGAATAGCTTCCCCAGAGAACTCTGGCGCCCCATGGGCGATTTAGGGCTCCATGGGATTACGGTTGAGGAAGACTTCGGCGGGCTAGGCCTGGGCTATCTCGAACATGTGGTCGCCATGGAGGAGGTTTCGCGCGCTTCTGCCTCCGTGGGCCTAAGCTACGGCGCGCATTCAAATCTTTGCATCAATCAAATCCGTCGTTGGGGTACGGAGGACCAGAAACGCCGCTATCTGCCCAGACTGATCAGCGGCGAGTGGGTGGGGGCGCTCGCCATGAGTGAGGTCGGCGCGGGATCCGATGTTATCTCGATGAGCCTTCGGGCCGATAAATTGGCCGATGTCTATGTGCTCAACGGCGCCAAGTTCTGGATCACCAACGGGCCGCACGCCGACGTGGTGGTGGTCTATGCCAAGACCACGGCCGCTGCGGATAGCCGCGGAGTTACGGCCTTTCTGGTGGAGAAGGGCTATCCCGGATTTTCCTGCTCGCGCAAGCTCGACAAGATCGGCATGCGCGGGTCTGACACCGGCGAGTTGGTGTTCGAGGATTGTGAGGTTCCCGAGGACAACATCATGGGTCCGGAAAACGGCGGCGCCGGCGTGCTGATGAGCGGCCTCGACTATGAGCGGGCGGTTCTGGCCGCCGGCCCCCTTGGGATCATGCAGGCCTGCATGGACGCCGTTCTTCCCTATGTTCGCGAGCGGCGGCAATTCGGGAAGGCCATCGGCACGTTCCAACTCATGCAGGGCAAGATCGCGGACATGTATGTCGCTCTCAATTCTGCGCGGGCCTATGTCTATGCCGTGGCGCGCGCCTGCGACGCTGGTCACACGACAAGGTTTGACGCGGCCGGAGCTATTCTTCTCGCCAGCGAAAATGCGGTTCGCGTCTCCCTCGAAGCCATCCAGGCCCTGGGTGGGGCCGGCTATCTCAAGGATTTCCCGGTTGAGCGTTATTTGCGCGACGCCAAGCTCTATGACATCGGGGCGGGTACCAACGAGATCCGTCGGTTTCTTATCGGTCGAGAGTTGGTCGGGGCGTAGCGATCAAAGAGCTTCCGCGCGTCCGACAGAGCCGCGAAAGCCCCGTAACACCATGGCCAGCGCAAGGCAGGAGAGGGCCGTGAGGGCGGCGTCAACAAACAGCCCGCCATTCAAGCCGTGCGTGGCGAAGGCCGCGCCGTCGATCATCTGCATGTAGGTCAGGGGTACCGAGCTTGACGCGAAGAGTAGCCCAAACTGGGTCGCGGCAAGTGGATTATCCTCGCCCAGCGTGTTGAGCGCGATAAGGTTGGAAACGGCGAAGGCTGCCGCCTGGAAGATATTTTCACCCAGCAGCGCCGCGCCGAATGTGGCCGGTGTTCGGGGAAGCCCGATTAGCAGGAAGCTGAAACCCGCGCCCAGTAATCCCAGCAGAACGTAGAGAACGCGCGGCGGAAGTCGGCCGCCGAACCTCGGAACGATCAGACTGCCAATTATCCCGGCCAGGGTCACTCCCGTCCCGCCGAGCAGTCCCGCCATGGCCTCGGTTGTGTGGAAGTCGGCCGCGAAGCCCGACAGCGAGTTGGTGAGGGCGAAGGCCGTCGCGGGTGAAATGAAGAGTAGCAACGTCCAGAGAACGATGGGTTTTTTGACAATACGCTCGACGTCCCGCGCGAAAGCCACGAAGCCTTCCCGCGTCAGACGCGCATCGGCCAGAGGGCAGGCGGTCATAAGAAAAAGGGGAAGCGCGAGGAGACTGAGACCGCCAAGCGCAAGTGCGCCCAGCGGCGCGGGCAGGCCACGGAAAAGGGGGATGGCGATAGTGGCGGCGAGACCGCCCGATGCAATATTTACGGCAGCCAGCCAGGAACCCAGCGCGTCCTGCTTCTCTCGCCCGACAAGTCCGCCAAACCAGCCGCCGCAAGCCGCCGCGACAAGATAGGCCCCGAGATTGGAAGCGAAGAAGAACCATGGAAGGAGAGCCAGTCGCCTCACGAAGAGAAAGGCCGCCATACTCCCCAGTCCGGTGGCAAGGGTGAAGATAACGGCCCAAGTCCGGCGGGATAGACCCCAATCCAGAACCGGCGCCAAAAGGAAGCTTACGAAGCCTGGAGCGAGCGCCATGGAGGTGATGGCCGCGATTCGGCCCGCGGGTGTGTGATCCGCCGCTAGAAGCTGGGTCATGGTGATCAGGAGAAGCGCGCCGTTGATCCCCAGCGGCCACAGGCCCATGCCAAGAAGCCAAATCGGCGGATGCGGGGATCGGGGGAGCACGGCTGCGAAAGTGAACAAGCGATACGGCATGGTAAAGGCTTTATGGGCGCCGCGTGTTTCAAAATGCTTGTTTGGCGCCGGCTGCAGGGCTCGAACCCGCGACCTTCGCTTTACAAAAGCGCTGCTCTACCAACTGAGCTAAGCCGGCCTACGGGCGAGCTTATGGCGCGAGGCGGGCCGGGGATGCAACCGCCCGCGCGGCGGCTCTTGGGAAATCGTCGCCTGCAGGCCTATATCCGCCGCTCCCCGGGCCTCAGCCCCACCCAGCGCGCGACATGTCCAAGATCCTCATCACCTCGGCCCTGCCTTACATCAACGGGATCAAGCACCTGGGCAATCTGGCGGGGTCCCAATTACCGGCTGATGTCTATGCGCGATTCCAGCGCGCCAGGGGGAACGAGGTCCTCGCCATTTGCGCCACTGACGAACATGGCACCCCGGCTGAATTGGCGGCCCAGGTGGCTGGCCAGGACGTGCGGACCTATTGTGATGAGCAGCACCGCCTGCAGGCCGAGGTCGGCGCCCGTTTTGGCCTTTCATGGGATTGGTTTGGCCGCTCATCCTCACCCCAGAATGCGCGTCTTACCCAACATTTCTCAGATGTGCTTGAGGACCAGGGTTTCATCGAAGAGAGGGTTGATCGGCAGCTCTATTCGCTCGCGGACAAGCGCTTCCTGCCTGATCGGTACGTCGAGGGAATTTGCCCCGTCTGCGGATACCCCAAAGCCCGTGGCGACCAGTGCGACAATTGCGGCTCACTCCTCGATCCCCTGGATCTTAAGGAGCCCTATTCGGTCATATCCGGGAGTCGCGACCTGGAGGTTCGAGAAACCCGCCACCTCTATCTTCTCCAGACGAAATTGGCCGAACGGATCGGGGCATGGGTCAATACCCGCCAGGACTGGCCAGCGCTGGCGCGCTCCATCGCGCTTAAGCATATTGATGAAGGCCTTATCGACCGGGCGATCACCCGTGATCTTTCCTGGGGCGTGCCGGTCACGCGCGGCGGACAGCCACGCGTGGGCATGGAGGGAAAGGTCTTCTATGTCTGGTTCGATGCGCCCATCGAATATATCGGCGCGACCCAGGAGTGGGCGGACGCCAAGGGGGGAGATTGGCGGGCTTGGTGGCGCACCGACGCCGGCGCGGATCAAGTTCGCTATGTGGAATTCATGGGCAAGGACAATGTGGCATTCCATAGTGTCAGCTTCCCGGCCACGATCCTGGGCTCTGGCGAACCCTGGAAGACGGTTGACACCCTCAAGGCCTTCAACTGGCTTAACTGGTATGGCGGTAAGTTCTCCACCTCTCAGGGCCGTGGGATCTTCATGGACTCCGCCCTGGAAATTCTGCCCGCCGATTGCTGGCGATGGTATTTGACGTCCAATTCGCCCGAACACTCAGACAGCGCCTTCACCTTCGAACAACTGGTGGCGGCGGTGAACCGCGATCTGGCCGACGTTCTGGGTAATTTCGTCAACCGAATCCTGAAGTTCTGCGAGAGCCGCTTCGAGGGGGTCGTTCCGGCCGGGGGCGAGGCCGGCCCCTTGGAAGCCAAACTCTGTTCAGACGTGGCGGCGTCCCTCGCGGATCTCACCGCGCAGTTTGAGGCTATTGAGGTTCGCAAGAGCGCCCAGGCCTTGCGGGCGCTATGGGTCCTCGGAAACGAGTACCTTCAGGAGGCTGCGCCCTGGAGCGCCATCAAGACCGATCAGGTCCGCGCCGGCGTGATCGTTCGCACGGCGGCGAACCTCGTGGGTCTCTATGGTCGCGTCAGCGCCCCGATCATTCCGTTTGCCGCCGAGGCCATGCGGCGCGCGGTGGGCGAGTCGTCCGACAGGTGGCCTGGGGTCGACATAAGCGCGGAACTGTCGCGTATTCCGGAAGGTCGGGCGGTGACCACCCCGCCAATCCTCTTTTCAAAGATCGATGACACCCAGGTGGCGGCCTGGTCAGCCCGCTTTGGGGCCACATAGCCAAGGCGACTCGGAACCCTCACGTTTCAGTGAATTGCGCTGGGGCGCCAGAGGGGCCACATAGGCACTAAGCCACGAATATACGCGGCGACCCACGGGAAGACGAAAGCGGCGAATTCACATCGCGGCGAAGGAGACGTCATGGCCCATGTCCAAGCGTTGGACGCCCCACTGGGAAATGCCCTGCCTAGGGTGCGCCGTATTGGCCGAGCTGACCTCACTTGGGCGCTGAGCGAAGGTTGGAAAGACTTTCGGGCGCGGCGGGGCGATGTACTGCTATTGCCCCTGATATACCCCCTTGCGGGTTTCGCCGCCGCCGTTCTTGCTTTCAATAAAAGCTTTCTCCCGATGTTGTTTCCTGCGGTGGCGGGGCTTTCGATTCTGGGGCCCGCCGTCGCCGCTGGCTTTTACGAGTTGGCGAGACGGCGCGAGGCGGGTTTGGACTCCAACTGGGCGCATTTTGTCGATCCGCTCCGCGGTCGCGGGCGAGGCGCGCTGGCGGCCCTCACGCTTGGGTTGCTTGTGCTGTTCGTCGCTTGGTTGGGCGCGGCGTCGCTTATTTTTCAGGCCACGATCGGCGCCCTGGGACCGCTGACCCTGAGTGAGTTTGTCCGACAGTTGCTAACCACGTCCGGCGGTTGGATCATGATCGCTGAGGGAAATCTGGTCGGTTTCGTCTTTGCCGCCGCAACGCTCGCCCTTAGCCTGGTGTCATTTCCCATGGTCGTAGATCGCCCCGTTGGGGCCGCGACCGCCATCGCCACATCTCTACGAGCCGTGGCTTATAACCCAACAATGACGGCGCTCTGGGGACTGACAGTGGCGGCGCTGTTGTTGATTGGATGCCTGCCCTTGTTTCTGGGACTGCCGATCATTCTTCCCGTGCTCGGTTACGCCACCTGGCATCTCTATACCCGACTGGTCCCCCGCTAGGCGCGCGGTCGGCGACGCCGAGGGTTTGGGGCGTCCTTCCACATCGCCTTCAGGGGTTGATGGCATGTGGGGAAGGGGCTATCGCCCCCGCCGTGGCCGACAGATTTGATGATTTTGTCCTGGTGACGTCGGTCGCCCTGCAAAGGGCGCGCCAGACGCTCCGTCGCCTCCCCTCGGCAATGCGAGGCTGATCATCATGCCCACCGCCAAGGTCAATGGGATTGAAGTCCCCTTTGAAAGTGGGATGACCGTGCTGCAGGTGGCGGAGCTCGCGGGGGAGGAGATTCCCCGGTTTTGCTATCATGAGCGCTTGTCGATCGCCGGCAACTGCCGGATGTGCCTGGTCGAAGTGAAGCCGGGACCGCCCAAGCCGCAGGCCTCATGCGCGCTGCCGGCCGCTGATGGCCAGGAGATTATCACCAATTCGCCGATGGTCAGGAAGGCCCGGGAAGGCGTGATGGAGTTCCTGCTTATCAACCATCCCCTCGACTGCCCGATCTGCGATCAGGGCGGGGAGTGTGATCTTCAGGACCAGTCCATGGGCTATGGCCGTGACGCGTCGCGTTACGCCGAAAACAAACGCGCCGTGGAAGAAAAGTTCATGGGCCCGCTGATTAAGACGGTGATGACGCGCTGCATCCAGTGCACCCGCTGTGTCCGCTTCGCGACCGAGGTCGCCGGCGTTTCGGAAATCGGCATGATTTCCCGGGGTGAGGACGCGGAAATCACCACCTATCTCGATCAGGCGATCACCAGTGAACTGTCGGCCAACGTCATCGATCTCTGCCCGGTGGGGGCGTTGACGTCCAAACCCTATGCTTTCAACGCCCGCTCCTGGGAGCTAGCCAAGACAGCCAGTATTGATGTGATGGACGCATTGGGCAGCGCCATTCGCATCGATTCTCGCGGGCCCGCCGTGCTGCGGGTTCTGCCGCGCGCACATGACGCCGTGAACGAGGAATGGATCAGCGATAAGACGCGCTATGCCTGTGACGGGCTCTCGCGCCAGCGGCTGGACAGACCGATGCTGCGTCTCAACGGTCGCTTGACGCCTGTCAACTGGGGCGAGGCGCTGAGGGTCGTGGCGGACAAGATCGAAGCCACGGCGCCTGGTCGGATAGGGCTGATTGCTGGCGACCTGCAAGACGCGGAATCGATGAAGGCCGCGCTGGATCTCTTTGCAGGCCTTGGCGTGACGTCGCTAGACTGCCGTCCCGACGGTCTAGCGCTCGGGGATGGCCCACGCGAAAGCTGGCTCTTCAACAGCACACTTGAGGGCCTGGAAAACGCTGACACGATTTTGCTTGTCGGCGCCCATCCGCGGATCGAGGCGGCGGTATTCAATGCCCGCCTGCGCAAACTCTGGCTCAGCGGCCGGACGCGTATTGCCGCCATTGGCGCTGCCGCGGATCACGGGTTTGGTTGCGAAAATCTGGGCCCTGGCGTCGAGGCGCTGGAGGCGGTCATTCGCGGCGAGGGGGACTTCGCCAAGGCCATGCAAGGCGCCGCGCGCCCGGCGATCATCATGGGAACGGGGCCCCTGGCTTGTCCGGATGGACCTGCCATCCTGGCCGCTGCCGCCAAGCTTGGCGCCTCTATGAACGTGGTCCGCGAAGGTTGGAACGGCTGGAATGTCCTGCACACAGCAGCGGCCCGCGTCGGCGGCCTAGACCTCGGGTTTGTCCCGCGGCCAGGCGGCAAGGACGCGCGGGCCATGCTAATGAAGGGCGCGCTCGATCTGCTGGTTCTCATGGGTGTCGATGAGGTGGACGCGTCAGCCAGCGACGCCTTCGTGGTTTATCTTGGCACCCATGGCGACGCGGGCGCCCATCGTGCCGATGTCGTGCTTCCCGGCGCAGCTTATACCGAAAAGGGTGGCCTCTATGTAAACACGGAGGGGCGGGTGCAGCGCGGAGAACGGGCTGTATTTCCCAAAGGCGAGGCGCGGGAAGATTGGGCCATCTGGCGTGCGCTCTCGGCGGTACTCGGCGCGCCTTTGCCCTATGACAGCCTGGATCAGCTCCGGGCGAGATTATTCGCCGATCACCCGACGTTCGGCCAGATCGATCATGCGCCGGGCACAATCCCCGCAGCTTTGGATCTGACCGGCCTTGGCGTCGCCGGCGAGATCGGGCCCGAGCCTTTCGCCAGCCCAATCGAGGCGTTCCACCTCACCAATCCGATCTGCCGGGCGAGCGTGACCATGGCCGAGTGCGCGGCCCTCGCCGGTGGCGCAGCGCGCTTGGCGGCGGAGTAGGCGGATGGCGCCTTCAGGCTTCTTTGCAACGCCGGTGGGCTGGTGTGTGATCACCGTCCTGCAAATCGCTGCTGTATTGGTTTGGCTCCTGATCTCCCAGGCCTTCTTCATGCTTGCCGACCGCAAGATCTGGGCCGGCGTGCAGATGCGCAAAGGACCCAATGTCGTGGGTCCTTTCGGTCTCTGGCAGTCCTTCGCCGATCTCATAAAGTTCATTCTCAAGGAGATCGTCATCCCCGCGGGGGCAGACAAAATGGTTTTTCTCTTGGCGCCCCTGATCAGTTTCACCCTCGCTTTCGGGGCCTGGGCTGTCATGCCCCTCGCGCCGGGATGGGTCGTTTCGAACATCAATGTTGGGGTGCTCTATCTTTTCGCGATCTCTTCCCTCGGCGTTTATGGCGTCATCATGGGGGGCTGGTCGTCCAACTCAAAATATCCCTTCCTGGGCAGCCTGAGGTCGGCCGCGCAGATGGTGAGCTATGAAGTCTCCATTGGTTTTGTGATCGTCACGGTTATCCTTCTTACCGGCTCCCTTAATCTGGTGACGATCGTCGATCATCAGGCGGGGTGGTTTTGGCATTGGAATGTACTGGGCGGCGGCGGCTGGCGCTCTTTGCCCATGGCGCTCGTGATGATCCCAATGGCGGTCATCTTCTTCATCTCGGCCCTGGCCGAGACCAACCGGCCGCCTTTCGATCTGCCCGAGGCTGAGTCGGAATTGGTGGCGGGATATCAGGTGGAATATTCCTCCACACCCTACCTGCTTTTCATGATCGCCGAATTGGCGAACATTCTTCTGATGTGCGCCCTGATTAGCGTGCTCTTCTTTGGCGGCTGGCAGGCGCCGTTCCCGACGCCTTTCACCGCATCCTGGAACTCCACGGCGGCCAGCTTCTTTGGCTTCATGTGGTTTTTCATGAAGATGATCTTCTTCTTCTACTTGTTCGCCATGGTGAAGGCGATTGTGCCCCGATACCGTTATGACCAGTTGATGCGTCTCGGCTGGAAGATCTTTCTACCAATTTCGATCGTGGCTGTGGTCGCCATCGCCGGTTGGCGCGTCTTCGCCCCAGGCCCGACAGGATAGATCATGGCCATGTTCCAACGTATCGGCCAAGCGATTCGCGGCGCCGCTCTCATGGACTTCATCGGCGCTTTTGGCCTTGGCATGAAGTACATGGTTCGGCCAAAGGCCACCGTGCTCTATCCCAATGAGCGCAATCCCCAGTCGCCGCGGTTTCGCGGCGAGCACGCCTTGCGCCGCTACCCCAGCGGGGAAGAGCGCTGCATTGCCTGCAAGCTCTGCGAAGCGATTTGTCCGGCCCAGGCCATCACAATTGAGGCGGAGGCGCGGGCCGATGGCTCACGTCGCGCGACGCGCTACGACATCGATATGGTCAAGTGCATCTATTGCGGCCTTTGCCAGGAGGCTTGTCCGGTGGACGCGATTGTCGAGGGCCCAAACCTCGAATTCGCCGTCGAGACCCGCGAGGAGCTTTACTATGACAAGACTCGCCTTCTCGAGAACGGCGACCGCTGGGAGCGTGAGATCGCGAAGAACCTGGAACTGGACGCGCCCTATCGCTAAGACCTCCTGTCTCTGAAAACCGCCTCGCCCCAAACGCTGCTTCCGACAACTGATCCGTTTCGCGACGGACTTTCAAAGCTCAACCCTATGCTGCCCCAGGCAATCGCCTTCTACGTGCTCGCCGCCGTCACGGTCATTGGGGCCCTGTCGGTGATTTTCGCGCGCAATCCCGTTCACTCTGTGCTGTTCTTGATCACCGATTTCTTCTCGGCGGCCGGCCTCTTTGTTCTGATGGGGGCAGAGTTCCTGGCGATGATTTTGCTGGTGGTCTATGTCGGCGCTGTCGCGGTTCTGTTCTTGTTCGTCGTCATGATGCTCGACGTGGATTTTGCCACGCTCCGTCAGGGCTTCTCTCGCTATCTGCCGTTGGGCGGCGCGATCGCGTTCATCCTCACCATTGAGATGGGCGTTGTGGCGGCCAGCATCGCCCATACCGGCGCCGCAGCTACCTCTCCAGGGCCTCTGACGCAATTTGGATCCGTTACCAACGCGGAAGCCATAGGCCGCGTTCTCTACACGGACTACGTCTACATCTTCCAGGCGGCGGGCATGGTGTTACTGGTGGCCATGATCGGGGCCATCGTGCTGACTCTTAAACACCGGTCCGGCGCGAAGCGGCAGAACGTGGGGGATCAGACCGCGCGTACCGAGGCCAAGGGAATGCGCCTTGTGACGATCAAGTCCGGCGAGGGGATCGACGCATGACCATCGGCCTCTCGCATTACCTCGTCGTGGCGGCGATCCTGTTCACTATCGGGGTCTTCGGGATTTTCGTGAATCGCCGAAACATCATCGTCATCCTGATGTCGATCGAGCTGATCCTCTTGGCCGTGAACATCAATCTCGTGGCTTTTTCAGTGTTCCTGCACGATGTCGTGGGGCAGATTTTCGCGCTCTTCGTCCTCACCGTCGCCGCCGCCGAGGCCGCCGTCGGGCTCGCCATTCTCGTCACGTTTTTCCGGTGGCGCGGCGATATCGCGGTGGACGACGCCGCGGTAATGAAGGGTTGATGTCAGCTATGGCGGTCGCGCGGATCGCGGAGAGGGCTGGGGCGTGAGTCCTCAACTTCTGGTAATCCTTCTCGTTTTCGCCCCTCTGCTCGGGGCCGTGATGGCTGGGTTATTTGGTCGTCAAATCGGCGATCGCGCCGCCATGATGGCGACAACGGGCCTTTTGCTCATCTCCTCCGCCCTCGCCTGGACAACCTTCCTGGGCGTCATCTGGGGCGGCTGGCCTCATGCCTTTACCGTGGCGCTCGCGCCCTTCATCAATGTGGGCGCCTTCCACTCCACATGGTCGATTCGAATCGATTCGCTCTCGGCCGTAATGCTGGTGGTGGTGACCACCGTCTCGGCGCTCGTTCACATCTATAGTTGGGGCTACATGCGCGAGGATCCGTCCAAGCCGCGCTTCTTCGCCTATCTCTCGCTCTTCACCTTCGCCATGTTGGCCCTGGTTACGGCCGCAGACTTCATGCAGCTTTTTTTCGGCTGGGAAGGCGTGGGCCTCGCCAGCTATCTCCTGATCGGGTTCTGGTACGAGCGCCCCACCGCCAACGCCGCCGCCATCAAGGCGTTTGTGGTCAATCGCGTGGGCGACGCGGGTTTCGCGCTGGGGATCATCACCGTCTATTGGGCCTTCGGCACGATCCGTTTCGCGGAGATCTTTCCCCTCGTACCTTCGCATTTGGCCGTGGCCTGGCGGTTCGGGAGCGGGACCTTCCCGCTCATGGATTTGGCCTGCGTCCTCCTGTTTATCGGCGCCATGGGCAAGTCGGCGCAGTTCCTTCTGCACACCTGGCTGCCAGACGCCATGGAGGGCCCCACGCCGGTCTCGGCGCTGATCCATGCCGCGACCATGGTGACGGCGGGCGTCTATATGGTCTGCCTCTTGTCCCCCATGTTTGAAGCCGCGCCCGTCGCCAAAGCCTTGGTGACGGTCGTGGGCGCGATCACTTGCCTATTTGCAGCGACCATCGGACTCGCGCAAAATGACATCAAACGCGTGATCGCCTATTCGACCTGTTCGCAGCTCGGCTACATGTTCTTCGCGGCGGGGGTGGGCGCCTATCCGGCCGCCATGTTCCACCTCTTCACTCATGCCTTCTTCAAGGCTTTGCTGTTTCTGTGCGCCGGGTCGGTGATCGAGGCCATGCACCATGAGCAGGATATGCGGAAAATGGGCGCCCTCTGGAACAAGGTTCCCATCACCTATGCGGTGATGATCATCGGCACCCTGGCGATAACCGGTGTGGGCATTCCAGGCCTCGATATCGGGTTTGCCGGCTTCTACTCCAAGGATGCGATCATCGACTCGGCCTATGTGGCTGGCCAGACGAGGCAGACGGGGATGTTCGCCTTCGTCGCGGGCGTCATCGCGGCGGGCCTGACATCATTCTATTCCTGGCGGCTGATCTTCATGACCTTCCACGGTCACGCCAAATGGGGCTCCCAAGAGACGCACGGCGGGGTCACGGACCACGCATACGACCACGCCCACGGCGCGACGCCGCATGAGAGTCCCATCTCAATGGTGGGCCCGCTCATCCTTCTGGCAGTGGGCGCGGCCCTTGCCGGATGGGTTTTCGATGACGTCTTTGTCGGCGCGGATAGGGCGGCCTTCTGGCGTGGAACCCTCTCGACAATTACCAGCGGTCGACTGCTCGCGGAGATAGACCATGTGCCAGTTTGGGTTGTCTGGGCGCCCTTAGGCGTTACTGCGGTCGGATTCGCCGCCGCCTGGTATTTCTATATAGCCCGTGAGGGGCTCGGCGCCCGGATCGCCGCGCGTCGGGGGCCGGTCTGGGCGTTCCTCTACAACAAGTGGTACTTCGACGAGCTCTATGATCTGCTTTTCGTGCGCACCGCGCGGTTGCTTGGCGATCTTTTCTGGAAGATGGGCGATAAGGCCCTGATTGACGGCCTAGGCCCGGACGGGGTCGCCGCGACGAGTAACGCCATCGGCAAGGCCGCCTCCCTGTTTCAAAGCGGCTATCTGTATCACTACGCCTTCGTGATGCTGGTAGGGGTCGCGGGGCTGGTCTCCTATGCCCTTTGGGCCTTCAGATGACCGGCCTCTTATCCCTCACGATTTTCGCGCCGCTTATGGGCGTGGCGGCCATCCTGGTCATCCGTGCCTTTGGCAAGGAGGGCGAGGCGTCTGCAGCGGCCGCCCGCTGGGTTGCCCTGGCCACCACACTCGCCACCCTGGCCCTCGCCATTCTGGTGGTCGCGGACTTCAGACCGAGCCTTGCTGGTTTCCAGCTTCTCGAAACCCACACTTGGTTCGCCGGACTCAATTATAGCCTGGGTGTGGACGGCATTTCGGTGCTGTTCGTGCTTCTGACCGCCTTCCTCATGCCGATCTGCATCATCGCCTCATGGCGATCGGTTCATGAGCGGGTCGTGGAATATATGATCGCCTTCCTGATCCTCGAATGCCTGGTGATCGGGGTCTTCTGCGCCTTGGATCTCCTGGTCTTCTATCTTTTCTTCGAGGGGCAGCTTGTGCCGATGTTCCTGATCATTGGGATCTGGGGCGGCGCGAATCGCGTCTATGCGGCCTTCAAATTCTTTCTCTACACGCTCCTTGGGTCGGTGCTGATGCTTGCGGCGATCCTGGCCATGATTTCCATCGCCCACACCTCCAGCATCCCCGAGTTGATGACCTATCGTTTCGCGCCAAGCGTACAGACCTGGCTGTGGCTCGCCTTCTTCGCGTCCTTCGCGGTGAAGATGCCCATGTGGCCGGTGCACACCTGGCTTCCGGACGCACACGTGGAGGCGCCGACGGCGGGATCGGTAATCCTCGCGGGGATCCTACTGAAGATGGGCGGCTACGGCTTCATGCGCTTTTCCCTGCCCATGTTCCCCAACGCGAGCCTCGCCTTCACGCCGCTGATCTTCGCTCTCTCCGTGATCGCCATCATTTACACCTCCCTCGTGGCGTTCCGGCAGACCGACATGAAGAAGCTGATCGCCTATTCTTCGGTGGCCCATATGGGGATGGTCACTCTCGGGATTTTCTCAGGTAACCTGCAGGGCGAGCAGGGGGCTCTCTTCCTGATGCTGAGCCACGGCGTGATCTCCGGCGCGCTCTTCCTCTGCGTCGGCGTCGTTTATGATCGCATGCACACCCGGGAAATCGCCTTTTATGGCGGACTGGCGGCGAAGATGCCGATTTATGCGGCGGTCTTCATGCTCTTCAATATGGGCAATGTCGGCCTGCCGGGGACCAGCGGTTTCGTGGGCGAGATCCTGACCCTGACCGGGACCTATGGCGCTTCAACCTGGCCTGCGATCATTGGCGTCTCCGGGATCATTCTGTCAGCGGTCTACGGCCTGTCTCTCTATCGGCGCGTGGTCTTCGGTCAGATTACCAATCCCGCATTGTCGTCGATCACCGATCTTGTGAACCGCGAGATGCTGCTCTTCGCGCCCCTCATCGTCGCCACTCTGGCGCTCGGCTTCCAGCCTAGTCTGATCTTCGGCGTGACCGACACCGCCAGCGCGCATCTAGCCCAGGCCTTCCAAGCCGCGACGGGACGGTGAGCCCAGCATGAGTACGCTTCATCTTCTCGCCCTTGCCGCCCCACAGGTTCTCTTGGTGGCGGCCGCCCTCCTACTTCTTGTCTGGGGCGCCTTCCAGCCCCGCGCCGGGCGCCTGTTCGTCTTCGTTGCCGCCGCCGTGCTGGTGGGCGCAGCTGTAATCGTGGTGATCGAGCCCTTAGGTCGCGCCTTTTTGGGCGGCCTGATCGTCGACAAGGCCGCGGTGTTCGCCGAGGTCATAATTTATCTCGCCAGCGCCGTGGCAATTGTCCTGGGAGAACCCTGGTTCGCCCGGCGGGGGATTACGCGCTTCGAATATCCCGTGCTGGTCATCATCGCGGCCCTTGGCATGGGCATGATGTGCCGGGCGGGAGATTTGATCTCGCTCTTCGTGGCGATCGAACTGCAATCCTTGCCGCTCTACATTCTCGCGGCCTTTTCCCGGGATGATGGCAAGTCCGCCGAGGCGGGGCTAAAATATTTCGTCCTGGGCGCGCTCTCCTCTGGGATACTGCTCTATGGCGCCTCGCTAATCTATGGGTTCGCTGGCTCGACGCGTTTCGACGCCATTGCGGTCACCATGTCCCACGGCATTGGCCGCGGGGTGCTTCTGGGCCTGGTTTTCCTGATCTGCGGGATCGCCTTCAAGGTGTCCGCGGCGCCGTTCCATATGTGGACGCCGGATGTTTATGAGGGGGCGCCGACGCCCGTGGTGGGCTTTTTCGTGGGCGCGCCAAAGCTGGCGGCCATGGTTTTGCTCGCCCGGGTTCTGACCGAGAGCTTTGGGGCAGATCAGTTTCAGTGGCGCCAAATCCTGGTGACCATGGCGATCCTCTCGGTCGCGGTGGGCGCCTTTGCCGGCCTTCGACAGACCAACCTCAAGCGCCTGTGGGCCTACTCCTCCATAGCCAATATCGGCTACGCCCTCGTGGGCTTGGCCGCAGGCGGCGCCGTCGGCGTTCAGTCCATGCTCATCTATATGGCCCTCTACGTGGTCGATGTGACCGGCTTCTTTGCCTGCCTGATGGCGCTCTCCCGCGGCGGGAAATCCATGGAGACCATGGCGGATTTCGCCGGGCTGGTGCGCGAGCGGCCGGGCCTGGCGGTGGCGATGACCGTCTTCGCCCTGTCCGGTCTCGGCATGCCGCCGTTCAGCGGGCTTTGGGGCAAATACTATGTGTTCAAAGCGGCCATGGGCGCGGGCCTGGCGCCAGTCGCAGTGATCGCACTGATCGGGAGCGTCGTCGCCGCCTACTATTATCTGCGCCTGATCAAGGTCATGTGGCTAGACCCGACCGCGGGCCCCACCGACGCCCCGCCGATTGAGGCGACAGCCGTAACCTATGCCGCGGCACTGTTCGCCTTCCCGGCGGTGTTGATCGCTCTGGTGTTCATTGACCCGTTGGCACATTCGGCTGCCCTGGGCCTGATTCAAAGATAGGCAGGAGCAAACCGTGAGTCTAACCCGACGCGAACTTGCGGTGGGTCTGCCCGCTGGGGCCGCCCTCATGACCTCCGCCGGCGGCGCTCGCGCCGCGGGATCCGCTGACACGTTTCGCGCTCTGGCGGATGCTGAGTGGAAATGGCGCCAAGAGCAGTTCGCCGACGATGAGGATTCGCGGCGGGGGGTGCAGGCGTCACTTCCCGATGTTGGGGCGGAGGCGCAGGCCGCGCGGCTCGCCCGGTGGCGACACGTCCAGGCTCAGCTGGCGAGCTTTGATCTCGCCGGTTTCAGCGCCGCCGAACGCATCAATTTCGAGGTCTATAAAGGCCAGGTTGACGCTCTGACCGCGTCTCAGGCTTACGGAGATTGGCAAGCTCCCTTCAACAGCGACTCATCCTTTTGGGATAATTTCGCCGGCGCCCCCCGGCGGACGTTCCGGACTGAAAAAGACTACCGCAACTACCTGGCGCAGCTTGGTCAGACGCCCCGTTATTTCGACCAGCAAATCGCGGCCATGCGCCTGGGCCTGGCGCGGGGTTTCACGCCGCCCAAGGCGACCCTTGCCGGGCGGGACAAGTCCGTCTCGGCGGTCAGCGAGGCGCAGCCCCGCGAGACTGTATTCTTCGAACCTTTCACCAAATTTCCAGCTAGCTTCAGCCCCGAATTGCGGGCCGAACTGACGGACAAGGGCGAGGCCGTCATCCGTGATCACGTTATTCCCGCCCACGCCGCGCTCTATGTCTTTTTGAGCCAGGTTTACATTCCAGGCGCCCGGACCACGCTCGCGGCCTACGACCTGCCAGACGGCAAGGCCTACTACCAGTCCAAGATTCGGGAATTCACCACCCTCGATCTGCCGCCCTCCGAAATCCACGCCCTCGGCCTCTCGGAGATCGAGAAGATCCGCGCTGAGATGCTGGCGGTCATGGCTGAGGTGAAGTTCACGGGTGACCTGCCGGCGTTTCTCACCTTTCTGCGCACCGATCCCAGGTTCTATGTCACCACGCCTCAGGCCCTTCTCGACCGGGCGGCCTGGATCGCCAAGACCTTCGACGGCAAGGCCGCGGATTGGTTTGGACGTCTGCCGCGCAGTCGTTTCGCCATTAAGCCCGTGCCCGCCGCTATCGCGCCTTTCTACACGGCGGGGCGGGGCGGCCCGGGAGTGTACCTCGTCAATACGTATGATCTCCCCTCGCGCTCGCTCTATGCGTTGCCCGCCCTGACGCTTCACGAATCCGCGCCCGGCCACGCTTTCCAGATGCCGCTGGCGAACGAACAGCATGATCAGCCAGAATTCCGGCGCAAGAGTTACATCTCCGCGTTCGGCGAGGGCTGGGCCCTCTATTGCGAGCGGCTGGGCGTGGACATGGGGATGTACGAAACGCCCTATGACCTGTTCGGCATGCTGAGCTATCAGGCCTGGCGCGCGGCCCGTCTGGTGGTGGATACCGGCGTGCACGCCATGGGCTGGTCTCGGGAACAGGCTCTCGCCTATTTGACGGCCAATACGGCCCTGGCCCATCACGAGATCGAAACCGAGGTGGACCGCTATATTAGTTGGCCCGGTCAGTCCCTGTCCTATTACCTCGGTGAGAAGACCATCATGACGGCGCGCGCCAAAGCCACGGTTGCGTTGGGCGCTAAGTTCGATATTCGCGCCTTCCACGACACTGTCCTGCAGCTCGGCTGCGTGCCGCTGCCCATTCTCACCGCGCGGATTGACCGGTTCATTGCCGAGGGCGGTCCCTCGCCTTATCCGGCGACAGATGCCTGACAAACCGCCGGTCCTGGCCTTCGCGGAGATCGACTCCACCAATCTCGAGGCGAGGCGGCAGATGGACGCCGGGGCAGCGGCGCCGCTCTGGATCACCGCAGGGCGCCAGACGGCGGGGCGGGGTCGTCGGGGGCGGAACTGGCAGACCGTGGAGGGCAATCTCGCCGCCACGTTGCTCCTGGAGACCAATAAGCCGCCAATTGAGGCGGCCCAGATCGCCTTTGTCGCGGCCCTGGCGGTCGCCGATCTGGCGGGCGCCTATATTCCCTCGTCCCTCGTGACGCTCAAATGGCCCAACGACACCCTGATCGGCGGCCAGAAGGTCTCCGGCATTCTGGTGGAGTCTAGCACCCACCCGGCCGGAGGCCTCTGGCTCGCCGTTGGGATCGGGGTCAACCTTGCCCAGGCGCCGGACGACGTGGAGCAGCCGGCGACGAGCTTCGCCGCGCATCTGTCCGCGGCCTCGCCCACGCCCCTGGAAGCGCTCGACATTCTCTCGTCCGCCATGGAACGCTGGCGTGGGGTGTGGGAGTCCGCTGGGTTCGCGCCTATCGCCGAGGCGTGGACCGACCGCGCCCATGGGCTGGGAGAGCGCTGCGTCGCGCGGTTTCACGCTGAAACGGTGGAGGGAATCGCCGAGGGCCTCGATACGGATGGCGCATTGCGACTCCGCCTGGCTGACGGCTCCCTGAGGCGGATTACCGCCGGCGACGTCTTCTTCTGAGCCCGCGCCGCCCCTAGAAAAGCTTGGCCGCCTTCTGGAGGGCGACGAACAGACCGATGGCGAACGGGAGAGTGACCGCCAGCCAAGCGAGCGCGCCCAAGAGACCCAGAGGAGCCGATGGCGCCGAGACGGCGCCGCCCAGTGGCGCCGGACTTGCGATGTCATCGCTCATCATCCGCCGGGCGCTGACGGGTCGCACGAGCAGGTTGCAGATCAACCCGATGATCAGCAGGCCGGCCATGATGTCCAACGTCAGGTTATAGACCTCGGTCTTCGGAACACCGTGGTCGAGCTCCGACTGACGCAGTCCCGCGATGAGCGCTGGTCCCACCACTCCGGCGAGCGACCAGGCGGTAATGACTCGGCCGTGAATGGCGCCCACGAACCGTGTTCCGAACAGATCCGCCAGATAGGCGGGCAGAGTCGCGAAGCCCCCGCCATACATGCTGATGATCACGCAAACCGCGGCGACAAAGCCGAAGGTCAGGCCTAGATGGCCGAGGAGCGGCAGGGAGGCATATAGCGCTGCTCCCAGGATGAAGAAGATCGCATAGGTCGCCTTGCGCCCGATGACGTCTGAGAAGGAGGCCCAGAAAAGGCGACCCAGACTATTAAAAAGGCTGATCAAGCCGACCAAGCCGGCCGCCGCTCCGGCGATCTCGGCCTTCTGCGCGGTCGTCAGCGGGCCGTGGGTCGTAATGCCCAACAGGCGCGCGCCAAAGACGTCCTGGAGCATGGGACTGGCCATGGCGATGATCGCGATCCCGGCAGTCACATTGGCGAAAAGTACGCCCCAGAGCAGCCAGAACTGCGGGGTCTTCCAGGCCTCGCTCACATGCACGTTGGAGGAGCCGACGACGGCCGCTCCGCCGGCTGTCGCCGGAAGACGAAAGCCGAAGGCGCCCAGGGTCATGGCGATGAAATAGACCGCGCCTAGCACCGCAAGCGTGGCGCCGACACCGGGGACGGCGCCGTGGGCGAACTTGGCCATCAGCCAGACAGCGAGGGGCGAGCCCACCATGGCGCCGCCGCCATAGCCCATGATGGCGAAGCCGGTGGCCATGCCGCGCCGATCCGGAAACCAGCGGATCAGCGTCGAGACCGGGGTGATGTAGCCCAGGCCCTGACCGATGCCCCCCAAAAAGCCGGCGCCTAAAAACACCACCCAAAGCTGATGAATGGCGACGCCGTAGCCGCCTATCAGAAGGCCGCCGCCCCAGCAGATCGCGGCGATGAACCCGGACTTGCGCGGGCCGGCAAGTTCCACCCACCCGCCGAAGAGGGCGGCCGAGAGGCCCAGCACAGCGATAAAGGTCTCGAAGATGTGGGTGACCGAAGGGGTCGACCAGTTGCAGCTTGTAGCCGTCAGTTCGCTCCAGAACCCGCCCCCGCAAAGCGTCGCGTCCGGAACCAACTTGCCCATCGGCAGCCAGAAAACGCTAAAGCCATAGGCCATCCCGATGGAGAGGTGGATGGCCAGGGCGGCCGGCGGGATGAGCCAGCGATTAAACCCCGGACGCGCGAGGGTCCGCGACTTATCGAGGACGCCCCCCGTGGCTGCCCCACCCCCATTGAGAATCGACTCGGCCATCCCGTGTGCTCCCAGCCTTTTCACTATTCCTAGGGTCAGAACGCGTAACGCTTCAACCCTGGCCCTCTGGACCTGGACGGCAAATCGTGGCGAATGCCCGCGCCGGAGCGAGAGAGGACCCGAATATGCTGCTTGCCATAGAGCAGGGAAACACCAACACCCTGTTCGCGGTTCACGATGGCGAGGCCTGGATCGCCCAGTGGAGGGCGGCGACGGAAGCGCCGCGCACGGCCGATGAATACGCCGTCTGGCTCGGGCAGCTTCTCTCCATGGCCGGCCTCTCCATGACCAGCATCGACGCCTGCATCATCTCCAGCGTCGTGCCGCAATCGATCTTCAACCTGCGCAACCTGGCGCGGCGATACCTCCATCTAGAACCCCTGATCGTTGGCGAGAACGCTGAACTCGGAATTGAGATTCGTATCGAGAAGCCCTCCGAAGCGGGGGCGGACCGGCTGGTGAACGCCATCGGGGCTCAGATCGCCTATCAAGGGGCGCTCCTGATCGTGGACAGCGGCACGGCGACGACCTTCGATGTGGTGTCGGCGGACGGCGCCTTTGAGGGCGGGGCGATCGCTCCGGGGATCAACCTCTCCATGCAGGCCCTCCACGAGGCCGCCGCCCGACTGCCGCGCATCGCCATCCAGAAGCCACGCCACGTCATCGGTCGGGGAACCGTGGAGGCCATGCAGTCGGGGATTTTCTGGGGCTATGTTTCCCTCATCGACGGGCTGATCGCGCGGATGAAGGCGGAGTATGGCGCTCCCATGATCGTCATCGGAACCGGAGGCATCGCCTCGCTCTTCGAGGGCGCGACAGCGTCCATCGACCACTTTGATCCGGACCTGACCATCATGGGCCTCCTCGAAATCTACCGTCGCAATACCCATCTGCCTGCTCAATGACCGATATCCTTCCCGCCGCCGGCGATGAACTGGTTTTCCTGCCCCTAGGGGGCTCCAACGAAATCGGGATGAACTTCAATCTCTACGGCTATGGGCCTGCCCATGACCGCAAGTGGATCGTCGTGGACCTCGGCGTCACCTTCGGCGATCAGACAACGCCCGGCGTGGAGATCATCCTTCCCGACCCCACCTTCATCGAAGAGCATGCCAAGGACATTCTGGGCATTGTTCTGACCCACGCCCACGAAGATCACATCGGGGCGGTGGCCTGGCTCTGGCCCCGGCTAAAGGCGCCCCTCTACGCCACGCCCTTCACCGCCTTTCTGCTGCGTGAGAAGCTGCGCGAGGCGGGGCTGCAGGATGAGGCCCCGATCACGGAGGTTCCATTGAGTGGAACCTTTAAGTTGGGTCCCTTCGAACTCACCCTCCTGACCCTCACGCATTCGATCCCCGAGCCTAATGGCGTGGCGATCCGCACGCCGCTGGGCGTGGTGCTGCATACGGGCGACTGGAAGATCGATCCGGACCCGCTTACCGGCGACGCTACCGATGAGAGTGCGATCCGGGGTCTTGGCGATAAGGGCGTGCTCGCCATGGTCTGCGACAGCACCAATGTCTTCGTGGACGGCG
>Ga0116226_10001355_pt1 | contig 21174 bp, 11 predicted proteins | sample S1TSphfallax_FD_89692 | JGI IMG/M metagenome (GOLD analysis project Ga0116226, IMG submission 89692) | Host-associated microbial communities from peat moss isolated from Minnesota, USA - S1T2_Fa - Sphagnum fallax MG | ecosystem: Host-associated > Plants > Peat moss > Unclassified | place: USA... | reverse complement strand
TGGAACGGGGCGTACGCGGCCGAATTACGCCGCATGTGGGGTTTGATCGTGTGGTGCTGGAATTGCCGCTCCACCGCCAAGCAAGCTGATGGCAACTCTGTTGCCATCGTTGCCAAAACCACCTGTTGGCGCCGGTGACGATCCGCCACTATTCGCCGCAGATGCCAGCGTATGCGGTGTCGCTGTAATGATGAACGGGGCGGTTGGCCCTGTTCGCCGTTTCGGCGTCAGAACGGCAGTTGCTCGTCAGGGATGACCATGGGTGTGTCCGGCGGTTGTTGGTATTGGGATCGGGCCTCGTCCTGGAGATGCATTCCGTAGAGGGCGACGATGACGGCACGCATTTCGTCGATCAGTTCGAAGAAGGCGAGGGCTTGTTCCGGCGACCAGTATGTCGGGATGCCGATGGGTATGGTCAGCGGCAGGGCGGGCTCATGGCGGGGCGCTGCGCAGATCGGACAGTTGTGCCGTCGTTTGCGGTTATGTTTGGCCATCATTTACCTCCCCGCCGCTGCTTCGCGCGGCTTTCGGCACGTTCCTTGGCTTCCTTGACGCGGTATGATTCGCCCTCGATGGCGACGATCTCAGCGTTGTGCATGAGACGGTCGACCATGGAGACGACGCAGGCAGCGTTGGGGAAGACTTCACGCCATTCAGCGAAGGGCCGGTTGGTCGTCACCACGGTGCTTTTCTGTTCGTAGCGGCGGCTGATCAGCTCGAAGAGCAGATCAGCATGACGGTTCGAGTAGGATAGATAGCCGACCTCGTCGATGACCAGCAGCGTCGGTGCGGCGTAATGACGCAACCGTCGGCGCAGCGCGGAATCGCTATCGAGAGAGGCGAGTTCGCCGAGCAACTGGCCGGCGCTGGTGAACAGGGCGGTGTGACCGTTGACGAGGGCTTGGTGGGCCAGATTGCGGGCCAGCGTGGTCTTGCCGACGCCATTCGGCCCGACGAGAACGGCATTGGCCGCTTCCTTGAGGAAGTCCAGCGTCATCAAGGCTTCGAAGGTGGCCCGATCACAGCGTTTCGGCCAGGCCCAGTCGAAGTCGCAGATGGATTTGAAGCGACCGATATGCGCTTCCTTGAGGCGGCGTTCCAGGCTGCGACGGGATCGCTCCTCCTCTTCCCAAGTGAGCAGCTGATCGACCCATCCTGCAGCGATAGCGTCGGACCAATGGGCCAGCAGACCGTGCAGGCGCAGTGCTTGGGCACGAAGCTGCAGAGCATCAGGCTTCGTCATGACCGATCTCCGTCAGTTTGTCGTAGGTATCAAGTGAGTGGGTTCGCACGGCGGCATCGCGGTCACGGATGTGAGCGGGCAGGATCAGGCTGACCGGCGGCTCCTGTCGCCTACTCTCGCGGCGATGCTCCAGCGCAAGGCGAACGGCGTTCGTGTGCGGCACGCCACGATCGAGCGCCTCCTTGATGCCCGCCTGCAGTTCGGCCGCACCATATCGCTGCAACAGCCGCATCAGACCGGCGGTGATGGTGCCGAGATTATCGCCGCGTTCGGCGGCGCGGACCAGCAGGTCTTGGCTGGCCGGCGCCACTATCGCCAACTGATCGGTGGCACGATGCCGTCGTGCCTCACGCTTACGGTCGACGAGGGCTTGGATGTGAGCGGGATCTTCGATCCGGTCGCCCTTGCCGTACGTCCGTCGATGACTGGCCAGCACGTCCTGGCCCTCGACGACGCGCACCCGGTCGGGATCCGCCAGGATGGTCAACGTCTTCCGCACGTGGATATGCGGTATCGAGTAATCGTTCTGAACGAAGCGGACATAGGGCGTCTTGCCGACCGATACCGGGAGGCGTTCGATGACCGGATAGGGGTTGTCCGGCAGTTTGAGCAGATGCGCCGATTCCTCGACGAAGGCGTCGCGCACACTGCCAGAATCCCGATCCGGACAGCGCCGGTCGGCCGCCGGACCGTTGCACCAGGCATCGGCCTGGGCGTTGAGGTCGTCGAGATCGGTGAAGCTGCGGGCGGCGAAGAAGGCGTCGCGAACGAACCGGATCGCCCGCTCGACTCGGCCCTTCTCATTGCCGCGTGCGACAGCGACCGGGCGCGGCTCGAAGCGGTAATGCGCGGCGAAGTCGAGCAGCGCCGGATTGAAGCGGATGACATCGCCCTGGCGCTCCAGCACGGCGCTCTTCAGATTGTCGTACAATAGGACTCTCGGCACCCCTTGCCATGCATTGAAGGCGCCGAGATGGCCGCGCAGGAAGTTCTCCATGCGGGCATCGAGGAAGAAGCGCAGGAAGATCTGTCGCGAGAAGCTCAACACGGCGACGAAGGCCATCAGCGGCCGTCGCGCCCGGCCAATGACCAGATGGCCAAAGTGAGCCCAGTCGATCTGTGCCTGTTCGCCGGCCAGCGTGCGAAGCCGAAGATACGCCTCCGCCGGCGGGCGCGGCCGGTACAGAGCGATGATGGCGCGGAAGTGGCTGTGGCGGCCGCGATAACCGCGTTCCGACACCATACCGTGCAACCGGGCGGCGGTCAGGGTCGGGAACTTGGTCAGGGTCTCCTGGATGAACGGCAGATAGGGGTCGATCTTCGACGGGCGCTGCACGGTTCCGATGCGCGGCAGGCCGGCCTGGGCCAGCACTCGGGCGATCGTATCGTGATGAACGCCCAACTGCCTGGCGATGGTTCCGACACGCCACTTCTCAACGTGATAATAGCGCAGGATCCGCGCTTCGATGTCAGGGGGAATGGTCACGGCAAAATCCTCTTCGGTTGGCAAGAGGACCGCGACGGCGCTGCAGGAAGTCGCGGCGGACAAGCTCCGGGCAACGGCGGCCACAACCGTGGCAATGCCCCCGTGGCCAGTGCGGCAAATCTGCGCGCGATGGTTCGATGATGACGCTCGTCGGGTCCTCGGCCAGACGATCATCCGTTCGAGCAGGGGGTGAACCCTGATGCGTCACGTTATTTTTGCGAGCACGGTAGCGGCGCGCCCGGTCAGCGTGCTTCATTCGGCCGCGACGGCTCACCTGGTAACGCTGGCCGGCAGCCCGCAGGGATCGGCGACGCGCCAGCGGTGCACAGACCCCGCAATAGATATTGCCGCGGTCGCAACCGCTGCAAATCAGCACTTGATCTCGGCAATCGGCACACAGAAAAAGCCTTGCCGGCGTGACGATGTCGCAGCAACCGCCGCGACGTGGACGCGCCTCCGTCCCAGTGCGATAATGCCCCTGCATTCGTGCCTCTGCACGGTGTAGGGCACGGCGCTGATCCAAACTTCCAGGTGAGAGTCGGCGCCGTGCCTGCCTTCCAATATCGGCAGGGTCTTACCGCGCCAACCGAGGCTTGTCAGCCCTCAGGTCGCACTTCAAATCTCTATGAAATCATTGGCCCCGCTCCCCCGGACCCCCACCCCGGATTGCCCAGGTGGGTCCACAGGGACCTTCCACCCCGTCGCTGCGCTGCGCGCGAAGGGCGCTCCGCGACGGGGCGGATCCTTCCTATGGACTACCGGGACAATCCGAAGATCAAGCCGTCAAATATCGACAATGAACGACGTTGCGGCGAATATGCGCGGATTTCGACCGGCGTTCACACCTTTGGGTTCGAGAACAGAAGACCAGCGAAAATCCTCACTATCACGTCATTTTTCTGCTTGATGGCAGGGAGGCGCAACATGACGGACGCCTGTACGAAGTAACTCGCAGCGCTTGGCGTAAGATTGTCGGCAAGGAGGGATATTTCTGCGTTCACCGCTGCCATCCGCATGTCGGAGGAACCGGCATCATGATCCATCGGCCGGGGATACGATCCCAGGGCCTGATGCTGGACCAAGAAGTGAAGGAATTCGAGAGCACCATGCATGAAATCCTGAAATGGGCCAGGTATCTCGCCAAGACCGATACGAAAGGCACCACTGGAATTCGTGAATTTGGGAGATCTCGACTGCCGAAGGATGCTGGGTCGCTGAGCTTCCCCCCATATTTCGATGCGGCCTTCCCGCCCTATACTCCACCGCAGACGTGGGGTAGGTGAAAACGACGGCTCAAGGGTAGGGTGGCGAATTAGCGCAGCAGCCGGGCATAGAAACTGGCCTACCCGATGACATAGGAACCGGTTAGTTCATGGCGTCAACGCGGACAATCAAAGGTCGAACAACCTTCGGCCCCTGCCTCCCGAAGACAGCGCATTACAAACCAGGAGGCCTGGAGAGAAGGCCTGAAACCAGCAGTTTTCAGCCATATTTTGAGGTATAGATCGGCGAGAAACGGTCAATATCGTTGAGTAACAGACATAAAAACCAATAGATTTTGTGGCGCAGTGTGGCGCATTTGTTGCGCAACATTGGGGTGTGGCTCCTGCCTGCGCGGATAAAGGTCGGATCAGTTGGCGCTCGTCCGCACCATCTCGGCCACCAACGCTTCCGCCTTTGTCGCGAGTTCGAGCATCTCGATGGCCGCCGGCTCGTCCCCGAAGCGCGTTGCGGCCTTGCGGGCGATCGCAGCGAGCAGCGCGCCCAGATGATGCAACTGTCCGATCTCTGAAGAGCCAGCAAGAGCCTCGGGGATGTCTTCGGACATCAGGGCGTCAGGTCTCGTGGGTTCAGACATGATAGTGTTAATCCTACATTTTTTGCGATCGCAGGGGAAGAATGTACAACCTATGAGATAATCCAAAAGGCTGACATATTCTGCATATTTTAGACTGAGACTCGCATGGTTTCGAGTACTCCAGGGTGATTATTTCGGGATCGAATAGAGAGATACTCTACTGCTTTCAAGGTTGGCCGCCGGGGAACCCCGTCAGTCCCCGGCAATGCCATGGGTTCTAGTTTCCCGTCTCGTGCCACCTTGCGCTGCGCCCATTGGTTGCCGCATCATGGTCTGGGGGAGTCTTCTTATGAACGGTGCGGTTTATGCTGAATGCCGGGGATACTGCTCGGTTGCTCGCCAAGGCAGTGCTCGTGCTCTGTGAGGGTGTGGAAGACGGGACCATCGTGAGGCAGGACGAGAGCCTGCCGACGGAAATGCGCATGGCGCTCAGCCGGCTGTCCCGGCTCTGCCTCGAGTCCGGTCTTCCTGATTTTGGTGGTTCGGTTCATGAGGCGATGCGCCTGTTCGTCCGCCCCTTCCGCGACTGGGGTATTCCCGCCTTCGCCGACCCTTCATTCGACTTTGGGGCTGTCGCGTTGCTCGATGAAGCGCTGGCGATCCCTACATCGGACTGCCGGTCGATGGGCGAGTTCGGCCAGGTCGAGGATATCGAACAGGACCGCTGCTTCATCCAGCTTCTGGAGACGGTGAAACTCTATGGCGGCGGCGCCGACGATGCCTATTCGGCAATCCGGGGATTCGTTGTCGCAAACCCGGTTATTGCCTTGGCGGACTTGCACAGGTTCATCTTGGGCGGGTTCACGCCGTCAGCTCAGGCCATTCAGAGTTTCTATCGGCCGATCGCGCGAAGTGCGGCGTGGCCGGACGGCGCGATCCGCCTCTGCGATTGTTGCGGCGGCTTGTTGCATCGCCATCCTGACGCTTTTTCCTACCCCAACGGCCACTGTTCTTTGCGAAGCTGCGCCGCTTCCAACAGAACCCCGGCTGCGCGCCAAGTGGTCATGGAGCCCTCGCTATGGCGCGAAGCTGTTCCGGCTGTGATGGGTTACTGGGTCGGGCCGGGCCTTGGGGAAATATATCTGCACCGGCATCTTAGGGCAGCGGGGCTGCCCTATGTTCTATATCCCTTGCGGGATGCCGCCGACGTCGGGCTGCCCGATCTGTCCGTCGGGATCGATGTGAAGGATTACGCGTCTCCCCTGGCGCTCGCCGAACGGCTCAATCGGGCCCGACAATTGGGGCTTTCTGTCTTCGCCCGCAAGATCATCGCCGTGCCGGACGCGAAAGTGGCCAACAACAGAGATTATCTGCGGCAACTTGCCGCCCACTATGCGCGCAATGACGGCACCGAATTCATGACGATTTCGCAGACCCTGGCTGTACTTACGGCGGGCGCGCCATGAACCGTCCCACCCGCATTCAATATGTGTGCGCTGTCGCCGAGAAATATCTGGGGTCGAGCGAGCTCAGTCACCTGCCGGCGCTGATGGCTGGATTTCGGTCTGCGTCTGGCCCGTTCGGCGCTGATCTGCAGCATTCCATTTATGCACTGCGGTTGGGCGGCATCGACATCGCGTCCGAGGCTCAGTTGAGATCGGCCGTCTATGACTGCATCAATTGGGAGCAGGAGAATGCCGGCGATCCGGATTATGTCGAGCCACCCTATGAGGTGAGCCAGCAAGGGCCGCGCTTTCGCTTCAGGCGGCGCAGCGGGATCAGCCAAGTGATGGTCGATGGCCTCCTTGGGGAACTGTTGATGCCGGTGGCGCCAGAGGTGCTGTCCTGGCAAGTTGCCGATGCCGCCCGGCCGATGAAGTTCATCCCGACGGGTGGGGATGCGATCGATGTGATCAATGTCGATCTCGACGGCTTTCTGCCTCCCCCCTCTCCTCGTTACGATCTCACCCGGTCGCCGATCGCTTCGATCGACGTCGATCTAGCTGATCTCCTCGCCGTCGCGCGGGATCTTGACCTGATTGACAAGCGGGACCAAACGCCGTCACCGGGCAATTGGGTGGCCCGGCTGATTGAGCCCGATGGCACTTGGAAGTTCGAGCTTCTCCATCCCGAGAGGAGAGGCTTGGTGGCCGGCACGCGGCTCTCGCTGTCGGGGGTGAAGCACCTCATCGGCTTGCCGGGCACGGGCAAATCCACACTTATCATTCTGCTGCTCGTATACATGGCCCGGCGCTGCCTGAAGACGGTAGTCCTGCTGCCGTCGATCGAGGCGTCGCTGAACCTCCTGGGCGAGCTGCGGCGCTATGGCGTCCAGCCGGGCCTGTTGGTGGGGCAATCGCCTGATACAAGGACCGAACATGCCCGGCGCCTTGCTGAACGCATTGGGTCCGACGAGCGGCGCGGTGTCGGCGTCAGCGCGCCCGGCGCCGATCTGCTCTCTCTCAACTGCGCGCTGGCAGGTTTTTCAGACGAGGAGGAGGCTTTTCCGCATCTCGACCCGCCCTGCACCAGATTGCGCCAGAAGCGATTAAAGAAGGATGGGACAGAGGCGGAGAATGAGGGCAAGCGGCTTTGCCCCGTCGCGGCGGTTTGCGCGCGGCAATCCTCCTCACGCAGCCTGATCGGCGTGGATATCTGGCTTGGGCACATCCTCTCGACCGACACGCAGGTCGCGCCGCACTATATCGACGTGAAGCTCCGCTATTTCGAGTTGCTGGCCCGACATGCCGATCTGGTCATCGTCGACGAGGCGGATGGCGCGCAAGCCGTTCTCGATGACAAGGCGCTCGCCGCGCTCGACCTCACCGGCAGCGCGCAGTCCTTTGAGAACCTGCTGATTCGCGACGTCTTTGCCGAGCGCGCCGGCGGGCGCAATGAGAGCACGGCCGCAAACAGGCTCAATTACGGCTCGATGGCGGGAGATTTGCGGAGTTTCAATCAGCGCCTAGTTGCGCAGATGCAAGCCGAGCGCAAGCGGGACAAGGATGGCGGGCCGCTCTCGGTCTTCCTGGATGGATTTGTCACCGGCAATCGCGTGCTCTATGCGCTCTTCATGCCAGACCCTGCCGGCCTCTCGCCGGCGGCGCTGGCCGCGCAGGAGCGTTGGTTCGACGCAGTGCGTAATTTCTGGGATGGCTGCGTGGCAACCGGCCTTCGGTCACGCTCTGATGCCGATGGCAACTATGTCGATTTTGATGCGGCCGCGTTGGCCCCCCTGTTGGGCGTGCCGACGGCCGATCTCGAGGCCCAGTTCAATAAGCTCCTCGCCGCGCTCAATCGGTGGCTCTCGGCGCAATTGGTGTCGCATGCCGAGGAGGCGCTCAACGAGATGCGCGACATCATGTTCGCGGTCATCCCGCCCAAGCAAGGATTGCCCGCCGCACACGCCACGGTCTTTTTTCATTTCCTAGTCCACGTTACCGCGGTCGTCATGCAGTTCGTGGCGATGCTGCCGCTGCACCAGGCGATGGCGGCCGAGGGTGTTCATGCGTCGTTGCTTTATCGGGGGGGTGTTTCCGAGGATCTTGCTCATCATCTGCCCGAATCGCTGGTCGGCCGCCTTTCCGGCGTTCGCTTTGGCTTTCGGGAGCGCAAGGGGCACAAGGAGCTGACGGTCAGCTACGTCTCCTTCCGCGGCACGCCACGGCTGTTGCTCTACCGTTGGGCCTCGCTGCTGCATCATGTCGGGGTAGATCGGGGACCGGCAGTGCTGTTGGCGTCGGCGACGTCTTTCCTCGAGGAGAGCCCGACCTATCACATCCCCGTCGGGCCTGACTATGTGCTGCGGCGCAACGCTGCGGCGGATGAGTGGCGGGACAGTGTTTATCGGTTCGGCCCGATTCCCGACCCCAAGGTAGCGGGTAAGATGCTGAGATATTCGGGCACACCGCTGGATCGGCGTGATGCCGTCCTGAAGGCGATGATCGACCATTACTGCCATGGCGATCCCTGCCTGATCGACGTGATGCAGACCGACTTCGATACTGGCCGCCGGGTCGCATTCGTCGTGAATTCCTACGCCCAGGTTCGACTGGTGAAGGAACACATTCGACGGCAATACCCCAATCTGTCGGCCCGGGTTATCGGAGTGACCGACGAAGTGCCCACCCGGCATGAGGGGGACTGGCTGACCGCGACACAGGTTGAAAGCCTCGGTGCTAGGCTCGATTGGTCCGCCCTGGTTTTTCCGATGAAGTCGTTGGCGCGCGGGGTGAACATCGTGTTTCTAGACGGGCCGAGGAAGCGAGACGCCATGCTCGGAACGATGGTTTTCCTCACGCGACCGCACCCGGCGGCCGACAGCCTCTCCTTCGTGACGGGCCTTGCCGGTCAGAAGACGATGGAGTTCGATCAGATGGTGTTCCCGGCGACGTCTTCCATCAGTGACATTTCGAGGGAGTGGCGGGCTGCGCGTGCAGCCCTGATGGCCGATGTGCGGCGTTTGCTCCGCTTTCCCCAGCGTATGTCTTCGATGGGGACCCTCACCCTTCCCTATACAGCCGATATCATGATCGATGTGCTCCAGACCATCGGACGCGGGATGCGTAACGGGTGCAAGGTGCGGGTTATTTTCGCCGACGCGGCTTGGGCGCCCGGTTCCGCCGAGGGCGTCCAGGAGCGCCTCCGCTCCTCCATGCTCGAGATCATGCGAGACATCCTACGCGCTCGGCTGGGAGATCCCGACCCCGCTAAGCGGGAAATCTACACTGCCCTCTATGCGCCATTCCTGACCCCGCTCGAAGCATGCGGCAACATTCTGTGGAATAACCCATGACCGAATATCTGTGCCGGCAATTACCCACCTCAGTCGATGGTGAGGGAACTGCAATTCTCGCGTTGCAGTTCGACGGCTTTCAGGCCGATGTTGTCTCGCGGGCGGTGAAGTGGGGTGATCGGTCCGCCGCACTGTTGCGACAGATCAGCCGCGCGGGGATCGAGTCGGGCAAGGAAGAAGGGCGGCAGCTGCCCCTTACCAGTTTGAGGCTGATGTTGCAGGTGGGGCTCCCGGATGCACTCGCGGTGGCCGAAGACCTCGGGCAACCGCAAACTACCGAGCCTCACAATTTTGTTTGGGGTTCTTCGGCTGATCTCGCGGCGTCTGTCGGTGCCATCGTGGCCGGTTGGGCCCGCACATCACTCGCCCATTGGGCCGAGCGGGTTGGCGTAGGAAGTGCCCTCGTCAATGCCCTGGCGCAGGCGGTGGGCAGCGATCTTGTGACGCATCAGGCTACCCAACGCGTGGCAGCAGTACCCGGGAGCGGAGAATTTCGCGCGGCGCGTCAGGCTATCTTCCAACTCCTCACAGAGGCCCTGAGCGGGAGGGAATTGTTTGATGGACTGGGGCCGGTGCGGCGCGTCGTGAAGGGCACCTTGTCGGATTCGATAGAGTTCGAGACCTGGCCAGTTGCCGCGCACGATGCGCACTACTCGATGGTCGCGCGCCTGACACTGGTCACCCTCCCGGCTCATGACCGCCTCGTGTTGGTCGTCGACGCGAGCCGGCGGCGTTGGTGCCGCTCTATTCCGGGTCCTGGCCGCTTGGGTGGGCGCGGGAAAGTCCGGATGCGCATGGTGGCTAAAAGTCGTCTCTCGGCGTTCTCTCTCGATGTGCCGGTCTCACGAGGGGTCATCAGCTCGAACTTGCCGACCTCATTTTTGATCGGCGCTTTGCAGGAGGGCTACGATTTTGCCAAGCCGATCGACGAGATGGTGGAGAAGGCCCGCGTCTCGGATCCGGTGTTCGTCGGTCTTCCGTTCTCCCCAAAATATGGCTCTCACCCGATCGGCCAGGGTGCGTCGACCCGCGACGCGTTAGATCTTTTTGATGCGGTCGCAGACTTGCTTGTCCCGATGGGGTTCAGTCGGGTCGAGGGTGACAAAGTCGGCAGGCCCTCGCGGTGGAGCTCCGAGAGCCATGCCGTTCTCCAGAGCCAAGATTTGTTAGCTGAGATCGCCTATCAACTGGGATTCAACCAGCTGAGCCCGGAAGCCCTTGAGGCCTCGCTGGATAGCTTTCTTATTAACGAGCCGGCGCCAGATGAGCATGACCGGGCGGTGATCGAGAACGCGCGACAAAAGCTCGAGCGGCTGCGGGACGACAATGCCGCGCGGCTCGGGCGTCTTTATCCCCGCCGGCCGACCCTTGTGGTGGTGGCCGCACGAGAGCACGACCGCTTGCAGCTGAAGCGGATCATCGAAGCGCTGTATGGGTCCAGTCTTATTGTAGAGACCCGGGCGCTGCCGGAAGGCACCCATGGTCCGCGCATTAATCGCACGAGCAGTGTGGCCGATCGGTTTAATGCTCGAGTCCAAAAATGGCGGCCTTTGGCCGAGGATCTCGCGGCGGAATTTGATGCGCCCCATGTGCTGGTGCAGGCGCCCCGCTTCTTCGAGAAGATGCCGGATGATCCGGTGGCCAAGGCGGCCGGGCGGTATGCACTGGCGGTCCATGGTCGTGCCAATGTGCAGTATCTGTTGCCGCTCATTGGCGGGTGGAAGGGGCTTAATCAATATCTTATGCGCCTGCAGTCGGCGCTCGGCGATGTGCTGTTTGCCCATGCCGGAGGTATTGACGATCCGGCAGGGCTGTTCACGCGGACACTGCCTGATTCGCTTCATGACACCGTGCTCGGGATATCATTGGTCACGCAGGCCCGCCGGCGGACCGGGCATAAGGCCGCGAAGATCGTGCTGGCCACCAAGGTCGTGCTCGCTGAAGGTCGGACCTATGGGCGCCTCTGCTGGGGTTCTGGCAATCAGTCTTCTGAGTGGCGGCCGCTCGAAGAAGTTCTGCGCGCCGCTGCCGAACTCGAGACGCCCGATCTTGGCGACACTAAGGCGGACGAGACGATTGCCTACCAGGGCTTCGTGCTCGACGTCTTGGCCACTGCCAAGGCGCGGGGGGAGCGTCCCTTGGTTCTTCTCGATGCGACGTCGGCGGCGGGCCTTTGGCCCTGGCTGCGTGATACGGACATTTCGGAAAGGCCTCTCCTGGGCCCGGAGGCTATCGACATTGCCAGCGGCTGGGATGGCGTCGCCTTCGCGCGCATCCGACAGCGGGAGACTCCATGTCTCGTCATCCGTAAGACCGTCGGGTATCAGGTGCTCGATCCCACGACCCTCGAGGCAAGCGGTCAGACCATCGCAGTCAATAAGCCGACGATTGTTCCGCAGGTGGTGAAGGTCGCCACCGGTGTTCCCACCTACTGGGCAATATCGGGGGATCTTGAGCAGCTACCGCGTGGAATCTCGGTCTATCGGACACTCGATGGCGCCGTGACCGAAAAAGTCGCGAAGATCGTTAAGCCGATTCCGGATGGTCTGAAAGTGCTCAAGGAGGGCGGCCGGCCAGCGTTGGATCGGGCGCCCTATCGGCGGCCCAATAGTCTCGAGATTTCGATTCCGGTAATGCCAGCTCGGGCAGATCCTGACAAGATCGCCCTTCTGATCGCATCGCTCCGGGAGGGACTTTCACATACCGGCTTGAGTACGGCATTACCACCGCCACTCTCGTTCGAGCGAAAGTTGCGGGACTATATCACTCGCTTCAGTATCGATGATCTCGACGAGGAGGACGACGAGAGTGCCACTTCTTCGGCAGAGTTCGATGATGAGAGCGCGCTTGCCGCGGAACTAGACGATGCCATCGACGCCCAGTTGGAAGAGATCGGGACTGACCCCGAGGACTCGTTCATCAGTTCTCTGCGGAGTGGGTCGGCGTTGGTCCCCTTTGTGCGTTCTCCGGTGGCGGTGCCCTCCTCGATGTCCGAGCCTGCAGCAGGTTTTCAATTGGTGAAAGAGCCGGTCCTGCCGGTGCCGGAATTCGTCACAATGGAATTCCTTGAAAGCTACATCAGCTATTCGAAAGAGGCAGCTGAGAAGCTCACTCGCGGCCGGGCTCTGGTTGAGGAAGCATCGGGCTTTGCGGCTTGGCCCAAGTCTGCTCCGTCCCGCAAGAATTTTTATAGCCTGATAAGAGCCGCGTTGGCCTATCCCGGGGCGTTTTTTGCCATGGAGCGGTTGCTCGTGAATGGCAATGACACTCCCTATGGTCAGGCGCCGGTATTGATCGGTAGCCTGATCGATAAGTATCCGGTGACGGTCTTAGCGGCGGCGCGGGTTGACGCCGTCAATGTCTTTGATCTGATCAAGCAGATGGAGCCGCATCTCGTCAGGGCCCACATTTATCTCCGACAAATGCGCGGTGGTGTTCATCCGGGCTATTCCGAGTGGGTCTTTTCTGATCCCTCGCTTGAACATTTGCGGGAATTCCAGGCTGCCGCTGAGGATTATCTGCTTTTTTCCGAGGGTGAGCTGTTTGGCGATATCGACTTTGGGGCAGACGAGGAGTCCTCGATGCCCTATGCGCGCGATTTGCCGAAGGTTAAGGCGCATTGGCCGCTCCCGCCCATGGCCGATGAAGCCGGCGGGGATGCAGTCGGTGACGGTGCCGGAGAGCCAGGCAAGAGTAACGGGTCGATGAGCGCTCAGCCTTCCATCGGTGAAGCGGCGTCAATTGAGGCCGAGATCGCAGAGCAGGAAGCAATGGCTGCCAAGAAGGACGAGGAAGTGTCAAACATGGACAACGCGGTTTCAGCCTCCCACCCGTGCGAGCCGGAAGGCCAATGGAGCGAGAAGATCACAGCGCTGAGAGCGTTACTTGAAGGCGCTCGAGCACCATCGGTCGAAGTGATTGCGGTTGTGCGCCTCTGCGCGAACGAATTGGAGGAAATCGCCCACCGATATTCCGCTCTGCAAGGTGTGGATACGGCTCCGCTCATAGAGCGCCTCGAACGTTGCGTCGCTCGTTTGAGGGAAGCAGGGATCGAGACGGTTCTCGAGGGTGAGCGGGCCAAGGCTCTCGACGCAGCTCTGTGGGCTGAAGTCGATCGAGTGTTGCAAGACGTGGAGTCGCAACTGCACGAGGCAGAGCAGATCGAAGCGGAATTCGTGAGTGGACCGCTCACGAAAGCCATGCGCTCAAATCTTGCGAACAAGCAGATGGCATTCTATCGGGCGGCTGAGGAGCAGTGCCATACCGCCAATGAACTGTTGGCGGCGCCTCCTCCTTCTGAGGAGACCCCCGCGCCGGTGGCTGAGATTGTTGTGCCGTTGCCGACGCCTGAACCCCTGCCCGCGCCTCCGCCGGCGCTGGTGGATGAGGCGCAAACATCGGCGCAGACAGCCGACGTTGGCGCCCCAGTGGTGATGCCAGCGCCGCCGATCGCTCCTATCGCCGTCCCTGCCACCCCGCTTCCTATTACCGTTGAGGATGACAACAGTTCCGTGGACGAGCACAGCCTCGTTCTTGAGGATAAGCCGCTTATCCCGCCAGAGCCGGAAACTGACCTTGCTCGTGATCGCCGCGAGGCAGCTGTTTGGGAGCGGCTCGATGATCTGGTCGCCGGCCAAGAGTTTGGTCTCGCCTATCATCTTCGCACGGCGGCTGGGGTGGTGTTCGGGGGAGATCATTCGACGTGGACACCGGAAGAGTTGCGCCTAGCCGCTGTCGGCGGGCGTGTGACCGGCCTGTCCTATCATGAGCAGCAGGATCTGGTTCACACCTACACCGATGTCGTCGATATCGCGCAGAGGATTGTCGCCGTTGCTGACGACGGGGAGCCGCGCAATCTAGCCCGTCGCCTGATCCTGTTCGCCTCGATCCTCGAGCCTGCGGTATTCCCGACGGACATGTTCCGAATCGTGCCGCAGATCGTGGAAATCTTGATGGTGAATGGTGTCGGGAACTGCTTCTACCGGTTGGCGAAGGCTGTCACGGACGCCTCGAACCGAAACGTTCGCCTGACGCCCAATGCGCTTGCCATCCTTCGTGAAGATCAGGATTCGTCCGTGGCCGAGGCCTCCTTAAAGGCTTCGATCATCGAGCGGCTCGAACTCCTGAAGGGGGCGAACTATACCTACGTGCCCGCTCGGACGCTTGTCACAACGCTGTTCAATCGCGAGTGGCAGCTCGGGCAACTAGAGGCGGCCTTCAAGAGCGGCAGTCCGATGCCGATTGCCGCCGATTTTGCCGACCAGTATGCGGACCGGGACGGCGCATTGTCGCTCATGCACCTTGTCGAGTCGAAGTGGCCGGTCGGCAAGGGTGACATGGTTGATGGGCGCGTGCGCGAGAGGATCCTCAATCAAATCACGACGATCGCTGGGTTGTGTGGCAACCTCGTGCAAAACCAGAGCAGTCTCATGGCGGCGCGCAAGGACCGGTACAGCAGAGAGGCCATTGCCGAGGTCTATGCCGAGGTCAACAAGGGAATGGATCAGGCCAAGCGCGAGTTGAATGCGCTGGCCGATCGCGATAGTCCGCTGATTGCCGGTGCGGTTCTCACCGCCAAAGCTGCAATCCGTCGGATCGAAGAGATATTTGCCGGCACGGCCAAGCCGCTCGGGACCATCGACCGGATGGCCGCCCTTCACGGTGGTCTCTTGTGGTTGCCCGGGCTGTCCTTCGCCAGCAATTGGCTGCCCAACCCCTATGATGAGCCCGAGATCATCGCGACGATCATGCATGCGCCCCTGCCGATCGCGCCGGTTCCGGTCAGTTTGGCGATCGACGCCGGCGCCGGGACTAAGCGGCTGACGCTGTCCGAGTTGGTGGCGACCGTCGAGGCGCGCAAGAGTGAAGGGTCGTATATAGCGGCCAGTGAGCTCCTGGCATTAGCCCCAATCTACGGCATCGCCGAGGAGGAGACGAAGAAGCTGCGAGATGGGCTGGTCGCGGACCGAACTATGCGCCGTAGCCGGTTGAAGACCGAGATCGCTTCGGTGTCGTCCCAGTTGGACCGGGCACGCCGATTGGCCGCGCTGTCCCTCGATGAGATCGCCGATATGGAGGCGGTGCTCGGTAGTCTCGACGTCCAGCAGATTCCGCGCGAATACTCCATGGAGGAACTGCGCGAGGAGAAGCAGCCAGAGATGCTCCTCGATTTCTGCACCGTCGAGGCGACCGTGGACCGCTACGAAGCGCAGCTGAAGAGTGTCATGGCACCTAAGCGGGCTGCCCTGATGGACGAGGTTATGGAGCTGCGGCGTGATAACACTATAAGCGCCGAGAACGAAGTCGCGCTGCGCAATCTGCTCGAAAATGATGACCTCTCTACCGCCGCGGATTGGATTGCGTTCCTCAAGGATCCCGTCGGGCGCCAGGCCGTTTCGATCGGCGGGCGGGTCAACCGCCGATTTTCCGATTTTTATCCTGCCTATCCGGCAAGTCTGATCCGGGAGCCTGTTGGCCTCGCTGATGTTGGGGATCTTGTCAGGGATGGCGCCGATCGGGGGCTCTTGCAGTTCTCCCTGATCCCGCCCACCCGCCGCGAAGAAGCGCTCGATGTCTTGCGAGCGTGGCGGGAGATGCACGGGCTTCTGCGGAAGTCTGTGGACCGCCGCACCATCCAGAGCGCAATCGTGACCTTTCTCGAAGGCATCGGGATGATCGATGTGAGCGCCCAGACGGTGGTCGCTCTCGATGGCAATCAGTCCCGTAAGAATTATGCCGGCGATTTCAAGCTCCGAATCCCTGGCGAGAGTTCCCTCCTGCTGCCGGACTTTGGGCCGACGGAGACCGGCAATCTTTGGCGCGTCGCGGTCTGCAACAGCGAGCCCAGCGAGGAAGATCTGAAGGAGCTGGTTCCGGCGGATCGGGCGGCTCTCGTTTTCGTGTTCGCCGTCGTCGCTCCAGCGGCCCGCATTGAAATCCGCAAGAGCTGCATCACCCGGCACTTCAAAGCGCTCGTCATTGATGAGGCGGCATTATTGTTTGCGCTCGCGGCCGCCCAATATCGCCCCTACACCCTGATTGAGTGTGCCCAGCCCTTCTCCTATGCGTTCCCCTATCGCGATCGCGGAACTGAGATTGTGGCCCCCGAAATGTTCAAGGGCCGGCGCCGCGAGATCCAGCAACTCACCGAGCGGGCCGGCAGCCATATCGTCTATGGCGGCCGCCGGCTGGGTAAAACGGCGCTGCTCCGGCACATTGAGGCAAACCCACCCGCGAACACGGTGGTCGGTTTCGTCGAGTTGAAGCGGTTCTATACCGCCGAGAGTCCCTCGATCTGGGCGAACATTTCGTCTTGCATCAGTGTGGTTTTCTCGAAGAACGGCGTTAAGAGTGCGGACGAGTTTGCGTCCGCCATTTCGGAATGGCTGGATCGGCACCCCACCCAGAGCATTCTCTTGCTCATGGACGAGGCCGACGAGTTCATCCAGCGGGACGCCAAGGAAAATTATGCGGTGTTCCTGCGCCTCCAGAACCTCATGTCGCGGGGCGGCGGGAACAAGCGGTTCAAGTTCGTCATTGCCGGGCTGCACAACGTCTCGCGCCTGATCGACACGATGGAACTGAGCCCAGAGAGCGGCGACAATTCGCCCTTGCGGCAAATCGACACCAATCCGGTGTGCGTGGGCCCGCTCATCGATAAGGATCTCGGTGACGCCGAAAGTCTCGTGCGTGACCCGCTCGCCGCCCTCGGCTTCGAGTTCGAGGCGCGCGAAGACGTCTGGCGGATCCTATCGCAGACCAATTACTACCCGATCCTGATCCACCTGTTCTGCCAGGGGCTGCTGACGAAATTGTTCGAGCAGGCGAAGACCACGCCCGATGAATGGGTGATCTCGCGTCAACTCGTGTCCCAGGCGCTGGCTGATGGCGTCAAGGACATGCAGCAGACGTTTGACAAGACAATCAGGCTCGATGGCAGCCGGTATGAGTTCCTCGCCTGTATCATCGCCTTGCATCTGCTGCTTGAAGTGCAGAACGGCGCTGTCGATCACGGCATGTCTCCCCTCGAGATTATGGGCCAGGCCCGGAAGCGGTGGCCGGCCGAGTTCAACGAGCGCTCCACGCTCAACGAGCTCGACATGTTGCTCGAGGAAATGGTCGGGCTTGGTGTCTTGCGCCGGCTGCCCGGCAATCGCTGGACGCTGCGGTCGCGGACGCTGTTGACACTGCTAGGCACCGAGCAGGATATCATGGGCCGGCTCTATGATTTCGAGAACCGCCCGCCGCCAGAGAGCTTCGATCCGCGGCAGGTCCGCCGCGACATTACGGTCGGCGGGGAAAAGCTTTGGTCGCCGCTCCCGCGGAGGGTGGAGCAGAAGCTGCTCGGCACCAGTCGCACCCCCTCGGCAGCCGTGCAAATCATTTTCGGGATGCCCGCCTTCGGGCTCGAGCAAGTGCCCCCCGCTCTGCGCGTTTACGGCTCGGAGGCACGGTTCAAGGATCGACTGGTGGTGCAGTTGGCCAAGTGCAGCCGGCTCGAGGAGCTGGGAGAACAGCTGCGGCGGATCCGCACGCGCACGCCGCGCCATGTGGTCGTCGTCGGCCCGAATGCGCCGTGGACACCCAAGTGGGTCGTCGAAGCCATCAAATACACCCGGATGAACGACCGCTCGATCTCGGTCGTATTCGTCGGGGATGCCACTGCGGCCTTGCGCTGGGCTGAAGCGCCGCCGAGCGCGTCGAGCATGTTCGAGGTGAGTCGGATCGAGCCCTGGTCGGCGGCCGAGGTGACAACCTTGGCCGATATCCTCCACGTTTCCCATAACGTGCGCGAGCTACTCGACCAGACGGGCGGGGCCGGGACGCTGGTGCAGATGGTGATGAAAGTGCTCGGTCAGAGCGGCAAAGAGGCGGCTTACGAGAAGCTCCGTTCATACTGCAAGGACAAGGGCGTTCAAGGGTTGTACGGCCTCGCTGACCCGATTTGCGACGGTATCCGCGAGTTCTGTCAGATGGCGCATGAGGGATTGTCGATGACCCTCAGCGACTATGAGGCCTTTGTCGCGGGCTTTCCCGATAACGGTGTCGCTGTCCGCCAGGCGTTGATGTTGCTCGGGGTCGTGATCCTTGATAAGGCGAACAAGGACAATGCGCTGAGCGATTTGATCGCGGTCAATCCGCTGTTTGCCAAAATGGTGGGTTCGCCGTGATCTGGGATCTGCCGGGGCCGAAGAGTTTCCTGGCCCGGCTGGCGGAAGCGATCGACAACTCCGCTGGCGGGATTGTCCATATTGCGGCCCCCTCACCCCGGCCGCCCGACCTGGTCGACGCCATCCTTGGCTACTTGGTACGGCAGGCGATCTGGCGCGGCCATGTGGTCTCCATCCGCGGCGAAGGGTCTCCGTCCGATCTTATTTCTCAGGCTGCGGGGCGGCGGATCTCGGCAGCAACACTGGCCGAGTTCAAGGCGGATCCCCAACTATCTTCGCGCGCGTTCGTTTTTGACATCGAGGGCGAAATCCCAGATGCCTGGGTCTATTTCTTCCGACACTGGCGCGAGGGTGCGCGCACTCAGGCTCTGGATGCACCGGTACTGATCGTGATTGGGCCGTGCGGCGTGTCCCTGGCGGATAGTACGGCCATGTTCGGCACGCCGGCGATCACGTGGCAGGGCGTGATCGGTCCGACCGACACTCGGATGGTGATCGAACGACATTTTCAGCACCCCGATAGTGTGCTGGTGCAGACGGCGATCGCCGTAGGGGTCGAGGTATCTGGCTGGAACCTCGGGCTTGCCCGGCGATTGGCCTCGCTTGAGCCACAGGAGCTGGTCAATCCGGAGGATTGGCTGCTGGCCAATCTGTCCAGCGAGCTTGAGCATGCCTATTGGGAAAATGGCGGGGTGGATCTCTGGAATGCCGACGTCTGCCCGGATACGGCTTTTCTTGTCCGGCACCGCGCCCTCGGGGAGATTCGCCGCAAGATTTGGCGCGGGCAGGTTTCAGTTCTGTTCCCGTTCACCGATACGGTGCGGCGGCATCTGATCCGCCATTATCGCGATGCGCTCGAACAGTATGTGAATCCCCAGACGCCGCGAACGCGTCCGAGCGCTGATGGCGAACGCGTCATCGTCGATCCTGAGGACCTGGAGCTGGGGGAAGTAAAATTTCTCCTCAAGACCCTGCCGAAGGAACAGTCCTTCGACACTCTGCTGCGCCGCAGTCACCGGATCAGATCGCGGCTGGCGCATCTTGAGCAGGTGCCTCGCGAGGATATTTTAGTCTGTCTCGATGCATGGGATCATGTAAGGGAGAAGTTCCAGCCCACCGGGTGGAATTGGCCACGTTCGCGACAGACGCTGACGATCTTGGTAGGCCCCTGCGGCGCCGGAAAGAGTACTTGGGCGAAGACCCATTGCCCCCCCGAGGATATCGTTTCGGCAGATGCCATACGGGTTGAGCTGAACCGGCCCCTGGTCAATGTGGGGGATCAGCGGGAAATCTTCGAGCTTGCCCACAACCGCGTGCGCAGGCGCCTGGCCGCCGGCCGCGACGCAGTGTTCGATGCAACCCACCTGAAGGCTGTCGATCGGTTGAAGTCCGTCGACCTGGCGCCGCACGATATCAAGGTGCGGTATGTCGTGCTTGATCGGGACCTTGACGTCAAGCTGACCCAGCGAGATTGGCGCCCAGAGGACTTGGTGCGAATGCATCACGAGATGATGCAGCAGCAGCTCGAAGCGATCTTGGTTGGCGATGGCGGCGTGGTCGACGAGGTTGTCGATCTTCGGGCCTGATCTGGTGGCCTCCACGGCTGCGGCTCGCTCCAGGAACTGACGGATCGTCTGGTCGTGCAGCGGTCCGGGATTGACGTCCCGAACGCCGAACAGCTGATCGTCTTCCATCGTTTCGGCGTGAGCGACGGTGGTGCCCTTGCCCTGGTAGGGCAGCAGCACGAGCACGCCAGACTCTTGGCGGTCGCTTAAGCTTGCGGCTTCCCCACAGCCCGAGAGTTACACCCCGAAGGCAGAGGCCGGGGGTTCGAATCTCTCCGGGTGCGCCATTTCAGAACAGAACTCTGAACACCGGCTACGCCGGGTTTTCCGCCAGAGGCGGCGACCAGAGTGCGCAGCAGTTCGGATTTCGATCCCATGATGCGGACTTCCTTATCCGCGACCTCGACACGCTGGGCCAGCGCGCGGAGGTGGTCGCGGCGATAGCCGCCGCTGTCCAGCCGGATGCGCTGGCGAGCCGCGCGGGCGAAGGTTCTGACCATGTCGGGGCTGACGGCCTGGTTGCCGGCATGGTCGAGGGCAGCCTGTGCGCGTTCGGCGTCGGCGCTTGCCTGTTCCCGAATCGCCTTGAGGCCGGCGATGCGCTCTTTCAGGCCGGGAGCGTCGAGATCGGCGACGCCCGACTCGATGGCGTCGAAAAGCCGGTTGAGCCTGTGGTCGGTCTCGGTAATCCGCTTGTGCAGTTCGGCCAGGTGCTCGCGGCGGCGCTCGGTACGCTCCTGGCGGCGGTCGAGGACGCTGGCAAGGATGGTTTCCAGCCGCTCGGGTTGAAGCAGGCGATTTTCCAGGTGGCCCGCGACCAGTTGATCGAGCCGGTCCATCGGGATCGAGCGACCTTCGCAGCCAGTCTTGCCCTGCCGGGCCTTGGTCGAGCAAGTGTAATAGCGATATGTGCCGCCCGCCCCGCCCTTGCCGGTGCGCATGGTCATGGCGCCCCCGCATTTGGCGCAAAAGCAGATGCCGGTCAGGAGAGTGGGGCCGCTGGTGATGCGGGCAGGCGTCATCCGGGGATCACGGGCCTTGAGCCGGGCCTGCACCGTGTCGAACGTCTCGCGGTCGATCAGCGGCGGACAGGCCATGACCGCCACCTCGCTCTCGG
>Ga0116226_10001354_pt1 | contig 21176 bp, 16 predicted proteins | sample S1TSphfallax_FD_89692 | JGI IMG/M metagenome (GOLD analysis project Ga0116226, IMG submission 89692) | Host-associated microbial communities from peat moss isolated from Minnesota, USA - S1T2_Fa - Sphagnum fallax MG | ecosystem: Host-associated > Plants > Peat moss > Unclassified | place: USA... | reverse complement strand
TTCAGGTTATGGGTTTTCACCGCCTGTTCGGAGGCGATCAGCAGGCAGGCGGCGGCGTCGCAATTCTGGCTGGCGATGCCGGCGGTGATGATGCCGTTTTCGTGCACCGGCTTCAGCGCCGCCAAACCGGCGAGCGTGGAGCCGGCGCGGACGGTCTCGTCGACCGCGAAATCGCCGACCGGTGCGATCTCCGACTTGAACCAGCCGTGATCGATGGCGGCCTGGGCGCGGCGGTGCGATTCCAGCGCGTAGACCTCCATCGCCTCGCGCGAGATGCCCCATTTATTGGCGATCATTTCCGCCGATTTGATCTGGTCGACCGATTCATCGCCGTAGCGCGCGAGCCAGCCCTTTGAGGTCAAGAACGGGCTGTCAAAACCGTAGTCCTTGCCGGCCATCATCGCCGCCATGATCGGGATCTGGTTCATCGCCTGGCTGCCGCCGGCGACCACCAGATCCTGGGTGCCGCTCATTACGCCTTGCGCGGCGAAATGCACGGCCTGCTGCGAGGAACCGCATTGCCGGTCAATGGTGACGCCGGGGATCTCCTCCGGCAATCCGGCGACCAGCCAGGCGGTGCGGCCGATATCGCCGGCCTGCGGGCCAATGGTGTCGGTACAGCCCCAGACCACGTCATCCACTGCCGCCGGATCGATCCCGGTACGGGCGATCAGCGCGGTGATGGGCAGTGCTGCCAGATCGGCCGGGTGCAGCCCCGCCAAGGAGCCTTTTTTGCGGCCAACCGGAGTGCGGACGGCGTCGATGATATATGCTTCGGGCAAAATATGACTTCCTTAAAATTTGGCCGCCTGGCCCTTGTTCTGTACGAAGGCGTCGCGCGCCTTCTGGCTGTCCTCGTGCATGTACATCTCCAGGGTAAAGCCCTGCTCGATGCGATAGAGTTCCGAGGCGTTGCCCTGTTCGATGAGATTAAGTGCCTGCTTGGCGATGACCAGGGCGGTACGGCTTTTCGATGCGATGATTTCGCAGAACGCCATGGCTTCTTCCTGCAGGCTGGCGAGCGGCACGATCTTTTCGACCGAGCCGTAGCGCCAGAGATCTTCCACCGGGATTTTGCCGCCGGTGAAAAAGTTCGCCCGCACTTTTTGGGCCGGCAGCATCCGCTGCAGAAAGGCGCCGCCGCCCATGGCGCCGCGGTCGATTTCGGGCAGCGAGAAATAGGCGCCTTCGGCCGCGATCAGCGCGTCGCTGGCGCCGGAGATGCCGACGCCGCCGCCGATGACGAAGCTGTGCAAGGCGGAGATCACCGGGACCGCGCAATCGCGGATGGCTTTGAAGGTGAGATAGTTGCCGCGGTTGAGTTCGGTGATCCGTTCCGGATGCGCCTGCATTTCCTTGATATCGACGCCGCCGCAGAAGCCGCGGCCTTCGGCGCGGATCAGCACGCAGCGCACATCCTCATCAGCGCTGGCGCGCTGAATCAGGCCGGGTATCGAGTTCCAGCCGGCGCTGTCGAAGGCGTTTACCGGCGGGTGGTCGAACAGGATTTCGGCGACGCGGCCGCGCTTGGTGTAAATGATCGGCATGGGTTTCTCCTTTTTTCTGCGGGCTTTAGCCGCCCGCTTGTTTTTTATTCGCCGCCGCCATGGATTTCGCGTCCATGCCGCCAAGACTATTGGTGGAAACAAGGTCGCTTTGCGCATGCGCGAAATGATGCATGTGGAAATGCGCGTCCATCGCCGTGCGCTTGCCGCGCAGATCCTCGACATGGTTGAGCGCCTGCTTGGTCAACCAGTTGCCCAGGCGCGGCCGCGAGGCGAGTTCAAGCGCCATCGCCTTGACGTCGTCATGCAATGTCTCGCGGGTTGAGAGCCGGTTGACCATGCCGAAATTATAGGCCCGTTCGGCGCTCATCCGCTCACCCAGCATGATGAACTCCTTGGCGACGCGCGGTGGCAGTTCGAACCCATGTGCGAAATATTCGACGCCGGGGATGCCCATGCGGTTGACCGGATCCTGGAAGAAGGCATCCGAGGTGGCGACGATGAAATCGCATACCCAGGCCAGCATCAGCCCACCGGCGATACAGGCGCCTTGGATTGCGGCGATGGTGGGCTTGGGCATGTCGCGCCAGCGCCGGCACATGCCGATATAGACCTCATGCTCGCGGGTATAGAGCAGCTCCGCGCCGGGCTTGTTGGTATGGCCGGGGAATAGCAGTTTACGGTCGAATTCCTTGTGCAGATCGCGTCCCGGCGTGCCGATATCATGGCCGGCGGAGAAATGCTTGCCCTCGCCCTTCAACACGATGACGGCGATTGCATCATCGTCCACCGCGCGCTTGAAGGCAGCATCCATCGCATAGGTCATCTGGCTGTTCTGCGCGTTGTTGAATTTCGGCCGATCCATGATCACGTAGGCGATCGGGCCGTCCGTCTCGTAGCGCACCGGCGTTTCCGTCTCGTAGGTGATCTCAACCTTTTTGGGTTCGACGAGACTGTTCAGTTCCATGATGCGCGCTTCCGTGTTCCTATGCGCAGTATATCGCTGCATTGAATCTTTGCCAATCCGCGTGATCCGGCCAGCGTAAAACGTCGCAGCGTTGATCATTCCCTCCGATTATGTGAGATTTTGCGTATTAATGGCAAAGAATGATCCGAGCCTTATGCAACCGGAGCGGCCAGGCTGAGATCGGACCCGAAAAGCCGGCAGCTTTCGCTGGCGCTCGATCACTTGACGGTGGTGGATGCGACGCCGTCGCAGCTGGTGGAATGCGCCGCGGCTGCGGGCTGCAAGGCCGTGTGCTGTTTTCTGGAGCCGATGGCAGTGCTGCCGCTGATGCCGCAATTCGCGCTCTACGGCCTGACGCGGGAGGCCCGGGAGACCAAGTCGCGCATGCAGAGCCTCGGCGTTGGCCTGGATCTCGTCTACCCGTTCACCTTGGCATCCCGGACCGAGCTGGAGGCATTTCGGCCGGCGCTGGAGACTGCTTCCTGGCTGGGCGCGGCCGCGGTCAACGCGTTGCTTTACGACCGCGAGCCCTCGCGGCGGATTGAAAAATTCGCGGGGTTCGTCGGGCTGGCGGCGGAGTATGGCTTGAAGGTTGCGGTTGAGTTCTTCCCATTATCGCAGATCCCCTCGCTGACGGCGGCGCGCGAGCTGGTAACGGCAATCGGCAAGCCGGCGCAGGCGGGAATAAATGTGGATTTGCTGCATCTGATGCGCTCCGGCGGCAGCCTGGCCGAACTGCGTGCGATGCCCGCGGAATACATCCACTATGCGCAGTATTGCGATGGGCCGATGCCTGAGCCGGCCGCCGGGGTGACGGCGGCTGATGAAGCCTCGGCCTGCCGGTTGCTGGCGGGCGAGGGCGCATTCGATCTGCGAGGGTTTGCCGCTGCCTTGCCGGCGGGCACGCCGGCCAGCGTGGAACTGCCGCGCAATGCGGCCCTGCTTGCCGGCGCCAGCATGGCGGTTCGGGCGGACGTTGCCGTCAACTCCGTGCGCGGTGCACTGACCGCGCGCTGAGCCCGCATGTGGCAACGCCAATGCTCGCGATTAAAAGTCTTTTTGCTTCTTTTTCTTCAGAAAAAGAAGCGCTTTCCTAAGCTTCAATCTCCGGAGCCGGGCTTGCGGGCCGGGTCTTACGTCCAGAGAGCACAAGATACACAGCCGGCACCACGAACAGCGTAAAGGCGGTGCCAATCGACAGCCCGCTGGCGATGACAACGCCCATGTTGATGCGCGCCGCGGCGCCCGCGCCGCTCGAGAGGATCAGGGGCACGACGCCCAGGACCATTGCCGCCGTCGTCATCAGGATCGGCCGCAGCCGGATGCCGGCGGCGTGTTCGATTGCCTCGCGTTTCGACATGCCCTGCAGCTGCGCGACATTGGCCATGTCGACCATCAGAATGCCGTGCTTGCTGACCAGGCCCATCAAGGTGACCAGGCCGACTTCGGTATAGATGTTCAGGGAGACGTTGCCGAAACCGAGATAGATGAAAATCAGGGCCCCGGCGATCGACATCGGGACCGAGACGAGGATGATCAGCGGATCGCGGAAGGAATTGAACAGCGCCGAGAGCGCCAGGAAAATGATGATGACCGCGAAGCCGAAGGTACCGAGAAAGCCGTGGCTCTCCTGCACGAATTGCCGCAGGGGGCCGGCATAGTCGGCGGTATAGCCGGTGGGTACGATTTGCGCCGCGAGGTTTTGCATGGTGGCGAGCGCGTCCTGCTCCGACACGCCGGGTGCTGCCACGCCGGCGAGGGTGGCGGAATTCTGCTGCTGGAAGTGATTGATGCTCTCCGGGATTACCGAAGTGGTGATTTTGGCCACCGCCGATAGCGGCACCGGAATGCCGTTGGCCGAAGTGATCGTGTAATCATTCAGCTGCGAGGGGTTCAGGCGGCTGATCCGTTGTACCTGCGGAATGACTTCATACGAGCGGTCGTAATAGGAGAAATAATTGACGTAATTGCCGCCCAGCGCCTGGCTGAGTGCGGCGCCGACATCGTTCATGTTGAGACCAAGCTCGGAGGCCTTATCGCGGTCGACGATGACATTGCTTTGCGGCTGGTCGATTTTCAGGTCACTGTTGAGAAAGATGAATTTCCCGCTTTTCAGCGCGGCGGCGAGTAATTCCTGGGAGATCGGGTAGAGATCACTGATCGGTGCGGTTGTCTTGATGACGTAGGAAAACGGCAAGCCCTCGGCGCCCGGCAGAGCGGGCGGCTGGAAGGCGACAACCTGCTGCCCGGCAATCTGCGAATCCTCTAAATTCTGCAGGGTGTTTTGTAACTGCGTCGCGGTGACGCTGCGCTTGTCCCATGGTTTCATGACGACGCCGGTAATCTCGGTGCCCGGCATGTCGAGCTGGAAGAAGTTCTGGATCGCCGCACTCTGAGATTCCATAAGCTCGCCCATTTTATGGTCCCAGAGACTTTTCTGCTGGATCGTCGCATTTGGGGCGGAGGTCGCGAAATTGACGATGAAGCCTTGATCTTCCTGCGGCGCCAACTCACTTCTGGCGCCGGCTGCGAGGAAGTAGATGCTGCTCAAGATGATGGCTGCGAAGACCAGCGTAACCGGCAATGCGGAGAGCGAGCTTTTCAGCATGCGCGTGTAAAGCCGGTGCACCTCATCGAAGCGGCGGTCGATGAACGCGACGATCTTGGCTTCCCAGTTGGGATTTTGACGATCAAACCGCTTGAGGATTCGCGAACTCATCATCGGCGTCAGGGTCAATGCGATGATGGCGGAAATGGTGACCGCACCGGCGACGGTGAAGGCGAATTCGGTGAACAGCGCGCCGGTCAAGCCGGTCTGAAAGCCGATCGGCACATAGACCGAAATAAGGACCAGCGTCATGGCGATGATCGGGCTGCTGAGCTCGCGCGCCGCCGAGATTGAGGCCGCCATCGGCGACTCGCCTTCCTCGATATGGCGGTTGACGTTTTCGACGACGATGATCGCGTCATCCACAACCAGGCCGATGGCGAGCACCAGCGCCAGCAAGGTGAGCAGGTTGATGGTGAACCCCAGCACCAGCATGACCGCAATGGCGCCGATCAGCGAGAGCGGCATGGCGATGACCGGGATTATGATGGCGCGCGGCGAGCCGAGAAAAGCGAACACCACGAAGGTGACGATCAACAGCGATTCGATCAGGGATTGGAGCACATCGTAGATCGAGGCGTGGACGAAGTTCGTAGAATCATAGCCGATCTCGCCGTGCAGACCGGCGGGTAGCTGGGCGAAAATGCCAGGCATGATCTTGCGGACGCCGCCGATGACGTTCAGCAGATTCGCATTCGGCGCGATCTGGACGCCGATGAACGTGCCGGCATGGTTGTCGAACGTCATGTGCTGGTCGTAATTATCCAGGCCAAGCTCGACCGTGGCGACATCCTTCAGGCGAATGATCGCGCCATTGGCCTGTTTGACGATCAGGTTGGCGAAATCTTTCGGATCGTGCAACGCGGTGTTGGCGGCCAGGTTGACCTGCACCATCTGGCCCTTGGTATTGCCGAGGGCTGCGATGAAATTATTGTTCTGCAGCGCATTATAGACATCGCTGGCGGTCAAACCGTAGGCGGCGAGCTTTTGCGGGTTCAGCCAGATCCGCATGGCGAAGTTGCCGCTGCCCAGCACCTCGGCGGTCTGCACGCCGGGGACCGCCTGGACCTGCGGCTGCACGACCCGCGTGACGTAATCGCTGACCTGACCCGGCGTTAAGACCGTGCTGGTGAAGCCGATATACATCACATCGAGGGTTTCGCTTTCCTGCAGCACCAAAACCGGTTGCTGCGTGCCGACCGGCAACTGGTTCAAGACCGAGTTGATCTTGGCGCTGACCTCGGTAAGTGCTGCATCGGCGTTATGATTGAGCACCAGGTAGATTGTGATGGTGGAGGTGCTGGTCTGGCTGGTTGAGGTCATGTAGTCGATGCCGTTGACCTGGGCGATCGCCTGTTCCAGCGGCGTCGTAATATAGCCGGCCACCGTGTCCGGATCGGCGCCCGGATAGACCGTGGTAATGGTAATCTCGGCGCTGTTTGTGCTTGGATATTGCAGCACCGGCAGCGAGCCGATGGCGCGCAGGCCGAGCACGAAAATCGTCAGGCTGACGACCATCGCCAGCACCGGCCGCCGGATAAACAGGTCGGTAAAATTACCCATGGTCAGATCGGCTCATTCATTCGGTGGATTAGGGTTCATGTCATTGGGCAGCTGGGTGGAATTATTGATCGTGACGATCGATCCGTTCTTCAGCTTCAACTGGCCGGCGTTGACCACCTGATCGCCGGCGGCGACGCCGTTCAGCACCGCGACCTGGTCGCCCCTGGTATCGCCCAGTGTCACGAAGACCTGATTGGCGATCAGCTGATCCTTGCCCTTCGCATCCTTGCCATGGCTGACGATATAGACCGTCGCGCCATAAGAATTATAGGCAACGGCGGTCAGCGGCAGGGTGATCAGGTTTTGCGCGGCGCCGACGCTCACGTTCACCGTGCCGAACATGCCGGGCCGCAGCAGCAGATCGTCATTCGCCAGCGTGGCGCGCACTTGCACCATCCGTGTTGTGGTATCGACTGCAGAGTTGATCGCCGAAATCGTGCCGGTGAAATTCTTATCCGGATAGGCATCGATCCCGACGATCACCGTCTGCCCGACATTGATCTGCGCCAGCGCCTGCTGCGGCACATAGAAATCGATGAAAAGCGGATTGAGCTGCTGCAAGGTGACAATCTCGGTACCGGCCGCAAGATACTGTCCGATATCGACCAGGCGGATGCCAAGCCGCCCGGCGAAGGGCGCCCTCACCTGCTTCTCCGCGATCAAAGCCTGTTGCGCCTGCACCTGGGCCTGCGCTGCCAATAGGGTCGCGCGATCGCTATCGACGGTAGCCTGCGCCACCGCATCAGCCTGGAACTGCTTCAGGTCACGCTGATAGGTGATCCGGTCCAACTCGGCGGTGGCCTGCAGCTGCGCCAGCACCGCGGGGTCATTATTCGCGCGCAAGGTTAACAGCAGCTGGCCGGCCTGCACGTCCTCGCCCGATTTGAAATTGATGGTATCGACGATGCCGGCGATTTCAGAGGAAAGATTTGCGCCGTTGATGGCCACCACGCTGCCGACGGTGCTAAGCGCCGGCTGCCAGGGGCTGGACTGGGCCTCCACGGTTGAGACCGTTTGCGGCGGGTTTGACAAGGTGGCGAGAAAGCGGCCGATCATGATGTTTCTGAAAACGCCGAAACCGAAGACCAAGAAAAACAGCACAGCGACAAAAGCGAGCATGATGATCATGCGCAACGCAATACGTGGGCGGCCTGGGTGCGGCGCTCGCGGCCCCGATGTAAAGCTGGCGCGTTGTTCGGTCATCTTTTCAACCTTGCTAAGATCAATATTGCTCCGGATTGAAGCGGTGGATTTAATTTGGGCCAATCAGCCTGGCCGCGGAAGCTGCGGGGCCTCATGGGACGATGCCACAGCAGACGGTGGGGCCGACATCGTCGCGATGCCACCAGCCGCCACCCAGCGCCTGATAAAGCGCTGCGGTATCGGAAAGCCGCAGCGCCTGCGCCCGCACCCGGGCGATGACTGCATTCTGATAGGTGGTCTGCGCCGTCAGCACCGCGGTGAAGGGCTGGCCACCCAGCTGAAACTGGCTGCGGGTCACCGCCAGGCTGCGGGCCGAGGCCTGCTCGGCCGCCTCATCGGCCTGCAAGGCGCTGGCGTCGAACTGCAGCGCCTGCAGCGCGTTTGCCACATTTTGAAACGCGCCGAGCACCGTCTCCTGATAGGTGGCGCCGGCGCCGCGTAAATCGGCCAAAGCGGCTTTGCGCTTGGCCGATAGCGTGCCGCCTTCAAAGATCGGCTGGGTGACACCGGCAACCAGGTTCCACAGCAGCGATTGCGGGGTGAAAAAAGTGCCATTGTTGAACGATTCATGGCCGACCTCGCCGGTCAGGCTGATCTGCGGCAGCATATTTGCGTCGGCGACACCAAGATTGGCCGAGGCCTCATGCAATTGCGCGGCGGCCTCCTGGATATCGGGCCGCTGATTGACCAGATCGGAGGGCAGGCTGACCGGAATATTCTGCGGCAGCGTCAGAGCGTCCAGCGTGAAATCGGCAAAATGGAAATTGCCTGGGAACACGCCGACCAAATCCGCCAGCTCATTACGCGCTTGGGAGAGCTGGGATTCGAGCGGCGGCAGCGTCGCTACCGTATTCTCCAGCGTCGCCTGCTGACTGAGGACGTCGGCCATCGGCACGCCGCCAAAGGAAAACTGTTTATTAAGAATATCAAGCTGCGACTGCTCGGTGGCGATGATCTGCTGCGTGGCGTCGATCTGCGCGCTGATCGACGCCTCGTTCACCGCAGCCGTCACGATATTGGCAGTGAGGCTGAGATAGGCGGCTTCCAGCTCGAAGCGTTCGTAATCTGCCTGCGCCGCCAGGCTCTCAACCTGCCGCCGCACCAAGCCGAATACATCCGGATTATAGGAGACGCTGATGCTGGCCTGGTAGAGGGTGTAGGGCGGCACAATGTAGTGCTGGTCCGAGGAGGTGAGGGTCTGGCCGGCGGTGGCGATTTCGGCGGAGGAAAGCTGCTGGCGCTCGGCTTGCAAATTGCCCGAAAAGCTGGGGAAAAAATTACCCTGCTCGGCCCGCACATTCTCCTCAGCCGCGATCAGGGTTTGCTTGGCGGCATCCAAACTCGGGCTGTTCTGCAATGCCGCCGCGATCAGGCTGTTCAATTGCGGCGAGCGGTAGAGCGTCCACCAATCGGCAGAGATATCCTGCCCCGCGACATAGGTCTGGGCAACCCCGCCGGCATTGCCCGTCGCAGCCGGCAACGGCGTTGGCGTGTAGCCCGCAACTTGCGGCGGCGGCGGCGGGTGATAATCCGGACCAACGGCGCAGGCTGCGAGAAGGGCGACCAGCGAGGATGCCGAAACCCGGAAGAGGAAACCGGTTGGTTTCATACCGCTTCGAGTAGAGCGGATTTTCGATCACGTCAACTGCCGCCGGGGCCGATGCGGCCGCCACGACAGGGAAACTTGTAAGTTTTCTCAAAACTGCTATGGACCCCTATCATGCCTCGCGAAATCCAGTCATCGAAGCATCCTGCCGGCGAACCCGCGCCCCTGAAAAGCCATGTGAAGGCTGGGTCCAAGACGAATGCGGGGGAGGCGGCAAAAATATTGCAGCTGATCCAGGCAGCCGAAGACATTTTTCTGGCCAAGGGATATCATACGGCAACGATGAATGAAGTTGCCAAAGCCGCCGGCATGTCGAAAAAGACCGTCTACCAGCTCATTGAATCCAAAGCCGATTTGTTTGCAATTCTCCTGGACCACCATCAGGAGCAGATCGTCATTCCGGAAAATCACGCTGATTGGCCGTTGGATGAAGTTCTGGTGCAGTACCTGCTTGGCCTGGCGCATTTCCTGCTCTCGCCAAAACAGATTGCGATCATCCGCCTGATCATGGCGGAGTACACGCATGGCAAGGATTTTGGCAGGTTATTCCATCAGAAGCGGGTCACGAAGGCCAACGTGTTTCTGGAAAACTGCTTGATCGGCGTCATTCCGCCAAGCTATGGTTCAATCACTGATTCTAAAGAGATGGCTGCCATGCTTTTCGGCATGGCACTCGGAGAATTTAATATCGGGGTGCTGATCGGCTTTCGTGCGATGCCGACGAAGGCTGCGCTGGCGAACCGCATTCGTCTGGCGGTGGACTTGTTTCTGAAAGGCTGCGCGGTTGCGGACCAGCCGAAAGGCAACCGAATCCCGCAGGGCAGGAAGCCGCTGTTAAAAAATCCCGCTACTAGAGCTTAATGTCATCCGGCTCTAGACCCGTCTATTTCCCAAACGGTGGGCTTGCCAGCGCATTCGGCGTGTCAAGAACGGACAAAGCCCTTATAGCCTTCCGCAACCGCAGCCTTTGAGAGCTGGGCAAATCTGGGAAAGCCGCCGACATAGATCATGAAGCCGCCTTTCTTCCCGTCAATATTTTTGCCATTATACCAGGAATCGGCGAAGCGATGCACCGTCGCGCGCGAGACCATTTCCACCTCTTCATCCCACCAGGCCTCGGCAGCTTCCGTGGTGTCGATCCGCGACAGGCCTTCGCGCTCCTGATCGGCGATAATGCCGGCGATGTAGTCCACCTGCCATTCGCCCGTGGTGATCATCTGCGCCTGCGCCGCCGGCGTCTTCGGGCCATGCACCATGAACAGGTTGGGGAAACCGGCGGTCATCAGGCCAAGATAGACGGTCGGGCCTTCCGCCCATTTGTCGGCAAGCTTTTTGCCGTCGATCCCTTCGATGACGATCCGCGCCAATGCGCCGGTTACCGCATCGAAACCGGTGGCGGTGATGATGATGTCCAGTTGGTATTCGCGCTCGGCCGTGCGCAGGCCGTCTTCGGTGAAGGCGATGATCGGCGCTGAATTGACATCGACCAGCGTGACATTATCGCGATTATACATCTGGTAATAACCGTTATCGATGCAGAGCCGCTTGCCGCCGATCGGATAGGTTTTCGGGCAAAGCAGCTCGGCGGTTGCCGGATCCTTCACGATCTCGCGGATCTTCTGATGGACAAATTTGCTGACCGCGTCGTTGGCGGATTTATTCGTCATGACATCGGTAAATACCAGCATCAGCTGGAAGGCGCTCTGCGAGCTCCAGGCGTCCTCCAGAATTCTTTGGCGCTCTTCGGGCGAGCAGTCGTCATGCGATAATTTGGGCAAAACGGTCAGCGAGGCGCCATAAGTCTCCAGCATCTGGCGGCGGCGGTCGGCATAATTTTCCTTCCAGTCGCGCTCCAGCTCGGGCGCCATCGGCCGGTTGCCGGAAGGCATGCTGAAGGCCGGCGTGCGCTGAAAAATGTAGAGCTGCTGCGCCTGTTCGGCGACAATCGGGGCCAGCTGGATGCCGGTCGATCCGGTGCCGATCTGTCCCACCCGCTTGCCGGTAAAATCGATCCCCTCGCGGGGCCATTCCGTGGTGTGGTAGATCTCTCCCTTGAATTTCTCGCGGCCCGGCCAAGGCGGGGTGTTCGGCGCCGACAGGGCGCCGGTGGCGGCGATGATATATTTGCAGACGAAATGATCGCCTTTGCTGGTATAGACATGCCACCGGTTGGCGTCCTGGTCGAAATGCAGGCGGGTTACCGTGGTAGAGAGCCGGAGATGCTGACGCAATTCAAACCGGTCAGCCACATGATTGGCATAACGCTCAAGATCCGGTTGCCCTGAGAAGACTTCCGGCCAGCTCCATTCCTGCGCCAGATCATGGTCGAAACCATAGGAGTATTCGACGCTTTTAATGTCCACCCGGGCCCCCGGATAGCGATTCCAGTACCAGGTTCCGCCGACCCCGTCGCCGGCCTCCAGGCAGATCACGCGGTAATCCTGGCGTAGCCGGTAGATTGAATACAGGCCGGAAAATCCGGCGCCGATGATCACGATGTCGGTGGGCTGAGCAGCTGACATGGCCAAGATGGACTCCCCGTTGCGCGCCTTACCCCAAGGGATGCCGCGCAAATGTTGATTCTGCGTTTGTTGCGCATTTCCGGGCAACCGCCATCGTTCATTCGGACTACACTAACGCATTGATCTACCAGTAAACTCCGATATGCTGGCGGCGGTGGGAACGGCAGGATGGATCCATGGCATCGGAAACGTCGTTTGACCGTGCAAGAGTGTCTTACTAAATGACGAAAAGCTTAACAAAGGGATTTCGGGATTATGGCCGCGACAGATGAGATCGAATGGTACCGTCACTCCGACAATAATCTGTCAGACGGCTTCAAACTGGCAATGCGGCGGCTATCCGCCACGGTTACCATTGTCTCCACGGGTGATGAAGAAGGCTCGCATGGATTGGCGGCAACGGCCGTCACCTCGGTTTCCGCGGAGCCGCCGGCGATCCTTGCCTGCGTCAACCGCTCGGCCGGACCGTACGAGACCTTGCTGCGGCGCAAGCGCTTCGCCATCAACGTGCTGCACGGCGATAACGCGGCCCTGGTGCCGATCTTCAGCGGCAAGCTGAAGGGCTCGGAACGCTTCATGCATGGCATATGGTCGCATCTGGATCATGTGCCGGTACTGGCCGACGCGCAGGCGGTGCTGGTTTGCACCTTGGCGGAGAGCCTCAACTTCGGGACCCATACCATTCTCATCGGTACCGTCGATGCGGTGCGGATCCGCGAGGATATCGACCCGCTGATCTATCAGGACGGCTATCTTGGGCAGGTCGTCGCCCGCAGCTGAGCTGTCCGGCGCCGGGATCGCCTCATATCCCGAACCCGGCCGAAATAAAACCGAGTAACCGATGCAGCAATGCTTCCCGGTTATCGGGCTTGCACAGGCCATCGGACAGCCGCGCCAGACGTTCAAAATCGGCGGCGCTGTTGTGATGCAGAACGCCGAGTGCGAAATGCAGACGCCACAGGATCTCTTCCCGGTCCAGATGCGGCAGCGCTTGTTCCAGGGCGTCGACGAAGCGGCGGAGATGGTCAACCTCGTTGCGGATGATCTGCCGGACTTCAAGCGGCCCCTCGGAGCGCGCGCGGTTCAGAAAACGCAAGGCGGTGCGCCGTTCGTCATTGATCCATAATGTCGGCGGCTCGATCAGCGCGCTGAGGATTGACCTGGCGTCCGGCTTGGGTGCCGCCATTGCGGCGCGCAGCAAGGCCGCGCGTTCGCGGTTCAGTTCCGCCGCGCGGGTCCGGAAGATCTGCAGCAGCAGGGCGTCCTTCGAGCCGAAATGATAGTTGATCGCGGCGAGATTGACGCCGGCGAAACCGGTGATATCGCGCGCCGAAACCGCCTCAAAGCCGTGCTCGGCGATCAGGGTTTCGGCCGCCAGCAGCAGCCTGGCTGGAACGCTTATTTCGGGCCGCATTTCCGCCAACTCGGAAACCGCGGCTTTGCCGCCGCCTTTACCCGCGCCGCCCTTATCCATGTCCTCAGAAGCTCCTTATACGATGGCGTGCCGATATGCGTAGAAGTCCAAGTGAAGTCTTGCGGAATTCGCGGTATCCGCCGCGCCGCATGATTGACGTCTGTGGAATATGCCTTAAAACTATCGTTTAATACAGTTGTTGGGACGGAAATGAAAGCAGTGATCTGCGATGCATTCGCGCCAGTCGATGCATTAAAAATAGGTGAAGCATGGTTGCGTCCCGCCGGCCCGGACGAGGTATTGATTCGCGTTATCGCGGCCGGCGTGAATTTTCCCGACGGTCTGATCGTCCAGGGCAAATACCAGACCAAACCGCCGCTGCCGTTCACGCCAGGCAGCGAGGTTGCCGGCAGGATCGAGGCGGTTGGGGCGGAGGTGAGCGCCTTCCAGCCTGGCGACCTGGTGCTGGCCTTTAGCGGCATCGGCGCATTTGCTGAGTTTGTGACGGTGCCGGCGGCGCAGGTCTTCAATTTGCCGGCAGGCGTCGATGCCACCATTGCCTCCGGCATTTTGATTACCTATGGCACCTCTTATCATGCGCTGAAGGATCGCGCCGCCTTGCGGCCCGGCGAGACGCTGCTGGTGCTGGGTGCTGCCGGCGGTGTCGGGCTGGCGGCGGTCGAGCTTGGGGCGCTGATGGGCGCGCGGGTGATCGCGGCGGCATCGACGCCGGAGAAACTGGAGCTCGCCCGCAGCTACGGTGCTGCCGAGGTCATCAACTATGCCAGCGAGGATCTGCGCGAGCGGCTGAAGGCGCTGACCGGCGGCAAGGGCGTGGACGTGGTGTATGATCCGGTTGGCGGGGCGGCGACCCTGACCGCGGTGAAGTCGCTGGCATGGGGCGGGCGCCTTTTGGTGGTTGGCTTCGCCGGCGGCGACATTCCAAATATCCCGGCGAATCTTCTGCTATTGAAGAGTGCATCGGCGCTCGGCGTGCTATGGGGCATGTCGCTGCGCGACGACCCCGGGCATCACGCGCGCAACATTGCGGAGATCGTCGGTTGGCTGGCAGCGGGGAAAATTCGCCCGGCCATTGATTCGATGCTGCCGCTTGAGCAGGCCGTTACGGCCATCAACCATGTCATGGAGCGGCGTGCCCAGGGCAAGGTCATCCTGGTCATCAGGGGAGAAAACGAATGACGGAGATGGTGTCTTTCCACGCCGAGGGTGAGATCGCGGAAGTGGTGATCGACAATCCGCCGGTCAACGCGACGTCGGCGGGGGTGCGATCCGGGCTTGCCGAAGCCTTTGACCGGTTTGCGGCTGATCCGGGCCTGAAGGCGATGATTCTCCGCTGTGCCGGGCCGACATTTGTGGCCGGCGCCGATATCAAGGAATTCGGCAAGCCGATGGCAGAGCCGGTATTGCCGAAAGTGCTGGCGCAGCTTGACACATTGAGCAAACCGGTGATCGCGGCGGTGCATGGGACCGTGCTGGGCGGCGGTTTCGAGCTGGCTCTGGCCTGCCATTACCGGATTGCCGACAGCGCCGCGCGGTTCGGGTTTCCCGAGGTCAAGCTTGGGCTGCTGCCGGGCGGCGGCGGGACGCAACGCACGCCGCGCCTGGCCGGCCTTGCTTTCGCGATCGACCTGATCACGACCGGCAACCCGATCACCGCCGCCAAGGCGGAAGCGGCAGGGCTGGTTGACCGCATCGCCTCGGGCAATCTGGCCGAGGCGGCTTTTGGGTATGCGGCCGAATTGATTGCCGAGGGCAAGGGTGCGCGCAGTGCCGGCGCCCTGCCGATGCCGGCGGACGACCCGGATTTGTTCGAGCAGGCGCGCAAGGCGGTGAGAGCCAAGCAGCGCGGCCAGACTGCGCCGCTGCTTGCCATCGATGCCATCCGGCTTGGTTTTGACCTGCCCTTCGCGCAAGCGCTGGTGCGCGAATATGAGATGTGCCGGGAGGCGGTCGCCTCACCGCAATCGAAAGCATTGCGCCAGGTGTTTGCCGCGGAGCGTGAGGTTCTGAAGGTTCCCGGCCTGCCGGCCGGCACTGCTGAGCGCAGCATCAAGCAGACCGGCGTGATCGGCCTTGGAGTGATGGGGCGCGGGATCGTCATGGCGATTGCGACCGCCGGCATACCGGTGATTGCCGTTGGCCTCGATGCGCCCAATCTGAGCGCCGCCATTTCCGCGATCAAAAAAATGTGGTCGAGCTCGGTTGCCAAGGGCGGTTTGAGCCAGGCGGAGATGGATAAGCGGCTGGGGCTTATCACCGGCTCGACGCAGCCTGAAGATCTTGCCGCCGCTGATCTGGTGATCGAGGCGGTGAACGAGGATGCCGCGATCAAGCGCGGCGTTTTCGAGCAGCTTGGGAAAATCACCAGGCCCGGCGCCATTCTCGCCAGTAACACCTCCTATCTCAATATCGACGCGCTGGCCGAGGCATCCGGCCGCCCGGCCGATGTTTGCGGCATGCATTTCTTCAACCCGGCGCATGTGATGCGGCTGCTGGAGAATGTCCGGGCGACCAAGACCGACTGGGAAGTTGTTGCGACCATCACGGCTTTTGGCAAGCGCATCGGCAAGCTGCCGGTACTGTCGGGCGTGTGCGAAGGTTTTATTGTCAACCGGATGCTCTCGAAGCGGTCACGTGAAGGCTTTTTCCTGATCGAAGAGGGTGCTGCGCCGGATGCGATCGACAAGGTGGTGCAATCCTTCGGGTTCCCGATGGGACCGTTCGCGCTGGGCGATCTGGCCGGGCTTGATATTCAGGCGGCGGCGCGCAAATCCCGCGCCGCGTCGGCGACCGCGCGGGAGCTGCGGGCGGATTTCCCCGAACAGCTGGTTGCAGCCGGAAAGCTGGGCCAGAAGACCGGCTCCGGCTGGTACAAATACGATGAGAACCGGAAAGCCAGTCCGAACCCGGAAACCGCCGAGATGATCGCCGCCCACGCGGCCCGCCATAACCTTGCTTTGCGCGAAATCGGCAGCGATGAAATCCGCGATCGCCTGCTCTACGCGATGGTGAATGAAGGGGCGAAGATCATCGATGAGGGGGTGGCGGCGCGGCCGCAGGAAATCGATGTCGCAATGATCAACGGCCTTGGTTTTCCCTCATATACCGGCGGTCCGATGTTCTGGGCGGATCAGATCGGCCTGCCGCGCGTGCTGGAGACGATCGAGCGGTTTCGCGCCACGCTGGGGGACGAATACTGGACGCCCTCACCGCTGCTGGTGCGTTTGGCCGGCGAGGGCAAAGGGTTCTACGCATGAGCATTGCGGCCGGCTTCGAGCATAACGCGCGCACCGCGGATTTGCTGGCGCGGCTGCGCGCCTTCATGGATGCCCATATCTACCCGAACGAAGCACGCTATTACGCGGAGGTGGCGGAGGGCGATCGCTGGGGTCATGTCACGCTGATCGACACGCTCAAGGTCAAGGCGCGGGAGGCCGGTCTGTGGAATTTGTTTCTGCCGGATTCGACGCACGGCGCCGGCCTCACCAATCTCGAATATGCGCCGATTTGCGAGGAGATGGGCCGCGTGCATTTCTCGCCGGTCGTTTTCAATTGTGCCGCGCCCGATACCGGCAATATGGAGACCATCGAGCGTTTCGGCACGGACGAACAGAAATCGCGCTGGCTGCAGCCGATGCTGGCAGGCGAAATTCGGACGGCGTTTGCGATGACGGAGCCGGCGGTTGCCTCGTCGGATGCGACCAACATCGAAAGCTCGATTGTCCGCGACGGCGACGAATACGTCATCAACGGCCGGAAATGGTGGATCTCCGGCATGGGTGCCGAAGATTGCGCGCTGATGATCTTCATGGGGAAGACCGATCCGACGGCGGCCAAGCATCGGCAGCAATCGATGGTCCTGGTGCCGCGTGACACGCCCGGCGTTACCGTTTTGCGGCCGATGACGGTGTTTGGCTATGACGATGCGCCGCATGGCCATATGGAAATATTGTTCGAGAATGTGCGGGTGCCGGTAGAGAATATCCTGCTGGGCGAGGGGCGGGGATTTGAGATTGCGCAGGCGCGGCTTGGGCCTGGGCGCATTCATCATTGCATGCGCATGGTCGGGATGGCTGAGCGGGCGCTGGAGGCGATGTGCAGGCGGGTGAAAGCCCGCGTTGCGTTCGGCAAGCCGCTGGCCGAGCAGGGGGTGATCATCGAACGCATCGCCAATGCGCGGATCATGATCGACCAGGCGCGCCTGCTCACGCTGCATGCCGCGCATCGCATGGACACGGTCGGCAACAAGGCGGCCAAGGCCGAAATTGCGATGATCAAGGTGGCCGCACCTTCGATGGCCTGCCAGGTGATCGACTGGGCGATCCAGGCGCATGGGGCGGCCGGGGTCAGCCAGGACACATTTCTCGCCGCTTACTACGCGCATGCGCGTAAAATACGCTTCGCCGATGGGCCGGATGAGGTGCATCGTCATCAGCTCGGCCGGCTTGAACTGGCAAAATATGGGTGAGATTGCCGAAGGTCCGCATCAGCTGGACATGACCCGGCTGGTGCCCTGGCTGCGCGCGCATGTGCCGGGCGCGGACGGGACGATCGAAGCCAAAAAATTCACCGGCGGGCAGTCCAATCCGACCTATGCAGTGATGGTCGACGGCACGATTCGCTTTGCATTGCGCAAGAAGCCGGGCGGCAATTTACTGCCTTCGGCGCATGCGGTGGAGCGCGAATATCGCGTCACCGAAGCGCTGAAGGACAGTTCGGTGCCGGTGGCGCGGCCGCTGGCGCTTTGCGAAAATACGGAGATCATCGGCACCGCTTTCTTCGTCATGGAATATGTCGAGGGACGAAATTTCTGGGATGCCAGGCTGCCGGACATGACGCCTGCCGGCCGTGCGGCGATTTACCATGAAATGAACCGTGTGCTGGCGGCCCTGCACGCGATCGATCCCGCCGCGGTTGGCCTTGCGGACTATGGGCCAACCGGCAATTATTTTGCCCGGCAGATTGCCCGCTGGACAAAGCAATACCGGGCCAGCGAAACCCGGCAGATCGAAGCGATGGACCGGCTGATCGAATGGCTGCCGGCAAACGATCCCGGTCTGCAGGAAACACGCATCGTCCATGGCGACTTCCGCAATGACAATTTGATTTTCTCAAAGGCGGCGCCGCGTATTTTGGCGGTTCTGGATTGGGAGCTCTCGACGCTGGGCGCGCCACTCGCGGATCTGGCGCAGCATGTGATGGTGTGGCGGATCCCGGCGGCCGATTATCGCGGCCTCGCGGATAGCGATCTGCCGGCATTGGGGATCCCCAGCGAGGCCGATTACTTGGCCAGCTATTGGCGGGCGACGGGCGGCGAGCCAGCCAGCCCGCAGCTATGGCGATTTGCGCTGGCATTTGCGCTGTTTCGAAATGCTGCTATCCGGCAGGGCGTGTTCAAACGCGCGGTTGAAGGCAACGCATCCAGCGCCTCGGGCACCCTGCATGGCGCCCGGGCGGGGGATATTGCGGCCCTTGGCTGGCGTATTGCTCGCGGAGAGGATAATGCAAGGCTGTAGACGAATTCTGAAACAAACCGGACCGCGGGTGACCGTGGCCAGGCTGGGGGCGGATCTGGGATGACGATGGCAACGCTCGATAAACGTATGACGGCGGACGAAATTATCGGCCAATTATCCGACGGCATGACCATTGGCATCGGCGGCTGGGCAACCCGTCGCAAGCCGATGGCGCTGGTGCGGGCGATTCTGCGCTCGAAGCTGAAGGATTTGACGGTGGTCGCCTATGGCGGACCGGATGTCGGCATGCTCGCCGCCGCCGGCAAGATCCGCAAATTGGTATTCGCATTTGTCACCCTCGATCACTATCCGCTGGAACCGCATTTTCGCGCCGGCCGGCAGGCGGGCGCGTTCGAGGTGATGGAGCTCGATGAGGGCATGTTCCATTGGGGCCTGCGCGCCGCTGCGATGAAGCTGCCGTTCCTGCCGACCCGCGTTGGCATCGGCACCGACATCATCAATCAGCCCGGCTTCAAATTCGTAAAAAGCCCCTATGAGGATGGCGAGACGCTGGTCGCCATGCCGGCCTTGAAGCTGGATGTGGCCTTGATCCATGCGCATCGGTCCGATGAACGCGGCAATATTCTGACGCTGAGCGCCGATCCGTTTTTTGATGAGCTGATGGTGCGCGCCGCCGACAAGGCCTTTGTCTCGGTGGAAAAAATCGTCACTACGGCCGAGCTGGACATGGCGGTGAATGGCCGCTTCAACCTGGTGGAACGCAGCCAGATCACCGGCGTCTCGGAAATTCCGTTCGGCGCGCATCCGACCAGCGCCTCGCCGGATTATCATCTCGATCTGAAGCATATCAAGACTTACGTGGACAGCGCTGCATCGCCCGAAGCATGGAGCGATTACCGCGGCCGCTTCATCGATATCGGTCAGGACGACTATGCTGCGGCGGTCGGAGGTGCTGAGGCGATCATGGCACTTCCGAAGGCGATTTATTAAGGAGCGCGGGAAATGGCGGAGCACAACTATTCACTCGCCGAACTTCTGATCGTTGCCTCGGCCGAAGCCTGGCGGGGCGATGGCGAGATCATGGCAACCGGCATTGGGCCGTTGCCGCGGATCGGCGCCAGCCTGGCCAAGGCGAGTTTCAGCCCGTTGATTCAGACCACGGATTCCGAGACTTGGTACACCTCCGAGCCGGTGCCACCGGGCAAGCGCCTGGCGGAGCCGGAACTTGAAGGCATGGCCAATTACGATCGCGTTTTCTCGACATTATGGAGCGGCAAGCGCCACGCCATGGTCGGCCCGGTGCAGATCGACCGCTACGGTCAGGCCAATATCAGCGTCATCGGCGATCACAAGAAACCGAAATCGGCGATGCTGGGCGCCCGTGGCTTTCCCGGCAACTCGATCAGCCATCCGAACAGCTTTTTCTTCCCCAGCCACAACAAGCGCGCGTTTGTTGCCGGCGAAGTCGATTTCGTCTGCATGGCCGGCTATAATCCGGCGCGTTATATGGACGGCAAGCCGCCCGCCGGCCTCGATTTGCGCATCATCGTCACGAATTTGTGCGTCATGGACTTCGGCGGCCCTGACCATGCGATCCGCATCAAGTCGCTGCATCCGGGCGTCACTTTTGAGGAGGTGCAGGAAAATACCGACTTCCCGATCGCACGGCCGGAGGGAGAAATCCCGGTGACCCCGGCGCCGACTGCGGAGCAACTGGCTTTGCTGGCGGAGCTTGACCCGAACGGTGTTCGTCATACCGTATTGAAGGACAATCCGCCGGGCGACCGAAGCGCGGCCGCATGAGCAACCAAACCATCAATGGCCGGCGCTAGCATGCGGGACCCGGCTGGGAGAAAATGAATGGCTGATCCACTGCGTGCTGATCCATTGCATACGGTGATGGTTGAGCGGCTGGGTTGCCGCTGGCCGATTATTCAGACCGCGATGGGCTGGGTTGCCGAACCAAGCCTGGTCATCGGCAGTTCGAATGCCGGCGCTTTCGGGTTTTTGGGCGCGGCGGTGATGACCCCTGATGAAGCCCGCGAGAAACTGCTGGTGGTCCGGCGCGGCACCGACCGGCCGTTCGGCGTCAACTTCCATAGCTTCCAGCCCGGTGCTGACAAGATTGTCGATCTCATTATCGAGAATAAGGATCAGGTGCGCGCCGTCTCATTCGGCCGTGGACCCGATGCGAAGATGATCGGGCGCTTCAAGCAGGCTGGAATTCTTTGCATCCCCACCGTCGGCGCGGTGAAACATGCGCAGAAGATGGTCCAGCTTGGCGTGGATA
>Ga0116226_10001353_pt1 | contig 21176 bp, 18 predicted proteins | sample S1TSphfallax_FD_89692 | JGI IMG/M metagenome (GOLD analysis project Ga0116226, IMG submission 89692) | Host-associated microbial communities from peat moss isolated from Minnesota, USA - S1T2_Fa - Sphagnum fallax MG | ecosystem: Host-associated > Plants > Peat moss > Unclassified | place: USA... | reverse complement strand
CTCAACTCACGCCCCAGAAAGGTGCTGGGCTTCCGAACCCCGCGCGAGGCATACAATGAATACTTGAATGCAACTTTGGCAGCCAAAGCCGCTGTTGCACTTCAGAATTGACACCGCCCAGCTACACCGGCCCTTGGCCATACGCCTCGTTCAGCAGATCGCCCACCATTGCAACCGGATCTGGCCAAGAACCGGATGGCGCGTTCGGTAATTATTATTTTGTCCTAGAAACTAACGATCCCTCCCCACAAAGGGGGAGGGAAAGCCGACAGATATATCTGATCAGTTCGCCTGCCGACGGAGGAACGCGGGGATGTCCAGGTAATCCTCTTCGTTGACGCCCTGGTGCGGGCGATCGGCCTGGCTCGTGGTGCTGGCGCGCGGTGGCACCGATTGGCTGCGCATCGCATCGAGCGTGGCTTTGGTCTTCGCCTTCGGCGTCGGCGGGGCCGCTTGCAGGCCGATCATCCGGCGAAACAGGCTAGGTGCCGCGGCTTGCGGACGAGCGGGTTCCTGCTGCTTCTTGGCGCGCGCATCCGACATGGGTTCGGATTCGGCAAGATTGCCCTGGCTGCGGCTGGCAGCGGTCATCGGTCGCGGAGCGATGAAGGGCGCATCGGCGGTGGCGGGCTCTGCAGCCTGCGAGGCGCTGCCAGACGCGACGCGGGTAAAGGTGCTGATCGCAGCCGGTTCTGCCGCTTGCTGCGGAGCGACGGTCGGCACTGGCGCTGCTGCGACAGGTGCGGTGGCGGCGGGAGTCGGGAAGGCCAGGACCGGTCCCGCGCGGCGGGGTTCAGCGGGCTGCACGGCGTTGACCGCCTCGTTGGCCATCCGGCTGATTTCGGCATCGATACCGGTTGCCACCACCGAGATCCGCATCTTGCCTTCCAGCTTTTCGTCAAAGGTCGAGCCGAAAATGATGTTGGCTTCTGGATCGACTTCCTCGCGGATCCGGTTGGCGGCTTCGTCCACTTCGAACAGCGTCATGTCGAGGCCGCCGGTGATGTTGATCAGCACGCCGCGGGCGCCGCGCATCGACACATCGTCCAGCAGCGGGTTGGAAATGGCCGCTTCCGCGGCATCGATGGCACGCTTATCGCCGGACGCTTCTCCGGTCCCCATCATCGCCTTGCCCATCTCCATCATCACCGCGCGAATATCGGCGAAGTCGAGATTGATCAGGCCCGGCATCACCATGAGATCCGTCACGCCGCGGACGCCGGCATGCAGCACGTCGTCCGCCATCTTGAACGCTTCGGCGAAGGTCGTGCGCTCATTGGCGACGCGAAACAGATTCTGATTGGGAATGATCAGCAGCGTATCGACGAATTTCTGCAGCTCCTCAATCCCCGACTCGGCGAGGCGCATGCGATGCGTGCCTTCGAAATGGAACGGCTTGGTGATGACGCCGACCGTGAGGATGCCGCTTTCGCGTGCCGCACGAGCGATCACCGGTGCCGCACCAGTCCCGGTGCCGCCGCCCATGCCGGCGGTGATGAACACCATGTTGGAGCCGCGCAGATGCTCCATGATCTCATCCATCGCTTCTTCGGCGGCCTGCCGGCCGACATCGGGCCGAGAGCCGGCACCAAGGCCGCGCGTGGTCGATTGGCCGAGCTGAATCTTACGATCTGCGGCCGAAAGATGCAGTGCCTGGGCGTCGGTGTTGCAAGCGATGAATTCGCAGCCGACCAGATTGGAGCGAACCATGTTGTTGACGGCGTTACCGCCGGCGCCGCCGACGCCAACCACGGTGATGCGCGGTTTCAGGTCGCTGATTTCCTGCGGAATGCTGAGGTTGATCGTCATGGCTGTCTCCAGTCGGTCATGGGTTTGGTCACATGGTCTCACGGAGCCACGTGCCGAAGCGTCCGAGCATGCTGCCGGACGAACCGGCAGCGGTGATATCGCGTCCGCGCAGCTCGGCGGTTTCGGACGCGGCAAAATGCAAAAGCCCCACGCTGGTCGCAAAGGCCGGCCCTTGCGTCGCTTCGGCTAAGCCGTTCATGCGCGACGGGCGGCCAATTCTGACCTGCTTGTCGAGGATCATCGCGGCAAGCTCGCGAATACCCGGTAATTGACTGGCGCCGCCGGTCAGCACGACCTGACGCCCGGCCTGGCGATCGAATCCCGAATTTTCCAGCCGGTCGCGAACCATTTCAAGGGTCTCTTCGAGTCGCGGCGAAATAATCCCGACGAGGTGCGATTTCGGCACTGGATTGGCGAGACTCTCATCCTCACCGACGACCGGCACGCTGATCGACTCGCGCTCGTCATTGGTCGAGGGCGTGGCACTGCCGAATAGTGTCTTCAGCCGTTCGGCATGGGAAATCGGCGTGCCGAGGCCGCGGGCGATATCGTTGGTGACATGAACGCCGCCGATCGGCACGGTATCGGCATAGACGACCGAGCCTTCATAAAACACGGCGATGCTGGTTGAGCCGCCACCCATATCGATCACGGTAACACCGAGTTCGCGCTCATCATTGACCAGCGAGGACAGGCCGGCGGCATAGGGGCTGACAATCAGCGCCGCGACTTCGAGATGGCAGCGCCCGGTCGCCGTCAGAATGTTGCGGACCGCCGATGAACTCGCCGACACGATATGCATATTGACCGACAGACGCTCGGCGAACATGCCGCGCGGATCATGGACGCCGCGACTGCCGTCGATCGAGAAACCGGTCGGGATCGAATGGATGATCTGGCGGTCGGCCGGTTCACGATGGGCATGCCCAAGACCGAGCACGCGTTTCATATCGAGATCGCCGATCTCTCGTCCGCCGATCGGAATCTCGATCGGCACGATGCGCGACGGGGGGAAACCGCCGGAAAGATTGACCACGACCTGATAGACCGTTTCGCCGGCCATTTGCTCGGCGGCATGGACCGCGTTCAGCATCGAGGTCGCGGCCGCATCAAGATCGACGATCTGACCGTTGCGCAAACCGCGCGACACCTGGTGGCCGATGCCGATGACGCGCGGCCCTGCGGCTTCGCGGCGGGCAATGAAGCAGACGACCTTCGTCGTGCCGATATCGATCGCGGCGATCAGCGGGCCACGGGCACGGATGGGCGCGCGACTCATGTCTTGGCTGCCGTTTTGGCCGGCTTGACCTGCGCCGGCTTAGCCGCATCGTTGGCCTGCTTGACCACGACTCGATCGGACAGCCGCAGATCGACGCCCTGAATATCGCGCGCCAGCAAGGCGTGATTATGCTCGATCTCAGCCAGATGGGCCCAGGCATCTGCGAGACCGGTTTCCGGCATCTCGACCGTGATGCCATTATCAACCTGCAGGTTCCAGCGCCGCTCGCCGACCCGCACCGCGGACGTGACCCGCTTCATCAGATCGGGCTGGGCGGTCAGTACGTTCAGCAATTCTGCAGTATGGGTTGGGGCATCCTCACCGACCACGAGCAGCAAATTCGCATAGCGATCAAGATGATCGGTCGGGATCACGACGCCATCCGTGTCGATCAGCGTCACCTTGCCGTCATGTTGCCACAGGGCCAGCGGCTTGCGCTCAACGAGTTGGACGTGGATCGTATCCGGCAGGCGCCGTTCGACCGTCGCTGTCCGTACCCAAGGGAGCGATTGCAGCCGCAGCCGCGCCTTCTCCGGTGATACGCCCAGAATCGGGGCGTTGCGGGCGACATCGAGTGCCTTCAGCACATCCTCGGGCTGTGTGACCGCGCGCCCGTCGACCTCGACATTCTGCACCGAAAGACCGAAGCCGCCGCTGGCCGTCAGCAGAACATTCTGCAAACGCGAGCCATGATCGGTCAGGTCGATCAGCCCGGGTATACTTAACCCAGCGGCACCCAGCAGCAGGACGAGTCCTAGGCTGCGCAGCGGATGGCGCGGCAGATATTTCTGGACGCGCCGCTTCAGCAGGCGGAATTTCGCCGATTCGAGATTTTGGGCCGGTTTCACGCGTCGCATGTCGCGTTCTCCACCATCCAGGACACCAACTCACCGTAAGAAATCCCGACCGCCTTGGCCGCGTCCGGCACCAGCGAGGTCGGCGTCATGCCCGGCTGGGTGTTGACCTCGAGCAGATAAAGCTCGCCCGGTTCGCCTTTGCTGTCATCGTAACGAAAATCGGCCCGGCTCACGCCCCGACAGCCGAGCACCCGATGGGCGGCGAGCGCGATGGTCTCAAGCTGCTGCAAGATGACCGACGGGACCGACGCCGGGCAGATATGGTCCGATCCGCCGATCGCATATTTCGATTCGTAATCGTACCAACTGCCGTGCGCGACGATCTCGATCGGCGGCAGCACGCGGTCGCCCATCACGGCGACCGTCAATTCGCGGCCCGGTATGAACCGCTCGACCAGCATCTGATCCTTGACCTCATGCGCCTCGATTGGACGGTTCTGGCCCTCGCGGATGATAATGATACCGACCGACGATCCTTCATTGGTCGGCTTCACGATATAGGGCGCGTCAAAGGCTTTGCCCGCGACCAGTTCGGCGCGGCTGGCGATCCGACCGTCGACCACGGGCAAGCCGGCGGCGCGAAACAGCTCCTTGGCCATCGGCTTGTCCATCGCGACCGACGAGGCGAGCATCGGCGAATGGGTATAAGGCAGGTTCAGAATATCCAGGATCGCCTGGATATGCCCATCCTCCCCGCCCTGCCCGTGCAGCGCATTGAACACGACATCCGGGCGCGGCTCCAGTGCTGCCAGCAGCGCCGGCAGATCGCGCCCGACATCGATTTCCTTGACCTCGTAGCCGGCATCGCGCAGTGCGGCCGCAACGCCGGTACCGCTCGACAGGGAAACCTCACGTTCGGCGGACCAGCCACCCATCAGCACCGCCACACGCTTCATGGCGTCACCTCGCCGAGATGAGGTAGCGCGTGGCCGATGCGCTTGATCTCCCAGTCGAGCGTGACGCCGCTGGTCTCGAACACCCGGCGGCGCACTTCCTCGCCCAAACCCTCAAGATCGGCCGCCGTGGCGCCGCCGCGATTAAGCAGGAAATTCGCATGCAGCTCCGACACCATAGCACCGCCCCGGACGAGACCGCGGCAGCCGGCTTGATCGATCAATTCCCAGGCGCGAGCACCGGGCGGGTTGGCAAAAGTCGAGCCGCCGGTGCGGGCCCGGACCGGCTGCGTCGATCGCCGCTTCTGCTCGATCGCCGCCATGCGAACCGCGATCTCGTCGGGCGGGTTCGGATGGGCTTGGAGCGTGGCACGAGTGAAAATCCAATCGGCCGGGATCTGACTACTCCGGTACCCGAGCCCGAGCGCGGAAACCGCCAGATCAGCACGCGCGCCCACGCCATCAACGACCGTCGCACACGCCAAAACACTCTTCAGCTCGCCGCCATAGGCGCCGGCATTGGTGCGAAACGCGCCTCCGATCGTGCCGGGAATGCCCGACAGGAACTCAAGCCCGCCCAAACCATGCTGTTCCGCCACCCGCGCCACGGTCGCATCAAGCGCCGCGGCACCCGCGATGACCCGGTCGTCGGACACCACGACATCGGCAAAACCGCGACCGAGGCGGATCACCACCCCATCGATACCGCCATCGCGGATCAACAGATTGGACGCGACACCGATCACCGTGACCGGGACATCGGCGGGCTTGGCGGCCAGAAATGCCGCAAGATCCTCTTCATCGGCCGGTTTGAAGAGAATCTCCGCCGGGCCTCCGACGCGGAACCAGGTCAGGTGATCGAGCGGTGCATTCTCGACCAGCCGCCCGCGGACCGCAGGCAGTCGCTCAATCAGGCGGGACGCGGGGGAAGGCGCGACCATCATGACGCCACCGCGAGGTCGTGCGGCAAGCTGTTCGCCCACTGCGTAATTGAACCGGCGCCGAGGCAGACCACAAGATCACCCGGCTCGGTCAGCGAGCGGATGAGGGCGGGCAAGCGCTCCGGATGATCCAGAGCCACCGCATGACGATGGCCGCGTGCCAGCAGCCCCTCGATCAGCGCATCGCGGTCGATACCGTCGATGCGGGTTTCACCGGCCGCGTAAATATCGGCCACGACAACGGTGTCTGCATCATTGAAGCAGCGGCAAAACTCATCGAACAGGCTCTGTACGCGCGAGTACCGATGCGGTTGGAACACGGCGATCACGTTCTTGCCGGTCGCTTGCCGGGCTGCGCTCAGCACTGCGGCGATTTCGACCGGGTGATGGCCATAATCATCGATGATGGTGACGCCGTTCGCTTCGCCTGTCTTGGTAAAGCGGCGCTTGACCCCGGCAAAGCTGCTGAGGCCGGTCCGCAAGATCGAATCATCGATGCCCATCTCGGATCCGACGGCGATGGCGGCCAGCGAATTTTGCACATTATGCTGGCCGAACATGGGCAGCCGGAAGCCTTCGACCGTCCGGGCGGCGCCGGTCACACGATCGGTAAACACCACATCATAGGTGGCGCCCGCCTGGTCCATCTCCAGATTGATGCCGCGAACATCGGCCTGCGGCGAGAAGCCGTAACTGACGATGCGCCGGTCCGAGACGCGCGGGATCATGCTTTGGACGACCGGATGATCGATACACAAAGCAGCGAAGCCATAGAACGGGATGTTGGTCACGAAACTATCGAAGGCGGCCTGCACCGCGTCGAAATTCTTGTAAAAATCGAGATGCTCGGGATCGATATTGGTGACGATCCCGATCGTTGCCGGCAGCTTGACAAAAGTCCCGTCGCTCTCGTCCGCCTCGACCACCATCCACTTCCCATCGCCCAGCCGCGCATTCGTGCCATAGGCGTTGATGATGCCGCCGTTGATTACCGTTGGATCCAGGTGCGCGGCGTCGAGCAGGGCGCCGACCATCGATGTCGTCGTGGTCTTGCCATGGGTTCCCGCCACTGCGACCGACCAACGCAGCCGCATCAGCTCGCCCAGCATCTCGGCCCGACGCACGACCGGCAGCAGGCGTTGGCGTGCGGCGATGAGCTCGGGATTATCCGGCCGGATCGCCGAGGACACCACGATCACCTGCGCACTCCCGAGATTCTCGGCGTGCTGGCCAATCACGATCGGGATACCCAGCGCCTGGAGTCGCTGGGTATTTGCGCTGGGCGCCAGATCGCTGCCCTGCACCGAATAGCCGAGATTATGCAGGATCTCGGCGATACCCGACATGCCGATGCCGCCGATCCCGACGAAATGAATGGTACCGATGCTGAGCGGAAGCGCTCTCATGCGCGCACCTCCCGCTCGATTTCCTCGACCAGATCGGCGAGTGATGAAGCCGCTTCCGGCTGACCCAGCGCATGGGCCTCGGCGGCGGCACGGGCCAGCGTTTCCGGCTCGGCAAGCAGTCGGGTCAACAGCGTCTGCAGCGCCTCGGACGTAAATTCCCGCTCCGGCAGCAGCCAGGCTGCGCCCCGGGCGACCAGCCCTTGGGCATTGGCGGTTTGCTCGTCGGCGAGCGCCGCCGCGAATGGCACCAGGATCGCCGGTCGGCCGGCAACGCTCAGCTCGGCAACCGTAGAGCCACCGGACCGGCAAATCGCGAGATGGGCCGCACCCAGACGCTGCGGAATATCGTCGAAGAAGCTGCGCAGCTCGACCTTGATCGTGCTGCCCCGATAGGCCGCTTCGACCGACGCCAGATCCTCGGCGCGGACCTGCTGACTGACGCGCAGCCGCGCTTGCAGGACTTGGGGCAGGGCGCAAAGGGCAGGGGCGACGATGCGCGAAAAGATTCGGGCACCTTGGCTGCCGCCGGTCACCAGCACCCGAAATTCGCCGTCCGGTTCCGGTACCGCAAAGCGTTGGCTCCTCAAACCCAGAATGCCGGGGCGAACCGGATTGCCGGTTTGGGTGATACGGAGATGATCGACGCGATCCAGGCCGGACACTTGCTCGAAACAGGTCGCGACCCGCCGCACCCGCCGCGCCATAACCCGGTTTGCCCGACCCAGTACCGCATTTTGCTCGTGGATCATGGTCGGCAAGCGGAGCCGGGTCGCTGCCAGCATCGTCGGTAAGGATGGATAGCCGCCGAACCCGACCACAGCGCTGGGCTTTAGCCGCTTCAGAAGGCGACCTGCGGCCAGCGTGCCGCGGCCAAGATCGATCACGGCCTTCAGCTTGGTTGCGATCCCGGGCCCCGAACGGCCGGCGGGGACCCGATAGGTGGGCACGCCCTCGACGGGAAAAGCAGCGCCGCGCCGGTCAGTCACCAGCGCAACCTGCCGGCCGCGGCTGATGAGTTCGCGGGAAAGCGCCTCTGCCGGGAAGAGATGGCCACCCGTGCCGCCGGCCGCCAGGATGACGAGCGAGCCGGTCATGCCAGCTCCCCCGTGCCATAGCGCCGTCTCGTCAGGGCCAGGACCATGCCGACCCCCAGCCCGAGCGCCAGCAGCGACGAGCCGCCATAAGACAGGAATGGCAGCGTCATGCCCTTGGTCGGCATCAGCTTCAGGGTCGAGGCCATATTGATGACCGCTTGCAGACCGAATTGCACCAGCAGGCCGGTACCCGCCAGTACAACATAGAAATTGGTTTCGTTCTGCAACCGCGACAGCCCGCGCAGCACCACGAATCCGAACAGAAACACGATCACCAGACAGACCACGAGGCCGAGCTCTTCACCGGCCACCGCAAACACGAAATCGGCATGCGCATCGGGCAGGTAATTTTTGACCGTGCCTTCACCCGGACCGCGGCCCCAGAGCCCGCCATTGGAAAACGCTTCGAGCGAGCGATTGACTTGATAGGAATCGCCGCTGGCCGGATCCAGAAACCGATCGATCCGGCTATGGACATGCGGGAAGAGATAATAGGCGGCCACGAGACCGCCGGCACCGACAGCCCCCGCAATCGGCACCAGCAGCACTGGAAGGCCGGCAAGATAAAATTCGGCAAACCACATGACCGAAATCACCACTGCCTGACCCAGATCGGGCTGGAGCAGCAGCAATCCGACCACCAGGACATAGAGCCCGATCGAAATCAGCAGGCCGGGCATCCGGCTTTGCGGGGTTTTCTGCTCGGCGAACATCCAGGCCGCGACCACGGCGAAGCAGGGTTTTACGAATTCGGATGGTTGCACCGACAGGAACGAGATGCTGATCCAGCGCCGCGCACCTTTAATGTCTGTACCGGCAACAAAGGTCAGCATCAGGGCCAGCACGCTCACGATCAGCCCGACCACCGCAATTCGTCTGATATCGCGCGGGGTCTGGAGCGACACGATGAACATGATGAGCAGCGCGAACGGCATCATGCCGAGCTGATGGCGGACGAAGTGGTAGGAATCCGCACCGATCCGTTCGGCGACGGCCGGGCTGGCGGCCAAGGTCAGCACGGCACCGAAGCCGCAAAGCGCACCGATCGCAACCACGGTCCAGCGGTCGATGGTCCACCACCAACGACCGACGAGACTCTGATCGATCCGGGCGATGCTCATGCCGCCTCCGCCATCAGGCCGCCGACCAAATTCCGGAACGCATCGCCTCGCGCTTCGAAATTGGCGAACTGATCGAATGAGGCGCAGGCAGGGGAGAATAACACGACTGATTTCAGCGGATCAGCCGCTGCCGCGGCAGCAGCTGCGCGGGTGGCGGCGGCGAGCGTGATATCGATGCTGTAATCCACGCGCCCATCGAGCGTCGCTGCGAACTCGGCTGCGGCCTGCCCGATCAGGAAGGCATGGGCGATGCGCCCGAAAAATTCGTGCAGCGAGGTGATGCCACCCGCCTTGGGGACGCCGCCGGCAATCCAGTATATCCTGTCGTAACAGCCCAGCGCCTTCGACGCGGCATCGGCGTTGGTCGCCTTCGAATCATTGATAAATACGACGTTGCCGATATGTCCGACGCGTTCCTGGCGATGCGGCAGACCGGGATAGGTCGCGAGCCCGGCGGCGATCTGATCGTCGGAGACACCGACAGCGCGGCAGGCGGCAAAGGCGGCGGCGGCGTTTTGCCAATTATGCCGTCCTGGCAAGGTCGGGATACCCCGCAGGTCCATGATCGCGGACGCTTTGTCCCTGGTGTCGTCGACCAGGACCCCATCAATCACATAAATCCCGCCGGCCACCGGCCGTTCGCTCGAAATCGTCACCAGGTCGCGACCGATCGGTCCGCCGGTTTCCGCGATCGCCCGGCAGGGTGCGTCATCGACGCCAATCACCGCGAGGTCACCATCGGCTTGGCGCCGGAAAATCCGGCGTTTGGCGGCGATATAGCCATCCATATCGCCGTGCCGATCGAGGTGATCCGGTGTGATGTTCAGCAGCACGGCAACCGTGAACCGGGTCTGGTCAATGAGGTCGAGCTGGTATGAGCTCATCTCGATCACATAGAATCCATCTGAGTCGAGGCGCGACAAGGACAGCACCGGGATCCCCAGATTGCCACCAACCGCAACTGACCGGCCGCTGCTCTTAAGAATGTGATGGATGAGCGCCGTTGTGGTCGATTTACCATTGGTGCCGGTAATGCCAATGAAGCGCGCACCGGTTTTGGCCCGCCAGAGCAGCTCGATGTCGCCGATCACCGGGACACCAGCGGCGAGGGCTTTGCGCACCATCGGATGTGGCGCGTGGGTAAATGGAATGCCGGGGCTGAGGATCAGCGCCGCCCAATCGGCCGGTTCCACCCCGTCCAGGTTAACGACATCGATCCGGTCGGCGATCGCCGCCTGCCGTGCCGGCTCGTTATCATCCCAGGCCAAGACAGTGGCGCCCGACGCGGCGAGCGCATGAGCAGCTGCCCGCCCTGAACGAGCGAGACCTAAGACTGCGACGGTTGCATCGCGAAAGGGCAGCCCGTCAATCATTGCAGCTTCAATGTCGACAGCCCGATGATCGCAAGGATCGAGGCGATGATCCAAAACCGAATGACCACGGTTGGCTCTTGCCAGCCCTTCTTCTCGAAGTGATGGTGAATCGGTGCCATACGGAACACGCGCTTACCGGTCAGCTTGAAACTCGCCACCTGCACGATCACAGAGACGGTCTCCACGACGAACAGGCCGCCGATGATCGCCAGCACCAATTCCTTCTTGGTGATGACGCTGACCGTGCCGAGTCCGGCGCCGATGGCGAGCGACCCGGTATCGCCCATGAACACCATAGCCGGCGGGGCGTTAAACCACAGGAATCCAAGCCCTGCACCAACGAGAGCGGCGCAATAGACAGTGAGTTCGCCGGTGCCGACGACATGGTGAACCTGCAGGTAGTTGGCAAACGCGACATTACCCACAAGATATGCGATCAGCCCGAAAGATGCAGCAGCGATCATTGAGGGCACGATCGCCAACCCGTCCAGCCCATCGGTCAGATTGACCGAGTTGGACGCGCCCACGATCACGAAGGCGGCGAAGGGCACATAGAATAAACTCAACTCGATCAGCAGCTTCTTGAAAAACGGCACGGCCAGTTTGGTTGCCAGCCCGTCGCCGGTCAGCCACATGATGGCAATCGCGCCAATAATGGCGATTCCCGATTCCCACAATAACCGGTTACGGCTGCTCAGGCCCTTATGCGACCTTTTCGTGAGCTTGCGGTAATCGTCGAGGAAACCCACGACTCCGAATCCACCGGTCACGAAAAGTGTCACCCAGACAAACCCGTTGCCAAGATCGGCCCATAGGATCGTGGAGCTGATCAGCGCCGACAGGATCAGGAACCCGCCCATGGTCGGCGTGCCCTTCTTGCGGAGCAAATGATCTTCGGGCCCATCCTCCCGGATCGGCTGCCCCTCGCCCTGCTTACTCTTCAGCCAGGCGATGAAGCGCGGACCGAGGATGAAGCTGACGATCAAGGCGGTCATCAGCGCACCGCCGGAGCGGAAGGTGAGGTAGCGAAACAGGTTGAAGGGTTCGAACCGGTCGCTGAGCGGCGCCAGAAGATTCAACATTCATTTTTATCCGAGGCGGCTGCGCCGCCCGCAATGAGGGGCGTGACGATATCGGCCATTTTGCTGCCGAGTGATCCTTTGACCATGACGATGTCGCCGGGCTCAAGTGCGGCGGCCAGGGGTGCTGCCAGTGCGGCTGCGGTCTCGGCCCAAAGACCGCGCCGCGCCGCCGGCAGCCTGTTATAGAGCTCACGCATCAGCGGCCCGCAGACGAAGACGAGATCGACCTCCGCATCAAGGATCGGTTGCGCCAGCGCCTGATGCAGTGAAGCGGCAGAGGGGCCGAGTTCGCGCATATCGCCGAGCACGGCAATCCGCCTGCCTTTACCAGGTTCGCTGCGCGCGAGCACGGCAAGTGCCGCCCGGACGGAGGCGGGGCTAGCATTATAGCTCTCGTCGATCAGCGTCGCCGTGCCGCCCACGACCGAGATCGCGAGACGCTTGCCACGGCCGGTAACGCCACCGAACCGTTCCAGGCTTTCGGCAGCAAGCGCCATATCGGCGCCGAGCGCATCGACGGCCGCGAGCACAGCGAGGCTGTTCATCACCAGATGCAGGCCCGGTTGGTTCAGCCGATAGATGAGATGGTGCGGACCGATCCGAGCCTCGATCTCACTGCTATCGGGTTGGAGATTGACCTCTATCAGCCGCGCATAAGCTTGGGCGTCCCGCCCGAATGTCCGGATTGTCTCGACCGATGCCGCCTGCGCCGCTGCGGCCAACCGGTCAAATTGCGCGTTGTCGCGGTTCAGGATGGCCTTGCCACCGGCCGAAACGCCCTGAAATATCTCCGCTTTGGCATCGGCAATCGCCTCGACACCGGAGAAAAATTCGAGATGAACCGCCTCGACATTGGTGATGATCGCGACATCGGGCCTGACCTGAGAGGTCAGCGGCGTGATCTCGCCGGCATGGTTCATCCCGATCTCGAAGATGCCATAGGCGGTGTCACGCGGCATGCGGGCGAGGCTGAGCGGTACGCCAAAGAGATTATTATAGCTGCCGACCGACCAGTGCGTTGCCGCCTGACACGACAGCGCCAGGGCCAGCATTTCCTTGGTGCTGGTCTTGCCGACGCTCCCGGTAATGGCCGCAATCCGCGCATTACTGCGCGCCCGCGCTGCCGCGCCCAGAGCTTCGAGCGCCTGCTGCGTATCTTCGACGATAACAAGGCGCGCGTCGCCCGGCAGACCATCGGGAATCCGGGACACAACGCAAGCGGCTGCGCCACTCGTGAGCGCCTTGGCGACATGGTCATGGGCGTCGTGATTCGGCCCTTGCAGCGCGATGAAGATGTCACCGGGCGCGAGGCTGCGGCTGTCGATCGACACGCCGAATGCGGTCTGGGGCGGCTGCTCGGCGATATGCCCCCGGACCGCCGCGACCAGCTCCGGTGCGGTCCAGAGCGGCATATCGCGGCGCGTCATGTTTCCTCGCTCAGTCGGCGAGCGACGGCGCGAACGACGCTTGAATCGTCGAAGGGATAGACGATGCCGGCGATCGTCTGCCCTTGCTCATGGCCTTTGCCGGCGACGACCAGTAGATCGCCTGGACCCAGCGATTGCATCGCCCAGGCAATTGCCTCAGCACGATCGCCGATCTCGATGGCCTGGGGGCAAGCAGCCCGGATCGCTTCGCGAATCAGGGCAGGTGCCTCGCTGCGCGGATTATCGTCGGTAACCACCGCCATATCGGCGAGCTGCGCCACGATCGCGCCCATTTTCGGCCGTTTGGTCGGATCGCGGTCACCGCCAGCGCCAAACACGCAGATCAGCCGGTTGCTCGCGTGTGGCCGAAGCGCCGTCAACACCTTCTCCAGCCCATCGGGCGTGTGGGCATAATCGACGAAAACAGGCGCGCCATTCGGCAGCGTCACGATCTTCTCGATCCGCCCATGGACACCGGCCAAATGGCCGAGCGCGGCCACCGCATCATCGATCGGAATACCGGTGGCAATCCCCAAGCCCAGCGCCGCCAGCGCGTTCATGACCTGAAACGTCCCCAGCAGGGGCAGGTCGATTGATCGCCGATGTCCCAGTATCTCAAGCTCCAGCGCCTGACCCTGCGCGAGCATGCGTCGATCGATCAGCCGAATTTCTTTGGCCGACACCCCATAATCCAGCACGGTGCGGCCGCCTGCTGCATCCCGGAAACGCTGAAACGCCGACGTGTCGGCGTTGATTACCGCTGCGCCATCCGGCGGCAGCAATTCTGCGAACAGGCGCAGCTTGGCGGCCAGATAGGCATCCATCGTGCCGTGATAATCGAGATGGTCTTGGGTCAGGTTGGTAAAGGCAGCGGCCTTGAGTGTCACCCCGTCCAGCCGATATTGATCGAGTCCGATGGATGAGGCCTCCATCGCGACATGGTCAATGTGATCGCGCTTCAAGCGTCCAAAAGCTGCATGCAACGACACAGGATCTGGCGTCGTGAGTGCGCCGTCTTCGAGCCCGTTGGCCGTTTCGATGCCGAGTGTGCCGATCGAGGCGGCGGCGCGACCGGCATGCTGCCAGATCTGCCGGGTGAATGATGCAGTCGAGGTCTTACCGTTGGTGCCGGTTACGGCCACAACCATCGTGGGCTGCGGCGCGTAGAAACGGGCGGCGGCGCGGGCCAAGGCGCGACGGGGATTGGGATCAATCAGCAGGGGCAGCGCGATGCTCTCCGGCAGTGCGCTCGCCCCCTCCGGATCGATCAGAATGGCCGCTGCACCTTTGGCTGCGGCATCGGCGACGAACCGCCGGCCATCCTGTCGGATGCCCGGCAATGCCGCAAACAGAAAGCCCGGCTCGACCAGCCGGGAATCCGCGGTCAGGCCAAGAATCTCCGGGTTCGATCCGGTCGACTCCACTGCGGCGTCGGCGGCGTGCCCATCCATGAAATTAATTAACCGCAATCTTTTTGCCTGGCACTTCGATCGAGATCGCCCGGTGAATTTCCGGTGTCTCTTGAACCGGCCTGACGCCGAACAGGGGCGCCATACGCGCGATGATCCGACGCACTGCGGGCGCCGCCGTCCAGCCCGCGGTGGCAAAGCCGAACGATTTCTTGGTGCCGTGCGGCTCGTCGATCGTCACATACACCATATATTGCGGTGCATTGATCGGGAAGACACCAATGAAGGAGGACAGCAGCGCCTTTTTGGCATAACCGCGGTGCTCAACTTTTTCCGCCGTGCCGGTCTTGCCGCCGACCAGATAGCCGGAAATGTCGCTCTGCGCATCCGGCCCGGTCGCGGCAAATGCCTGTTTGCCGGTACCATCCGTCACCACCAGCCGCATCAGCTTGCGCATCTCGGCGGAGGTTTCGGGTGAAACCACACGGATACCAGCCGGTACATAGGAATCAGCATGCCGGATCAAGGTCGCAGGATGCAGGACCCCGCCATTCACGATCGCACTGGCGGCGATAGCAGTTTGGATCTGGCTGACCGAAAGGCCATGACCAAACGCAATCGTCATCGCATTCAGTTCACGCCACGGATTGGGCACTTCGGGCGCCCCCACTTCGGGGATTTCGATCGCTGCCGGGCGTAACAGGCCGAGCTTGCCGAGAAACGCTTTTTGCGCCTCCGGTCCGCTTTCCATCACCATCCGCGCCGAGCCGATATTCGACGACACCATGAAGATCTCGGTGACCGAAGCCGGTCCGCTCAACTGTTCGTAATCATGGATGACGAACCGGCCGTAATGGATCGGTGTCGTATCGAAGGTCGAATTCAGCGTCGCCTTCTTGCTGTCCAGTGCCAGGGCCGTGTTGAAGATCTTGAACACCGAGCCCATCTCGTAGACGCCGAGTGTTGCCCGGTTGAAGCGCGGATCGTCGCCATCCTTGCTTGGGCCAATTTTGCGCGCCATTTCATGCATCTGGTTCGGGTCGAAATCCGGCAGCGACACCATGCTCAGAATCTCGCCGGTCCGTACATCCATGACGATACCGCTGGCACCGATCGCACTGAAATCATCGATCGATTTCTGCATCTCCTCCTTGAGGATCGCTTGAAGTCGCAAATCGATGCTGAGTTTCAACGGCTCGCTGCTGGTGCGGAGCGCCGTGTCGAAGGCGCGCTCGATCCCAGCCAATCCCTTATTGTCGGTATCGGCGTAGCCCACGACATGGGCAGCGAGAGCACCTGCCGGGTAGATACGCCGCTCCTCATGCTCGAAATCGAGCCCCGGCACTCCCATCGCATTGATCGAATATTCCTCAGCCGGCGTCAGATGGCGGCCGAGCCAAACGAAACTCTTATCGGAGTCCAGCTTGGCCAGGATGTCTGCCGCATTGCCGCCCGGCAGCAGCTTGGCCAATTGCTTGGCGGTACCCGGCTTATCAACGATCAGCTTGGGATTGGCGAACAGCGACGGGCTCTGCAAGGTCGTTGCGATGACCGCGCCATTGCGATCGACGATATCGGCGCGGCCAAACTCGACCTCCTGGAGAGCAGGCGCCTGACCGAGCCGCACGACCTGTGCGTCCGGTTCCTTGAACAAGGTTACCTGGGCCAAGCGGATGCTGATCGCGGAAAAGGCCAGTACGAACATCATGCCGGTCGTGATCAGGCGTTTGCGCGACAAATCCAATGACCGCGATTGCGGCGCGTCCGGTTCAACGGGCGTGTTCAGGCTTGGCTTAAAGTGGCGCGGCCGGCACGGATTGTCGTCCCTATCCAGCGGCGCTGTTGGTTTCATTCCACCGCCCTGGGCTTCGCTGTCGCGATCGGCATGCCGTGAGCAGGGCCGATCGGTGCTGCAGCGGCCATCTGCATCGCTTTCAGAACATCGGCGATCGGCACATCCTGGCTCTTGGACGGGCTATTCGGATCATCGCCCTTGAGCGGCAGCGTATCGAACCCGCCGAGCTGGGCCACCGTTACCGGTTGCAGAGTCAAATGCCGCCCCGCCATCTCGCCAAGCCGGACTGGCTGCGTGAGATAGCTCCATTCCGCATTGAGAACATGGATCTGGTCCTGATCCAGCGCCGTCTGACGGTGGATTTTCACCAAAGTTTCTTCGAGGCCCTGCACATCATACTTTACCTTGAACAGGGCAAAGCCGAGCGAGACACACATGACCAGCGGGAAAATGGTAGCCGGGCGCAAATTCATGCTGCCAAATCCCCAGTCCAGGCAGGAGCCGCCGTCCGTTCGGCGACGCGCAGCTTTGCCGAACGGGCCCGCGGATTACGGTTGAGTTCTGACGGCGCGGCCGTGATCGGCTTGCCAGTGATGAGGCGAAAGCTCGGTGCTTTCGGCGCCTTGGCCGCCGGCAAATGGCGCGACTGCGACGGCGCCTGACCCGCGCGCTCCTTCAGGAAATTCTTGACGACCCGATCTTCCAGCGAATGGAACGACACGACGGCCAAGCGGCCGCCACTGCGCAAGAGCCGTTCGGCGGCATGCAGACCGCGCGATAATTCGCCGAGTTCATCGTTCACATAGATGCGGAGCGCCTGAAACGTGCGGGTCGCAGGATCAATCCCATCCCGCGATGCCGGAACCGCGCTGCGCACGATGTGAGCCAGCGCAGCCGTGCGCTCGATCGGGGTTTCCTTGCGGGCGGTCACGATCGCACGGGCCACGCGGCGCGACAGGCGCTCTTCACCGAAGCGCCAGATGATGTCGGCGAGATCGGTTTCGCCCAGCGTGTTGACGATCGACGCAGCACTCGGCCCATCCGATCCCATGCGCATGTCGAGCGGCCCATCGAACCGGAACGAAAAGCCCCGTTCCGGATTATCGATTTGCGGTGAGGAGACGCCGAGGTCGAGTGCCACCCCATCGACCTGGTCGATGCCGATCGCGGCCAGCAGCTTTTGCATATCGCCAAAACAGCCTTCGACCAGCGTCAGCAGCGGGCGCGGCGGGATGACGATTTCGCGATTGACCGCGCTATCGCCTGGGATCTCTAAGGCGCGGCCGGTTTCGATTGCCTGGGGATCGCGGTCGATGCCCACCACGTGGCAGGGCGCCGCGTTCAGCAAGGCCTTCGTGTAGCCGCCGCGACCGAAGGTCCCGTCGACGATCGTGGCACCCGGCGCAGGCTGTAGTGCCAGCACGACTTCATCAACTAGAACAGGGATATGGGTGGTTGCGCTCATCGGGCGATCTCCGCTCGGCGGGGCGACAGGGTCAGTTTTTTAGTGACAGCATGGGCGCGCATCGCAGTCATATGGGCGTCGTGTGAAGCAGGCTCCCAGAGTTGGAAATATGTACCGACCCCGACAAAGGCTACATTGTCGGTAATCCGGGCATGCTCCATCAGCGATTTTGGCAGCACCACGCGGCCTTCGCCATCGAAAGCGAGCTGCATCGATCCGGCGAAAATCGTGGCCAGCGCATCGTAATCGTCAGAGAATTTGTCATATTCATTGTCAAATTGCTCTACCATCTTCGCCATATCGTCTGCCCCACACCCGTCGAGCGCGTCAAATCGAAAGGACGGATAGACCACGATGCCGTTGAACGACTGTCCCGTGAGCGCGGTCCTGAAGGAGGCGGGTACTGAAACCCGCCCCTTCTGGTCCACCTTGTTCACGTACTTGGACAGGAAAAGCGCCACCGTATTCCCCCAACGGCCGCCCCAAATGGCCTAAAGCCCCCGATCGGCCGAAAAACTCGGCTACCCGACCTCATCGCCATGGGACGGCATGGTATCTCATGGGATTTCATGGGCGTCAATGGTTAGCCGGAAGTAAAGGGCGTGAATCCGCCCTTTTTTGTCGAAGATTTGATGGATCATGCGCAGATCACAGGGGCTTGGGTCGGAAATGGCGTCGGCGACTGTAGTGAGTACCGCAGTCGAATGCTTTCGTTTCCGATTTGTTCTGTTGTTCAGCAGCGCTGAATAGAGATCCGTTACAATGCTCTGAACATGACAAACGCATCGACCCGTCCGTGGGTCGGATGCTCAAATGCAGCCGGCAGCACGCCGACGATGGAAAAACCAAGCGATTGCCATAGAGTCACCGCAGCAGCGTTGGTGCTGACCACGAAATTGAACTGCATGGCGGCAAATCCCCTAGCCCGAGCTTGCCGTACGGAGTGGTCAAACATCGCCCTGCCAACGCCCCGACCGCGCGATTCCGGTGCGGTCATGTAGCCGCAATTACAGACATGGGCACCGCCGCCCAATTGATTGGCGCGAAGGTAATAAGTGCCGGCGATGCGCCCGCCGTCGGTCGCAACAAAACAGTGCCGATCCGATCCCGTCCAATAGTCGAGTGCAGCGCCCCGCGTCATGTCACGGGGCAGCGCATAGGTCTCGCCGGCACGGATGGTCGGCTCCAATATCTGCCAGACGCTGTCCATGTCGTCTGGCTGAATTTCGCGGATCTGCACGGGGTCAAAATCTATGGCGGGATCTCCAGCTTCAATCGTCAGACGGCCTGTAAGCCGGGTTTTGTCCCCAGATCTTGCGGCCTGGGGGATGGCCATTCCTCTGGGACGCTTGTTGCCAAGCGCCTCGCGCGACCGACCCGGATGACGGCGCGGGAGACCCGCCTGCCGGTCCCACACTCCTTTCGGATAATGGGCCGACCAGCCATCCCTATTTGGTCTTGCTCCCGGTGGGGTTTACCATGCCATCCCCGTTGCCGGAGATGCGGTGCGCTCTTACCGCACCCTTTCACCCTTACCGTCCGTTACCAGTACGGCGGTTTGCTTTCTGTGGCACTTTCCCTAAGGTCGCCCTCGCCGGGCGTTACCCGGCACCGTGTCTCCCGTGGAGCCCGGACTTTCCTCACCGGACGCGAAGATCCGGCGCGGCCATCCAGCCGTCTGACCGGGCCGTGGGTTAGAGGGTTCGGGGAACGACGTCAAATGAATCCGGGCATCAGCGTCGCCACCCGGGCAATCCGATCAGCGGTTTCAGTGTCGATGAGGCCGTCGATCCGGCTTTGCCGCCAATGGCGCTGAAACGCGCGGATCAGTGTCGCAAGCTCTTGTCCCTCGACATTATATCCGATCCGCGCCAACCCTGCCTGAGGCTCCAGCATCGTAACCGGCGTCTCAAGATCGGGCCACAGACCGATGCCGCGGTCGGCCAGCCAGCGCCAGTCGAACCGCTCGCCAGGATCCTGTTTGCGATCGGGTGCTATATCGGAATGGCCGAGCACCCGCTGGGACGGGATCGGATGACGTGTCACGATCGCCTGCGCCAGCTCCAGCAGCGCCTCCATCTGACGCGCGGGGAAATCATGATAGCCCCAATCATGGCCAGGATTGGCGAGTTCGATCCCGATCGAGCGGCTGTTGATATCGCGTGTGCCCGCCCACCAGGAAACGCCGGCGTGGTAGGCACGCGCCGCTTCATCGACGAGCTGAGAGACGACACCGGCTTCGTCGATCAGGTAATGGCTGCTGACCTTGGCGATGGGATCGCAGAGCCGCTCAAGTGCCGCACTCGCACTGGTCATCCCGGTATAATGGATGACCAGGATATCGATCGGCCCCTCACGCCGTGCCTCGTAATTCGGCGAGGGATGCTCAATGATCATGTATCGAGTTCGGCCCGTTTGAGTTCGAGCTCCAACCAGCGATCTTCTGCGGCCGCAAGCTCCGCTTCGGCCGCACTCAAACGCGCGCTCGCCTTGGCGAAGGTCGCTGCGTCCCTGGTGTAGAGTGAAGGATCGGCGAGTGTTTTGGTCAGGCCCGCTATCTCGCGGGTCAAAGCCTCGATCGTCTTTGGCAGGTTGTGGAGATCTTGCTGCTCGCGAAAGCCCAGCCTTGCCGGTTTCGTGCGATCGGTGCGCGCGGCATTCGGCTTATTGACGGATTTACCCGCGACCGGGTCCGGCCGGGGCGGTCGTTGGCGTAGATAATCGGTATAACCGCCGACATATTCCGCAACCACCCCATCGCCCTCGACCGCGATCACCGAGGTGACCAGCCGGTCGAGGAAATCACGGTCATGACTGACCAGGAACAATGTCCCGGCATAATCCGCCAGCACCTCTTCCAAGAGATCGAGCGTATCCATGTCGAGATCATTCGTTGGCTCGTCGAGCACCAGCAGGTTCGATTCCTGCGCCAGAACTTTGGCCAGGAGCAATCGATTGCGCTCCCCGCCCGACAGCGAGGCGGCGGGTTGCAGCGCCTGACGCTCGTCGAACAGGAAATCCTTCATATAGGACATGACGTGGCGCGGCACGCCTTGGGCGAACACCGTGTCGCCGACCCCGCCCGTCAAATTCTCGCGCACGCTCTTATCGCCGGCCAGCCCGACCCTGCGTTGGTCGAAGATCGCGGGAACCAGCTGAGTGCCCCGCCGGATCTTGCCTGAATCGGGTTCCAGTTCGCCGATCAGCATCTTCAGTAAGGTCGAT
>Ga0116226_10001352_pt1 | contig 21187 bp, 15 predicted proteins | sample S1TSphfallax_FD_89692 | JGI IMG/M metagenome (GOLD analysis project Ga0116226, IMG submission 89692) | Host-associated microbial communities from peat moss isolated from Minnesota, USA - S1T2_Fa - Sphagnum fallax MG | ecosystem: Host-associated > Plants > Peat moss > Unclassified | place: USA... | reverse complement strand
GGCTCGGCGATTAGGAGAGCTTGAAGGGCGTCTGGCACGCGTGCATCGCGATGAAGTGCATCGACCAGACGCCGCCGCCAAAGACGGCCGCCGATCCGATATGCCAGAATTGTCTCGCCCGTCCTTCAGCCCGCCTGAGGCGCTCCATCATCTGTAGCGCAGTGAAGGAGGCAAAGGCCGCGACCAGATAGGACAGTCCGCTCAGGTAAGGGTTGTGATGCGCGCCTGAGCCGGCCGCGGAGCCGCTCAAGCAGATGCCTAGGAAAGTCAAACGCCTCGTCGCCCCGGTCCGTGTCAAGCTTGACGGTATGCCAACCAACCTTAATTAGTCGCATACGGATAGGATATTTTTTCAGGGTCGCCCGGCGCCCACCGTCTAAGTTTATCGACCCGGCTGAGACGGGATTGGACCTGCACCAAGGTCGCGCCCGGCGCGCGTTCTGTCGTACACTTGCGGCCATGTCGCTTGTCGCCACCGTCCTGCTTCCGCTTCCTCTGCCGGAAGCCTTCGACTACGCGGCCGACGCGAGCCTCGGCCTCCGTGTGGGCGACCATGTGGCGGCCCCGCTTGGTCCAAGGCTGGTGCATGGCGTTGTGGTGGCCTTACGCGATGGCGAGGGCGTCAACCGGCCCCTGAAGCCTGTCGCGGGGCGGATCGACGAAGCGGCCTTGCCGCCGGGCGTGCTGGCCTTTGTAGACTGGGCGGCGCGCTACGCCTGCGAACCGCCGGGCGAGGCCCTGGCTTTAGCCTTGCGGGGATTGCGGGCGAAGCCGCCCGCGCCGGAACGGCTGATCCGCGCCACAGGCCGCCCTCCTGTCCGGGAGACCGACGCCCGCTCGCGGGTCCTGGCGGCGGCGGCGCAAGGACCTTTGAAGGCGGCGGCCCTGGCCCAGGCCGCCGACGTGTCGGCCGGGGTGGTCAAGGCGCTGATCGAGGAAGGCGTGCTTGAGGGGGTGGAGATCGCCGTTCCGGCCGCCTTCGCCGCCCCGGACCCCGACCTGCCTGGCGCGACCCTGAACGCCAGTCAGGCCGCCGCCGCGGCCGCGCTCTGCGCCCTGGTCGCCAAGGGCGGGTTCCAGCCGGCGCTGCTGGATGGGGTTACGGGATCGGGCAAGACCGAGGTCTATCTCGAGGCTGTGGCCGCGGCGCTCCGCGCCGATCCGTCCGCCCAGGTGCTGGTGCTGCTGCCCGAGATCGCCCTGACCCAGGCGGTTATCGCCCGGTTTACCGCGCGCTTCGGGGCCGCCCCGGCCGAATGGCATTCGGGGGTTTCGCCGCCCAAGCGCCGCCGTGTGTGGGAGGCGGTGATCGGCGGGCGATGCCGCATCGTCATCGGCGCCCGCTCCGCCCTGTTCCTGCCCTTTCCACACCTGCGGCTGATCGTGGTGGACGAGGAGCACGACGGCGCCTTCAAGCAGGAGGACGGCTTCATCTATCACGCCCGCGACCTGGCCGTGGCGCGGGCGCGGATCGAGGCGGCGGCGGTGGTGCTAGCCTCGGCCACGCCCTCCCTCGAAAGCATTTGGAACGCCCAAGCGGGTCGCTACGCTTGGCTGCGGCTAAGCCGTCGCCATGGCGCAGCGCGGCTGCCCGACATCGCCTTGATCGACCTTAAGGAGACGCCGCCCGAACGGGAGCGCTGGCTGTCGCCGCCCCTGGTCGAGGCGATGGCGCACGCCTACAGCCGCGGCGAGCAGTCGCTGCTATTCCTGAACCGACGGGGCTATGCGCCGCTGGTGCTTTGCAAGGCCTGCGGCGAGCGCATGACCGCGCCCGATACCGACTCCTGGCTGGTCGAGCACCGCTACTCCGGGCGGCTGGTCTGCCACCTCACCGGCTTTTCCATGAAGCGGCCCGACGCCTGCCCCCACTGCGGCGCCAAGGACAGCCTCACCGCTATCGGGCCCGGCGTGGAGCGGCTGGAGGAGGAGGCCCGCGCCCTGTTCCCCGACGCCCGCGTCGCAGTCTTTTCCTCCGACCTGGTGGTGGACGCAGACGCCGCCCGCGCCTTGGTCGGGCGGATGGAGCGGGGCGAGATCGACATCCTGGTCGCCACCCAGGCCGCTGCTAAGGGCCACAACTTTCCGGGCCTGACGCTGGTGGGCGTGGTCGATGCGGACCTTGGCCTACGCGGCGGGGACTTGCGGGCTGCGGAGCGCACCTATCAGCTGCTGGCCCAGGTGGCGGGTCGGGCGGGGCGGGCCGAGCGGCCTGGGCGGGCGATGCTCCAGACCTACATGCCCGACCATCCGGTGATGCAGGCGCTGAAGGTCGGGGATCGCGACGCCTTCCTGGCTGCTGAGGCCAGGGAGCGGGAAGCCCAAGGCCTGCCCCCCTATGGCCGCCTGGCCGCCGTCATCCTCTCCAGTCCCGATGCGGCCAAGCTCGAAGAGGTCGCGCGGGCCATGGCCGCCGCCGCCCCCAACGCCGACGGCGTGGACGTGTTTGGACCGGCCGACGCGCCCCTGGCCCTGATCCGCGGCCGCCGTCGCAAACGCTTCCTGGTCCGCGCAGACCGGCGCATCGACATCCAGGCCTATCTCATGGCCTGGCGCGCGCGGGTACGCATCCCGGCGAGCGTGCGGCTGACGCTGGACGTCGATCCCTATAGTTTTTTATGACGCGCCCGCGACCGCCAAGAGCGGCTCGGCTGGCGACACCAGCTCCGTATTGAACACGTCGTAGCCATAGACCCAGTCTGGGTCTTCGTCGGTGCGCAGCCAGGTGTTGGCGTTGGAGACGGCCTGGACCCGGGACGCCCGGTCCATCCGGTTGGCGCGATACAGCGCAAAGGCATCGGCGTGGTGGGCCGGGCCGCCTTGCGCCTCCAGGCAGCGGACGAGCATGGCCGCGTCCTCGATCGCCATGGCGGCGCCCTGCGCCATATGGGGCTTCATCGGGTGGCAGGCGTCGCCCAGCAGCACCAGTCGCCCGCGGCTCCAGAGCGGCAGGGGCGGCCGGGCAAGAAGCGGCCATTTGGTCACCTCGGTCGTGGCGTCGATGATCGCTTGGACGATCGGGTGGAAGCCGGCGAAGGCGGCGCGCATCTCGTCGCGACTGCTATCGACGAAGGAGACGCCGCTGCGCCACGCCGGCTCCGGCACGCCGGTGACGTAGTAAAGCTCTTCCTGGCGGTCATCGAGGTAGTAGACCATCATATGGCGATCATCCGACCACCATTTCACGCAGGGCTGGAACTCGAACCCCGACCCCTTCAGGCGTTCAGCGGGAAAGATGGCGCGGTGGCCGACATAGCCGGAATAGGTCGGCGCCTCGAACCCCAGCAGGGCTTCGCGAATGACAGAATTGACGCCGTCCGCCCCGATGACGATGTCGGCCTGGGCTTCTGATCCATCGCCGAACGACAGCTTGACCTGATCGCCGTCATCGACGACCTCGGTCAGCCGCTTGTCGAACGCAATAGCGTCCAAGGGTAGAGCCTCGGTCAGCAGCTTGTGGAAGTCGCCGCGATGGATGGTGACGTAGGCCGCGCCGTAATAGTCGCGGCGTCGGTTCAAGCCCACATCGGCCAGAACCGCGCCATCGTCCCAGTTGCGGCTGATCCAGGACGGCGGCTTGCACCCCATGGCCTCGACCACCGCCTCAAGGCCGAGCCGGCGCATGATCTTCATCACATTGGGGCCAAGCTGAATGCCGGCGCCCAGACGCGAAAATCCCGACGCCTGCTCGAACAGGCGTACGCGATAGCCCGCTTGGAACAGCAGAAGCGCAGCCGTCACGCCGCCAAGGCCGGCGCCCACGATGGCGATGTCGCCCTTTTTCACAGGCTCAGGTCTCCGACAGGAAGGGGCGCATTCAAGAAGGGGTGCAAGGCGGCCAGAAAGCCCCGGAGATTGTCCCAAGGGATCATATGGCCGGCCCCTGCGACCCGCGTGGTTTGAATGGCGGGGTTCAGACGGCGGATTTCGGCTTCGTCCTCGTCCCGGATCACGTCGCCGCGCTCGGCGCTCATCAGAAGCGTCGGCAGGCTCAAGGTCGCTAGATCCTGATGGATGTCATCCTCATGGAAGCCGGCGTAGGAGGCGAGTACGGCCCGCTCATCGCAGGTGTGCAGCCACTCGGCCCGCACTGCGATTTCCCCATCCGTCCAGGTGGGCGTAAAAGGGCGCAGGTCTTCGATGCTCGCCCCGCGGCGCGCCAGGGCCATGGCGTCGATATACCAGGGCAGCTTGGCGGGATAGCCGCGACGGCCGGGGCCGGACACCGGCGGATCGATCAGCGCCAGCCGCTCAAACCGCCGGGCGTCCTTGCGGCAGGCGCGGACGCCATGGCGCGCGCCCATCGAGTGACCCACCAGCGCGGCTTGGCTCAGGTCCAATACCTCCGCAAAAGCAATGAGGTCGTCGGCGCAGGCGTCGAGCCCATAGTCCAGATGCGGTCCGGCCTCCGACAGGCCGCGGCCGCGGACGTCCAGTGTGAAGACCTCGAAATCCGTCGCGAGCGCCTCTGCGACGAAGGCCCAGGTCGCGGCCGGACTGGTGATGCCGGGGACCAGGATCAGGGGCCTTGCGCCGCGCGCGCCATGGCGCAGGTAATGTTGGCGAATGCCGTTTGCATGGACATGGGCGCCGAACGCCGTAGAGGCGGTCATCGCGGTAACGCGACGTCCGGGCAGGGCGGAGGCGAAGAGGTGCGGCTCGACGTCATACGTGGAGAAGCGTCCCGAAAAACCCGTTTATTAATACGTAGGCATATGATGTAGTGCGCATGTGGCGCTGTCCAGGCCCTTTTTGCGGCTGGATTGACGAGGGAGATGCGGCATGGCGATCAGCGATCACGAATTGACCCAGGCCTGGAGCGCGGTGCTCAAACTGTCCAAGCTTGAGCCGGGGCAGACGGTCACGATCCTGACCGGACCCCATAGCCATCCCCAGACGCTGGCGACCGCCATCGTGGCGGCCCAGGCCGCAGGCGCCATCGTCAACCGCCTCGACATGCTGCCCGTCAACGGCGGGAAGTCCCACAGCCGCGATCCCCTGGCCTATCTCGGCACGACGCCCCTGACCGGCAATACCGCCGCCATGGCCATGTGCAAGGCGAGCGACCTGGTGCTGGACCTGATGCTGCTGCTGTTTTCGCCTGAGCAGGTCGAAATCCTGGAATCCGGAACCAAGATCCTGCTGGCGGTCGAGCCGCCGGAGGTTCTGGTTCGCATGACGCCGACTGTGCAGGATGGCGAGCGGGTGCGCGCCGCAGGACAGCGTATCGCCGCGGCGAAGACCATGCATGTCACCTCGCCCGCCGGCACCGACCTGGTCTGCGACCTTGGCCAATACCCGCCGTTTCTGGAGTACGGCTATGTGGATGCGCCGGGGCGCTGGGACCATTGGCCGAGCGGCTTCGTCCTGACATGGCCTAACGAGGGCGGGTCTAGGGGGCGGATCGTGGTGGATCGGGGCGACATCCTGCTGCCCATGAAGACCTATGCGTCCGCGCCCCTCGAAATGACCGTCGCCAACGGCTACGTGACCGATATCAAGGGCGGCCTCGACGCGGAATTGCTGCTCGACTACATGGCCGCCTTCGAAGATCCTGAGGGCTTCGCCATGTCCCACATCGGCTGGGGCCTCCAGGATCGCGCGCGCTGGTCGACGCTGGGTCTTTATGACCGCGAACAGACCATCGCCATGGACGCCCGCGCCTTCGCCGGCAATTTCCTGTTTTCGCTCGGCCCCAATACCGAGGTCGGCGGCGCCCGTAACACCGCTTGTCACATCGACATTCCTTTGCGCGGCTGCACGGTGTCGCTCGATGGCGTGGATGTGGTGCGTGCGGGCCGCGTGGTCGAGGCGGAGCGGGTGAGCGCTGCAGCGGAGTGATATTGGCGACCCCTTCCCCCTCTTATGGGGAAGGGGCAGGGGATGGGGGTTCGATCGCAACCGATGAAGGACGTAGCGCGAGAGGCGCCATCAGTTTCTTTTGTTGTCGCCGGCTGCGCGAGCACCCCCATCCGCTGCGCGAGCACCCCCATCCCCTGCCCCTTCCCCCATCGAGGGGGAAGGGGTCTTTGTTCCCGGACCCGACGCGCCAGGGCGGCATGACACCGAGCGACATCAGGGATTTGAGCTTTACCGTCAACGGCGTCGCCCACACGCTGAGCGCAGAGGCGCTGACGCCTCTGCTCTACATCCTGCGCAACGATCTGAAGCTGAACGGGCCGAAATTCGGCTGCGGTTTGGGGGAGTGTGGGGCCTGCGCCGTTCTGATCGACGGTAAGCTGGCGCGGGCGTGCACCGTGGTTATGGCCGGCGTTGCGGGCCGTGAGGTGACCACCTTGGAAGGTCTGGGCTCGGACGGCGCCCTGGGCCTGGTGCAAGCGGCGTTCGTGGCCGAACAGGGCGCCCAATGCGGCTATTGCCTGAACGGCATGATCGTCACCGCCCATGCGCTTTTGATGAAGACGCCTTCGCCCACGGCGGCGCAGATCGCCGATGCCCTGAAGTATAACCTCTGCCGCTGTGGGACGCATGTGGAGATCGCGCGCGCCGTCGCCCGCGCTGTGGAGGTCAAGGCGGCCGAGGCGCTGCCTTGACCCCCGTCGATCCGACCCAGCTCGACAACCGTGCGCTGATGGCGCTGGACGACAGCCTGCTGATCCATGAGGCCGGGGAGGCGCCTATGCCCTTTGTCCTGATCGATGGGGCGGGGCGGATTTTCGGCTTCAACGGCCATGTCGATCTTGGGACCGGAATCCGCACCGCCCTGGCGCAGATCGTCGCCGAGGAACTCTATGTGCGGCTCGACCAGGTGACCATGGTGCTGGGCGATACCGCGCGCACCCCGGACCAGGGCGCCACCATCGCCAGCGACACGCTGCAGACCAGCGCCAAACCCCTTCGCGCCGCGGCGGCCCAGGCCTGCAGGTTCCTCATCCAGCGGGCGGCGGAACGCCTGGATGTGGCCGAGGGTCAGATCCGCCTGGCCGAGGGCGCCGCCTTGGTGGGCGCCGACGGGCGCCGGCTCTCGTTCGCAGAGCTTGTTCAGGGCCAGAGACTGCGGGCGGCAGTCGATCTCACGACGGCCGTGAAGCCGCCGGAAGCCTATGCGTTGGTCGGCGCTTCGGTCGGGCGCATAGATATCCCGAAGAAGGCGACGGGCGCGCTGGTCTTCGTCCACGATATGCGGCTTCCCGGTATGCTGCACGGGCGGGTCGTGCGGCCGCCCTATGCGGGGGTGGACGCCGGCGACTTCGTCGGCAAAAGCCTGATCGCGGTCGATGAGAGCTCGATCGCCCACATCCCCGGCGTCGTTCGGGTCGTCACCCAGGGCGACTTTGTTGGGGTGGTGGCGGAGCGCGAGGAGCATGCGGCGGCCGCAGCCGACGCCCTGGTCGTGCGGTGGCGCCCCGTCCCCAGTGTGACCGACCTGTCCGACATCGCCCAGGCGCTAAGCGCTCAACCTTCCGAGCCCCGCCGCCTGCAAGACAAGGGCGATGTCGACGAGGCGCTGGGCCAGGCGGCGACGCGCATGACGCGCCAATACGTCTGGCCCTATCAGATGCACGGCTCGATCGGCCCGTCCTGCGCCGTCGCCGACTACCAGGGCGATGGCGTGCGCGTTTGGAGCGGCACCCAGAACCCCCATCATCTGCGCGCGGATCTGGCGCTGTTGCTAAATCTGCCGGTCGAGCGGGTCGATCTGGTGCGGATGGAGACGGCGGGCTGCTACGGCCGCAACTGCGCCGACGATGTGACGGCGGACGCAGCCCTATTGTCTCGCGCGGTCGGCGCGCCGGTGCGGGTGCAGCTCTCGCGCCAACAGGAGCATTTGTGGGAGCCCAAGGGCGCGGGCCAGCTGATGCAGGTCGATGGCGCCTTGGACCAGGCCGGCGAGGCGATCGCCTATGATTTCCAGACCCGCTATCCCTCCAACGGCGCGCCGACGCTCGCTTTGCTGCTGACGGGGATCAAGGCGGCGACGCCAGAGGTGTGGCAGATGGGCGACCGCACCTCGGTCGCGCCCTACGACCTGCCCAATATGCGGGTCACGGTCCACGACATGGCGCCCATCGTGCGGGCGTCTTGGCTGCGGGGCGTGTCGGCGCTGCCCAACAGCTTCGCCCATGAAAGCTGGATCGACGAGGCGGCGGCGATGGCGGGCGTCGATCCAGTCGAATATCGTCTGCGTTATCTGCACGACCCGCGCGGCGTCGCGGTGGTCGAGGCGACGGCCGAGCGCGCCGGCTGGAGCCCGCATGTTTCACCGCGCCGCCCGCCGGTTGAAGACGGTGTGCTGAAAGGACGAGGCTTCGCCTACGCCCTCTATGTCCACAGCAAGTTCCCCGGCTACGGCGCCGCCTGGGCGGCCTGGGTCGCCGATGTGGCGGTCGATCCCGCGACGGGCGAGGTGTCGGTGACCAAGGTCACCGTGGGGCACGACGCCGGCCTGATGATCAATCCGGCGGGCGTGCAGCATCAGATCCACGGCAATGTCATCCAATCCACCTCTCGGGTTCTGAAAGAAAGCGTGGCGTTCGACGACAAGGGCGTCGTGCCGATGGAGTGGGGCGGCTATCCGATCCTGACCCTGCCGGAGGTCCCCGAGATCGACGTGGTGATGGTTCCCCGGCCCGATCAGCCGCCGCTCGGCGTCGGCGAGTCGGCGTCGGTACCCAGTGCGGCGGCCATCGCCAACGCCATTTTCGACGCCACCGGCGTGCGTCTGCGCGAGCCGCCGTTCACGCCCGAAAAGGTCCGCGCCGCATTGGCGACCGCCGGTCTGTTGGCGCCGCCCAAGCCTGCGCCGCCGCCCTCGCCGCCGCTCGCCACGCTAGCCGCGCGTCCCCGCTGGCGTTGGCCTAGCGCTGCAACGGCGGCGAGCCTCGCCGTCGGTCTTGTGGGCCTGGTCGGCGCCCTCGTGCCGTTTCGCGCGGCGATTGGGCCGAGCGGGCCGGCCGACCTTAGTCTGTACACGCCCGAAACCATCGCGCGGGGACGATTGCTGGCGGCGGTGGGCGACTGCGCCGTCTGTCACACCGCGCCCGGCGGCGCCCGCAACGCCGGCGGCTCAGGCCTGGAGACGCCGTTCGGCCGCGTCTACAGCACCAATCTGACCCCGGACCCTGAAACGGGGATCGGCCGCTGGTCCTACACCGCGTTCGAGCGGGCGATGCGGGAGGGCATTTCCCGCGATGGCCACCACCTCTATCCGGCCTTCCCCTACACCGCCTACACCCGCACCAAAGATGCCGATTTGCAGGCGCTCTACGCCTATTTGATGAGCCAGCCGGCTGTGAAGGCTGAGCCGCCGACGACGCGCCTCAGCTTCCCCTTCAGCGTACGGCCCTTGATGGCCATCTGGAATGCGCTGTTTCATCGCCCTGGCCCCTACCGGGACGACCCCGCAAAGTCCGATGAGTGGAACCGCGGCGCCTATCTGGTCGAAGGTCTCGGGCACTGCAGCGCCTGCCATAGTCCGCGCAATCTGTTCGGCGCCGAGCAGGGCGGGGCGAGACGGTTTAGCGGCGGCGTGGTCGATGGATGGGACGCGCCGGCGCTGGCCGGCCCAACCGTCGGCCCTGCGCCTTGGCGGGTGGAGGACATCTACGCCTATCTTCGCACCGGTCATTCGCCGCGGCATGGCAGTGCGCTGGGGCCGATGGCGCCGGTGATCGATGAATTGGGCTTGGCTCCGGACGCCGATATCAAGGCCATGGCGGTCTATCTGGCCTCGCTGTCTGGCGAGGAAGCCCCGGCGGAGGTTCAGGCGGCGAGGGTCGCTGACGCTGAAACGCGGGCGCAACGGCTAGGCGTAGAGATTCGCTCGCCAGCGTCGCGACTTTACGAGGGGGCCTGCGCGGTCTGCCATGAGGCTCAGCCCTTAATCGATCACTATGCGCCGCGCCCCTCACTCGCGCTCAGCAGCGCCGTTCATGCGGCGCGGCCGGACAATCTGATCCGCATCGTGATGGAGGGCAGCCTTGCATCCGCCGGCGCCGGTCGGCCGGGCGGCATGCCGAGTTTCGCCAGCAGCCTGAACGATCGTCAGCTGGCGGACCTTACCCTCTATGTGCGCGCCCGCTTCGCGTCCGACAAGCCGGCGTGGCGCGACGTCGAGAGCGTGGTCGGGCGTGTGCGTTTGGAGCGCGGTATGGGTCGCTGACATCGGACAGGGTGGCCGGGCGGAACAAGCCGCAGCGCCAGCTCTATTGCAGCTTACTCAGTAGACGGAGAAACTCAGCCCGCTCCGCCTCGTCCAAGGGCTCCAACGTCTCGGCGGAGACTTGCAGGCCGTGGGCCTGACTATCTTCCAGTAGTTTCAGGCCGATGGAGGTGATGCTGAGCAAGGTGCGGCGCTTGTCAGTCGGATCGGGCATGCGGCGAATCAGATCGCGGTCGGCCAGCCGATTGATGACGCCCATGATGGTCACAGGATCCAAGTTCACCAGCCGGCCGAGCTGGTTTTGAGACACCCGACCCTCGTCGCGCACCTTGACCAGGGCGGCGAATTGGACCGCGCTCAGCCCCGTGGCTGAAAACTGTCGGTTGAAGATCGCCGTCGCCCTCTGGTGGGCGCGCCGAATAAGGAAGCCGACCTGCTGCTCCAGCCGGTAGTCTAACGGGGCTAAGACGCGCGCCGTCTGATAATCCGTCGCGTCGGAACTCTTGCGCCGTTTGACTTCCGCCGTGCTGGACATCGTTCGTCTTCGTATGATCGCCCGCGAGCCGCGTAAAGGACTTTAGCGGCTGCCGGGATCATTTGAAGTCGGAAACGATGCGCGCGACGCCTCCCGATCCGCAAGGATTGGGAGGAAGATCGTGTGCAGGCCCGCCGCCAGCGTTAAAACTTCGCCGCGATCTTCAGCCCGACGACGGTCGGTCGAAGCGGAACTTCCGACTTGATGAACTGAGCCGAGGACGTGAAGGTGCTGGCGCGGTTGTCGAATAGGTTGGCGCCGTAAAGCGTCGCTGTCCACTTGTCCTTGGAGATGCTGACCGAGGCGTCCATGGTCGCATAGGCCGGTTGTAGATATCGAAGGATCGTCGTGGTTGGGATGGTGACGCCGGCGCCGGACAAATAGGTGGCGGGCTCGTTATACATGCTGCCCGTATAGTTGCCGCCGATAATAGCGGTAGCTTTGTAGTCTTCAAATAAGGTCGTGACGTACGTGCCACGGATGCTGCCCTTGAACTTCGGCGAAAAGGCCGGCGTCGACCCGATGCTGCCGAATGGATTTTGGAAGGGCGCGCCATTGACCTGAGTGATGCACTTGCCGAAGGCCGGAGTTCCCGGAATATTATCTCCAAGGCAGGGAGAAGACGACTGAGTATTGTCGTTGTACGATCCGGAACTTTGGATCGACAATTTGTCCGTTACTTTACCGACGATTTGGTACTCGACGCCCTTGATATCGTAATTGGGGCCGTTCAGCGCAAACGTCGTGTTTCCGAGTTCGGTAGGATTGAAGAGCAGGAACTGAGTGTGAGTCCACCTCATATAATAGGCCGACAGGTTAACCTGCAAACGGTGATCTAAAAATTGGGTTTTCAGACCGATTTCGTTGTTATCCAAAAAATCCGGACTATATCCGGGTTGCTTTTCATATTGAGCGCTAGAGCTGACGCCTGCGTTGAGGTCGGCGACGGCGCCCTGGGAACGGTTAAACGCGCCAGGTCTGAAACCTTGGGAGAACAGATAGTAGACCAGACCGTCCGACGAGAAGTTCCAGGTCAGGCTGCCCTTGCTCTTGAAGCCGACGTACGACTTATCGTCATGGTGGAGATTGAAGTTCGCATATTGGCCGACGCATTGGCCGTTCGGAACGTTCACGCACGCGGTGTCTGTATAGTATTCCGAGCCCCTTTCGAAGTCGGCATAGTCGTAGTAACGCGTCCCGGCCGTAAGCGTGAGCACGTGGGGGATGATGTCGAAGTCCACAGAGCCGAAGGCGGCGAACTGCTTATAGCCGCGAGTTGCGTCTTCGCCAAAGGCGACGTTGTTTCCGCGAGTTCCTGGATAATTTGTCGTCGCGCCGGGCGCCGGGCCGACGTCGGCGACGCAGGCCGCGCCGCCGGAGTTTGCGATGGCGAGATTTTGTGCATTACAATCTGGGATCGTCTTATAGTCCCAGTTCATGTTGTCGTAGATCGTGAAGTCTTCATAATAGAGACCGCCAAGGCCACGCAGCCGCCACGTATCCGGCGTGCTGGCGCGGATTTCCTGGCTGAGGTGAGTATTCTTAGTTTCGTCTGTCCAATAAGCGATCGGCGAGTAGCAGATCGGCGAATTGCCCGGCGCCAGCCCTCCCGCCGCTGCCGGGCCACCCGTGCACTGGTAGTACATGCCGCCGCCGGTGCGCGAATAGTTCGAATAGTCCTCTTGCTGATTGATTTGTCGGGTCATGTAGGCCCCGGTATAGATCAGCTTGAAATCCCCGACCTTGCCATTAAGGGTCCAGGCCGTATTCTCAAAGTTATCCTTGTCATAGGACGGGCTAAATACCGTCGTTTGATACGGTTGAAGCGTTTGAAAATCCGACCCGATCGGCAGCTCGGACGCGGTGCCGTCGGCCTCCATGTTCTGGACGCTTTCGGAAATCAGCAAGCTCCAGTCTTCATTGATGTCCGCTAGGATCGAGAAGCGTGCGCCGGTAAAGGTTGTCGGGTTGAAGTCCTTACCGACAACCGAAGAGTTGTTGGCTTGGGGTGCGTTGCCCAAAGCGCAGTCATTATAAGTTCCGTTAGCATTGACCGCCGCCGCCAGGCCGTTGCCGCCACTCGCCCGGGTACAGACGCCGTTGGTCGGCGCGACGCCTAGAAGTCCGTTTCCGAGGTCCGAATTAGAGCGCGTGAAGGTACTGCCAACGTTGTCGATATAACCTCCCTGATGGTCGTCATAGACGACGGCGCGGATTGCGATCTTATCTTTTACAATGGGTATATTGATCGTGAAATTAGCACTGTAGTTCGCAGCGCCGCCCTCGGTAAGTCCGTAGCTGGCCTCTGCATTGCCGTCGTAGACGTTCATCTTTGGCTTATTGGTGATGTAACGCAAGGCGCCCGCTTCGGCGCCGCCTCCGAACAGGGTGCCTTGCGGCCCCTCGTCCACTTCGACGCGCTCCATGTCCACGAAGTAGACATCGACGTTGCGCGCCGGGAACTGCATCGACTGATCGTCAAGATAGACGGCGACGTTGGGGAAGTTGCCGGCCGTGGCGGCCGTCTGGTCGCCTGCGGAGCCGACGCTCATGCCGCGCATGAAGATGTTGCCCTGGCCCGGACCGTTGTTGTTGAAAGTCACATTTGGCAGAACCTTCAGGGCGTCGTCGAAGGTGGAGATGTTAAGGGCCGACAAGTCCTTGCCCGTCAGCGCCTGGATGGTGGCTGGAACCTTTTCGATATTTTCAGTGCGCCGGTTGGCCGTCACGACCACCTCTTCGACGCTTGGACCTGGGACCGGCGCCGCATCGGCCGATGAGGATACCGCGCCGGCGCCCGCGGGCGCCGTGCTGATAGGGCCCGCCGCCATATCGGCCGCCGCCGCCCCAACCGCCCAGCTGCTGATCATAGCCGCCGCCGCGCAGGAAATCATATACTTGGATTTCATCAATCTCTCCCCCAAGAGCTATAAAAGGTGCGGCATTACATGAAGCCGCGATCATCACACCCAAAAGCACAAGACAGCCCACGTCTTCCGCTACGCCATACAGTCATAACTGTGCATGGCATCAAATGTTACATCCTAGAGGGTCGCGTGCACCACCGAACGCTGAACCCCTGTCCCCAAACCATTGCATAATAACATGCCGCCTGTACCGTTAACTATGATGCCTGCGACACTTGGCTTGAACGGGCGCGTCGACTTTGCAACGTCGCTGCAGACTGGCGACACCCCTTCTAAATCTGCGTACGCGCCATGTTTTGAACATTTTTCGCTTCGCGCGATGGCGCTCGGGGGCGCGAGGCAGAAAATATGGTGGGATGCATCTAATTGGGGCGGTTTTGGAGGCGCCGAGTTGCAGATGTTCAAATTTATGGCGCTGACCTTAGGGCAAGTTTATAGCGCATACACTAGATAAGGCGGTGATCGGCGCAGGTATCCGCCGTTTCGTTCGGCGCTGCACACCTTCTGGCGAGCCTGATCGTCCGGATAGGGATGAAGGCCTAGGCCGCCGCTTCCCTGACTTCATTCACGGCGCGCCGCGGCGTCGTCAGGAGCGGTTCGAAAAGCTGTTCGGCCAGGTGGCGCACCACGGGCACGACGACGCCATCGCCTGTCAGGTGGTAAGCCTCATTGTAGGTCTTGGGCAGTTTATAGCCCTCATCCAGGCCCATCAGCCGGGCGGTTTCGCGAGCGGAGATCAGCCGGCTTCGCACGGTCTCGCCATCAACGACGATAATAACCTGGCGGCTGGAGCCTCCGGCCGGCGTGCGAAGGCACCCCGCCACGTCGTCGAACCTCACCTCTGCGCGCTGAAGCTTGCGGCCATGCTCGTCGAGGCGCGTGCGCTTATAGACGCATCCCACCATCCGCCGGCCCGCGCGCTTGGCGGCTTCGAGCTTGGCCTTGTTGACGGCGGACATCTTGCCGATGAGCTGGTCCCGCTCGACCTCGCTGTGCCAAGGGACGCTCGAGGGCGCGTCTTCGATAAGGTCGGCCAAGGCGCTGTTGCGCCGGGGCGGGGCGGGAATGTTCCACCAAACCCTGTTCGCCTGGGCCGATGGGCGGACGCGCTCGAACGCCCGCTGCAGGGCGGGGGTGTGGAAGGGGGCCATCGGCTCCGGCGACATCAGGGCGGGGTCGATATCGAGGTCGGCCCTGACGCCGATCATGAATAACCGAGGCCGCGACTGGGGTACGAACAAGGCGGCGTTGATGATCAGCGCCCCATAGCGATAGCCGGCGTCGGCGAAGGTGTGGCAGATGGCGTCGAAATCGCGTCCCTCATGCGAGGTCAGCGTGCCCACCACGTTTTCGAGCGCCACGAGCTTTGGGCCACGGCCATGGGCGACGAGCTCTTTGACGATGGCCCAGAAGGGGTAGAAGGCGCCTGAGCGTTCGCCCTGAAGCCCCGCCCCGCCGCCCGCCAGCGACAAGTCCTGGCAGGGGAACGACCCCCAGATCAGGTCGGCGGCGCCTGGAAGCTCGGCGGCCCTGATCCGTCGCACGTCATCGATCCGCAGCACATCGCCCACGGGGTAGTTGAGCTGGTAGGTCAGGCCCTTCTTGGCGTCGATGTCGTTGGCGAACAGGCAGGTCCAGCCCTGGCCAAGCCCAGCTCGCGCCATGCCGCCGCCCGCGAAAAACTCGTAGAAGCTAGGCATTGTGGACGTCAGGTTCGAATCGGGGGTCATGACGTCAGCGTGGCCTTGCAGCCGTGATCTGTCGACCGCCGCTTCGGCCGACGTCGCCGCCGCCCGGCCCCGCGTCTCGCGCTTAAGACAACTTCTTCAGCAGGAAGCCGATCGCCAGGACTTCGGCGGGATTGAGCGGCGATAAGGTCTCGCGGGTGATCTCAGAGGCGTCAGGCAACAACCGCGCCACCAGATCGTAGCCGCGGGGCGTCAAGGACGCCAGCCGCTGCCGCCGATCCGCGGCGTCGTTTTGCGTCGTGATCAGGTCGCGCTCGCTGAGGCGCGAGATGACGCCGCGCAGGGTCGCGGGATCGATCGCCGTCGCCGCGCCGATGCGGGTCAGGGGCAGGGTCCCGCCGTCCCGGATCGCCACCAGAACCGCAAACTGGATCGCCGTGACGTCAAGGTCCGATATCCGCCGCTGAAAGATGGCCGTGTGGCGCTGATAAGCGCGGCGCAGCAGATGGCCGATCTGCTCCGACAACTCATAAGTCTGGCTCTCGGGCGCGCCGCCAGCGACCGAGGATGTCATTCGCCGGCCCGCTCGCGCGGGATGCAAAGGACTGCGAAGGCGCTGACGATCAAAACAGCCGCGAAGATGAGCACGACCAGGTTGGTGCTGTGGGTCAGGTCCTTCAGCCAGCCCACAAGCGAGGTCGCGAAAAAGCCGGCGATGTTGGCGATCGACCCCGCGAGCGCCAAGCCGGCAGCCGCCGCCGCGCCGCGCAACAGGACCGACGGCAGGGTCCAGAACGGTGGCAGGGCGCCCAGGATTCCGCCGTTGGCGATGGAGATGATCGCCACGGTCAAGACGATATTGTGCTGCGCCAGCGGACTTAAGGCGAGCGCGACGGCCCCTACCAGGATAGGGGCCACGATATGCCAGCGCCGCTCTTGGGTGCGGTCGGAATGCCAGCCGTTCAGCAGCATCGCTGCGACGGCGACCAGGTGCGGCGTCGCGCTGACGAGGCCGATTTTGAAGGCGTCATGCATCCCGGCGTCCCGCAAAAGCGTCGGAAACCAGAAGGCGATGGTATAGAGACCCAGCAGCAGCGCGCCGTCGATCGCGCCGATCAGCCAGACGGCGGGGTCGCGGAAGGCGGCGGTGAAGTCGGACGGCGCGTGGCCCGTGTGTTGGCCTGTCCGGTCGCGCGCCAGAAGCGCCTTTTCCGCCTCGGTCAACCAGCGGGCGGACTGAAGCGAACGCGGCAGGATCACGAAGGTCAAGACGCCCAGCACAATCGGCGGCGCCGCCTCCAGCACGAACAGCCACCGCCAGCCGGCCAATCCAAGGGCGCCGCTGAGGCCGGTCAGGATCGCGCCGGAGAGCGGTCCGCCTACCACGCTCGCCAGCGGGATTCCGATCATGAACAGCGCCGTCGCCCGACCGCGCCGCGCCGCGGGAAACCATTCCGCCAGATAGAACAGGACGCCCGGCATGAAGCCCGCCTCCGCCACGCCCAGCAGGAACCGCACGGCATAGAAGCTGATCGGCCCGTACACGACCATCATCAGGCCGGACAACAGACCCCAGGTCAGCATGATGCGCGCGATCCAGGGTCTGGCGCCGACCCGCATCAGCAACAGGTTGCTCGGGACCTCGAACAGAATGTAGCCGGCGAAGAACAGGCCCGCGCCCAAGCCGAACACGGTCTCGCTCATCCTCAGGTCGGACAGCATCTGCAGCTTAGCGAAGCCGACGTTCACCCGGTCCACATAGGCCGCCATGAACCCGATGCACAGAAAGGGCAGGATGCGGCGCGTAACCTTACCGTAGGCGGCGTCCATCTCCGCGCCGTCTGTTTGGCGCGCCATACCATCGTCTATGCTGGCCGCAGCGGAAGCTGTCATTCCCCCTCCCGATTCCCGGCCCGCAAAGCTGCGCCCCCAGCGCGATTTTGGACCGGATAAATGGCGTATACCCTATATCGCGTCGGCCCCGAAGCGTCGCGGCGGCGCCGTATACCCTTCGCAGCTCAGCTACGGTCGCCAGCATAGATATTCATCTTAGAACCGGAACATTCGCCCATTATGCGCGCTTGTTAGGGTGCATTTCACGGCGCGTCATGGGCGCGACCGTAGCGCTTCGGGGATGAACCCGACGAGCGCGAGGCCTATTGAAGTGGAGGCTTCCAATGTCCAAAATCACTGCATCTCTTGTCGCGACCCTTTTGCTTGTGTCCGCCTTGGCGTCTGGCGCCGCAGCAGCGCAGGATTTCCGCGCCAATACTGCGCCGTCTCCAGGTATACCCAGCGCCCAGGCGGTCAACCCCGCGCCCGACGCCCAGGGGCGCCCCTATCTCGGCGACGGTCAGCGCAACTTTTATGACCCGATGGATCGCGAACGTGACCTCCAAAAGCGGCTCGACGCCGCCGCTGCGACGGGCAAATTGGATCCCCGTCAGGTCCATGAGGTCCAACTGGCCCTGGCGAGGGTCGTCGCTGAGGACCGCATCCAGACGGAGCGCCATGGCGGCCTCAGGGATTGGGACCGCGAGCGGCTCAACGACATGATGAACCATATCGTAGCCCAGTATTCCGAGCTGCGGGGCTGAACCGTGCTGCCCGACACCAGCGGGACGGTCCAGCGCGTGGCGGTGGATAGCATGACGGGCCAGATTATCTCCGACCCCCAGGCGTTGACGGCTCGGCCTTAAGGGCGGGCGCTCACACTCCACCCAGCCTGTGGGTCGGTATCGGCGGGGCAGATGGGCGCGCCATAGGGCTTATACTCTTGGCTAGGTCTTGGACGGACAGACCGGCTCATCTCTGCTAAAGCTCCTAAGGGTTCGGGATGCAGAGCGGGGGCGCGGGTGAGCATCAGTCCATTGCCGTTCAATACGGTGCTCGGCGCCTTTCTGTTGGCGTTTCCGGCGCTGTTTTCGATCGTCAATCCGATCGGGTCGTCGCTTGTATTCGGCAATGTGGTGGCGGGCCGTCCGATGGACGAGCGGCGGCGGCTGGCGGGCCTGGTGGGTCTGTATTCGCTGATCGTTTTGCTGTGTTCGCTGTGGCTCGGCGGCTATGTGCTGAACTTCTTCGGCATCAGCCTGGGCGCGCTGCGGATCGGCGGCGGGCTGGTGGTCGCCATCCGGGCCTGGGGCCTCCTGATGCAGCCAGAGGTGCATGACGATCGTAAGGCCGAGCAGTCCTCCACCGCCAGAGCCGGCGAGGCGGAGGACATCGCCTTCTTTCCGCTCACCATGCCCTTCACCACCGGCCCCGGCTCGATTTCCGCAGCGATCGCGCTGGCGTCGGAGCGGCCGTTCAACGGCCAGGGCGCTCTAGCGTTTTTCATCGGGATCAGCATCGCCGCCGCGGCCGTGGCGCTCTGCGTCTGGCTGTTCTATCGCTCAGCTGATCGCGTGCTGGCCTTCTTAGGCGCCGGCGGCGCCCGCATCGTCACCCGGCTGGTAGCGTTCCTGCTGCTCTGCATCGGCGTGCAGATTCTGGTCAACGGGGTGGAGAGCCTGCTTGGGCCATTGCTGCGCTCGGCCCTGCATCCCGCCTGAACTTGAGCTGATCACTTGTGAAGATGCGCAGGCGCGAGCAGGGGGTCGATCGCCGCCGACAGGCCGGCCAGATCGGGCTCCTTTCCGGGCGCTTCGTGGAATTCGGCGCCATTGATGACGAAGGTCGGCGTGCCCGTGATCTTGGCGTCAAGCGCCGTCTGCATCCGCGCGTTGAGGGCGTCCAGAGCCGGCTTGCTGTCGATACAGGCCTCGACCTGAGGCTCGGTCAGATCAACGCTTTTGGCGATCCGCATCACCACGCTTTCAACCTGGCGCGTGGTGTAGATTTCGGTCTGGTCATGGAAAAACTGATCCACCACCGTCCAGTATTTCGCCTCGCCCGCACAGCGCGCCAACATGAAGCCGATGGCGGCCAGCTGTTCGGGCGGGGTGAGGAACTCCCGAAACACGAAGCGGACCTTGCCGGTGTCGATGTATTTGGCTTTGAGCCCTGGGAACTCCATCACGTCGAAGCGGGCGCAATGGGGGCAACTCGCTGAGGCGTATTCGACCAGGGTCACCTTGGCCTTCGGATTGCCCATCACATATTCCGGCCCTTCCCACATGGGCGGGTTGGGGTCGACCGGGCGCGGGGCGGGTTTAGCGTCCGCCGACGCGGGGGGCGCTGAGTCCTGGGGTTGGGCGGCGGCGACGCTCGCGGACAGAACGGTCGCGATGGCGACGGCGGAGGCGATATGACGGCGAATACGGAGCATAAGGGGCCTCCAATCGAACAGTTTGCTGGCGTTTAGGGCTTCACGCTGTTGCGGTAAAGCGTCGCGATTGGCGTCTGGTTTCTGCGGAGGGGGTTTGTGGCGGTTATCAGGAGAGCTTGTGTTGGAAGGGTCGCTCGTTCCGCACGGCTTAGACGTGCAGCCCCCTTCTCCCTCCGGGGTACTCCCCCATCGCTTCGCGATAGGGGAGATCAAGGGTACGCGAAGCGCGGGGAGGTGGCGGCGAAGCCGACGGAGGGGCCGCGCGATAGCGCGGAAGACACTGCAGGAGCGTTGCCGAGATGAGCGGGATTGACGGGATGTCTGGTGTGATCGAGCTAAAAGCGGCGCCGCTGCGGCGCGCCGACGGGATGGCGATGTTCTTCGATTCCAGCAGGCGAGTCGGTCGGTTCAGCTTTTTGCTGAAGATCAGTGTGCTGATCGTAATCTTGGCGGCCTATGACGCTGTCGCGCGGGGCGAACTCCACGTCCTGACGGGCTGGCTGGTGGACTGGCCGCTGTTCTTCTCCGCCGCCTGCGTTCTGTCCCAACGTCTGCACGATTGCGGACGAGCGGGCTGGTGGGGCGCGCCCATCCTGCTGGCCTTCTGCGTGGCGTGGCCGTATCCGCACGGCGTCATTGGCCTTGCTGCGGCGGTCGTGACGGCGGCCAGCGGGCTGTGGCTTGGCTTGGCGCCTGGCGAGCCGGGGTTCAATCGCTTTGGCCCGCCCGCGCTCAATCCCTAAACCAGCGTCCCCTAAACCAGCGTCCCATGGCAGTGTTTGAACTTCTTGCCCGAGCCGCAGGGGCATGACGCGTTGCGGCCCGTGCGTTCCCAGCCAGAGGGCAGGGACGAGGGGGGCAGGCGTTCGGCGTCGGCGGGGGTCATGAAACCGCCGGCCGAGCCCAGCGCCGCGCCGTTCCGTTCGTTCTCACCCGTGACAGGGTCAAGGTGCATCTCGAACAGCTGGCCGGGCGCTGGCTCGAACATCGGCGGCGGCGCCTGGAACTCCACCGTCATGACCCAGCGGGTCACGTTTTGGCGGAGATCGACCATCAGCTTTTCGAACAGGTTGTACGCCTCGGTCTTGTACTCGTTCAGGGGATCGCGCTGGCCGTATCCGCGCAGGCCGATCACCTGGCGTAGGTGGTCCAGGTGGGTCAGGTGCTCGCGCCACTGCAGGTCGATCATCTGCAGCAGGAAGTTCTTTTCCAGGCCGCGCATCTGCTCCGGCCCGATCTGGGCCTCGCGCTCTGCCGCCTTGGCGTCGGCGGCTTCGTTGACGCGGGCCTCGATGTCTTCCGGCGTGATCCCTTCCTCGGTCGCCCATTCGGCGACGGGGAAGTCGATACTGAGCATGCCCCAGAGGCGATCGCGCAAGCCCTCGGCGTCCCACTGCTCGGCATAGGCCTTGGGCGGCAGGGTGAGGGTGATGGCGTCTTCGATGCTGTCGCGGCGCATCTCCACAATGGTTTCCGATAGGTCGTCGGCGGTCATGAAGGCTTGGCGCTGTTCGAACACCGCCTTGCGCTGATCGTTGACGACGTCGTCGTACTTCAGGAGGTTTTTGCGCATTTCATAGTTGCGCTCTTCCACCTTGCGTTGGGCGGTGCTGACCGCCTTGTTCAGCCAGGGGTGGGAGATCG
>Ga0116226_10001351_pt1 | contig 21195 bp, 21 predicted proteins | sample S1TSphfallax_FD_89692 | JGI IMG/M metagenome (GOLD analysis project Ga0116226, IMG submission 89692) | Host-associated microbial communities from peat moss isolated from Minnesota, USA - S1T2_Fa - Sphagnum fallax MG | ecosystem: Host-associated > Plants > Peat moss > Unclassified | place: USA... | reverse complement strand
AGGTTGGCGGCCGTTCGTTAACCGGCGTCTGGGCGCAGGCCCGCAAAACGACTAGACTGGCTTAGACTTACAGGAGCAATCGATGATCGGATTCTTTGTTCGTGCGCTGATCGTGGCCTTGGGCCTTTGGATCGCCACGCTGCTTGTGCCTGGCGTGGGCTATCGCGACCTGCTCAGCCTAATCCTGGCTGGCGTTGTGATCGGCGTTCTGAATGCGCTCGTGCGCCCGATAGCGGTGCTCCTATCCTTACCCTTCCTGATCCTGACGTTGGGCCTGTTCATGCTGGTGATCAATGCCGCGATCCTGGAACTCGCCTCCATCTTCATTCACGGCATTTATTTCCAGAGCTTCTTCGCCGCGATCCTCGCCTCGCTCGTCGTCAGCCTGACCAGCTTCATCGCCTATATGGTCATCCGCGACTGAACGAAGGCGGATGCACGGTAAAACGCCCGGGCGATGAGACCCGGGCGCAGATGGCTTGGCGTTCGTTCCGCGCTCTGGCGGCTCCCTATGCTGGTAGACCCAGCTTGCGCGTTTGGAGTTATGACATGGCTGTGAACGAGACCTAACGCCTGGTACGATAGAGTTTCGCCACCAAGATCACTCCCCAAATCCGTCCGTTCTCTATGGAACGGTCAGACGTTTATTACGCTTTCACGACGTCTTAGCAAGGGGCTGATGGGCTAATCTGTCCCCTTCACCCCGGCGAAGATTGCCGGAGCGAAGACTATTTATAGCCGACCTCTAACGTACAGAGAGCCGCCAACTCTTAAAGCGTCCGCGCCACGGTCTCCACGGTGAAGCATTCGATTACATCGCCGGGTTTGATGTCCTGGCTGGAGTAGTTCATACCGCACTCCTGGCCGGAGATGACTTCGGCCACATCGTCCTTGAACCTTTTGAGGTTGTTCAAGGTGCCCATTTCCGTAATCACCACATTGTCGCGAATGACGCGGACCTTGGCGCCGCGCCGCACCACGCCTTCGGTGACGCGACAGCCGGCGACATTCCCAACCTTGGTGATGTTGAACACCTCCAGCACCACCGCGTTGCCGAGCCAGGTTTCGCGCTGGGTCGGAGACAGCATGCCCGAGAGCACGCCTTTCAGGTCGTCGATCAGGTCGTAGATGATGGCGTAATAACGAATCTCCACACCTTCCCGCTCGGCCAGATCGCGCGCCTGCTTGGAGGCGCGGACGTTGAAGCCGACGATGGGCGCGCCGGAGCCTTTGGCGAGCTGAACATCGGATTCCGTGATCGCGCCCACGCCGGAATGGATGATCCGGGCGCGCACCTCGTCATTGCCGAGCTTTTCCAGCGAGCCGGCTATAGCTTCGGCTGAGCCCTGCACATCGGCCTTGATGACCAGCGCCAGTTCCTTGACCTGCTTATTCTGCAGCTTGGCCATCATTTCGGCGAGCGAAGCCGAAGCCGTCGGAGCGCCGATCTGGCGTTCGCGACGTTGACGGATGCGGTATTCGGTCAGCTCGCGAGCGCGCGCTTCGTTCTCCACCGTGGCGAAAGGCTCGCCCGGAGGAGGCGCCTGGTCCAGGCCTAAGATTTCCACTGGCTCAGACGGGCCGGCGGCCGGCATCTGTTCGCCGCGCTCATTCACCAGGGCGCGCACCTTACCCCAGGCTTGGCCCGCCACAACGATATCGCCCCGCTTCAGCGTGCCGCGCTCCACCAGCACTGTGGCCACAGGACCGCGACCGCGATCAAGCTTGGATTCGATGATGGTGCCTTCCGCAGCCCGATCCGGGTTGGCGCGCAAGTCCATCACTTCGGCCTGAAGCAGGATGGCTTCGATCAGGTTGTCGAGTCCCGTCTTCTTCAGGGCCGACACCTCGATCAACTGGGTCTCGCCGCCCAGGCTTTCCACGACCACTTCGTGCTGGAGCAGTTCGTTGATCACCCGCGTGGGATTAGCCTCCGGCTTATCCATCTTGTTGACGGCGACGATGATCGGCGCGCCGGCCGCCTTGGCGTGGTTGATGGCCTCAATCGTCTGGGGCATTACACCGTCATCCGCCGCAACGACCAGCACGACAATGTCGGTCACATTGGCCCCGCGCATCCGCATGGCGGAAAAGGCGGCGTGGCCGGGGGTGTCGAGGAAGGTGACGCGCTCTCCATTGGGCAGCTTCACCTGATAGGCGCCGATGTGCTGGGTGATCCCGCCCGCTTCGCCGCCAGTCACATTGGTCGTGCGCAGGGCGTCAAGCAGGCTGGTCTTGCCGTGGTCAACATGGCCCATGATCGTGACGACGGGAGGACGGGTCTGCGTATCGTCCGCCACGTCTTCTTCGGCCAAAAAGCCTGTTTCCACATCGCTTTCCGACACGCGCTTGACCGTGTGGCCAAACTCGCTGGCGATCAACTCTGCAGTGTCAGCGTCCAGCACGTCATTGATGGTGAGCATCGTGCCCTGACGCATCAGGTACTTAATGATGTCCACAGACCGGGTGGCCATACGCTGAGCCAGGTCCTGAACCGTGATGACATCCGGGATTATCACTTCGCGCGCCACGCGGGCCTGATCAGCCCCGCCGACGCCCTTGGTGCGCTTTTCCTTTTCCCGCTCCCGCGCCCGACGCACGGAAGCCAGCGAGCGCATCCGCTCCGCCGTATCGCCGTCGCCTGCCACAGCCTGGATCGTCAGTCGGCCTTCACGCCGCTTGGGCTCGCCCTTGGTGCGGGAAACCGCCTTGCCAGGCGCTGCGCCACGGCGGGCGCCGCGGCCGTCATCATCTTCGCTTTGTGCGCCGCCCATGGGACGACGTTCGCCGGCGCGCGGCGGGGCCGTGCGGGCGGTCTTGGTGATTTCAGGTGCCGAGGGCGCCGAGGGCGCGCCGCGTGGCCCCCCGGGACGAGGACCGCCGGGGCCTGAACGCGGGCCCGCCGGACGCGGGGCGAGGGCGGAATAGCGCACGGTGTCGCTTCCGCCGCCGCCGGGGCCGCCGGCCGGGCGCGGACCGCGTGCGCCATAACCGACGGCGCCGGCGCCGTCGGAACGGGGCGCCCGGTCGCCATAGCCGCCGCCGGCCGGCGCGCCGCCTTGGGGCCTTGGTCGATCACCATAGGCGCCTGCGCCCGCGGGTCGCGCTGCATAGCCTTCACGCGGCCGGTCGCCATAGCCGGTACCCGATGGACTGGCGCCAGCATAGCCGGAGGTCGGCTGACGGGGCCGGTCGCCATAGCCGCCGCCGGGGGGACGCGCGCCAGAGCTCTGTGCGCCATCACGCGGCCGATCGCCGTATCCGCCGCTTTGAGGGCGAGGCGCGCCGGAGCGGTCGCCTTGGTATCTATCGCCCTGCCCGCGGTCGCCCGGAGTCCTATCGCCTTGTGGCCTGTCGCCCTGGGGACGAGGCTCGCGGGGACGGTCGCCGAAGCCTTGGCCGCCCGGCGCGCGGGCCCCGCGCTCGCCAAATCCAGGGGGCGTAGAGCGTTGCGGGGCGTCGGCGCGAGGCGCACGTTCTTCCCGAGGCGCGTCGGCGCGGCGCGTCTGTCCCAGACGCTCCCAGGCGCGCGGCGGTTCGGGCGCAGACGGCTCTTGGGCGCGCGCCTCGGCGACGGGGCGGGAGACAGGCTCCGCAGGCGCAGGCGCGGTGGGGGCGTTAACCGCAGCCGACGGGGCCTGGGCCATGACCGGAGTCGCCGGGGCGGCGACGCTCGGCGCTAGAGCAGGGCCGGCAGCGGCTGCGGGTTGTACAGCGGTTGGCGCAGGCGTCGCCGTGGGCGCTGGCTGCGGATGGGACTCAGCGACAGGGGCGGCGGCGGGGGCAGCCTCCACGTGTTGAGGCGCAGGTTGAGGTGCGGCAGGACGAGGAGCGAACACCTCGTCGCTTTGGCGACGGGCTTCGGTGCGTCGCTCTTCAGCCTGGCGAGCGGCGTCCAATGCGCGTTGGCGCGCGGCCAATTCACTTTGCGACAGGTTCAGGGCGGCGGCGCCCGGCGCGGGCCTGGCGCCGGCTGAAGGCGCAGGAGAACGCGGCGCCCCAGAAGCGGGAGCCGATCCGGCCTGACCTGTCGGCGGCGGCCCGGGAGGACGCGGGCGAGCCTCCACCGCTGGCCGCTCTTCAGGGCCGCGGCGACGCTTGGTTTCGACCACAACCGTCTTTGATCGACCATGGCTGAAGCTTTGGCGCACCGTGCCGGCCGGAACCGCCCCGCGCGGCTTGAGGGTCAAGGGTCCCCGACCGCCTGGGCCTGTCCCGCCCTGGTCATTACGCCCGTCGTTGTCGTTACCGTCGCTCATCCGCTCGCTTTACTTTACCCCGGGTCAAAGTCGACCCGGACATGCGTTCAATACCAAAAGGCCGACCCATATCGCCAAAAGGCCAGCCAATACCAAAAGGGACGGGAGGAGTCCTCATCCCGTCCTTAAACCGGCCCCTCGCGCCAACTCTCAGGAAGGAGCGGGCGAAAACCGGATAATCGCTCGACGTCTAGCGTCCAGCTTCCAGCGCCTCGCCCCGCAAGGAAGACGCAGTGTACCACAGGTTCGACCCCCAAAGCCAAACTCAAATCCGCCGCCGTGAAGACGCCCAGCAGCCGTGGCGGCTTTGGCGCACGCTTGGCGATGTTCATGAGCTTGCGTCGGCCATCAGGGGCGCCGTCGGCGGCTTCCACCATCCAGGCGGCGCGGCCGGACTCAAGCGCTGAGGCGGCCTTCTCGAATCCCAAGGTAAGGTCGCCGGACCGCCGTGCAAGGCCCAAGGTAGCCGACAGCCGTCGCATTAGGCCGTGCTCGACCTGATCCGCCAAGTCCGGCGGGGCCGTCACCTTGGCCTTGGCGGCGCGGGAAAACAGGCCGCGCTTGACCGCCATGTCCACCGCCTCGCGCTTCGCCTCCACCCACATGCCGCGACCAGGCAATTTGCGGCCCAGATCGGGCGTCACGGCGCCGTCCGGGCTCAGCACAAAGCGAATCAGCCGCGCCTCCTCCATGACCTCGCCGGAGACGATATCCTTGCGGGCGCGGGCCGCCTCGGCCAGAGTTCTGGGAGACGCAGCGATATGGATCACTCCCAGCATCCCGCGCTCTTAAACCTCAGGACTCACGCCTCCTCATGCGGAGCGGCGGCGTGGGCGTGGCCGAACACCTGTTCTTCCTCGCTCAGCTCTTCAGGCTCTTCGGCTTCGGGCTCCGCCAGTTCGGGTACGTCGGCGGCGTCGATCCAGCCGGCGGCGACGCGGGCGCGCAGGATCATGCGTTCGGCCTCCGCCTGATCCAGCGAGAAGCCTTCCAGGGCGCCGGCCGTGCGGGTACGATCCGCGCCCTTGTTCTCGAAGGCGCCGCGCAGTTCGTCCGTCGCCAGATCGGCTAGGTCTTCCACCGTCTTTACGCCCGCTTCGCCGAGCGCCACGGACATGGCCAGCGTCACGCCCTGGATATCCAGAACGGCGTCCTCGACGCCGAGGCTCTTACGCTTCTCGTCCAGCTCGGCGGCTTCGCGATCCAGATATTCCCGCGCGCGGGTCTGGAGTTCGGCGGCGGTGTCCTCGTCAAAGCCTTCGATGGAGGCCAGCTCTTCATCATCGACGTAGGCGATGTCTTCCACCGTGGCGAAGCCTTCGGTGACGAGAAGCTGGGCGATCATCTCGTCCACATCCAGCGCTTCCTGGAACAGGGCGGTGCGCTCCGCAAATTCGCGCTGACGCCGCTCAGAGTCCTGGCTCTCGGTAATAATGTCGATCTGCCACTGGGTGAGCTGGGAGGCGAGGCGAACATTCTGGCCGCGACGGCCGATGGCCAGCGAAAGCTGCTCGTCCGGCACCACGACCTCGACCCGTTCATCTTCTTCGTCCAGCACCACCTTGGTCACTTCGGCGGGAGCGAGCGCATTGACGATGAAGGTGGGCTCATCCGGGCTCCACTGAATAATGTCGATCTTTTCGCCCTGCAGCTCAGCCACCACGGCCTGAACGCGGGAGCCGCGCATACCGACGCAGGCGCCGACGGGATCAATCGAGCTTTCGTTCGACAGTACGGCCATCTTGGCGCGGGAGCCGGGATCGCGGGCTACGGCGCGGATTTCGATCACGCCGTCATAGACCTCAGGCACTTCCTGGGCGAACAGCTTGGCCATGAAGCCCGGATGGGCTCGGCTCAGCATGATCTGCGGCCCCTTATTCTCGCGGCGAACATCGTAGATATAGCAGCGGATGCGGTCGCCGATCTGGAAGGCTTCACGGGGAATGGATTGGTCGCGGCGCATAATGCCTTCGCCCCGGCCCAGATCGACAATGGTGTTGCCGTATTCGACCCGCTTGACCGTGCCGTTGACCACCTCGCCGATACGGTCCTTGAACTCCTCATACTGACGCTCACGCTCGGCCTCGCGCACCTTATGCGTCACGACCTGGCGGGCCATCTGGGTCTGCACCCGGCCGAATTCGAAGGGCGGCAGGATTTCCTCATAGACGCTGCCGATCTCGGCGTCCGGATAGCGGCGCCGCGTGGCTGACAGGCGTTGCAGGCCGACCGCGCCTTCCTCCACCTCGTCCTCATCGCCGATCACGGTGATGATGCGCTTTAGGATCATCTCGCCGGTCTTGGTGTCGATATTGACGCGGATGTCGTGCTCGGCGCCATAGCGGGACTTGGCCCCCTTCTGGATCGCGTCCTCAATCGCCTCGATGACGATCTCTTTCTCGATCGACTTTTCGCGGGCGACCGCTTCGGCGATCTGCAAAAGTTCCAATCGGTTGGCGGAAATTCCGGTGGCGGCCATCAGGCGTCGTCCTCTAGGGCGGTCAGGTTGGCGAGGCTTGCAGCCTCGTGTTCAGCTTCGGTTGGGGTTTCAGTTTCAGCTTCCAGGCGTTGGGCGCGCTTTTCGGCCCCGCGCTTCAAAAGCTCATCGGTCAGGGAAAGCTTGGCGTCGGTGATCCAGGCGAACGGCACCAGGGCTGTCTCCGCCTCGCCCTCCAGATCAATCGCGACGTGGGGGACTTTATCGACCTCTTCCACACCGCCCAGCAGGCCCTTAAAGCGCTTGCGCCCCTCCGCCAGGCGATCCAGCTCCAGCCGGGCCTCATAGCCCTCATAGGCGGTGAAGTCCTCCAGCCTTGTCAGGGGGCGGTCTATGCCGGGGCTAGACACTTCCAGCCGGTATTCGCCGGAGACAGGATCGGCGGCGTCCAGCACCTCGGAAAACGCCCGCGACAGCTTGGCGCAATCGGTAATGTCCATATCCCCGTCTTCAGGGCGCTCGCCCATGATCTGCAGCGTGCGGCCCTGGGCGGAGCCGCCCATCAGGCGCAGGCGCACAATCGCATAGCCCGCCGCTTCGGCCACGGGGTCGAGCAGGTCCAGCAAACGACGATCTTCGGGGGTCTTGGCCCTCAAGGGCGACCTTTCCACAAACGAATATATGCACCAACGGTCGGGGCGGTGTTTGAGACATTAAAAAAGCGGCGGACCTTTCGGCCGCCGCCCGAAAGCGCCATCCAGCGCCATCGACCGATGTGAACGGGTATATAGCGGGGGAATTGAGGCTTGTCAGCCCCGTCCAGCAACATACCTCCCGCAGCCGTTTCAAGATCGGGGTTCAGATAAGGTCAGCGGCCTGCGATCCGCGTCGAACTCTATGACCAGATCGGCGATTTTCGGACCGCCTGCCATCATATGTCGCGTCAGCCGTTCATAGTGCTGGATGAAACGGCGCAGCTCTCCCTCCGACATGGCGCGTCCCGAGGCTCCCGGCGTCTCGGCCAAGCGCTTGGCCAGCTTTTCTTCCTGCTCTGCCCGCCAAGCGTGTACGGTCTCAAAGCTCGGCGGCTGCAAAAGGATCAGGTGGTTCAGGCGGGCGAACAGGGTCTGATAAGGGCCCGCCAGCGCCGCCTCCACCAGGGCGCGCCAGCGGCCGTCGGGGTCTTCCTGGGCTTCCAGCTCGTTCAAAGGTTTGGCGAGCGACGCCGCCCCCTGGGGCCGTACGCCGACACACCAGCCTTCGAACAGAAGCACATCCACCGGCGCGACCGTCTCCGGCCACAGCGTCTCGGCCACGCGATCATCGGCCGCCTTATCGAAGACGGGCACACGTATGATGTGAGCCGGGGCGGCGTTCGTCAGGGCGTCGAACAGGCGAAGGCCCAGCGCCACATCGTGCGTCCCGGGCGGGCCGCGGGTGGCGAAGAGCGGATGGATGGCCGCCGCCATGGCCGACCGCCTGGCCTTGGGCAGGTAGAGGTCGTCTATCCCCAGAACCGCGATGTTCAATCCCCGCGTCTTGATCAGGGCGGCCAGGACAACGCAGAGCGTCGACTTGCCGATGCCCTGGGGTCCGCACAGGCCAACAATGACGCTGCGCCCCGCCACCGCGCGCCAACCGACAATCCGTTCGGCCAGAGGGCGGCACACGCTGTCGATCGTCTCCCCATAGCTGTCGGGCAGGCGAAGCTGGGCCAGCAGGTCGGAGAGGTCGGGGCTCACGGCGCGCCTTCCCGGCTTTAGCTTGGGCGGCGGATCAGGCCGCGGCGGCGACCGGCGTAATCATAAAGGACGGGATTAGGGAAGACCGACACTTCGCACAGCACGTCGCCGCCCGGCGCTTCGGCCCATAGATAATTCCGCTCCACCTGCACTGCTCGGCCGGCGGGAGAGAAGCCTTCATAGACATCGCCCCACGGCGTGATTCGGGCCAGTTCCCGCCAGCTCAGCGTCATGGCGCGATCAAACTCGTCCTGCGCCATGGCGTCCAGGTCCGGATCTGAGGGCGATGAAGTCATGAAGCTATTCAAATCACCTTGCTCACGCCATGGCCAGCGCGGCGGTCCGCCCGCTCGCAACCCTGCGTCAGGCCTGCTAAGAGCCCTGTAGCGGGCGAGCCTGGCTGTCGCCCCGCGCTGGGAGATGGGCCTTATCATGCTGCGTCGTCTTTACGAATGGGCCCTGTCCCTGGCGGGAAGCCGTTGGGCCATGCCGGCGCTGGCCGCCATCGCCTTCGCCGAGGCGTCCTTTCTGCCCCTGCCGCCGGATGCGCTTCTGGCCCCCATGGTGCTGGCGCGGCGGGAGAGGGCCTGGCTCTACGCGGGCGTCACGACTATCGGTTCGGTATTGGGCGGCTTATTGGGCTACGCCATCGGCTATTTCCTGGCCCCGCTGGGCGTAAAGCTCTTGGCCATGATGGGCCATGCGGGCGCCCTGACCTCCTTCCAGGACTGGTATAGCCGGTTCGGCCTCTGGGTCATCCTGGTCAAGGGGTTGACCCCCATCCCGTACAAGCTGGTCACCATCGCGTCAGGTCTGGCGAAGTTCAACCTTATCATGTTCATCGGCGCGTCCATCGCCACCCGCGGCGCCCGCTTCTTTCTGGAGGCGGCTCTGCTTCAGCACCCCAAGGCCAAGGCGGTCGTGGATCGCCACCTGGGCCTTGCCATGGGAATCGTGGTCCTGGCGCTGCTTCTTGCAGTCGCCGCCATCAAGTTCATCGGCTAAGGCAGGCTTTCGCAAAAGTGTCGCGCGGTTTTCCGCAAAACCCTGCGACTTCAAATGCCGGCGCTTCCCGCGCGGCGCCGGAGCGCTTACATTACCGCCATGGCTTCCAGGTTTTCCCCCTCTCGCTCCGGCTCAGCGCGGTCGACAAGTTCGCTTTTGGGGGCGTCGACCTCCTCGGGCGCGAGCGGGCGACGCGGGCGACGCAAAGCCCCGCCGCCGCTCTGGCTGATGCTCGCCGCCGCCATCTCTGCGCTCATGCTGGCCGTCGCCCACGCGTTTGAGACCTTTGGACATTTGCCGCCGTGCGAGCTGTGCCTGCATCAGCGGGAGGGGTATTGGGTGGCGCTCGCCGTCGCCCTGGTCGGCTTGGCCCTGGCGCGCGTGGCCCGCCCCGCCCCGCGCCTGTTCGCTATTCTGCTTGGCCTGATCTTTCTGGTCGAGGCGGGGCTGGCCGGCTATCACGCCGGCGTGGAGTGGCGTTGGTGGCCGGGACCTATGAGCTGTACGGGCGGCCATAGCCATGTAGCGCTGGGGGATCTTGCGGCCCTGATGAAGGGGGGAAAGGTCAATTTCGTACAGTGCGATCAGGCCGCCTGGAGAGGGCTGGGCCTATCCATGGCCGGCTGGAACGCGCTTGTGGCGGCGGCGCTGGCCCTGATCAGCTTCGCCGTCGCTGCCGCCGGCGGAACGCGCAGCTTAAGGGGCGGGTCATGAGCGCGGCGAACGAGTCGCCCCCGGCGGGCAAGCCGTCGCTGAACTTTCCAGGGCGCGGGGCAGGGCGGGCGCGCCTGGCGGAAATGCTGAGGGTCGATCACGCGGGCGAACTGGGCGCCGTCTGGATCTATCGCGGCCAGCGCGCCGTGTTCGACGCCGCCCCGACCAAGCAGGACATGGCGGCCCAGCTTGAGGAGATGGAGGGGCATGAGGCTGTCCATCTAAAGGCCTTCGATCAGCTTTTGACCGAACGAGGCGTGCGCCCGACCCTGATGGCGCCCTTGTGGCGGCTAGCGGGTTTTGCGCTGGGGGCCGGCACAGCGCTGATGGGCGAAAAGGCCGCCCACGCCTGCACCGCCGCCGTGGAGACGGTGATCGAAGGTCATTACGCCGACCAGATCGAGAAACTCTCCGAGCGGGAGCCTGCGCTGGCCGCCGAACTGACCCGGTTCCGCGAGGATGAGCTGGCTCACCGCGACCACGCCCTGGCCCAGGGCGCTGAGGATACCCCGGGCTACGCCGCCCTGTGCGCCGTGATCCAGACCGGCTGCCGCCTGGCGATCAAGCTGGCGGAGAAGATTTGAGTTCTACCCTTCCTTCGCCAAAGGATGAGCGCGGGCCATGGTTTCGCTCAGGCGGTTTGTGGCCACGTGGGTGTAGATCTGTGTCGTAGCGATGTCGGCGTGGCCGAGCAGTTTTTGCACGGCGCGCAGGTCCGCGCCGCCTTCCAGCAGGTGGGTGGCGAAGGCGTGGCGAAGCACGTGGGGGCTGACCCGGGCCGGATCGACGCCGGCGGTTAAGGCGGCGGCGTCCAAGAGCTGAGCCACGCGACGGGGCGTAAGCCGTCCGCTTGCGCCGCGCGAGGGGAAAAGCCAGGGATTGGCCTTGTCGCCCGCCGGCAGGAAGCTGGGGCGGACGGCCAGATAGCGCTTCACCGCCGCCCGCGCATGGGTGTTCAAGGGCGCCAACCGTTCCTTGCCCCCCTTGCCCTTGACGATCAGATAGGCCGGGTCCCGTACCAGGGCGCTTAGGGTCAGGCTGGTCAGCTCGGACACGCGCAGGCCCGAGGCGTAGAGAATTTCGATCATGCAGGCGAGGCGAAGCGCCTCAGGCCCATCGACGGCGGCCGCCGCGGCGATCAGACGCTCCACCTCAGACCGGGAGAGGAGCTTGGGCAGGGCGGCCGGGGCCTTGGGCGCCTCCACCCGGCGGGCGGGATCATCGGCGCGCCAGCCTTCGCCCAGGGCGAAGCGATAGAATTGCCGGACCGCCGCGCGCCGCCGGTTCGCCGTCGCCGCCGAAAGGCCCGCCGCGCCCAACTGGGCGAAATAGGCCTCCACATCGACGGCTGCGGCCGTCATCAGGCTTTCAGACCTCTTGCCCAGAAAGGCGTCTGCGTCGGCCAGATCCTTGCCATAGGCGACGAGCGTATTCTTAGCCGCCGCCCGCTCCACCGCCATCATCTCCAGAAAAGCCTCGATCTGAGCGTTAGCGGACATGACGGGGTAAGCCTTTGATACAGCCACGACGGGAGGGACGTGGCGAAGTATGACGGCTTCGGATAAAGGCTTGGTTTCCATGTCGTCGTCGCAACACCCCGTTTTCGAGCGCGCCCCCCAGGGCGTGAGGACTGAGCCGCCCACCGGCCGGTCGCTTCCCGACCCGCGTCTTGGCGCGCGCACCCTCGTCATGGTGGGGCTGATGGGGGCGGGCAAGACGTCCATCGGCCGCAATCTGGCCCAGGCCCTGCGCCTACCCTTCCGCGACACGGATGAGGAGATCGAGCGCGCCGCCGGCCGCAGCGTGGCCGACATCTTCGCCGAACATGGCGAGGCCGCCTTTCGCGATCTGGAGCGCCGGGTGATCGCCCGTCTTTTGACCCAGGAGGCGCCTCATGTGCTGGCCTTCGGCGGCGGCGCGTTCTTACACCCAGAAACCCGCGCGCTGGCGGCGGCGCACGCCATCTCCGTCTGGATCAAGGCGGACCTTGAGGTGCTGGCGCGCCGCGTCGCCCGGCGCAACACCCGCCCCCTGCTGATCGGCAAGGACCCCATGCAGGTCTTGAGCGCCCAGGCGGCGGCCCGCTACGCCGCCTATGGCGAGGCGACCTTGACGGTGGAGACCGGCGAGATTCCCATGACAGCGGCGACGGAGGCGGTGCTGACCGCCCTGGCCCGCCATGTCATAACGCCGGACAGCCAAGCGATGTCAGTCGGCTTGGATCAGGATGAGGTTTGACGGCGCATGAGAACGGTCAAGGTCGGTCTCGGCGCGCGCGCCTATGATGTCCTGGTCGGGCCCCGCCTGATCGATCAGGCAGGCGCGCTTCTGGCCGCCCATCTGCCCAGACGGCGCACGGCGATCGTGACGGACGAGACCGTGGCCGCCCTCTACGCACCGCGCCTGATCGCCGCCTTCCGGGCCGGCGGGATCGCAGCCGACCTGATCGCCGTCCCGCCGGGGGAAGGAAGCAAGAGCTTCGCCGGGCTGGAATCCTTGTGCGATCAGCTTCTGGCCCTGAAGCTGGATCGGGGCGATGTGATCACGGCCCTGGGCGGCGGCGTGGTGGGCGATCTGGCCGGCTTCGCCGCCGCCATTTATAAGCGCGGGATCGACTTCGTGCAGATCCCGACCACCCTGCTGGCCCAGGTCGATTCCTCCGTCGGCGGCAAGACCGCGATAGATACGCCGCGCGGCAAGAACCTGATCGGCGCCTTTCACCAGCCCCGCGCCGTCCTGGCCGATCTGGACGTGCTGGCCACCTTGCCGCCCCGCGAAATCCGCGCCGGCTATGCAGAGGTTATCAAGTACGGCCTTTTGGGCGACGCCCTCTTTTTCGACTGGCTGGAGGCGAACGGCGCTGACGTTCTGGCCCTGAAGCCCGCCCCCCTGGCCCACGCCGTCGCCCGCTCCATCGAGATGAAGGCGGAGATCGTGGCGGAGGATGAGAGGGAGGTCGGCCGCCGCGCCCTGCTCAACCTCGGCCACACCTTCGCACATGCGCTGGAGAGCGAGAGCGGCTATGGCGACGTCCTGTTGCATGGGGAGGCGGTGGGCGTAGGCTGCGCGCTGGCCTTCCGCTTTTCCGCCCGGCTCGGCCTGTGCAAGGGTCAGGACGCAGAACGGGCCACGGCCGCCATCGCCGCCGCCGGCCTGCCCACGAGGCTAGACCAACTCGCCGCCGCCCCCTTCGAGGTTGAGGCCCTGATCGGCCATATGCAGCAGGACAAGAAGGCCGAGGCTGGCGGCCTGACTTTTGTACTCGCCCGCAAGATCGGCGAGGCGTTTACGGCCAAGGGCGTGGATCGTGCTGCGCTGGCGGCGTTCCTGGCGGTGGAGGGGGCTTAGGGGCCGGGGCGGCGGATTGGGCTACCGCCAGAAATTCCGCACCGGCCCGATTTGCGCTAAATCTGTCTCATGACCCTCGCCCTCGCCCTTGTGGCCCTGCTCATTGTGGCCCTCCTCTCGGTGTCCGCCATATTTTCCGCGGCCGAGACGGCCCTGACCGGCGTCAGCCGCGCCCGGATGCATCAGTTGGAGCGGGAAGGCGACCGGCCGGCGGAGCGGGTGAACCGGCTGTTGGAGGATCAGGAGCGGATGATCGGCTCCGTCCTGCTCGGCAACAATCTGATCAATATCCTGGTCTCCTCGCTGGCGACCGAGGTCCTGACCCGCTCCATACCCGGCGTATTGGGCGTCGTAATCTCCACCGGGCTGATCACCGTCCTGGTGCTGGTGTTTGCGGAGGTTCTGCCCAAGACCATCGCCATCGGCCGGCCCGACGATGTGGCCAGGGCGCTGTCCGCCGCCGCCCTTGTGGTGGTCAAGGTATTCGGCCCCATCATCTTCGCCATCCAGCTTGTGATCCGCTTCGCCTTCAAGCTGTTCGGCTTCGATGTGTCCGAAGCCGCCGACGCCGCAGCGGCGCAAGCCGAAATCCGCGGCGCTATCGAATATCACCATGAGGAAGGGCTGGTAGAGTCGCGCGACCGACGCATGCTGGGCGGCGTGCTTGATCTAGCGGACATGGATGTCTCCCAGGTCATGGTCCACCGCACCAACATCGTCATGCTGGACGCAGATCATCCGGTGCGCAGCCTGGTGGCCGAGGCGCTGGAAAGCCCCTTCACCCGCATGCCGCTCTATAAGGGCGAGACGGAAAACATTGTCGGCGTGCTGCACGCCAAGGATCTGGCCCGCGCCATGGAGGCGGTAGGCGGGGACCTGGATCGGATCGATATCCTGTCCGTCGCGAACGAACCCTGGTTCATCCCCGACACCACCAACCTGAAGGACCAGCTCAACGCCTTCCTGCGCCGCCGCAATCACTTCGCCCTGACCGTGGATGAATACGGCGCCCTGCGCGGCCTGGTGACCCTGGAGGACATACTCGAAGAGATCGTCGGCGAGATCGAGGATGAGCATGACTTCGCTGTGGAGGGCGTGCGCCGCCAGCCGGACGGCTCGGTCAATGTGGACGGCGTCGTCACCATCCGCGACCTGAACAGGGCGCTGGACTGGGACCTGCCCGATGATGAGGCCGTGACGGTAGCGGGTCTGGTGATCCATGAAGCCCAGACCATTCCCGATCCCGGCCAGACCTTCATCTTCTTCGGCCACCGCTTCCAGATCCTGCGCCGCCAAAGGAACCAGATCACCGCCATCCGCATCAGCGCGCCGCTGGACAAGGCAGACGCCGGTTAATCGCTAGGGCTGCGCGCTAAGCCCTGCTCACATCCCGTCAAGTCTGATAGGAGACCAGGAGTGTCGTCTTGGCCGGAGGGTGCGTCTTGGGGTCTGATCGGATTATTAGCTTATTAGAAGAGATCGCGCGGACTGATCTGGAAGTTTGCGCCGATTCGATCCGGGCAGGCGATCAGACCGCCGCCCTCACCGCCATCGAAACCGTGTTCGCCAAGCTGGATAGCGCCATCGACATGGTCCGCAATCAGGGCGGATCGGATCGAAGGTAGGGCGCGCGCCTTTCAGCTCTCTCCCGGCGCGCTCACCTGCAGGGCCAGGGCGTGGACCGGGCCGGCTAATTCTTCGGCCAGGGCGGCGTAGATTTGGCGCTGCCGCTGCACCCGGCCCAGGCCTTGGAAGGCGGAGGCGGTGATCTTGACGGTGAAATGGCTTTCGCCCCCGGCCCTCGCGCCGGAGTGGCCAGCGTGCTTGGCGCTATCGTCGGTGATTTCCAACGCCTCCGGCCTGAAGGCAGCCTGCAATTTTGTGTGCATCCTATCGGCCACAGTGGACATATCCGCCTCGTCAATCCTTGAACCAAAAAACTTAACCCGCATACTCAGCCTATGAGCGGCGCCTTTCAATATAAGCCTAAGTTTAAGGATATTCGGATTCGCCCCCCTAAGGCGGGCGAAGCGGCGGCGGAGGCTGAAGCTGCGGCCAGCCATCTGAAGCCGGGCGAGCGGCCGTGCGAATGGGCGGGCTGTCGGCTGGCGGCCTCATCCCGCGCGCCCAAATCGCGCGACATGCTGAATGAGCACTACTGGTTCTGCCAGGCTCATGCAGGCGAGTATAACCGCAGTTGGGACTTCTTCGCCGGCATGAACGAGGCCCAGGTGCGCGCGGCGCAGGAGGCGCGCATGGTCGGCGACCGGCCGACCTGGCAATTCAAAGCGTCGCGCTTTTCCCGCGAAGCCGCCTCCTTCGCCGCCAAGATGGGGACGGGCGCGAGCGCCAAGGGGGCGGGCGCCTATGCCGATCCGCTCGGCGTGTTTCAGGCGGCCGAGGCGCGGACGGCGCAAAAGCCGGCGGCGCGTCGGCTGGGAAGGCTGGAGCAAAGGGCGATGGACGAACTGGATCTGGAGGCTGGGGCCGACAGCGCCGCCATCCGCGCCCGCTATCTGGAGATGGTGAAGCGCTTTCACCCGGACTCCAACGGCGGCGACCGGTCGACCGAGCAAAAGCTCTCCCGCGTGATTCGCGCCTATAAGACGCTGCAGGCGGCCAAGCTGGTTTGAGGTAATCCCACGCGCTGCCTTTCCTTCGCGCCCCAGTTTGCCTAATTACGTCGGACCATGCCTCAAGACCTCATACACGAAGACCCGCTCCTCACCGCCGCGCCGGATCGCCGGGTTTCCGTGCGGGACGCATTCGACATCGACGCGGATATGACCGTGCCGGCCTTTTCGACGTCGGACTCCCATGTGCCTGAGGTCGATCCGGCCTATTGCTTCGATCCCCAGACCACGCTGGCCATCTGCGCCGGCTTTGCGTTTGACCGGCGGGTGATGGTTCAGGGCTATCATGGCACCGGCAAGTCCACCCATATCGAGCAGGTGGCGGCGCGGCTGAACTGGCCGCTGGTTCGGGTCAATCTGGACGCCCACGTCTCCCGCATCGACCTGGTGGGCAAGGACGCTATCGTCCTGAAAGACGGCCAGCAGGTGACGGAGTTTCGCGAGGGCATCCTGCCCTGGGCTATCCAGCGGCCCATCGCGCTGGTGTTCGACGAATATGATGCCGGCCGTCCCGACGTCATGTTCGTGATCCAGCGGGTGCTAGAAGCCCAGGGCAAGCTGACCCTGTTGGACCAGAACCGCGTGATCCGCCCCAATCCGAACTTCCGCCTGTTCGCCACGACCAACACCATCGGTCTGGGCGACACCACGGGCCTTTATCACGGCACCCAGCAGATCAATCAGGGCCAGATGGACCGCTGGTCCATCGTCACCACCCTGAACTATCTCAGCCATGACGTGGAGGCGGGCATCGTTCTGGCCAAATGCCCCGCTTATGACACGGCTGAGGGCAAGCGCACCCTGGCCGCCATGGTGCGCGTGGCGGACATGACCCGCAACGCCTTCATGAACGGCGACATCTCCACGGTGATGAGCCCGCGCACCGTGATAACCTGGGCGCAGAACGCTGAGATCTTCGCGGGCGACATCGGCCTAGCCTTCCGCCTCACCTTCCTGAACAAGTGCGATGAGCTGGAACGGCCGACAGTGGCCGAATTCTACCAGAGGGCCTTCGGCGCCGACCTGCCGGAATCGGCGGCGCGGGTGAAGGTGGCTTAGGCTAGCTCGGCGAGAAGATCCTGCTTCCTCTGAATTGCACTTTTTAAATCATGATCCGCCTCTTCGTCCCCGACACGCTTAGCCCCGGCGGCGAGGTGATCCCGTCACCGGATCAGGCGCGCTACCTGCTGGCCGTCATGCGCCTTACCGTCAGCGACGCCGTCAGCCTGTTCAACGGCCGCGACGGCGAATGGACGGCGCGGGTGGTGGAGGCGTCCAAGCGCGCTTGTCGTCTTCGGCTGGAGATGCAGACTCGGCCCCAGGCGCCGACGCCGGACCTTGACCTGATCATCGCACTGGTGAAGCGCGCCCGACTGGAGACGATTGTGGAAAAAGCGACGGAGCTGGGCGTGAGGCGTATTCGTCTATGCCTCACCCGCCGCACCAACGCCGATCACACCAATGTGACGCGCCTTCAGTCCATAGCGACGGAGGCGGCGGAGCAGACCGGCCGACTGGATGTGCCTGAGGTTGAGGCGCCTCAGCCGCTGTCTCGTCTGCTGCAAGACTGGTCGCCAGCGCGGCGGCTGATGTTCTGCGACGAAGCGGGCGATGCGGCGGATGAGGCCTGGGGCGGGGCGGCCGGTCGAGCCCAGCCTGCGCTGGCCGCCCTGCGCGACCAGGCGGACGGGGCGGCCTGGGCCGTTCTGATCGGGCCTGAGGGCGGATTTGCACCGGAGGAGCGGGCGGAGCTGCGCGCCCTGCCATTTGTCACACCCGTGACATTGGGGCCGCGCATTCTGAGATCAGATTCGGCCGCCATCGCCGCCCTGACTCTGTGGCAGGCAAGTCTAGGGGACTGGCGGGCCTGATCAAACAGAACGGAGTCAAACCGAGCGCGGCCCTTGAGGCCCAGGGGTCTGCGCTCTATCTGCACAGATCGGTGGGGGCTATGCGTTCCCATGCGGATGTGGTCTTTACGGAACGCTTGAGCAACATTTGGAGGGGTTCATGGTTGAAACCACGCTGGACCAGGCCCCCCTGGAGCTGAGCGATCTGGCCGCACACCTGGCGTCCGGCTGCAAGCCTGTCACCCAGTTCCGGGTCGGGGCGGAGCATGAAAAGTTCGGCTTTCGCCCAGACGGCCTTACGCCCGTGCCCTATTATGGTCCAGATGGGATTGAGGCCCTCCTGAAGGGCCTGATGCGGTTCGGCTGGAGCGGCGTTTACGAGGCGCGCGACGGCGGCGAAACCCTGATCGGTTTGAAGCGCAACGGGGCCAATGTCAGCCTGGAGCCCGGCGGCCAGTTCGAACTGTCAGGCGCGCCGCTGGAAACCATGCATGACATTTGTCGCGAAACCTCCCAGCACTTGAAGGAAACCAAGATCGTCGCCGATGAGCTGGGGATCGGGTTTCTGGGCCTCGGCTTCTCGCCCATCTGGCGGCGGGATGAGGTGCCGGTCATGCCCAAGGGCCGCTATAAAATCATGCGGGAGTACATGCCAAAGGTCGGCTCTCGCGGGCTGGACATGATGTTTCGCACCTGCACCGTCCAGGCCAATCTCGACTTCGCGTCCGAAGCCGACATGGTGCTGAAGTTCCGCGCCAGCCTGGCCCTGCAACCCGTCGCCACCGCCCTGTTTGCAAATTCTCCGTTCACGGAGGGTAAGCCCAATGGCTGGCTCTCCGCCCGGGCTCAGGTCTGGACGGATACGGATGCGGACCGCACCGGCCTGCTCGATTTCGTGTTCCAGGACGGCTTCAATTTCGAGACCTATGTCCAGTATGCGCTGGATGTGCCGATGTATTTCGCCAAGCCCAATGACCGCTATATCGACCTGTCCGGTAAATCCTTCCGCGCCTTCATGGCCGGCCAACTCGCCGAACTGCCGGGCCAGCGCCCGACCCTGAAGGATTGGGAGGATCACCTCACCACCCTCTTCCCCGAAGTGCGGCTAAAGACCTATCTGGAAATGCGCGGCGCGGATTCAGGCCCCCAATCCAGTCTTTGCGCCCTGCCCGCGCTCTGGACAGGCATACTGTATGACGACGCCGCCCTGCACGCCGCCTGGGACCTCGCCAAGGCTTGGACCACAGAGCAGCGAACCGCCCTGCGGGTCGACGCCGCGCGCCTGGGCCTGAAGGCTGAGATCGCCGGCCGGTCGCTGAAGGATGTGGCGGCGGACCTGGTGGCCATCGCCCGCGCTGGGCTGAAGCGCCGCAATCGCCTGAACGGCGGCCAGTTGGACGAAACCGTCTATCTGTCTGATCTGGGAGAGATCGCCGACAGCGGCCTGACCCGCGCCGACCGCCTGCTCGACCTCTATCACGGCGCCTGGCAGGGCGATGTGAATCGGGTGTTTGAGCTGGCCTATTGAGACGGCGGACCTGGCCTAGCCCGTTGGCCGAAACGATGGTTATCTAGCGCTAGCACGATCACGGACGGCGCATGACCAGCACCACAGGCGAAGCTCCCCTCACAGCCGCCCTGCCCCAGCGCACCTTTTTCGGGGAGCCCCTGCCCATCGCCTATCTGGCCTTCACCGAGGCGTGGGAGCGGTTTTCCTATTACGGCATGACTTCGATCCTGGTTCTTTACATGAGCCAGCAACTGTTCACGCCGGGTCATATCGAGCACATTGTCGGCTTTGCGGCGTTTCGAGCCGGCCTGCAATCGGTGTTCGGCCCCATGAGCACGGTGGCGCTAGCGTCGGAAATCTATGGCCTCTACGCCGGTTTTATGTATTTCACGCCTATGCTGGGCGGGCTGGTGGCGGATCGCTGGATCGGGCGAAAGGCCGCCGTCCTGATCGGCGCCATCCTAATGAGCCTGGGTCATCTCGCCATGGCGTTTGACCAGAGCTTCCTTCTGGCGGCGGCGCTCCTGATCATCGGTTGCGGTCTCCTCAAGGGAAACATTTCCGCCCAGGTCGGCGGACTTTATCCCGATCACGACAGCGAAGGGCGCACGCGCGGCTTCGCCATCTTTTCCATCGGCATCAATGTGGGGGCGGTGGTCGGGCCGCTGGCCTGCGGGTTCTTGGCCAGCGTTTATGGCTGGCATGTGGGGTTTGCGCTGGCCGGGGCGCTAATGCTGATCGGGCTTGTCACCTATCTGATCGGCTATCGCCACCTGCCGGCGGCGGCTAGGCGGGCGAGCGCCAAGACTGACGCCCCGCCCATGGACGCCGCCCAGTGGCGCATTGTGCTCGCCCTGTTCGGAGTCATGGGCCTGACCATATTCCAGTCCGTGATCTATTATCAGAACTCCAACATCGCCCTTGTCTGGATCGATAAAGCGGTAGATCTGAATTTTTTAGGCTTTCACGTACCCACCGCCTGGTTCAACTCGATCGACCCCCTGATCAGCATCATCAGCGTACCGGCCCTATTCGCGCTATGGCGATGGCAGGCAAAACGGGGAAGTGAACCGGCGGATCTTGGCAAGATCGCGGTGGGGGCCTGGATATCGGCGGCGGCCAATCTCGTGCTGGTTATTGGGTGCCTGTTGGGGCGCCACGTCTCCGTGATCTTCCCCATCATCTATGATGTGCTGCTGGGCGTGGGCTTTCTGTACTACTGGCCGACTCTCCTGGCTCTGGTCTCACAGGCGGCGCCGACGCGGGTAAACTCCACGCTGATGGGCGTCGTCTTCCTATCGCTCTTCATCTCCTACAATCTGATCGGCTGGATTGGCGGGTTTTACGAGGCCTTGGGTCCGTTAGGCTTCTGGCTCTTGAACGTAGGTATCGGCGTTGTGGGAGCTGGCCTTTGCATGAGTCTTCAAAGGCCATTGGAGCGGGTGCTGGGCGTGGGTCAGATTGAGGCTAGGGCATGATGGGGACGATCCGCGTCGGCATAGGCGGATGGACGTTCGCGCCCTGGCGCGGCGTCTTCTTTCCGCAGGGCCTGCCCCAGTCCAAAGAACTGGCCTATTCTGCGCGCCATCTGACAACCCTTGAGATTAACGGCACCTATTATCGCAATGCGGCGCCCGCCAGCTTCGCGAAGTGGGGCAAGGAGGCGCCGGATGGATTTGTCTTCACCGTCAAGGCTT
>Ga0116226_10001350_pt1 | contig 21203 bp, 20 predicted proteins | sample S1TSphfallax_FD_89692 | JGI IMG/M metagenome (GOLD analysis project Ga0116226, IMG submission 89692) | Host-associated microbial communities from peat moss isolated from Minnesota, USA - S1T2_Fa - Sphagnum fallax MG | ecosystem: Host-associated > Plants > Peat moss > Unclassified | place: USA... | reverse complement strand
CGACGAGCGAGACCCAAGGCCCCCCGACGAGGCCCCAAAAACCTCCGACCGAAAACCTCGGCAAATCCGAGAGCCGGAGCCCCCGTGGCTCTCCGGGCCGCTCCAGGCCAGGCCCCGAGCGCCCAGGCCCCCGCCCGCCCCGGAGCCGGCGGTACAAAAATCCCCCACACCCAAGCCATCCAGGCCGCCCGCGCGGCAGCGCCAATCGTGGCCGCCTGCCCGCGCCGCCGCCCGGCCACCGCGCCCGCCGCCCCGGGTCCAAATCCCGCTCAAAAAAGCCCAAGCGAAGCCTGTGAAGACGCACGCCCATATTGTTACGATATTGTAACAACAATCTCCCCGATAGCGGCACCGGCTGAAACCGGCACGCCGATTTTCAGCCGCGAGACGTTAGAATTTCAGACGGCTGGTATCAGTTCCGCAACGGCATCGCCACCGGCCGCATCGGCGAGCCCGTTGCGCCGCGCAGCTTGATGCACGCCCCGATGAAGGCGAATTCGAACACCTTGTCGGCGGCGAGTTCGTCGAGTTGCGCCATCTCCAGAATCGGCACGCCCGCCTCGGCGAACAGATAGCAGTGGACCGGCAGGTAGTTGCCGGGCTCGGTGGAGGGAGTCTGTTCGAGCGTCAGATTGTCGGCGCCGATCATGATGGCGCCGCCCTTGCACAGATATTCGGCGCCGTCCCGCGTCAGGCCCGGCGTGTTCGAGCAGAATTTCGGCGTGTCCAGCCAATGCACCATCTGCCCGGTGCGCAGCACCACCACGTCGCCGGGCTTCAGCTCGGTGCCCTGGTGCTTCAGGCAATCGTCGATCTCGCGGGCGCCGATGCCGTGGCTCGGCGGCAGGACGGCGAGCCCGTGCATCGCCGCGATGTCCAGCAGGATGCCGCGCGCGATGATCGGCGGGTGTTTCTCCGCGCCGCAGACGTCCCACACCCGGCTGCCGAGATTCTTCTCGACCGAAAAATTGTTCCAGATGCGGCCGTTGAAGCCGAAGTGATTGAGCGTGTCGATATGCGTGCCGCAATGCGTGTACATCGAGATCGCGTCGCCCGAATAGGCGATCAGGTCGTTGGTCGCCGTGTCCTGATGCATCGAATTCCACACTTTTTCGCCGGGCGGCGTGTGCGTCATCCAGATCTGGTAGGTCGGATCGCCGGCCGCGGTCCAGCCGGGCATCCCCACGAAATTGTCGACCGAGAGGTCGTAGACGCGCGACGCATCGGCCCGCCGCATGATCGCGTCGCGGGAGGCGGCGTCGATCAGGTTGAGCATCCCGATCTCGTCGTCGGGGCCGAACGGGCTGCTCGTGACCTTGCGAAAGCTCGCGTTCCAGGCGGCAATCTTCTGCTTCATCGCCTCGTCGACGATCCGGGGGGAACACATCGGGCAGCCTCCTGCTGGTTGGTTGCGGGGCGCGATGCAAGCAATGAGCCGGGGCGGCGATCCGTTCCGCTGTGCGCGATGGTTGACAAGGCCGCGCCCAAGGCGTTGAGACGTTGCCCGCGCGGCGCCCGGCGCCGTGCCGCCACAGCATGGAATACCGCCGCATGTCTGCCGAGTCGACCACGCCGGACGAGGCGGCCACGGACACCAACCGCGATTTCATCCGCGATCTGGTCCAGTCCGACCTCGACGCCGGCCGGGTGCGGACCGTGGTCACGCGCTTCCCGCCGGAGCCGAACGGCTATCTGCATCTCGGCCACGCCAAGTCGATCTGCCTGAATTTCGGCGTCGCCGCCGAGTTCGGCGGGCGCTGCCATCTGCGCTTCGACGACACCAACCCGGTGAAGGAGGAGCAGGAATATATCGACGCGATCGAGCGCGACGTGCGCTGGCTCGGTTTCGACTGGGGCGCGCATCTGTATCACGCCTCGGATTACTTCGAGCAGTTGTACGACTGGGCCGAGCATCTGATCCGCGCCGGCCTCGCCTATGTCGACGACACGCCGGTGGACGAAATGCGGGCGATGCGCGGCACGCTGACCGAGCCCGGCCGCGCCAGCGTGTTCCGCGATCGGCCGGTCGCGGAGAATCTCGACCTGTTCCGCCGGATGCGCGCCGGCGAATTTCCGAACGGCGCGCGCGTGCTGCGGGCAAAAATCGACCTGGCCGCCGGCAACATGAACCTGCGCGACCCGGTGCTGTACCGCATCCTGCACGCCGCCCATCCGCGCACCGGCACGGCCTGGTGCATCTACCCGACCTACGATTTCGCGCACGGCCAGTCGGACGCGATCGAGCACGTCACCCACTCGCTGTGTACCCTGGAGTTCGAGGACCATCGGCCGCTGTACGACTGGTTCATCGAGCATCTTCCGGTCCCGGCCCGGCCGCATCAGACCGAATTCGCCCGGCTCAATCTCGGCTACACCGTCCTCTCCAAGCGCAACCTGACCGAGTTCGTCCGGCGCGGCATCGTCGAGGGCTGGGACGATCCGCGGATGCCGACGCTGGCCGGGCTGCGCCGGCGCGGCGTGCCGCCCGAGGCGATCCGCGAGTTCGTCAAGCGGATCGGCATGGCGCGCGCCAACAGCGTCGTCGATCTGGCGCTGTTCGAGCACGCGATCCGCGACCGGCTGAACCAGACCGCGCAGCGGCGCATGGCGGTGCTCAGGCCGCTGAAGCTCGTCATCGAAAATTTCCCCGAGGGCGACACCTTCGACCTGACCGCCGTCAACCACCCGGACGATCCCTCAGCCGGCACCCGGCCGATCCATTTCGGCCGCGAGATCTATGTCGAGCGCGAGGATTTCATGGAGCATCCGGCGAAGAAGTTCTATCGGCTGTCGCCGGGCAAGGAAGTCCGGCTGCGCTACGCATTCCTGGTCACCTGCCGGGAGGTGGTGAAGGACGCGGCCGGTGATGTCGTCGAACTGCGCTGCACCTACGATCCGGCGAGCCGGGGCGGCAACGCGCCCGATGGCCGGAAAGTGCAGGCGACGCTGCACTGGGTCTCCGCCCACGACGCGGTGCCGGCGGAGGTTCGCCTCTACAGCACCCTGTTCAAAAGCCCCGACCCCGGCGCCGGCGGCGACGTGTTTGCCGATCTCAACCCGGACTCGCTGGAGGTGCTGAAGGGCGCGCTGGTGGAGCCGTCGCTCGCCGAGTACCGGCCGGGCGAAGCCGTGCAGTTCGAGCGGCAGGGCTATTTCTGCGCGGACCCGGCGAGCCGCCCCGGCGCGCTGGTGTTCAATCGCACCATCGGCCTGCGCGACACCTGGGCGAAGGTGCAGGCGGGCGGCGGTTAGGCCGATGCGGGCGCCGGCGAAGCCGCTCGCGGGGCTGCTCGTCGTCGCGCTCGAACAGGCCGTCGCCGCGCCCTACTGTTCGTCGCGGCTGGCGGACGCCGGCGCGCGGGTGATCAAGATCGAACGGCCGGAGGGTGATTTCGCGCGCGGCTACGACAGCGCGGCGGCCGGCCTGTCCAGCTATTTCGTCTGGCTGAACCGGGGCAAGCAGAGCCTCGTCGCCGACATCAAGGACGCCGACGACGCGGCGCTGCTGCATCGCATCCTCGCCCGTGCCGACGTGTTCATCCAGAACCTGGCACCGGGCGCCGCCGCCCGTGCCGGCTTCGGCGCCGAGGCGCTGCGGGCACGGCATCCGCGCCTGATCACCGTCGAGATCTCCGGCTATGGCACTGGCCATGCGTACGCCGACATGAAGGCGTACGACCTGCTGGTGCAGGCGGAAACCGGGCTCGCGGCCATCACCGGCGATCCGGCCGGGCCGGGGCGCGTCGGCGTCTCGGTCAGCGACATCGCCTGCGGCATGTCGGCCTACGCGGCGGTGCTGGAGGCGCTGATCGCGCGCGGGCTCACCGGGCAGGGGCGGCGGCTGGACATCAGCCTGTTCGACGCCACCGCCGACTGGATGAACGTGCCGCTGCTCTACGCCGAGGGCACCGGCACGGCGCCGCGCCGCCTCGGCCTCGCGCATCCCTCGATCTGCCCGTACGGCGCGTTCGCGCTGGCGGACGACAGTCTCGTGCTGATCTCGATCCAGAACGAACGCGAGTGGGCTGCGTTCTGCGCGGGCGTCCTGGGCGCGCCGGCGCTTGCCTCCGCGCCAGGCTTCGACAGCAACAACGCCCGTGTCGCCAATCGCGCCGTCGTCGATGCCCGCGTCGGCGCGAGCTTTGCCGGAATGGACCGCACCGAGGCGGAACGCCGCCTGCGCGCCAGCCGCACCGCGTACGGCTTCGTCAACAGCGTGTTCGACCTCGCCCGCCATCCGGCGCTGCGCCGGATCGAGGTGGCGACGCCGGGCGGCGGCGTGGCACTCGTGGCGCCGCCGGCGATCCATGACGGGGCCGTGCCGGTGCTCGGCGCGGTGCCGGCGATCGGCGAACATGGCGCGGCGATCCGGGCCGAATTCGCGACGGAAGGAGCGACGCGCGATGCATGACCAGCCCCGCTACCCGGACATCCGCGCGGAGGTCGCGAAACTATGCGCGCGCTTTCCCGGCGAATACTGGCGCAAGCTCGACGCGGCGCGCGCCTACCCGAGCGAGTTCGTCCAGGCGCTGACCGAGAGCGGGTATCTCGCCGCGCTGATCCCGGAGGAGTATGGCGGCGCCGGGCTGAAGCTGTCGGGGGCGGCGGCGATCCTGGAGGAAATCCAGCGCCAGGGCTGCAACGGCGGCGCCTGCCATGCGCAGATGTACATCATGGGGACGATCCTGCGGCACGGCAGCGAGGCGCAGAAGGCCGCGTATCTGCCGAAGATCGCGACCGGGGAATTGCGCCTGCAAGCCTTCGGCGTCACCGAGCCGACCAGCGGCACCGACACGACCGCGCTGCGCACGACCGCCCGGCGCGACGGCGACCGCTACATCCTCAACGGCCAGAAAATCTGGACCAGCCGCGCCGAGCATTCCGATCTGATGCTGCTGCTGGCCCGCACCACGCCGCGCGAACAGGCGGCGAAGAAGACCGAGGGGCTGTCGACGTTCATCGTCGACATGCGCTCGGCGCGCGGCCTGACGATCCGGCCGATCCGCACGATGATGAACCACAATTCGTGCGAAGTGTTCTTCGACAACATGGAGATCCCGGCGGAGAGCCTGCTCGGCGAGGAAGGCAAGGGGTTTCGCCACGTCCTGTCGGGCATGAACGCCGAGCGCATCCTGATCGCCGCCGAATGCGTCGGCGACGCCAAGTGGTTCATCGAACGCTCCACCGCCTACGCGAAGGACCGCCACGTGTTCGGCCGCCCGATCGGCCAGAACCAGGGCATCCAGTTCCCGATCGCCCGCGCCTACGCCAACATGCGCGCCGCCGAACTGATGGTGGACGAGGCGCTGCGCCTGTACGAAAGCGGCCAGAACCCCGGCGCCGAGGCCAACATGGCCAAGATGCTGGCCGCCGACGCCTCGTTCGAGGCCGCGAACGTCTGCGTGCAGACTCACGGCGGTTTCGGCTTCGCCGAGGAATACGACATCGAACGCAAGTTCCGCGAGACGCGGCTGTACCAGGTGGCGCCGATCTCGACCAACCTGATCCTCGCGTTCCTGGCCGAGCACGTGCTGGGGCTGCCGAGGTCGTACTGAGGGTGTTTGCGTTGACATGTGCTGAACATGCGTTGATCTTGTTCGCATGTCCATGATGATACAAATCCGCAATGTACCGGACGATTTGCACCGCCGGATCAAAGCCCGCGCGGCGCTTTCCGGCATGTCGCTGTCCGACTATCTTCTGGCTGAAATACGCCGGATTGCAGAGCGGCCGACGCCTGACGAACTGCGCGCGCGGCTGCAAAAATATGCCGAACTGACCCCGTCGGTGGCGCCCGCCGACGCCGTCCGTGCGGAGCGCGACCGGGCTTGATCGTCGTCGATGCGTCGGCCCTGCTCGAAGTTCTCCTGCGGACGCCGGCGGCGACGTCGATCGAAGGCCGGCTGTTCGCCCCCGATCAGACCCTGCATGCGCCGCATTTGCTCGATGTCGAGGTCGCGCAGGTCGTCAGGCGGTATGCCGCGAACGGCGAGATCAGCGCCGACCGCGGGCGCGCCGCCCTGACCGATCTGGCCGAATTTCCACTCACCCGCTACGCCCACGCGCTGCTGCTGGCGCGCATCTGGGATCTGCGGAACAATCTGACCGCTTACGACGCCGCCGACGTGGCGCTTGCCGAAGCTCTCGATGCGCTGCTGCTGACCCGGGACAAACGGCTTGCCGCAGCCGCCGGCCATCTCGCGCGCGTCCAGCTCGTATGAGCGCGGCGGGGACAGGGAGCGTGTGGCGGGCCATTACTGGCGACGTGCTGAGCACAATGTCTAAGCCACCAGCCGGTCATGGGGAGGCCCGCCAGACCCGTCACTCATTCCAGACCGATGTCGCGGCGTCCGATTGAGTCTACGAAAGCCAATCGACGGGCACATCCAATGCTTGCGCCAGTTTCGCAATGGTCTCGGGAGTTCCCGCACGACGTCCCGTTTCAAGATCTGACAGATATCCCTGGCCAATATCTGTTTTGAAGCTGAGCTGTCGTTGCGTCACGTTACGCCAGTTGCGGATGGCTTTCAGCCGGCTGTCCCCCTTCAGGATCGCGGCGCTAATCTGTGGGGGAAGCTTAACGCCACCGGCAGCTAATTCGGCCTTCCGCTCGTCGTAGATTGCCACGTCGGCGTGATCTTCCGCATCGTGATCGGCGCGCTCAAGCAGGGCCTCATACTCGGACCGGGGCAGCAGCACCAACTCTTCGCCGCCGGGCGTCCGAATGATCTGTGGTGCAGTCAAGGAATTACCCCCTCTTATAGGTTGTCGTGGCCCGGCGGCCGACATAGACCGCCAGGATCGTGGTCCTATCCTCATCGAAGATCACCCGGTAGCTGCCGATGCGGAGGCGATAGCCGTCGCGGCCCTGAAGGGCTTTCACGTCGCCTTGGCCCGTCATCGCGTAGCGCGCGAGCCCAGCCTCCACCCGCTCTCGAGCGTCTCTTGGAAGCGCATCCAGATCTCTGGCAGCACTCGGCGCCAGGATGATCGTCTTCATCAGCGATAGTATCGCCAGATGAAGGAGCAAAAGCAAGCGATAATATCGCTATGGTTCGCCCCCTCAATGGGCGGCATCGCTCATGCAAGAGTGCCAGGGGACTGAACTGGCGGAGAGGGTGGGATTCGAACCCACGGTACGGGTAAACGTACAACGGTTTTCGAGACCGTCCCGATCGACCACTCCGGCACCTCTCCAGCGGTCGGGCCGCGTTTAAGCACAGAGTTGGCGATCGGCAAAGCCGGTCGCGCGCCACCCCTGTTGACCACCAGGTCAGGCGGGGCGGGCGCGCACGTCGGCGAGTGAAGATTGGTGCGGTCGAGAAGACTCGAACTTCCACGGGGTTGCCCCCACAAACACCTCAAGCTTGCGCGTCTACCATTCCGCCACGACCGCATCGTGGAGGCGCGGGGATATAGCGGATCACCGTCGGGGCATCAATGTCCGCAGCACCCGCCGGTCAGCAGGTTTTCTCGTTCGGTGGACACTTCTTCTCGGCGGGGCGCTGTTGCGGCGCCGCGTGCGCGGCGGGTTCGGCTGGGTGCGCCGCCGGGGCAGCTCTCGCCGCCTGCGGCGCCGGGGCGGCCCGCGCTGCCGGTGCCGCTTGCTGCCGGGCAGGCGCGGGTGCGGGTTTGGCGGGTGGTGCCGCGACGGCGGCCTTCGGCGCCGATTCCGGCGCCGGCTGGGCGACCGCGGTGGGGGCGGGGCGGGACGCCGTCCCGGGCGTTGGCTTGGCCACCGCATTAGGGGCCGGCCTGGCCGCCGCCGCGGGTGCTGGCCTGGGTGACACCGCTGGTGCGGGCCTCGGTGCGGGCGCTGCCGCCGGCCTGGCCGCCTGCGTTGCCGTCGCGGCCGGTCTTGCGCCTGGCGGGACTGCGGCGGCGGCCGGTGCGGTCGCGGCCGGTCGGGCGGCCACGGCATGAACGGCCTGCGTCGCCGGCGTGGTTCCGGGCTTGCCCAGCGCGGGCAGCGCCGGGCGCGCCGCGACGGCCGGGGTCATGGCTTGCGTCGCGGCTTGCGTCACGGCGGGGCCGGGTGCCGGCCGGCGCGCGAACGCGGGGGTGGCCGCCGCCGTCCGGCCGGCCTGCGTTCCCGGCGCGGCGGCCGATGCCGCCGGCGCCGCCAGCTTGTATTGCCGCGCCACCGCCGGGGTGACGCCGGCCGTCGCCAGGGTCGGCCGCACCGGTGCCTGCGCCTGCCCGAACGGCCGCGCCGCCGCCAACTGCTGCGGCGTCACGCGCTGCGCCGCCAGCCGCACCGGCTGCGAGTTCGTCATCGTCGCCACCGGCACCATCGTCGCCGCCGAGGCGTTGGCGTAGTGATTGATCGTGACGTTGTTGTTGATGACGTTCGTGACGTTGGTCACGTGGTAGACATTGACGTTGCGCTCGTAAGCCGGGCTCGCGTTGAACGCGGGGTGGTATTCCTCGCGCGGGCCCAGCGGCACCCAGCCGACCGAGCCGCCGATCCCCAGGCTCAGCGAGGCGCCGACCGCAACGCCGCCGCCGAAGCCGACGAAGGCCACCAGCGCCGGCGCATAGACCGGGCGCGCATCGACCGCGACCACGACACCCGGTGCCACCGGCACCCAGCCCCAGCGCCCGCCGATCTGCGCCCAGCGGCCGTAGTGGAACGGGGCAAATCCCCAGGGTGCGTCGTCGATCCAGGTCCAGCCCCATGGCGCGACGAACGCCCAATGGCCGTTCCGATACGGCACGTAGTCGGCCGCGACCGGCGGATACCAGACCTCGCCATAGTCAGGCGAGGCCCGCCAGTATCCGACGGTTTCCAGCGATTCGTAGCCGGTCATGTCCTGCACCACCGGCGGCGGCGTGTAGGCAACGGCGGCGGCGACGGGCGGGTGCGGGACCGGGCGCTCCCTCGCCAGTTCGGCCGCGATGAACGCGTCGTTGACCGCAGGCGCGATGGCCCCTCGAAAACTCGCCTGGTCCGAGCCGGTGATCGCGGCGACCTGCTGGGGTGCCACCTGCAACGCCACCTCGCCGATCGCGACGGTGGCGGCGCCCTCGATCACCATAACCCGCGTCGGCTGGTCGGCATCGCCCGCGACGATCTCGTAGCGGCCGGCGGAGGCGAGGCTGACGGTACCGCGCGGCGTCGTCACCATTGCGGTGCTGCCGGCGGGCAATTCGCGCACGTGCAAATAGATCGCGCCGCGCGGCACCGTCGCCTCCAGCTTCGCGTCGGCCAGCGTGACGATGTCGGCCTCGGTCTGCTGGTCGAGCACCAGCTTCACCCCGCCCAGGCCGAGATCGGCGCGCGCCTTCGGCTCGGTCCAGAAGGCGTTGCCCGAGGTGACGGGATAGTTCAGCGTCGCGAACTGCCAGTCGGTCTGGTCGCCGGTGTGGAACGACACGGTGCCGGAAAGCTGCGCCAGCCGGCCGACGCGCGCCGGCGGGTCGACGGCATCGGGCGATACCTGCGGGGCCGGCGGCGGCGTGTCCTGTGCCTGCGCACCGGCAAGGACCGGACCGAGGACGAGGCTGCCGACCGCCATCGCGGTGGTCAGACGCAACAGCACTGCTCGAATACTCACGCGGACATCCTCTGCTTCGTTGCGGACGGGTCTGTCCGGTCGCCAGCATGTGCCAATGGCGTCGGACGATGGCGAAACCACGGCAATGCCAGGGCAACCTCGCGGATCGCGGTTTGCAAATCATGACTGCGCCGTTGACCGCCGTTCATCACAACAAAGACATGGTGCGGCCATACGGGTGCCGCGCATGGCTCGCCTATATGTGTGAAACAACACGAGCACGGAGGATTGCGATGTCACCGATCCCGAACCGGGTCCCCGCGCAGTGGCTGGTCCGCGCGGCCGTCGCCGCAGGCTGCGCCATCCTGCTCTCCGGCTGCGTGGTCTACCCGGCCGGCTACTACGGCCCGCCGCGACCGGCTTACTACTACGGCGGTTACTACGGCGGCGGCGGATATTACGCTCCGGGCTATCGGTGAGCGATTGGCCGCCTCAGCCGCCAGATTGTCATAAAAGCGTTACTATTTCCAATTGCGCTGAATTTGGCATACTCCGCTATGCGGATTTTCGCATGGAGGGGGCTTCGAGATGAGCAAGCACGCATTCACGCAGGGCCGGAGCGCCGGCAACCGGCGCACGGCATCCCACCCGTCGCAGGCCGTTCCGGAGCATCCTTCCCTCGCCGCCGCGCCCAAGTCCCACGCGGCCGGCTCCAAAATGCCGGTGCAGTCGGCGCACTTCGTCGATCCGCATTTCCCGTTCCAGCCCCTGCCGACGCCGAACGGGCCGGCGCCCTATCGCTTCGACCTGTCGCACCTGCTGGCCGAAGCCGACGTCGCGCGCATCAGGGACCAGGGCGTGCTGGTGTTCCACTCCGTCGGCGACACCGGCGACGAGCGCGGCAAGCAGATGGATTTCGTCTCCGCGATGATGACGGAGGACTACGATGCCCAGCCGGAGGGCCGCGCGCCGGCGTTCTTCTACCATCTCGGCGACGTCGTCTATTTCGCCGGCGACATCGACGATTACGGCGAGAATTTCTACGAAACCTACGGCGAATATCCCGGCCTGATCGTCGCCATCCCAGGCAACCACGACTGCCAGCCGGACGACCCGCAGGACGGCCCTGTCGATCCGAAAAAGGTCCCGCTCGACGGCTTCGTGCAGAACTTCATGTCGAAGACGCCGGGCAAGCTCGGCTCACTGAAGACCTCGTCCTCCCGCACGCAAATGGATCTGCCCAACGTCTATTGGACGTTCACGACGCCGCTCGCGACGATCATCGGCCTGTTCTCCAACGTCAGCGAGACCGAGGCGGAATTGCACCCGGACCAGATCGCCTGGTTCAAGGGCGAACTCGCCGCCGCCGATCCGAACCTCGCGCTGATCGTGGCGATCCATCATCCGCCTTTCTCGGGCGACACCGAGCATTCCGGCAGCAGCGTCGCCGAAAAAGTGCTGTTCGAGAGTTTTGCCGCGACCGGCGTTTACCCGCACCTGATCCTGTCCGGCCACGTCCACAACTACCAGCGCTTCACCGTGCGCCAGTCGGTCAAGGGCGGCGACATCGCGGTGCCGTGCGTCGTCTGCGGCAACGGCGGCTACACCAAGCTTGGCACGCTGCACAAGATCAAGGGCACGTATCCCGAGGCACCGCTCGCGCTGTCGGACACGCTGACGCTGGAGCAGTACGACCAGACGAATTTCGGGTTTCTCCGCCTCGAAGTCAGCAAGACCGCGATCGTCGTCACCTATCTCTCGGCACCGTACCAGGAGACGCGGACGGTCACGCCAGACGAGCACGACCGGTTCACGATCGACCTGAAGGCGCACACGGTGCAGACCACGCCGTCGCGCTAGCTGCCGGGCGGCGCGTCAGTCGAAAAAAGCCTCGCCGACCACGCGCCGCCCGAGCAGGAATGCGTCGGCGACCAGTTCGAACGGCTTGGCATCAACGTGGGATCGTCGCGCCGCGAGCAACTCGGCGAAATGGCGGTAGATGCCCTGATATTCGCGCGGCGTCTCCGCCACGATCTCCGCGCCGTCCACGGCCAGCCGCGCCCCGCCCGAGGACAGCAGCAGCGTCCGGCCGGATGCCGTCTCGACCGTGATCTCCCACACCTCGCCGCCGCTCTGGCGCCAGTCGAATTCGGCACGCAGATCGCCGGGGCCGCTGAAGCGCAGCGTCGCCGCGATCGGCGAATCGGCGTTGGCCGGCACCAGCAACTCGGCCTCGGCGACGAACACCGGGCGCGGCATGATCTTCGTCACGATCGACAGGGCGTTGATGCCCGGATCGAACACGCCGAACCCGCCCGGCTGCCAGATCCACGCCTGGCCGGGGTGCCATTTGCGCACGTCTTCCTTCCAGTTGACGAACAATCTTGTGACCGTTTCGCCCGCCAGCAGCGCGCGCGCCCGGTCCACCGCCGCGTTGTATTGCGAGTGCCACGTCGTCATCAGCACCAGCCCCCGCGCGCTGGCCTCGGCGGCGAGGTCGGACAGTTCGCTCAGCGTCGCCGTCGGCGGCTTTTCCAGCATCACGTGCTTGCCCGCCGCCAGCGCATCGCGCGCGATGGCATGGCGCGCCTGCGGCGGCGTGCAGATCGCGACCGCGTCCAGCTCCGGCGTGTCGTGCAGCAGCGCCGCGTGATCGGTGAACGACAGGGCCCCCGGCGCCGTCAGCCCGCGCTGGCTCGAGACGGCGGCGAGGGAAAAGTCGGGGCTGGCCGCGATCACCGGCAGATGCTGGTCCTGCGCGATCTTGCCGAGCCCGATGACGCCGATCCGGTGCCTTGCCATTTCCGCCCCCTCCGCCACATCGCGCCGAGTGTCGCTTTTTTCCGGGGCGCTTGACCACCCCCATCGGCCGCGCCACGGTCAGGCCGCGAGTCGGGGACTTTTCGATGCTGAGCGAGGCCGAGAGGCAGGCATTCCAGCGCGACGGCTACCTCGTGCTGCCGGGCTTCAAGGCCCCGGCGGAGATCGCCGCCGTGCGCGCCCGCGCAGGCGCGATCGTCGAGGCGTTCGACCCGTCCGAAGCCGTTTCGATCTTTTCGACCAACGAGCAGGCGAAGCACACCGACGCCTATTTTCTCGCCAGCGGCGACAAGGTGCGCTGCTTCTTCGAGGAGGAAGCGTTCGACGCGGCAGGCACGCTGCGGCAGGCGAAAGCGCTCTCGATCAACAAGATCGGCCACGCGCTGCATGATCTGGACCCGGTGTTCGACCGGTTCTCCCGCGATCCGCGCGTCGCCGAGGTCGCGGCGGATGTCGGGCTGAGCCAGCCGTTGCTGTGGCAGTCGATGTACATCTTCAAGCAGCCCGGCATCGGCGGCGAGGTGCGCTGGCACCAGGACGCGACGTTCTTCGAGACGGACCCGATCACGGTGACGACGTTCTGGTTCGCGCTGGAAGATGCCGACCGCCGCAATGGCTGCCTGTGGGTGCAGCCCGGCGGTCATCATGGCCCGTTGCGCGAGCGTTTTGTCCGCGCGGGCGATGCGACCCGCATGGAAAAGCTCGACCCGACTCCCTGGCCGACGGAGGCTGCCGCCGTGCCGGTGGAAGTTGCGGTCGGCACTCTGGTGCTGCTCCACGGCCGCCTGCCGCACTACAGCGCGCCCAACCGCTCGCCGGTGTCGCGGCACGCCTACACGCTGCACATCACCGACGCCGCCGCAACCTATTCCCCGCACAACTGGCTGCAACGCGGCCCGGCCCTGCCGGCGCGCGGATTCCAGCGACGCTCCATTGTGGAAACACCGAGGTCATGACTGAATGCTGCTGATCCCCTGCCCCTATTGCGGCGAGCGTCCCGAGATCGAGTTTTCCTATGGCGGTGAGGCGCATATCGCCCGTGCCGCCAATGCCGCCGCACTGACCGACGAGGAATGGGCGGCGTTCCTCTATGCGCGCACGAATCCCAAAGGCACCCACGCCGAACGCTGGCGCCACGCCAACGGCTGCGGTCGCTTCTTCAACGCGGTGCGTGACACCGTGAGCGACTTCTTTGTCGTAACTTACAAGGTCGGCGACCCGCGCCCCGACGTCGCGGCCCGGAGCGTGGTATGACCGACCTGCGTACCCGCGCCGGCGGTCGCATCGACCGGACGAAACCGCTGCGTTTCTACTTCGACGGGCGCTCGCACACCGGCGTGCAGGGCGACACGCTGGCCTCCGCGATGCTCGCCAACGGCGAGTATCTGCTTGGCCGCAGCTTCAAGTATCACCGCCCGCGCGGCCTCGTCTCCGCCGGCGCCGACGAGCCGAACGCGATCGTCAACCTCACCCGCGACGGTGCCCGCAGCACGCCGAACGTGCGCGCGACGATGATCGAGCTGTATGACGGGTTGCACGCGGAAAGCCAGAACCGCTTCCCGTCGCTGAAGATGGATGTCGGCGCGATCAACGATCTTCTGTCGCCGCTGCTGCCGGCGGGCTTTTACTACAAGACGTTCAAATGGCCGGCGTCGTGGTGGAAGCGCGTCTACGAACCCGCCATCCGCGCCGCCGCCGGGCTTGGCCGCGCGCCGACCTTGCCGGACCCGGACCGCTATGCCGCGCGCTGGGCGCACGCCGACGTGCTGGTGGTCGGCGCCGGCCCCGCCGGCCTCGCCGCCGCGATGGTTGCGGCCGATGCCGGCGCGCGCGTGTTCATCGCCGACGAGCAATCCGAATTCGGCGGCTCCCTGCTCTCGGAAAACGCGGCTTCGATCGACGGCAAACCGGCGCAAACCTGGCTCGCCGAAACCGTGGCGGCTCTGGCCGGCAATCCGCGCGTGAAACTGCTGCCGCGCACCACGGCATTCGGCTATTTCGCCCACAACATGATCGGCCTGAGCGAGCGCGTCACCGACCATCTCGCCGATCCGCCGGCGCATCTGCCGCGTGAGCGGCTGTGGCAGGTGCGGGTGGGGCAGGTCGTGCTCGCCACCGGCGCGCTCGAACGCCCGCTGGTGTTCCCGCACAACGATCTGCCCGGCATCCTGCTCGCCGGCGCGGCGCGGACGTACCTCAACCGCTTCGGCGTGCTGCCGGGCAAGCGCGTCGTCGTCGCGACCGCGACCGACTCCGCCTATCGCGCCGCGCTCGATCTGCACGCGGCCGGCGTCGCGGTCGGCGCCATCGCCGACATTCGCCAAAACCCCAGTCCGCATCTGGTGGAACAGGCGCGGGCCGCCGGCATCAAGGTGAGCACCGGCACATCCGTCGTAGGCGCCAGCGGCTGGCAGCGTGTCGGTTTCGCGACGCTGACCCCGATCGGCGGCGGCGCCGCGACACCCGAGCCGTGCGACGCCCTGCTGATGTCGGGCGGCTGGACTCCGGCGGTGCATCTGTTCAGCCAGTCGCGCGGCAAGCTGCGCTATGATGCGGACACGCAAGCCTATCTGCCGGATGTCTCCGTCGAACGGGAGCGGTCGGCCGGCGCCTGTCGCGGCGTGTTCAGCCTGACCCAGGCGCTCGACGACGGCGCGCGCGCCGGCGAGGCGGCGGCGAAGGCGGCCGGTCACGGCAGCGCCTCGCGAAAATCCTTCTCGGGCGTTGGCGACTCCGCCCTTACCGGCGGGTGGCTCGGCCTCGTCCCCAACGCAGCGGCAAGGAAGGCGTTCGTCGATTTCCAGAACGACGTCACCGCGAAAGACGTCAAGCTTGCGGTGCGGGAGGGGATGCGCTCGATCGAGCACATCAAGCGCTACACGACGACCGGCATGGCGACGGACCAGGGCAAGACCTCCAACATGAACACCCTGGGAATAGCCTCCGGCGCGCTGGACTCGCCGATTCCGCAGATCGGCCATACCACGTTTCGGATGCCATACACGCCGGTGACGTTCGGCGCGCTCGCCGGCGCCTCGCGCGGCGATTTGTTCGAGCCGGTGCGGAAGACTCCCATCCATGACTGGGCGGCCGAACGGAACGCGGTGTTCGAGGATGTCGGCCAATGGAAGCGCGCGCACTATTATCCGCAGCCCGCCGATCGTGGCCGCGAGTCGCTGCACGCCGCCGTCGCCCGCGAATGCAAGGCGGTGCGCACGTCCGTCGGCATGTTCGACGGCTCGACGCTCGGCAAAATCGAAGTCGTCGGCCCGGACGCTGCGGAATTCCTCAACCGCATGTATGTCAACGCCTGGACCAAACTCGGCGTCGGCCGCTGCCGCTACGGCATCCTGTGCCGCGAGGACGGTTTCGTTCGTGACGACGGCGTGATCGGCCGGCTCGCACCCGACCGCTTTCACGTGACGACGACCACCGGCGGCGCGGCGGGCGTGCTCGGCATGATGGAGGATTATCTGCAAACCGAGTGGCCGGACCTCGATGTCTGGCTCACCTCGACGACGGAGCAGTGGGCCGTGATCGCCGTGCAGGGGCCGCGTGCGCGCGATGTGCTGGCGCCGCTCGTCGAAGGCGTGGACATATCGAAGGAGAAATTTCCGCACATGGCGGTGGCCGAATGTCGCGTCGCCGGCGTGGCGGCGCGGCTGTTTCGCGTGTCCTTCACCGGCGAACTCGGATTCGAGGTCAACGTGCCCTCCAGCCACGGCCGCGCCGTCTGGGAAGCGATCCACGCCGCCGGGCAGCCGTTCGGCATCACGCCGTACGGGACCGAGGCGATGCACGTGCTGCGCGCGGAAAAAGGCTACATCATCGTCGGCCAGGACACCGACGGAACCGCCACGCCCGACGATGCCGGCGTCGGCTGGGCCGTCGCCAAATCCAAACCGGATTTCGTCGGCAAGCGCTCGCTCGCCCGCGCCTCGATGGCGGAGCCCACGCGCAAGCAGCTTGTCGGCCTGCTGACCGAGTCACCGGCGACGGTGCTGGAGGAGGGGGCGCAGCTCGTCGCCGATCCGGCGCAGAAAGTGCCGATGACGATGATCGGCCACGTGACCAGTTCGTACTACAGCGAAACCCTCGGCCACTCGATCGCGCTGGCCATGCTCGCCGGCGGCCGGGCGCGGATGGGGGAGACGCTGTTCGTGCCGATGCCGGCCGGGCCGATCAAGGTCCGCGTCTGCGCACCGGTGTTCTACGATCCGAAAGGGGCGCGCCTTGAAGCCTGACGCGGTTTCCCTCACGCCCGCGCCCGCCATGGCGCGGTTCGTCCTGCGCGCCCGCGCCACCGCGCGGGATGCCGCCGCCGGGCCGCTCGGCATGGCGCTGCCGGCCGAGGCGTGCCGTGCCGCAACCCGGGGCGACCGCGCCGCCCTCTGGCTCGGCCCCGACGAGTGGCTGCTGCTGGCACCGGCGGGGGAGGGGCCGGCGTTGGCGGCGGCGCTGTCCGCCGCGCTGTCCGGCCTGCCGCATTCGCTGGTCGATGTCGGCGACCGCCAGCTTGGCCTGATCGTCGAGGGGCCGGAGGCCGCGTCGGCGCTCAACGTCGGCTGCCCGCTCGACCTCGACGCCGCCGCCTTTCCGATCGGCATGTGTACCCGCACGGTGTTCGCCAAATGCCAGATCGTGCTCTGGCGCACCGGCCCGCTTCGTTTCCACGTCGAGGCGTGGCGCTCGTTCATGCCGTACGTCGAATCCTATCTGGCGGAGGCGTCGCGCGAATTTTCCGGCTAGACTGCGCCCGCACCCGGAGGGCACGGCCATCATCAGCATTCTGGACCTGTTCAAGATCGGCATCGGCCCGTCCTCCTCGCACACGGTCGGGCCGATGAAGGCCGCCGCCGCGTTCGTGGCCCACCTGCGCGCGGCAGGGACCTTGGCGGACGTGGCGCGGGTGCAGGCGATCCTCTACGGCTCGCTCGCCTGGACCGGCGAGGGCCACGGCACCGCGCCCGCCGTCATCCTGGGCCTCGCCGGCGAGTCGCCGGAGACGGTTGACCCCGACGACGCGGCCCACATCCTGGCCGACGCGGGCGAGCGGCACACGCTCGCCCTCGGCGGGCGGGTTTCCATCGGGTTCGACAGCGCCACGGATCTGCTGTTCGACCGCCTCAGCCCGACGCCCGCGCATCCGAACACGCTGGAATTCAAGGCGTTCTCCGCCGCCGGCGCGGAACTCGCGCAGGCGCGATGGTGCTCGGTCGGCGGCGGTTTCGTCGTGCCGGAGGCCGAGGTCGGCCAGCCCCCGCCGCCCGGCAAGCCGGTGCCGCACCCGTTCACCTCGGCGGAGCAACTGCTGAAGATCGGCAGCCGCACCGGCCTGACGATCGCCGAAATCGTCTTCGCCAACGAATGCGCGCTGCACCCCGCCGCCGAGGTGGAGCGGCATGTCGAGCGCGTGCGCGACACGATGATGGGCTGCATCGACCGCGGGATGCACGCCGAAGGGGTGCTGCCCGGCCGGCTGAAGGTCAGGCGCCGCGCCTCGGCATTGCGCGAGCATCTGGAGGCCGACCGCTTTCGCAACATCCGCAACCCGCACGAGATGATGGACCATGTCTCGATGTTCGCGATCGCGGTGAACGAGGAGAACGCCGCCGGCAGCCGCGTCGTGACCGCCCCCACCAACGGCGCGGCCGGCGTGATTCCCGCCGTGCTGCGCTATTTCTCCGAGTTCTGCCCCGGCGCCACGCCGTCCGGCACGCGCACGTTCCTGCTGACGGCGACCGCGATCGGCGCGCTGCTGAAGATGAACGCCTCGATCTCCGGCGCCGAGGTGGGCTGCCAGGGGGAAGTCGGCTCGGCCTGCGCGATGGCCGCCGCCGGCCTCGCGGCCGCCCTCGGCGCCAGCAACGCGCAGATCGAGAACGCGGCCGAGATCGGCATGGAGCACCATCTCGGCATGACCTGCGACCCGGTCGGCGGGCTGGTGCAGATTCCGTGCATCGAGCGCAACGCCTTCGGCGCGATCAAGGCGATCAACGCGGCCTCGCTGGCGATGCGCGGCGACGGCTCGCACTACGTCTCGCTTGATCAGGTGATCACGACGATGCGCCAGACCGGCGCGGACATGCACGCGAAATACAAGGAAACCTCGCGTGGCGGCCTCGCGGTCGCGTTCCCGGAGTGCTGACCGCTACTGGATACGCTCCGCCTCGATCCCGAGTGCCCGCAGTTGCACCAGCACGCTGTCCGGCCCGGCGAAATGGAACGCGCCGCCGGCGATCATGATCGTGCCTGAGCCCTTCAGCAACTCCTGGATCTTCACCGCCCAGTGCCGGTTGCGCTCCACCAGCAGCCGCCGATACAGTTCCTCGGCCGCCGCGCTGTCGTGCTTCTTCTGCATCCGGCCGAGCTTGTCGACATCACCGGCGAGCCACGCCGCCACCAGCGCATCGAGTTCGGCGCCGCCGTCGTTGCGATGCGCAAGCTCGTCCTCCAGCAGCGCGATCTCGACGTCCGGCTTCAGGTCGGCGAAGATGCGCAACTGCTGTTCCTTCGTCTCCAGCGCGCGCACCGGCTTCTCGACCTCCGCCGCGTCCTCCTGAAGCGTCAGATCAACGCCGCTGCCGCGCTCCATGCCCGCGCCGCCGCTCGATTTGCCGACCAGTTGCGCCACCACCCACGGGCGCAGCCACTCCACCTTGGCGCGGCCTTCCGGGATGCCGTTGCTCTTCAGTGCCGCGTCAATCTGGTCCAGCGTCGCGCGGGGCAGCTTGCTCGACAGCGGCTTGTGATAGTCGGTCCCGAGCTTCTGCATCAGCGGAAAGCCCGAGCGGTAGCTGCCGCCGTCGATGATCTCCAGCCACAGTTCCTTGGACGAATTGAAGGCGTGGTCCAGCTTTGCCGAGCGCCACTGCGTGTCGGGCTTCAGCGCGTGGATCGTGCCGAACAGATAGATCGTCGCCGTCGGGCTGGTCACCATCCACAGCGCCGGCTTCGCCCAGGCCGGACCGCCCCGGAACGACAGCACCGCCAGCACCACCAAGGCCGCGAGCAGACCGGGAAGGCGACGGGGCTGTAACGCTGACCGGGTCAAGGGCGACATCCATGCACATGCGGCTTAATTACATATGCGAAGGCTACAGGCCGCCGCGCCGCGCCGCAATGCGGTCGTACGGGTCCGCCGCGCTGATTGACGAAATCCGCGTCGCTGTTGCGATGCCGGCGGCGCGGCTGCCGTAAATGTAACGGAGCCCGGTCCATCGCGGGAATTTCGGCGCCAATCGTGAAGAATTTCCTGAGACCGAATTGGTTGCTAAGGTCTGACGAAGCGACGGGAGCTTTGCCGTCGCGCCCATAAGCAGGGAAACTCCAATATGCGACCTCCGATCGTCCAGCCCGAGCATGTCGGCCTGTCCTCGTCACGTCTCGCGAAGATCGGTCCCTGGATGAAGGCTCTGGTCGATGCCGGGAAATTCGCCGGTCTCTCTGTCGCGGTGATGCGCCGGGGCGAACTGGCCTGGTTCGCGGCGCACGGCCTCGCCGACATCGCCCGCGAAACCCCGTTCACGCGCGAGACGCTGGTGCGCATCTATTCGATGACCAAGCCGCTCACCAGCACCGCGATCATGATGCTGTATGAGGATGGCCGCTTCCAGCTCGACGACCCGATCGCACGCTTCCTGCCGTGCTTCGCCACCATGCGCGTGTTCGCCGGCGGCAGCCGCGCCAAGCCGGAAACCGTGCCGGCCGCGCGCGACATCACGTTTCGCGATCTGCTGACGCACACGTCCGGCCTTACCTACGGCTTCATGGACGCAACGCCGATCGACGCGCTGTACCGGGAGGGCGGTATCGATTTCCAATTGTCCGATCTCTCGCTCGCCGAGGTCGTGGAGAAGCTCGCGGCGTTGCCGCTGCTGGCGCAGCCCGGCACCGCGTGGAACTACAGCGTCGCCACCGACGTCCTTGGCCGCCTCGTCGAGGTCATCTCCGGCCAGCCGTTCGATGTCTATCTGCGCGACCATGTGCTGGCTCCGCTCGGCATGGACGAGACCGCGTTCCAGGTCACGCCCGAACTGGCGCCGCGCTTCGCCGCCTGCTACGCGCGCGGCGCCGACGGCACCGCCATCCTCGCCGACGATCCCGCGAAAAGCCGCTTCCTGACCCGGCGCCTGCCCTCCGGCGGCGGCGGCCTCGTCTCCACGGCCGACGACTACCTGAAATTCTGCCGCTTCATCCTCAACAAGGGCGAGTTGGACGGCGTGCGCCTGCTCGGCCGCAAGACGGTCGAGCTGATGACCGCCAACCATCTCCCCGGCGACCTCGCGGCGATGGGGCAGGCGCGGTTCAGCGAGTCATCCTATGCCGGCATCGGCTTCGGTCTCGGCTTTTCGGTCATGCTCGATCCGGCGAAGGCGCAGATCCTCGGCACGCCGGGCGAGGTTGCCTGGGGCGGCGCGGCCAGCACCGCGTTCTGGATCGACCCGGCGGAGCAAATGGCGGTGGTATTGCTCGCCCAGTTGCTGCCGTCCTCGGCCTGGCCGATCCGCCGGGAACTGCGCGTGCTGACCTATCAGGCGGTGATCGACTGAGTCCGACAGTCGAAACAACCGACCCGCCCGGCGTCCCGTGCCCCCGGGCCCTGATCGGCTTCGCGGCTCAAGCAGGAGGATCGGAGACTGCTCTCAATCGCGTAGGGTCGGGTAGGGCGGGCTTCAGCCCGCCGCCGCCGCCTCATGTTAGAAAGTATGTTATTATCACTTGACAAGACCCGCGCGTTGCGATACATAATCCCCATGCCGCCTCCCACCCCGCTCCCCGTCATCGCGCAACTGATCGGCCTGTTCCGCCAGGGCTTCTGGCGGCGGCTGGCCGGGCGGCTGTTTCGGCGTGGAGCCACCCAACCGGCGAACGATCCGGTCGAGG